>WNGQ01003231.1_pt1 | contig 16427 bp, 18 predicted proteins | sample 5407661 | NCBI WGS metagenome assembly WNGQ01 (sample SAMN13153382, study PRJNA577476) | soil metagenome | isolation source: 60 cm soil or saprolite under Garry oak tree replicate 2 | place: USA:California | collected 2016-06-15 | reverse complement strand
GCGACGAGGGGCGTCCGAATGACAACTGCTCGGGAAAGCGGCCGGAAGCCGCGAAGCGAATGCAAATAGCCCTGATCGAGCCCATCGCAAACTCGACCAGGGCTGTTACCGGGCTGCGTCAGGACAGAGGGGGAAGGAAACCTGCCCGGCACTGGCCAACGCCGAGCCATCACGAATGTTCCGGGGCCTGTCGGCAAGGGAATCGGGCGATGCTCCTCGGCGGATATGGTCAGCCCAGGCCGCGATATCGACAGGCCTGGTTGACGGTCGTTGCGACCACCGGGCCAATAAAGAGCCCCGCCGGTTTCCCGGCGGGGCTCCGCATTTCGAGGCTCTGTTTGCGCTCTTCCCGTGCTAGATGGGAATGACCGCCACGATTTCGAACGTGACCGGGTCCACGAACACCAGCTCCTCCTCGACGATGAAGAACCTGAACCCGCGGAACCGCGGCACGATCGTCACGATATCCTCAGGCACCGCGAACAGGTGGAAGCTGCGCGGGATCACGGTACCGACGCGGATATCGAAGTTCACGTTCCTCACGCTGAAGCGCGACGTGAAGTTCTTGTTGATGACCACGTTGTGGATCTGGGACCGCTGCTGGGTATTGAGCGAGACGCGACCCTGAGCGCCACCCTGCGCGAAGCCGGTCTGGCCGGTGCGCTCCCGCGTGGTGGTCTGGGTTTGGGTGCTGGTACGGCCCTGCGTCATGCCGCGCCGCTCGCCGCGCTGCTCGCTGAGCGCCTTGCCGCGCTGCTCGCCCAGGGTCTGGCCACGCTGCTGCCCGTGGGTCTCGCCGAGCTGACCGCCGCCGCGGCTCTGTGTGCCTAGGCTCTGGGAGCCCTGGGCGTGACCACCGCCACCGCCAGACGAGCCTTGGTGCCGCTCGGCACCACCGCCGCCGGCCGCGGCGCCGCCACCGCCCATGCTGCCCCCTCCGGGTCCTTGTTGCGCGGCCGCGATGGTAATGCCGGTGACGAGGGCTGCCGCCGCGGTCGTCACCACAAATGAGTTCCTCAGCGTTTTCCTCATCGGAAGTCTCCTTGCTGAATCTCCCCCGGTGCTGACCGTCGATAACGCACAGGGGGGCCGCAAGGTTCTAGTTAGATCCCGGCAGAATCAGCCGAGATCTTCGAAAATTCGTTGAAAAATCCCGGAACCCCCGCCTAGAGCCGGCCGAGAAGCGCCAGGATGAGGACGATGATCAGAATCAGTCCGAGAATTCCGCCAGGCCCGTAGCCCCAGCCCGCGCTATAGGGCCAGGTCGGCAACGCGCCGATCAGCAGAAGGATCAGGATGATGATCAAAATGGTCGAAAGCATGTTGGCCTCCAGGGCCAGTCAACGCACAATATTACCACCGGTTCCTTCTAACTTCAGGGGGCACGCTCGGCGCTCGGTACGATGATTAACTGGGCTTCCGTCACCAAACCGGCCAAGCCGCCGGCAATCGATTTGCGCAGATGATCGTCCGGCGTATCGCAAGCACGCCATACCGCCACTTTCGGCTCGCCACCCGGTCCTTCCCAAGTGAGATTGTACCGGATGATGAGGCCGGCGGCCTTCATCGCCTCCAATCCGTCGACGATGCCGCTATGTCTTGTCCGATCCATGATGTCCCCGCTGCCGGTTCCGCGTATCGAGTGAACAATCGCTTGCGGTGCTGCGTCGAATGAACAACCGCGACTTCGAGGGCGAAGTTCCGGGGTGCGCCGGCGTAGCGCGGGCGCCCGCTGTCGCGGCGAGGTTTCCTTGCCGCCTTGTGAACGGGGTCACACCGGCGCTGGGATGCACGTGCGAATCTTGGCCTAGACCGACAGTCGGCATTTCCTCCCTTGCACGGCTGTCGGGCTTCTGGCCCCGGCCTCTTCGAGCGAGCCGGGGTCTTTTTTCGAAGCACGCGCGACCCGCGGACGGCGTTTTGTCGCGGCAGATCAGGCCCCCGTGCGCAAGTGCTGCAGGAATTCTCGCAGAATGGGGGCCCATTTCTCGGCATCTACCCCGCTCGCGAGATGTCCCTTGTCGCTCTCGAGCTCGAAATAGGTGGTGTCGACGCCTGCCGCTGTCAGCCGTTCCACCACGCCGGGGCCGATCGCGGCAGGGAACAGCTGATCCGTCGTCGACAGCACGTAGAGCACCTTGGCTTTGATCCTCGAAAGATGCTGCTCGGCGTCGAATTGGGCGGCAACCCTGCGCAAGGTGATGAGCGAGTTGCCGTCGAACGCATCCGCCCAGTGTTCGGCGAGCATGCGGATCGCCGATTCCCGCGCGGCGGAATCCGGATATTGCTCCATCAGCTGCCGCTCGATGCCGTAGCGCTTCAGCGTGGCCACTCGAAATTCGATCATTGCCGAGCGGATGCCGCCGTTGTCGTAATAGAAACCGCCGTTCCAATTGGGATGGTGGGCGAGCTGCGCAATGAGATCGCGGACGGCGCGTTCGCCGCCGCTACCTTTGGGCGCGGTGACCGCCGCGACAATTCCGCTCATGAAATCGGGAAACGTGACCGCCCATTGGAACGCCTGGTAACCGCCGAACGACGGGCCGGCGACAGCCACGAGATGTCTCACGCCCAGATGATCGAGCAGGAAACGTTGGGACCGCACGATATCGGCCAGCGTGATCGGCGGAAAATTCGGGCCATAAGCTTTTCCGGTCCCCGGATCGAGGCTCGCCGGATTGGTCGAGCCGTAGGAGGAGCCCAACATGTTGGAGGACACGATGAACGCTCGATCGGTGTCGATCGCGCGCCCCGGTCCGACCAGCGCCTCCCACCATCCGGGCTCGTGCTCGAACACGCCGCGCGGCGCCTTGCCGGGTGCGTAGCGGCCGGCGGCATGATGGCTGCTGGTGAAGCCGTGCGCGAGCAGCACGGCATTGCGGCCGGTCGCATCGAGCCTGCCATAGGTCTCATAGGCGATCGCCGCCTCCGCGAGCACCTTGCCGCATTGGAGCGCGAAATCGCGGATCACAAAGGTCCGGCTTTCGACGTTCTCGATCCCGCCCGCGTGCGCGGCAGGGAGAACCGATGGATCGGCGGCGGCGGAACGCGCCGCGGTCGGGTCGTTCATCCGGAATTTCCTCGGTCGGACGCGATCAGCGAAGCCTTGCCATTCTGCAGTCACTCTCGGCGCAGGTAACGAGATCATCCTACAGGTGCGCGGAGGCGCACGATTGTCAATAATGCGGCATGCTGCTGCGCAATTTCATCATCGCGTGCTGGGTCGTTTTCGCGGCGTATTGGATCGCGGCGGCGGCCTCGCGCAAGCGTACGGCGGAACGCCAGAGTTGGGCGAGCCGCTCATGGTATCTGCTGCTGATCGTGTCGGCGTTTGCGCTGCCCCTCGGCGCTTTTGTGCTCGATCCGCTCGCGCGACGTGTCGTACCGCCTGGCCCGGCCCTGGACATCGTCGCAGCCGTCCTCTGTGCCGCAGGGTTGGTCCTCGCCATCTGGGCGCGCCGGGCGATCGGCTCGAACTGGAGCGCCATCGTCACGCTCAAGCGTGGACACGAGCTCGTGACCGGCGGCCCATACCGCTACGTCCGGCATCCCATCTATTCGGCGATCCTCGTGATGTTCTTCGCCACGGCACTCGCGGCCGGCCGGCTCGGTGGCTTCGTGGGCTTCGCGAGCTTCTGGATCAAGCTGCGACAGGAAGAGGCGTTGCTGATGCGGCACTTTCCGAACGATTATGCGGCGTACCGCACCAGGGTGAAAGCCCTGGTTCCGTTCGTGATCTAGTGCCGCCGTTGACCAAGACACCGTTCGACTTGCAAGTGCGCCAAGAGATCACCGAAATGCCGGAGAGTGACCGCGGTCGCAAGCAGAAGCCCAGAAGCGGATGAGCCTGCGCGCCGAGCTTGTGCGCCTGGGCCTGCGCCGGTTCGTCAAGCGCCGCGATCGCCCCGACGCGACGGTGGCGCAGATGCGGCAGTCGCACGCGGGCGCCGAACGGTTCACCCCGAACCCACCCGCAGGCACGGAGACGATCGCGGTCGACGCCGGCGGGGTCCCGGCGGTCCGCGTGACCGCGCGCGCCTCGCAACGCGATCGTCATGTTCTTTATCTGCACGGGGGCGGCTTCGTGACCGGATCGTCCTCGCTCTACCGGCATCTAACCTGGCGCTTGGCGGCGGCGGCGCGGGCGCGTTTGCTATCGGTGGATTATCGTCTCGCACCGGAGCATCCGTTTCCGGCAGCACTCGAGGACGCGGTCGCGGCCTATCGCTGGCTTCTGGCGGACGGTGCCGATGCGCGACAGATAGCCGTAATGGGAGATTCCGCCGGCGGCGCGCTGGCGTTCGCGATGCTGCTGAAGCTGCGCGACGAAGGCCTGCCGCTTCCGGCGGCAGCCGTCGGGCTCTCGCCCTGGGTCGACCTCGCTCTCACGAGCCCGTCGCTCGAGCTCAACGCCGAGTCCGACCCTATGCTGAATGCGGGCGGGGCGCGAAAGCTCGCCGAATATTATCTCCAGGGTGCCGATCCGCGCGCGCCCTATGCGTCTCCCGTATATGGCGATCCGGCCGGGCTACCTCCCACCCTCATCCAGGTGGGGAGCGATGAGATCCTGCGCGACGATGCGGTGCGCATGGCGGAGAAGCTACGCTCGGTGGGATGCGAGGTCGAGCTCGAGATCTGGCCGCGCATGCCGCACGTGTGGCACCTGTTCGCGACCATCCTGCCGGAAGCGCGCCGGGCCGTCGCGCGCATCGGCAGCTTCCTGCAGAGCAGGTGGTGAAGAGTCACAGCGTCGCTGCCGAAACTCACGGAGTAAGAACCGACGCGCCGGTGGTTTTCCGGCCCTCGAGATCGCGGTGGGCCTTCACCGCGTCCTTCAACGCGTACTTTTGGTTGACCGCGATCTTTACGGCGCCGCTTGCCACGACCGAGAACAGATCGTTGGCGGTGGCAAGGAGATCCTCGTGCTTGGCCGTATGGGTAACGAGGGTGGGCCGGGTGACGTAGAGAGAGCCCTTTTGCGAGAGGATGCCGAGATTGAACGCCTCGATCGGCCCCGACGCATTGCCGAAGCTCACGAACAGGCCGAGCGGACGCAGGCAATCGAGCGAGCCCGGGAACGTCGCTTTGCCGACTCCGTCATAGACCACCGCGCACAGATCGCCCTTGGTGATCTCCTTGACGCGTGCGACGAAATCTTCCTCGTTGTAGAGGATCACGTGATGACAGCCGTGAGCTTTGGCGAGCTCGGCCTTCTGCTTGGAGCCCACTGTGCCGATCACGTTGGCGCCGAGGTGGTTTGCCCATTGGCAGGCGATCAGCCCCACGCCTCCGGCCGCGGCGTGGATCAGCACGTTCTCGCCCTTCTGCACCTTGTGAGTGCGACGAAGCAGATATTGGGCCGTCATGCCCTTGAGCATCATGGCGGCCGCCTGCTCGTAGGAAATATTGGCGGGAAGCTTTACGGCTCGGTCCGCCGGCAGTAGACGCTCGGCCGCGTAGCTTCCGATCATCACCCATGCGACCCGGTCGCCGACCTTGAAATCCGTGACCGCGGGACCGATCGCGGTGACCTCGCCCGCCCCTTCGTTGCCAAGAACGAAAGGCACCGCAGGCGGCGGATACAGCCCGCTGCGGAAATAGGTGTCGATGTAGTTGAGGCCGCAAGCGTGGATGCGGACCCGGATCTGACCCTGCCCCGGGGCGCCGACCTCGACATCCTCGTATTTCATGACTTCGGGACCGCCGGGTTTATGAACTCGGACTGCTGCGACCATGACTGGCTCCTGTGGGACTTCGCCTCTGCTTAAATCGGCGAGCGCCGACGCGTGCCGCGGGCACCCATTGCCGGGCCGCGATCATAGGTTCGTCCGGCCAGGACGCAAGCAATTGGGCTCGATGGAGCCATGCGCGGCGCGCGGGGTTTTTGCGCGCATCGTGCTAGCCTGCGGCGCTCGGCATCGGGAGGACGACAATGGACACGGCAGAGCTTCTGCGGCGCTGCATGACGATCGGGACCAGCACCTGGTCGGATTCGCTCGATCAGTGCGGCATCTCCGGCGTCGTGCGCGGCCTCGTTCAGCGCAGCGGTCGCGGGCGTTTCGCCGGATTTGCCGTGACCGCGCGGGAACGGGCCGGGGCACTCGGCAGCTATCCGCGCGCGGAGTTCGGCGTCGGCAACATGATTGCGGCGATCGAGCCGGGCAACGTGCTGATGGCGGACGTCGGCGGCGCTGACGTTTCGACGTTCGGGGGCCTTGCCGCGCTCGCGACGCAAAAGCGAGCGGCGGGTGTGGTGATCGACGGAGGATGCCGCGACGTCGAGGAGATCCGCGCGACCGGCGTGTGGCTGGCAAGCCGCTCCGTTACCCCGACCACGGGCAAGACGCGGCTCAAGCTGGAAGCCCTGGGTGAGGCGGTGATGATCGGCGGCATCCCGGTGAAACCGGGCGATCTGGTCGCGGGCGACGACACCGGAATCGTCGTCGTTCCGAGAGGCGATCTGGAACGCGTGATCGATGCGGCGGAGCGCATGCGCGCAACCGATGCCGCTCTCGAACGGGCGCTTCATGCCGGAAAATCCTTCTCGGAAGCGGCCGCCGCCGCCAATTACATTTGATCGCGAACGGAGGAAGATCGGAACACCCGCCTGGGCTGGGCGTTATTTTTTGATCATGCCGGATGTTGCCATCAACCCGCCCGTGCACGTCGGCAAACCCGAGGCGATCGTCCGGTCCGTCGAGCAGGCCGCCGACTTCGTACGAAACTGCGAGGTGGGAAATCTCGACCGGAATACATCGGGGCTGCTGGAGAAGCTCCGGAATGTGCAATCCCCCGAACAAGCGCAGGACGCCGGCCGCGCCTTCAAGGCATGGCTCAAGACACGCGATCTGTTGCTGGTTCCGCCCGACGCGCCTTGAAGCGTTCGGGCGGCGTCCGGCGCTCCCCGCGTCTGCGCAGTTTCCCTGGAGGCTCGAATGCCCAGCGTGACCGAGCGCAAGCGTCCAACAACCGACCAGCTTCGCCACGATATCGACCGGGGCCGGACCGGAGACAAGGTGTCGTGGCCCGATCCTGCTTCGGTACCCCTGGGCACCGATGAGGAAGCGGCGGGCACGCCGCTTGCTCCCGGCGATCTCGACGCCGCGCGGCGAGCCGAGCGCCGCGGTTTCTACCAGGCGCAACCCGATGCGGGTCTTGGCCACGCGTGGATTTTGGTCGGCTTCATCCTTGCGCTGTTTGCCGGCATTCTGGTCTGGTTCATCGCGACGGCATAGCCGACCTGGTGGAGAGCGGGGCGCGGACCGCCGGATGGCCCGAAATCTACCGGCCACCTGCGACGCGCAGCACGGTGCCGGTCACGTAGGACGCCGCATCGGACAACAGAAACACGATCGCTTCGGCGACTTCTTCGGCGGAGCCGGCGCGCCCCATCGGCACCGCGGGCGCCAGTCGCTCGAGCCGGCCCGGCGGGTGTATCTCGGTGGCGATCAGTCCGGGCGCGACCGCGTTGACCCGGATCTTGTCGGCGGCAAGCTCGCGCGCGAGCCCAATGGTCATCGATTCGATCGCGCCCTTCGAGGCGGCGTACCAGACATATTCGCCAGGGCTGCCGAGCGTTGCCGCCGCGGAAGAGACCAGCACGATCGCACCGCCCGCGCGCCGTGCTTGGTCGAGATGCGGGGAACGGCGGCACGCAAGCACAACAGTGCGCCCAACACATTGAGATCGAGCACCTCGCGCAAGGTCTCGGTCTTGGCCGCTTCGAGTCGGGACCCGGCCCCGGTGATGCCGCTGTTGTAGACGACGTGGCTCAGTCGGCCGAGCTCGCGCTCCAATGTTTGCAGCACCCGATCCACATCGGCTTCGGCTTTCATGTCGCCCTGGATCGCGATCGCCTTGCCGCCCGCTGCCTCGACTTCGGCGACCACCCCGTCGGCGGCGCGTCGATCGCGCAGGTAATTGACGCCGACCTGGAAGCCGCGCGCGCCCGCGAGCCTGGCGCAAGCCGCGCCGATACCGCGGCTGCCACCGGTGATGAGGAGAACGGGTTTCTGCGATGCCATCGGCGGATGCTTCTCGGCGGCTCACGAGGTGGGCGCGACCGGACCTCGCAACAGACCGGCTGCGCAGAAATAAACCGCGAGCGCGGCCAGGGTCAGCTGGACGAAGATTCCGGGCTCCAGGTCCTGGATGACCGCCGCGACGGCGAGCGCCACCCAGGCAAACAGCAGCACGATGCTGAAACCGCGGAAGCGCGCGACTCGCAACGGGTGCAGGAACGGGAACGGTACGAAGCTCAGTCCGCACAGCACCACGATGAGGGCAACGCTCAGCCACGGCTCGGGCCGCAAGAGGAACAGATAAAAAGCGACGACATTCCACAGCGCCGGAAAGCCGCGGAAATAATTGTCGGTGGTTTTCATCCGACGATCGGCGAAATAAAGCGCGCTGGCGATCAGGATCAACAACCCGGCCGGGATCGCCGCGATGCCCGGCAGCAAGTTGCCGGCCACGATCGCGTAAGCCGGCACGAACACGTAACTCAGATAATCGACCACCAGGTCGAGCGTGTCTCCCGACCAGCGCGGCAAGAGCTCTTTGACGTTGCAACGGCGAGCAAGCGCGCCATCGACTGCATCGACGATCAGCGCCAGGCCGAGCCAGGCGAACATCCGCGACCAGTTCGCCGAAACCGCGGCCAGCAGCGCCAGCAGACACAGCGCGGCGCCGCTGGCGGTCAGCACATGGACCGCAAAAGCGCGCGCCGATAGCCCGGCCTTTGCCGGTGAGCCTGCGGGTTCGGGGCTGGAATCGGCCGGAGAGTGATCCGCGATCACGTCCATGCTATCCGAGGCGGGGCGGGCATAGGCCCGAACCGGCGTAGCGGGCACGGTTTTCGGCGGGTTCGTCAAGTCCTGCGCAAGGCGACATGGCTGGATCACGGGATCGGCAATATCGGCCCAGGAGCGGGTCGGACGCCTCGCGCGTCGAAATCGCGGTGATCGGCGCGGGACCCGCCGGGCTGACGGCGGCGATTGCGCTGGCAGCCGCCGGAATCGACACGGCGCTGGTGTCCAAGCGCCCTGCCCGGCCCGACAACCGCACGACAGCGTTGCTCGCCGGCTCGGTGCGCGCGCTCGAGACGCTCGGCGTCTGGGAATCGTGCCGCGACCAGGCCGCTCCCCTCGAGGCCATCCGCATCATCGACGACACGCGGCGCCTGATCCGGGCGCCGGAAGTCGTGTTCCATGCCGCGGAAATCGGGCTCGAAGCATTCGGACACAATATCGAAAATCAGCATCTCGTCGCCGCGCTCGACCGTCGCGCGGCGAATGTTCCGCAACTGGCGCGAATCGATCAGGCCGCGGCGGCGATCGAACCCCAGGCAGACCACGTTCGCGTGCGCCTTGCCGACGGGAGCAGGCTCGACGCGCGGCTCGTCATCGGGGCCGACGGTCGCCGGTCGCTGTGCCGTGCGGCTGCCGGAATCCTGACCGACGCATTCGACTATGGCCAGGCGGCGCTGACCTTGAACCTGCGCCACACGAGGCCGCACGCGGGCGTCTCCACCGAATTCCACACCGAAGGCGGGCCCTTCACGCTGGTGCCGCTCACGGGCATGCGCTCGAGCCTGGTTTGCGTCGTAAGTTCCCGCGAGGCGGAGCGGCTCGGCGCGCTTTCGGCGCCGGCGCTGACCCAGGAGATCGAGCGCCGTGCCCATTTCATCCTCGGGAAAATCGCATTGGAAACCGAGCCCGGCATTTTTCCGCTCGGCGTCGAAACTGCCCGAAGCGTTTCCGCGCGCCGCACCGCGCTCGTTGGCGAAGCGGCCCACGTGCTGCCGCCGATCGGCGCGCAGGGGCTCAATCTGGGTCTGCGCGATGCGGCGACGATCGCCGAGCTTGCAGCGGCGGCGCGACAGGCCGGCGGCGATCCCGGTTCGATGGAGCTGCTGGCCCGGTATGAGACCTCGCGCCGGGCCGACGTGACGACCCGCGCGTTCGCGGTCGATCTCCTCAACCGCAGCCTGCTCTCGGATTTCTTGCCGATCCAGGGCATCCGCGGGCTCGGGCTTTATCTCGTCGGTCGGATCGGTCCGCTGCGTCGGGCGCTCATGCGCGAAGGCGTTGCACCGGCACTCGCCGCACCGCGCTTGATGCGAGGCGAGGCGCTGTAAAGCATCGCTCAGCTCTGCTCCATGCGGCGCGGCGAAACCGGCACCCGGCCGCCGCTCTCCCAAAGCGTGACCACGATCCATCCGGTCGAGGCTCCGATGAACGCCCCGGCAATGCAATCGCTCACGAAATGGAAGTCGGCGCCGATCAACCCGATCACCACCGCGGCGGTGAACAGGGCGTACAGGATCCGGAACCGCGGGTAACAGATCCACAGCACGGACATGACCGCCACGATCGCAGTGGTGTGCCCGGAGGGGAACGATTCGAATCCGGCGCCGGTGTGAAACGGATTGAAGCCGTAAACGCCGTCCTGAATCAGCGACGGATTGTTGCGGACCCAGGTTTCGGGCCAGGTACGCCCGAACACGATTTTCAGCTGGTTCTTGATGGCGCTCGCGATCACGAGGCTCACTGCGCACAGCAGCGCGACGGCTTCGGGTCGGGTCAGCGGCTTTTCCAGCAACGCGCGCAGCCCGAGCACGATGAATGCCAGCACGGCGAGCGGCGCGAAAACTTCGGGGATGAGCGTCAGCCGTGCGAACAGCGGCTCATTGTGAAAATGGGCGTGGGCGAAATAGGCAATCGGGCGGTCCAGCCACTCGTAGGAGATGGCGACTGCGAGCGCGGTCAGCGCGAAGGCGGTGGCCCACTTGCGCGGCCGATTCAGGGTCGTGTGCATGATGGTGCCCCGGCGCTCCGTCGGGCGCCAATGGCGTCCGCCTTTATGATGAGGATCATCAGCCCGGTTCCCAATCCGAGTTGTCTCTCTAGCCAATCCACCGCTGCCATCCAATAGCCGGCAGATTGACCGGAGCGGAAAAACTGGGCATCGGAATGGACCTCGGCTCGGCCAACGCGGCTCCCAAGCAATGTCAGGATCAGCCATGAAGCCTGCGCGCAATTTCTACAAGCCGCTGGCGATCGGGGCGCCCGAGCCCTGGCGCGAGCCCCCGATCCGGCTCGAGCGGATGATCCATTTCGTGCCGCCGCAGCTGGAGAAGCTGCGCGCCAAAGTCCCCGAGCTCGTCGGCCAAGTCGATGTGGTGCTCGGAAATCTCGAGGACGCGATCCCGGCGGACGCCAAGGACGCGGCCCGGCATGGCTTCATCGCAATGGCGAAATCGGTCGAGTTCGGCGCAACCGGCCTGTGGACGCGGATCAATGCGCTCAATTCGCCTTGGGCGCTCGACGACGTCACCGAGATCGTCGCCGCGATCGGCAGCAAGCTCGACGTGATCATGTTGCCGAAAGTCGAAGGTGTCTGGGACGTCCATTACCTCGACCAGCTGTTGGCGCAGCTCGAGGCGAAGCACCGGGTCGAAAAGCCCATCCTGATCCACGCCATCCTGGAGACTGCCCAGGGCGTGAACAATGTCGAGGCGATTGCCACGGCGTCGCCGCGCATGCACGGCATGAGCCTCGGCCCGGCGGATCTCGCGGCATCGCGCGCCATGAAGACGACGCGGGTCGGCGGCGGGCACCCGGATTACAAGATCCTCGGCGACGTCACGCAAGGAGCCGGCGAGCGCGCAAAATTCCAGCAGGATCTCTGGCACTACACGCTGGCGAAAATGGTGGACGCTTGCGCGGCGGCGGCCATCAAGCCGTTCTACGGTCCGTTCGGCGATTTCTCCGATCCCGACGCCTGCGAGGCGCAGTTCCGCAACGCGTTCCTGATGGGTTGCGTCGGCGCGTGGTCGCTGCACCCCTCGCAGATCGCCATCGCCAAGCGGGTGTTTTCACCCGACCCCGGCGAGGTCGCGTTCGCCAAACGCATTCTCGACGCCATGCCGGACGGCACGGGTGCGGTCATGATCGAAGGCAAGATGCAGGACGATGCGACCTGGAAACAGGCCAAGGTGGTCGTCGATCTCGCCCGGCTGGTTGCGGCCAAGGACCCGGAGCTCGCGGCCCGGTATGGGCTCTAGCCGGCGGTTGCGCCGATTTCGATTTCGACGTAGATCGAGGCGGATACGCCACATCTTTAACGGAAACCCGCGCTTTACTGGATCAATGCTTGCGCTCCGACACGCTCAAACCCATGCTCAAACCGCGCGCGGCCAAGTTCAAGATCGGCCAGGTGGTCCGGCATCGCCTCTATCCGTTCCGAGGCGTGATCTTCGACGTCGATCCTACGTTCAACAACACCGAGGAATGGTGGCTCTCGATCCCGGCTGAGGTCCGGCCCAGCAAGGATCAGCCGTTCTATCATCTGTTCGCCGAGAACGCCGAGACCGAGTACATTGCCTATGTGTCGGAGCAGAATCTGCTGCCTGACACCTCCGGCGCTCCGATCCGGCATCCGCAAGTCGCCGAAATATTCGAACGTGACGACACCGGCACGTTCCGGCAGCGCAATTCCCAGCTGAATTGAAATAAGTCGGTGCGCGCAATCGCCCGCGGGAATCAAAAAGGAGGCGCGCAGGGAGCGCGCCTCCTTCTCCCCCGTGCCGCGGCTCACTTGCCTGCCGGAACTGCTCCCGGCGCGGCGGCCTGCGGCTGTTGACTCTCGAGCTTCTTGCGGGCTTCCTCGGCCTTCTTCTGCAGCTCTTCCTGCAGCTTCTTCTGCTGCTCTTCGAGCACCTTCGGATCGGTCGGCGGGCCGTCATAGGCCTTGGCGAAATCCGCCAGCGGCAGCGTCAGGCTGATCGGCTGTCCGCCGGCATTGATCGCCTGCACGATCAGACCCTGGCCCTTCTTCAACTTGCCGACCATGTCCAAATCGGCGTCGTAATCCGACATGCATCCGTTCGGGAAGCAGATGACGTACGGCCGCGCGACCGGATTGCCCTGATCGATGATCACCCGGGTGCCCTGTTGCAATTGCATGCCCAAGGGCAAGGTGACGCGCAGCATCTTTTTCGGGTCACCCTCCGGCTCGACCAGGACCGCGCCGGCGACGAACTGCCCGGTCTCGAGCCGCGCCTCCTTGATGACGAGGCAAACTTCCTTGGAGTTGGGCTGCTGATCCTTGCCGCAGATCTTGGTCCAGGGCGAGTAGACGAGCGGCAGCTGCTGCGCGGGAGCCGCGGCTTGCGCCTGCTGGCCCGGCGGGGCAGCCTGCGCGGGAGCTGCCTGCGCCGCGGGCGCGGGCGTCGCCGGCTTCTTGGGCTGCGGCTTGGCCGCCGCGGGCTTGGCGGGCGCTGTCTGCGTCGGCGCGGCAGCGGGTGCGGGCTGTTGCTGGGCGGTCGCCCAGACGGCACCGCCGAGCACGAAGCCCGTCGCCGCAATGGTTGTAACCGCCCAACGCAACGAGCGGGCCGGGCCGAACGCGATCCGAAGCTCCATGGTACCGTTCCTCTCTCGCCGCTGGCGCCACGTTCCTGCCTGGCGCGGGGCGCGTCCCCAATTCCGCGCGGGCTGTCTCGGCGCCAAATACGGCGAGAACGTGACGCGGGCGACCGAATTGATCGAGCTGGACCGCCGAGGTTGCAGCCGCGGTACCGGGATCGTCTCCAATCGGCGGCCGGATCCCGCAGCGCCGACGCCGATTCCGGCAATGACGGCGAACTGCGTATCCGATGATACGCTGCGCCGGTGCAAACCGAATCAGCTCGCGCCGCTCCGCCATCCAAATATTTTTACGCTCCGCTGCGTGGGCGAGCCGGATGCACCCTGCGGGTGGTCCTGGCGGCGATCTGCATCTGCGCGCCCGCCAGCCCGCTGCTCGGCGCCGAGCCTTCGCATGCGATCGCGATGCACGGCAGTCCGGCGCTCGCGGCCGCTTTCCCGCACTTTCGCTATGTCGATCCGACGGCGCCGAAGGGCGGGCGTTTGGTCGCGAGCATCGTGGGCACCTTCGACAGCCTCAACCCCCTCATCGTCAAGGGATTGCCCTTCGAGCACGTGCGCGCCTACGTCGTCGAGAGCCTGATGGCGCGCGGCTTCGACGAGCCGTTCACGCTTTACGGCCTGCTGGCGCAAACGATCGAGACCGATGCGACACGCAGCTACGTGACGTTTACTCTCGATCCGCGCGCGAGATTCTCCGACGGGCATCCGGTCACGGCCGATGACGTGACGTTCTCCTGGCAGCTGCTGCGCGACAAAGGCCGCCCGAATTACCGCGCGTATTACGCCAAGGTTCGTCGCGCCGAAGCCGTCGGCGAGCGCGCCGTTCGCTTCGATCTCGCCGGAGCGGACGACCGCGAGCTGCCGCTCATCCTCGGGCTCATGCCGATCTTGCCCAAGCACGCGACGGATCCCTCGAGCTTCGAGCAAACCTCGTTCGCCCCGCCGCTCGGCAGCGGGCCTTATGTCGTCGCGGACGTCAGGGCCGGAGACAGCGTGCTGCTCAAGCGCAATCCCGACCATTGGGGCCGCGATCTCGCGGTCAATCGGGGATACTGGAATTTCGACGAGATCCGCTTCGAGTTCTATCGCGACGGCAATGCGGAATTCGAGGCGTTCAAGAAAGGGCTGGTCGACGTGCGCACCGAAACCGATCCGGGCCGGTGGCAAACCGCCTACGACGTGCCGGCGGTACGCGACGCGCGCATCCTGAAAGAGGCGTTCCCGACCGGCCTGCCTCGGCCGCTGTCCGCATTCGTGTTCAACACCCGCCGGCCGATCTTCGCGGACATCCGCGTGCGCGAGGCGATCGGCCTCCTGTTCGACGCCGAATGGGTCAACCACAATTTTTTCTTCGATCTTTACCGGCGCACGGCGAGCTTCTTCGAAGGATCCGAGCTTTCCGCTCGCGGGCGCGCCGCGGATGACGGCGAGCGCGCGCTGCTCGCGCCCTATCCGGACGCGGTGCGCCCGGACGTGCTCGCGGGCACCTGGTCGCCGCCGGTGTCCGACGGCTCCGGACGGGACCGCGCGATCCTGCGCCGTGCCCTCGCCCTGCTCGATGCGGCCGGCTACGAGCTCGACTGCACCGAGTTGCGCCAGCGATCGACCCGACGTCCGCTCGGCTTCGAGATCCTTGTCACGGCCAAGGACGAGGAACGCCTGGCGCTTGCGTTTGCCCATCACCTGCAGCGCGCCGGCATTCAGGCGCGGGTGCGCACGGTCGACGCCGTCCAATACGAGCAGCGCCGCCAGACTTTCGATTTCGATATGCTACGATACCAGTGGAGCGAGTCGCTTTCGCCGGGCAACGAGCAGAGCTTCTATTGGGGATCGGCCGCCGCCGACGAGCCGGGAAGCCGCAACTACATGGGCGTTCGCAGCAAGGCGGTCGATGCGATGATCCAGGCGCTGCTCGCGGCGGAAAGCCGCGAGGACTTCGTCGCCGCGGTGCGGGCGCTCGACCGCGTGCTGATGTCCGGCCTTTTTGTCGTGCCGCTGTTCCATTTGCCGGAGCAATGGGTCGCGCATTGGGCCTATATCGAACGGCCGGGCACGACCTCGCTGTTCGGTTATCTCCCGGAGACCTGGTGGCATCGGCCGCCGAGGCAGTGAGGCATGGCCGTGAGCCCGGGGGATCGCATCGACATGCAGCGGGACCGCGGCCCGGCGAGCATCGACGATCTGTTCCGACGCGCCGCCGAGCGCGCGCCGGATGCCTGGGCGCTGGTCGATCCGCCCGACCGAGAGCATTTCACCGACTCGGCGCCACGGCGACTGACCTATGCGCAGGCCGAGCGCGCGATCGCGACGCTGGCCGGCCGATTGCTGGAACTGGGCCTGCCGGCAGGCTCGATCGTCGCGTTCCAAATACCCAATATCGTCGAGAGCGTGATCACGCTGCTCGGCGTGGTGCGTGCCGGACTGATCGCGGCGCCGATGCCGCTGCTGTGGCGAAAAGCCGACGCCGTCGCCGCGCTCGGCGGACTCTCGCCGCGCGCCTTGATCGCCGTTCGCCGCGTCGGCGCCGTCGATCATGGCGAGATCGTCATGCATATCGCGGCCGAAATTTTCTCCGTGCGCTTCGTGTGCGGCTTCGGCACCGGCCTTGCGGACGGCGTGATCGCGCTCGATGACGTATTCGACGCCGGGACTGGAGCGTTCGCTCCTTCCCAACGACAAGCCATCAGACCGGAAGAAACCGCGGTGGTGACCTTCGATGTCACTGCGCGCGGCATCGTTGCGGTGGCGCACACGCATGCGCAGCTCGTGGCCGCCGGGGACGCGATCCTCGCCGAAGCAGCGCTGGAGCAAGGCGGCGCGATTCTCGGCGCGCTCGCGACTTCCTCGTTCGCGGGCCTCGGCTCCTCGGTCATGCCGTGGCTCATCGCCGGTGGGCGGCTCGTCTTGCATCAGCCGTTTTCGCCGGAGACGTTCGCCGCGCAATTGCACGACGAGCGCTGCGAGACCGCGGTCCTTCCAGCCGCGATCCTTCCG
>WNGQ01010951.1_pt1 | contig 16431 bp, 15 predicted proteins | sample 5407661 | NCBI WGS metagenome assembly WNGQ01 (sample SAMN13153382, study PRJNA577476) | soil metagenome | isolation source: 60 cm soil or saprolite under Garry oak tree replicate 2 | place: USA:California | collected 2016-06-15 | reverse complement strand
TGTATCAAGAGAACGCCGAGCAGCACACCAACCGTCACTTCCTGCGTCGCGATGAGGTTCGCGTAGGTCGCGTGTACATTGCGCAAGGCGGCATTGTAGAGGGTATGACCCAGGCCCAGGGGAAAGACACCAAGTGCGATAACCGCGCCCACCGCAGCCAGAGAATAGGCGTGCTGGATCGCGAAATAGAGCGTCACCGGGAGGAGCCACAAGGCCGCGATGCCATAGACATTCATCGTATAGCGGAAGAGGGGATGACGGTCGCGCTCGCCACGTCCGGCGATTGAGTAGAGACCGAAGCAGAGCGCGGAAAGCAGAGCCAGGCCATCGCCGAGGATCATGCAATGTCCGGGCAGGGAGCAGGAGGTATAGTGAGGCTCAAAACCGGCCAGGATAGCGATACCTATAATAGCAATGAGAATACCAAAGTACTTTCTTATAGGCAATGGTTCGCGCAGGAAGAAAACGGAGAAGAGCGTCACAAAGATGGGCGAGGTATAGGTGATTGAGAGGGAGTGGGCGATAGTTGTGAAGTTCAATGAAGCGACATAGAAGAAAAAGTGCAGAGCCGTCACGAAGCCATAGAAGATGAAGCGTGGCAGCTCGTTACGCTTTAAAAACAGGTGCTGGTGGGTGATAAGACCCAGGACCGCTACCATGATCGCCGCGATAGTGAGGCGCCAGAAAGCGATTTCGACCGCGCTAAAGGGGCCGGACCAGCGTACGAAGACCGGGCTGGTGCCGAAGAAGATCACCGCGATACAGACATAGAGCAGACCTTTCCCGAACTGCTGAGCATTTTTCTGGGCGTCTGGCAGTGGCTGCTCTCTATCATCTGTGTCTGTGGAATGTGCCTCCATGAGCTATTCGCGGAGCGTGGCTATCAGGCGATCAGGCTTGAGCAGGAGGTCAATGCCATCTACCGGGCTGCGTACAACAATATCGGATGTCTGTACAGCGCGAATGGCCAGGCCCTCAGAGGTGATTACCGCGATGCCCAAAGCGGCCAGGCGCAGCATACCACTATCGTTGACGCCATTGCCGAAGGCCACAACGCTGGAGGGGCCGAGTTGCTGTACGTAGCGTAGCTTCTCTTCTCCTCTGTGAATGACGCGTAGACGAAAGCCAAGCGATTGTTCGATCTCGTTCAGATTGCCGTGCGTACCTGCGGTCAGAAGGTGAATAGTGAGGCTTTCCGCCAGCTTTTTCAGACGATCTGTTACGCCAGGCAGGACAACACCGTCAACTGCCAATGTTCCATTTATGTCGAAGACCGCGTGCTGTAATTCGACTGTTCCACGTTGAGGTATCTCGATTTTTATCGACACGTGTCTCACCACCTCTCGAAAATTTGTAACCGCATTATACAAGCATACCTCAGGGATTGCCTTGTATGCAAACTTCCAGGCTGGCGGACAAGTCGTAGGGAGCGGATTTATCCCTCTGCGATTTATCGCCACCCGTTCCCTCGTCATCCCCCTGACATCGTAGCAGAGGGCCATGAATGGTAGATGGATAAATCCAATCCCTACGAAATTTTTTGGTGTGTCCTGGCCATTTCCTCAGTAGCGCCCATGCCAGCGAGGGTCAGAGCGGCTGAGAGGCGCAGAGATCGTGTGAATTGTTCGTTGTGCGCCATAGCTTGCAGATGAGGTATTGCTTCCCGGTCATCCAACAGGATGAGTAGCCAGGTGATAGACTCTCGTTGCGCGGAGTCTTCGTGCTGGAGGGAGCGTATGAGGTGGATAGTAAAGCGCGGACCGAAACGGGCCGCCGCATCATGGACGTAGCGGGTCATTTCGCTTGTCGTAATTGTCGCATTATCGCTCAAACTGATTAATTCGTTGATCTTCTCGCGAAGAAGTCGGTGAGACTCAAGCTCTACAATGTTCCAATGCGTATCAAAAGTGTTTACTGTTGACTTAAACTGGAACAGCCTGGTGCCCCCTTTTTCCATCAAGAAATGCCTTTCGGGTCACTTATGCGGGACCCTCGCAGTGTTATCGCAACACACTGTTTTCACAATACACTAAGCATTCGCAAGAACTGCGAATGTTTCTTGTCTGGCGGCAAGCATAGCTAAAAGCGCCTGTAGGCCCTGGCCCGCTCCATTGCGCTGTTGAGCGTTGAGCGTTGTATCCTGCGTAAATTCATCTTCATCCAGCAGCAATGGTTCACCTGCCGGATTTACCCATACATCCAGCAGCAGGTCTACTTGCTTGATGTGATCCTGGTAGATCATCGCAGGTTCTGCGATATTGCAGTACCAGCCTTTGCGTGCACCGTTTGCGCTTTTGATATCAAAGATATTGAACCAGCGATCAACGTAGTAGTGCTCGATGAATAGATCACCAGGTTCAAAACGTGCGTAGCCCAGGTCGCGTGCTGGAAGCGTCCATGTGGCCTCAATAATCGCGCTAGCAGGCGAGCGTGTGATAACTTTGCCTTTATAGCGTATCTTCTCGTTGCCGAGTGGATCCAGCTTTACGACCGTGATCATACTGCTACTCTCTATATCAAAGAACCTTACTGCTTATTTATAGCAAACATTGTGTATTTTAAACTATATTCGGGGGTATATGCAATGTTTTTGCGGGCGTTGAGATAGTTCTTTCACCACGCGATGACCACTTTGCCAAAATATCCTGCTTCTGCAAGATACTCGAATGCCCCAGGAGCCTGCTCAAAAGCAACTATCTGGCAGCGGTTGTGTCTTCCACGTAGGTATCGGGACCGGCTTCCCGCAAATCTTCGGGACGATCGAGACGATCGAGATAAAGGATACCATTCAGATGATCGATTTCATGCTGCAAAGCCCAGGCAAAATAGCCTTCAGCACTGATCCGCAGCGGTTTACCATGCATATCCTGTCCCTTCACCACGACGTGATTTGCTCGCCGCACATTCACCCCATAATAGCCTGGTATGCTCAAGCAACCATCTACCCCCACTTGTTCTCCCGAGGCTTTGACAATTTCAGGATTTGCCATCGCCACCTTGTAATGCTTGTCCGTCTCGTGATCTGTACATTCGACAACAAATAGCCGGATAGATTGTGCGATCTGAGGTGCAGCCAGCCCAACGCCATTGTTGGCGTGCATGGTCTCGAACATATCCTGCACAAGCTTTGGTAATGACGTATCAAAGCGATGGATCTTCTTCGCCTTCTGTCGCAAAATCGGGTTTCCATAGAAGATAAGATTGCGCACTGCCATTGTTTTCTTCCCCTCTCGCAGAATGCACCTACATAAGCATCGTTGCCGGTTCTTTACGTTCCTGACTCTCTTGTCGTGGCTCCCACATTAATAAATCCTCCATGCTAACAGGCAAAAAGCGACTGAAGTAGGAGAGGAGCCGATCAATCGTCGCGTAATCAATACGCTGGTTGTGTCCTGTATGCAACGCAACCAGAACACTTTGAGAAACGCCGCTTTCCTGCGCAAGGCGGCGTAAACTGATGGCGCGCTGTCCTTTCTTGGCGCGCTCCACATTGAGCTGAGCGAGCAAGATCCGCAGACGACATGAGACGGGCATCAACATCCCTCCTGTTATCTATTCTCGTCGCCGATAAAAAACGAACTCTTATATCATACGGAAATGAACGTGGCATGTCAATCCAATGCGCTGACTTTTCGGTGCAAATATGGATCATCTCATTGCACTTTATCTATTATGCTTATTGAGGGATTGTAGGGTTATAAAGAGTGGATGGGAGGGACAGGTGTGTTATACTGTTGCTGTTATGTTAAGTTTGGATTTCATTTCTCAGCATCCACAGGTGATACGCGAGGCGCTACGTCGCCGTCAAGATACACGCAATATCGATGAGATAATACAACTGGCAGAGCAGCGGAGTGCGTTGATCACAGAAAACGACGAACTGTATGCATCATTGAAGCCGTTGAAAGAGCGTGTGCGGCACACCTCGTCAGATGAGCGGTTTGAGCTGAATGAGCAAATAAAGGGCATCTCGCAGACGATCAGGCAGGTTGAAGTACGCATCTCAGATGTTGACACCCGTTTGCAAATGCTCCAGTTTACGCTGCCCAATATTCCCCATTATAGCGTGCGGGAGGGCCATAGCGAGGCAGATGACCAGGAACTGCATCGCTGGGGAGAGCCAGTGAGCTTTCGTTATGAGCCAAAGGCGCACTGGGATATCGGTGAGCGTCTGGGGATCATTGATGCCGAGAGTGGTGTCAGGGTTGCTGGTAGCAGGTTTGTCACATTGAAGAATGGCGGAGCGCGGCTGGAACGGGCGCTTATCGCGTTCATGTTGGACATGCATACGCGGGAGCATGGCTACAGCGAGGTCATGCCGCCGCATCTCGTCAAGCGCTCGGTCATGGTGGGTGCGGGACAACTGCCGAAGTTCGAGGATCAGGCGTATGCCTGCCCTGAGGACGAATTGTATCTTAATCCTACAGCCGAAGTGCCGCTGGTGGGAATGCACGCTGATACTATCTTTGCGCCTGACGAACTGCCGCGCCGCTACGTAGCCTGGACGACCGCGTACCGTCGCGAGGCAGGGTCTGCATCACGGCAAACAAGAGGTCTTCTGAGGCTGCACCAGTTTAACAAAGTGGAACTCTTCCAGTTTGTCGCACCAGAGGATTCATATAGCGCCCTTGAGCAGATGCAGTCGCACGCCGAAGCCGTTCTGCTCGCGCTGCAATTGCCATATCGCGTTGTAGCGTTGTGCGCGGGTAATTTGCCATTTGCCGCCACCAAAACGATTGATATCAGCGTATGGATGCCCGCGCTGCAAGAATATGTTGAGGTCTCGTCGGTGAGCAATTGTGAAGCATTTCAGGCGTATCGCGCTGATATCAAGTATCGAACCAGAGTTGGAGCGCGAGCCGAGTATGTGCATACGTTGAATGGCTCAGGACTTGCCGTGGGTCGCACAATGGCCGCGGTGCTAGAAAATTACCAGCAGGCAGACGGATCGGTAATTATTCCTAAAGTACTACGTCCCTATATGGGAATTTCCTTGCTTTCAGCAGGCCTGGGATAATTAATAGGATTTTTATCTATCCTTGCTGTGTGGCTCTTCCAAATAGTATGTAAATATGGTACACTAACCCCGGAAGGATGGCAGAGTGGTCTATTGCGGCTGTCTTGAAAACAGCTGGGTTAACCGCCCCGGGGGTTCGAATCCCTCTCCTTCCGGTCAGGTCAACAGGAGAATTTTCCGGTATCAGCAACTTTTTACGCCTCTGTCCTCTAATGAACAGCAGGAACAGGGTATCTGTGCTCGTACCAATTGGTTGACGATGCGGTCGATTTCTTGAAGTTCAGCACATAAGTTGTACTCTTGTGAAATTATGAAGCATAATAGTGCATCGTAGTGGACTCTTGGAGCTATGTATGCCTGGGGGATTGCAAATGCATATATGGCGAACCGGGAGCCGTTTTTGGACGGACGGTGAAGTATAGTGTCACTCATAGGTACATTAGAGAAGATTGAACTCTCGCGGGTTCTTGAGCGTATAGAATCGCATAATAAAACGGGGTTGCTTGTCATCAAGCCAGGGGGACATTGGGTGGAGTTATATTTCCGGGCAGGGCGCTTGATGTGTATCGGGCCGGTGCGTACGCAGGCCTCACTGGGAGAGCGACTCTTCCAGGAAGGTCTTATTACTGCGCAATCTTTGCAAGAGGCTGCACAGGTGCTAGGTGAAGAGCAATTCCGAGAGACGCGCATGGCTCTGACACTGATGGATATGGGATATGTGAGCCACGAAGAGCTGCGGTCCTGGGCTTCGCGCAAGGCGATGGAAGTGCTTCAGGTGCTTTTTGCGTGGTCTAGTGGCGAAATCTATTTTGATGATGATGTACAGCCTCCTCCCGACCGCTTGCTAGTTGCCTTGTCTGTCTCTATCCTCTTATCGGCCATGCCGCCTAAGCGTACAAGTGCCGCTCCATCTCAGCCCGCTACTCCAGGTCCGCTAGTGACACGCGATCTGCGAGCATCATCAGGCGCAACCTCCTCACCTGATGTCGCGAGATATCCCACATTAATGAGCGCTACACAATTTTTTGATGGTGCGCAGGCAAGCGCACAGCCTGTTGCCTCTCCTTCGCCGCTTCCAGCGTCTCCTGCCCCATCTCAGGCGGTTGCCACCGAATCGTTGTCGCCGTTATTCGAAGATGCGTTTGACTCGGTTTTTGGTGTTGAAGAGCAGCCGCAGTCACCCGAGCCACCAATGAGCGAGGTGGTACCTCCGCAGTATGTCGATACCACCTTTATGCGCCCGGATATGGTAATGATGCCTGCTGACCTCTCAGCAGCTCGCGATCAATATGTCCAGTTTCTATTGACTCCTGAACACTGGGGCCTGCTTACCCGCATAGATGGTCGTACATCGTTGGGCGCCGCTTCGTATGAACTGCAGATGGCGCCAGACGTGATTTGTAGGTTAGCCGGTCAATTGCAGGCGTTGGGTCTTATTCAACTCTCATTGCCGGGACAAATGTCATACAACGGAGAGCTTTCGCCTGTATCCCAGGGTCCTGCCTCTCCCGAGTTGAAAAGTAGTTATATACTTCCTGGATACGCCGCCGCCGCCCCATCGCCGTGGTCTGCCTCGTTACTTGCCTCCGACAATATGGCGCGGTTCCCCTCTTCTTCCCCATCGTTTGATGTGCAAGCGCCGTGGGGGAATGTATCTAATGGTATGACAAATATGCCAAGTCAGAGTTGGGGGGCTGCTCCACATGCCTCGCAGCCAATGTCCACGAATGGCCCAGTTCTGAATAGTGAGGTATATGTGCATACAAAGTAAATAGTGATGTTATAGGCAGACGCCAGAAGGTTACTATGTGCATAGGATGGTCGGAGTGGCCTGAATAATGGGGCTTGCCTGTTATTGAAGGGGGTACGTGTGAAGGGGCGTGGTGCATCATTTTGTCGTCAGCCATACAAAACATCTGAAGAACAGGATTTATTGGCTAAAATCCTTATTGGTCGCAGCCAGGCCATGCAAAATGTGGCGCTAATGGTACGCCAGGTGGCACTGTACCCAACCACAACTGTGTTACTGCAAGGAGAGAGTGGCACGGGAAAAGATGTTGTAGCGCGTGCAATCCATGAGTTGAGTAGTCGTGCCGCTTACCAGTTTGTAGATATCAACTGTGCCGCTATCCCCGATACACTTCTGGAGACCGAACTTTTCGGAGTAGAGGCTGGAGCCTTCACCGACGCGAAAATATCTCGTGAAGGCTACCTGTTGCGCGCGGATGGTGGCACACTCTTTCTTGATGAGATCGGTTCGATGCCACTGGTGCTGCAAGCGAAACTGTTGCGTTTTCTGGAGTCGCGCAGCTTTCGCCGGGTTGGCAGCACGCGGGAGATCCACGTTGACCTGCGCGTTATCTCTGCCACGAACGTTGACTTGCAGTCGGCGGTAGCACGTAGAGCGTTTCGCGATGATCTGTTCTATCGGCTGAAGGTTATGACCATCCATCTACCACCCCTGCGCGAACGTAGAGAGGATATAGAGCCGCTGGTCGAGCACTTCCTGGCGTCGTGGCATAGCAGCGAGGGAGAGCCGCCTCTGACGATGAGCAGAGAGGCGCTGGAGATGATGTTGCATTACCACTGGCCGGGCAATGTGCGCGAGCTACGCAGTGCGATCCAGCGTGGGCAGATTCTGTGCGATGGGGGCGAGATTGGTGTGCAGGATCTGCCGGAGAGTATACGCACGGCGGCGAAGAGCAGTAGTCAGCGCCTGCAAGAACTCAGTGGACAGATGCATCTCCCCCTGGATGGCATCGATCTGCCCACCTTTCTGACTACTATCGAGCGCGGTTTTATACAGGAGGCGCTTGAACGCAGCGGGGGCAATCAAGTGCATGCCGCCGCGCTGCTGCATATTTCGCGTGATCAGTTGCGCTACCGACTCGCCAACGAGAAGGTAGACCCCTCGTGACACCTGGGCGATGGGTCATCACACTTCAGGCCAATCAAGCATCATGGCCTGGGCTGTATCCCCTGGGCGAATTACGATGCCGCCTTCTGGTACAATAACCAGCGCGTTGGCATTGAGCAGGGAGGTCATAATATGCGATCCCTGGTTGCCGGTGGTACGGGCGATGAAGCGACCGTCGTGCCACGCGACATGCGCGCGTACATAGTGGCGACGCATGGCACGATCCTGTACGCCATCCTCTACGATGACCTCGATCTGTGGCTTTACCAGGCGCGTATGGCCATGCATTTTGCGAATGACCGGGCGCCCAAATAGCTCGAAGGTGACCGCCGTGGAGACGGGATTGCCGGGAAGGCCCAGCAGGGGCACGCCGCTGATCTGTCCGAAGGCCACCGGTTTGCCTGGCCGCATATTGATGCGCCAGAAGCTCATCGTGCCCTGCTCCTGCATGATGTCCTTGACGAGATCGAAATCACCGACAGAGACGCCTCCCGAGGTGAGAATAAGATCGTACTTGATGGCCTCGCCGAATTTCTCACGCAAGCTCTCGAAGGATTCGGCGATGTCTATCACCTCATCGCCGGTGCCCAGGATGGCTATACGTGGGCGTGGGAAGACGGAGACGGTGGTGTGGCCGAGGGTGGCGAGTATGCCGATTTCCCAGGGACCGATGGTGGTGCCCCGTGCCAGCACGTGTTGACCCGGCTGCATATCTTCCCCTGACGGACGAATGTTATTTCCCGGTACCACCTCCTGTAGAATTTCCACCCAGTCGCTCTGTGGTCCGTCGGAGCGTGTGAGCTCGACCTGGATCACGGTGTCGGCGCCGGGAGGCACGGGCGCGCCGGTCATGATGCGCATGGCGGTACCCTCTTCGACGGCGTGATCGGCGATGTAACCGGCAGCCACTCCGCCCGTCACGCGCAGTCGTGGTGGTTGACCGTCACGTGGCACACTATCTTTGCTGAGTAGGGCGAATCCGTCCATTGCTGAGTTCGCGAAAGGGGGGATAGCTTCTTGCGCGATGATATCCTGGGCGAGCACCAGGCCCAGCGCTTCGGCGAGTGGCACATCTTGCGGGGCCAGTGGGTTGATGCCCTTGAGTATGCGTTCGAGTGCTTCTTCGACACTGATCATGGGTAGTCCAGCCTTTCCAACGGACAAAAACAGAGAAGCCTGACAAGCTTAAATAGATCCGCTATGCCAGGCTTCTCAAAATAGTACCTCGTACGGGATTCGAACCCGTGGTCTCCACCTTGAAAGGGTGGCATCCTAGGCCGCTAGACGAACGAGGCAAGCCGATGAAATCGCTTCTGCAACCAGCTACATTACAAATGTAACGCTAATGCGTCATAATAGTAACACACGGGAACGTTTCTGGCAAGCGTTTTTATCATGTTTTTACAACGGTTTTTCAGAAGACATGAACCAAGAGGGATGATTCTCATCTTATATTGTCCTTGCCCAAGAAGTTGTGATGAATATAGTTCAAAATAGTATATAATAAGAAGTAATATTGAATGCTACAGGTATAGGACACTGGGGATGCAGGATTATCAGACATGGCGCGAGTTGCTCGCGGATTTGATCAAGAGCCCGCGGGAGCGGAAACGGATTGCCAGGGCCGTAAAGGTTGAGGGTGAGACGCTGATAGCGTGGAGCGGGAACATCGGCTCTCCTGATGCAGAGCAGTTGCATGCTCTTTTGCAGGCTGTGCCGCAGCGGCAGGGGCTGTTGCACACATTGCTGGCGGAAGAGTTTGAAGATTTTGATGAGGAGCTGGTTGATCCGGCTCCGCATACGTCGCTTATTGCATTCTCAACACATGTGCTTGAATTGTATGCCAATACCCCTGAACAGTCGCGCTTCTGGTCTATCTGCACGGCGGTGTTGACCGAGGCCGTGAAGCAACTTGATCCTGCACATCTAGGTATCTCTATGAGCGTTGTGCAGTGTATGCCTGGACGCGAAGGGGCCATTTATTGTTTACGCGAGTCGGTCGGTCTGGGTACGGCTCCCTGGTTCGAGCAGGTAGAGGTGAGGACGAGATTCCTGGGCGCGGAGTCGCTGGCTGGGATGGCAGTCTCTTCCGGTTTGACGCAGGTGATTGACGATATTCGTCAGGAACAGTGGTCGGCGATGAACTTACCAGAGCATACGGTGAGCGCGGTAGCACTACCGATTACCCACAGCGATCGTATCGCGGGCTGCTTGCTGCTGGCAAGTACACAGGCAGGTTATTTTACTTCTGCCGCCCGGCAGGAGCTCATTGAAAACTATAAGGCCATGCTCGCGCTGGCCTTCTCCCCCGACAATTTTTATGGCAGCGCGCAGATCATGCTGCACGTAATGCCGACGTTCCAGGTACAGCAGCCTTATTTATCCACCTTTCAGGAGCGCATTGTAGCCACGTTGAAGACGGCGTTCAGTGCCAACCGCACGATCAGTTATCTGGAAGCGCAGCAACATGTCTGTGGTCAGATTGCGGAAGAACTGGTGCAACTTCATCTTCAAGCGGGGCTGTAACGCGAAGCCCGATAGAGTATATCTAAGCCGGCTATTCCTGATATTTTGTCAGCGCAAAGGCAAAGCATGCAGCGGTAAGGAGCATACCGCCCGCTCCACAGAGCAGAGTGAGGCGTATGCCCATGTATTCGCTTACAACGCCTGCTAACAGGGTACCAAGCGGCGCAATGCCACTAACCAGAAACCCTATCACCGCGTTGGCACGTCCTTGTATATGGGCTGGAATGCTACTCTGGAGCAGGCTGATTTCATTAATAGAGTAGAAGGCGAAACCGATATCACCAATCAGTTGTGAGATCCCCAGCATTCCCAGTGCCAGTAGCGTAGGTCCGCTTGCTAAAGGCGTGAGCAGCGCTAGAAAACTGTGTAAAAGTGTACCACAGATAAGCATCTGTTTCGCCCCAAAACGCCGTGTGAGGCGTGGCGTAATAAGTGAGCCTATTAGCGCTCCAACGCCGCCTAGAGCTATGAGCAGGCCATAGAGCACTGGTACAATGCTCAATTCTCGCACAATATAAATGGTATAGAGCGCCAGGAAGGCGCCGCCGGAAAAGTTACGTAGCGTGGTGGAGATGACCAGCGTACGCAGCAGGGGATGACTGAAGAGAGCATGCAGCCCCTCATACATCTCGTGCCAAAGTGGCTCTCGCATCTCCGCTGGCGCGATGGACTGGATCTCGCGTGGACGAATCAGTGCTATGCTGAGAGCCGACACCAGAAATGATAGTGCATCAAAGAGCACAGCCAGCGGTGCGCCAAGCAACTGGATCAGACCCCCGGCCAGCGGAGGACCGCCTATCTCCGCCAGGGAACTGCTGATGCCGAGCTTGCTATTTCCTCCGACGAGTTGATCGTATGCGGTAATTTGCGGCAGAAATGCCTGGTAGGCTGTGTCGAAAAAGATGGTGCAGATGCTCAACAGCACCGTCACCAGGTAGAGCTGTTGTATGTGCAATAGCCCACTCAGACTCGCTATGGGTACCATGAGTAGCAGCAAAGCGCGGGCAAGATCAGCCAGCAATAAAAGCGGGCGGCGGGGCAGTCGATCTACCCAGACGCCGATGAACAGGCTGAAAAGCAGACTGGGCAGTGCGCCCAGTGCGGCGAGTAGTCCTATCTGCGCGGGATGCGCTCCTAGAACCAGGATGGCGATGAGCGGAATACCCGAACTGGTGATGTGAGAGCCCAGCACTGAAACAGTCTGTCCACACCAGAGTAGACCGAAGGCACGATTGATAAAGAAAGGATGCTTTCGTGAAGCATCTGTAGTATGTTGGCGGGTATGTAAGGCCATAGAAGCTACTCCATTTATGTCGGAAAAGTTCTTAAACGATGTAAGGTAATGGAGGAGTGTAGCTGGTAGGGTTTATGGCCCGCTTTCTATGAGGGAATGCGGAAAAGAGGGAGCTTCTCAAAGGACACCAAACATACTCTCGCGGCCGAAGGCAGAAGAGGTGAAATGGCTTTGAAGCAATTTGAATGTGCTCCTCGAACTAGCGCAGCTACACTAGCCGAGGATGACGATGCTGGTACCCATTGGGGCACCTCCAGTCTTTCTGATGTGTTAATGTATTTCATGCTAGCAGGTATGTCAGGTGTTGTCAAGCCAGGAATCAGGCATGATTTTGCTGTTAGCCTGAGATGACATGTAGCGCGGAGGCGGCGAGCGAGTGGGAGCAGATCTTTTGCTGCTGATATTGTGGGCATTCACAGACAAAGACCTGTTGACCGGCAATCTCCTGGCGATAGACGTTGTGATAGCTACCATCGCGGTCGCGTACCTGGTAGTGGTCGAGCGCCACGATACGAGCGTGCGGTGTATTCTGCTGACGTGCTGCCAATGCATCGTTCAGGGCCAGAATGCGCTCGGCTCTCTTACGTGTGACCTCTTCCCTGGTGGCGCGTTCGTTGGCCTGGATCAGGTCCGCGAGGGTCTGGCGGAGCTGGCCGACGGCGGGACGAAAGATGAAGAGGCCCTCTAGTAGTAAGACTGACAGGGTAAGCGTAAGCAGGATAAACTCGATCAGCTTCAGATGGGCTACGTGCTGTTCGGCCTCGCGCTGGTACTGCGTTACTATCCTGTCCATGCCTACCAGGAAGCCTGATTGTGCGGCAAGGATCACGCGGATCTCCGGCAACAAGGCAGAAGAGGGGGCCGCACGTGGATACGCTCCCCCAGGTCTGACTAATGTAAGCAACGCATTGGATGTGCGCAACATTGACTCGTACTCAGGCTCAATGCTGACGAATAGTTGTTGCACCGTCTGGCTATTATGGCCGGGTAGTCCCAGGGCCGCATCGCCGTGCTGCAAACCTTGCTGGCTATGTTGCCAGAGGACCACCACTGCCTGCAACTCACTGGCGTTCTGTTGACGCGACTGCGCGTCGGGGAACACTGCCAGCGCCAGGGCTGCCTTCGTTAAACGCTGACTCAGCATGCGCTGGCGACCCGCAATGTTGATGACCAGCGCGTCACTCGATTGTTGTTGCAGAGCTGACTGAATGACGACCTGGCCAAGTATAGTCAGCAGAGCAACAGTACTAAGAGCCGTGATGTATAGCGTTGTGAGACGACGTGTTGGATGCCGTATTTGAGACCATCGATTCATGCTATGGTAATTACGCTGCTTCGCTTTCCGCTATCACAGCAGAGGTGATGGACCATTTCTGTTGTGCCGCAACGAGCAGGCGCAAGGCCACCAGGGCGATGAAAGCGATGATAGCCAGTACGACCAGCCCCAGACTGTAAGAGCCGCTGATCTGCTTGACACTCCCTAACAGCGTTGGCAGGAAGAAGCCACCAATCCCGCCGAATGCACCTACCAGACCGCTGGCAATGCCTATCTCACTGCGGAAGCGCAGTGGCACCAATTGGAAGACGCTGCCATTGCCCATACCCAGGCAGATCATCATCAGCAGGAATAGCCAGGTCATCACACCAATAGCGGGCAAAAGCGAGATCAGGAAGTAGATCACCCCGATACCGGCCAGCAGAACTGTAAGCATACGCACACCGCCGATTTTATCGGCGAGGAAGCCGCCGAGGGGCCGAAAAGTGCTGCCCAGGAAGGCCACCAGGGCTGTAAACAGGCCAGCCGTGACGGGATTGAAGGCGTACTGGTTTTTGAGGAAGAGGGGCAGGAAGGTGCTCAGCCCCACAAAACCGCCAAAGGTTACGCTGTAGAACAGGCAGAACCACCAGATATCCGCGTTGCGTAGCACAGCCAGGTAGCGGCTTATTTGCACATCTCTAGGACGAGAGGGGCTATCTTTGGCTGTGAGTACGAAGACGAGTAGTACAACGGCCAGGGGGATAATCGCTAAACCCATAACCGCGTGCCAGCCAAAGGATTTTGCCAGAGAGGGAGCCGAGAGGTTCGCCACTACTGTGCCGATGTTACCGGCAGCGGTAATACCCATAACCAATCCCTGGCGAGTTGGTGGGTACCAGTGACTGGCCAGTGGTAGCGCCACTGAGAACGATGATCCAGCCACACCCAGCATCAGCCCGATAGCGATAATGCCAGGAAAGTTTACCGGCAAGAGCCACGCTAAGAGCAGGGGGATGAGCAGGAAGAGCAACATGATCGTGCCTACGCGCTTGCCACCGAAACGGTCGCTCAAGATGCCCATCACGATGCGCATCAGAGAGCCGCTTAGCGTAGGAATAGCCACCATCAAGCCCTGTTGGGCGCTGTTGAGCCCAAGATCTTTCGTAATGTAAATACTCAGTGAGCCAAGCAGGACCCAGAGCGTAAAGCACATGTCGAAATGTAAGAATGACGCGAAAACTGTTGCTGCCGAACCTTTGATAGTACGTGTGGATGTCTGCACTTTCTTACTCCTATCTGGAATCGATACAATAATTCGTAGGGAGCGGATTTATCCCTCCGCCATTTATGGCCTCTCGTTCACCTTGCACCATTCTCACCCTCTTTTTCCATGACCGCGATGTCAGGGGATGGACGGTGGGCGTGGGGCCATAAATGGCAGATGGGTAAACCCAATCCCTACGACGGGTCAATATAATCAGCCAGGGCTTTCATGAGATGGCCGATTTTGGGATGTTGTGGCTCTACACGAGGCGTAACTCCCAGATCACGCAGGACGGCCGTGCAGGTTGGCCCGACTGATGCCACTATGGTGCGCGTATTCAATGCTTGTGCCAGCTCTTCCGGTGAGACGATGTCCTTCGCGATAAGGAACAGATGGCGCGCTTGAACCTGACTGGTAAAGACGACAGCGCCTACACGCTCATCCATAATCTCGGTGATCAGGGTGCGTAGAGGCGTGGTATCCTCTGGTAGAAGCCACTCGTAGAGCATCAGTTCTTCGACGTGCGCGCCCCTGGCCTCCAGATTCTGCACCAGGAATGCATTAGGCTCTCCGTAATGGACAACCGCCACATTGCTATCCTGCAGCGTTAGAGGCTGCATCGCCTCCAGCAGTTCATTGGTCGTGTAGGGTTCTTCGGCGCTTGCGGCAATCGGTACTTGCAAGCGTCTGAGCGCTGAGCCGGGTTTGGGACCGCGGCAGACAACCGTTGTCGTGCGCAGTGCGGTGAGCAGTTCGTTGTCGCGACCGAGTTCCTGGGCGATGCGAAAGAGCGTATTGACGCCTACGCCGGTGAAAAAGACGACGGTCTGTAGCGATGCATCCATCAGGTGATCAATGAATGCCGCTACCTGCTCTTCGCTCTCCAGTGATGCCTCACGAAGCGCCGGAGCGCAAAATGGCTCACCACCATAGCGGCGAATCATATCCGCGATCTCGCTGCTCATGCGGGCCTCAAGAAGTGCCACACGTGTTCCTTTGAAACTGCTCATTGGATTAACTTTCTAGCGTTAGCAGAATTTCGCCTGCCTCGTTCAACGAGGTGGGATAGACGCGCAGGTGGCTGCAGGCGTTTTCGATGGGCTGGCCCGTTGCCAGATTAAAGGCGAAATTGTGCAGCGGGCAGATCACTTTGGCCGGACCAACCAGACCGTCGATGAGCGGTCCCCCCCGGTGAGGGCAGTGTGGTTGGGTCGCGTAGACCTGGCCATCACGCGAGCGAAAGACCGCTGTGGTTGTATTGGCAACATGATACGCTCGTCCCTCACCAGGCGGGATACGCTCGACTGAGCCAATATTATAGACTGCGCGCACGGTCGGTGCGCCGTTTTCGGTAGCTAGTACCTCCTGTTTGAGAGCGTTCATGCTTAAAGCGCCTCCACTTTCGTCACGATATTCACGCTATCCACCACGCTTGAGAACTGGACCGGCGAGGTTGGTTTGACAGCCTCCTGCCAGGGATCTTTGTAGGCATCTACCGCTGCTTGAATGTCCGCATCCAGGCGCTGGCATATGCCTTCCGCGTCATCTATCAGTATATGACGCAGGCGTTCAATGCCCAGACGCTCAACAAAACCGTAGGTGCGTTCCAGGTATTTGGCGTTTTCGCGGTAGTACTGCATGAACCGTCCCATGTATTGCAACACCTTCTCGTGTGAGTCTACTATACACAGCACGTCTCCTTTGCGTACAGAGGCTCCCGCGGCTCCACCGATGTAGATTTCCCATTTGCCGCCCTCGATTGCCACGGCCCCCAGGTCTTTGACGGTTGCTTCAGCACAGTTACGAGGACAACCGGAGACCGCGAGCTTCATCTTATGTGGCGATTCTATGCCCTGGAAGCGCCGCTCGATCTTAATGCCCAGGTTGGTACTATCGCCCACACCGAAGCGACAGAACTCGGTGCCCACGCATGTTTTACAGGTGCGGAAGGATTTCGTATAGGCATGACCCGATGGCATACCCAGATCCTGCCAGACCTGCGGCAATTTTTCCTTCTCAATACCTAGCAGATCGATACGCTGGCCGCCTGTTATTTTTACCATCGGCACCTGGTGTTTTTCTGCCACGTCCGCGATCCGGCGCAGTTCTGTCGCCGATGTCACGCCGCCATAGATGCGCGGCACCACACTGAAGG
>WNGQ01003229.1_pt1 | contig 16431 bp, 14 predicted proteins | sample 5407661 | NCBI WGS metagenome assembly WNGQ01 (sample SAMN13153382, study PRJNA577476) | soil metagenome | isolation source: 60 cm soil or saprolite under Garry oak tree replicate 2 | place: USA:California | collected 2016-06-15 | reverse complement strand
CGCCGTTAAAACCATTCGCGTGCGGGAATGCCGGGTGATTTCCGGTGCCTCCGCTGTGAACACCCGTGTGCATACTTCACTACCCCCAGCGCACACGGGGCTGCGGGTGCACTGGGCACCCGGCATTCCCCACGCCCTCCGTTTACAGAAGGGCGAAAGTTTCCGGCAAAATCTCGGGCGCATGGCGTCGCGGGGCGCGAAAGCATGTTTGCAATTGCGCGGGAAGGCGCCGCACTCTCAACCGTCATCGTCCGGCTTGACCGGACGATCCAGTTTTCCAGAGACGTCAGTGATGGAATCGATGAGCCGCGGCGAACTGGATACCCCGCATCGCGCGGGGTATGACGACGGTGCTTGGGAGGCGCTACTGGCCATCATTGCCAGCGCTCGCAATGACGACCTCATCAAAACGGCTTGCTCAAGAATCTCGAACCCTTCCATCCATAGCGCCAGGGCAGTTCGACCGCCTTGGTGATGCCGATCCGCAACCCCATGGCTACCTCGACCGTACCGACACGCGCATGGAGCGCGAGCGGCGGCGCGTCGAGCGCGAGCGCATTGTGCGCGATGGTGACGCCGAGCGCCTCGGTCAGCTTGCCGGGGCCGGAGCACAGCGCACGGTCATCAGTCACGCCGCGGCGGCGCCGCATCGCAGCCACGCCGTGGGTCGGCTCGAGCGCGCGGATCAGCACGGCGCTGGCGGAGCCTTCCCGCTCGCAGACGAGATTCATGCACCAGTGAATGCCGTAGGACCGGTACACGTAGAGAAAGCCGGGCGGGCCGAACATCACGAGGTTGCGCGGGGTCGGCCCGCGGAACGAATGCGCGGCCGGGTCGGTGTGATGGTAGGCCTCGACCTCGACGATGAGGCCGCCGACGCCGTTGACGAGCAGGGTCGCGCCGATCAGATCCGGCGCAACCTCGTGCACGCTGCGCGCAAAGAAGGCACGCCTCAGCGGTCTGCCGAGGCGAGGCGGGTCTGCGGCGGCTGGTCTGGACTTTGGAGGCATTCTTGGGCGGGAATCGGGGGCAGCGCGGGGCGGGTGATGCAATATCTTGCATTTTCCGTAGGGAAAGGCGACGCGTCCTTCGGATTGCGGACATTGGGGTTGCGGGGATGCGCGCTACGGAATAGCTAAAGCATGATCCGGAAAAGTGCGAAGCGGTTTTCCGAAAAGATCATGCTCAATCAAAGAGATGAGATCATGATCCGATTCAATCCAATCGGATCATGATCGAAACCCATCAAGAGAATTGCAGATACCCCATGGTCGTGGTCATCGATACCGTTTCGGGCGCGCCGCTTCGCCCCCGCCACCCGGAGAAGGCGAACCGGCCGGATGCGCCGTCGCCGCCGAAGCCCGCGTGGATTCGCGTCCGCGCGCCGACTACCCGGGGCTATGCCGATACCCGCAACATCGTCCGCGAGAACGGCCTCGTCACGGTGTGCGAGGAGGCGGGCTGCCCGAACATCGGCGAGTGCTGGGACAAGAAGCACGCCACCTTCATGATCATGGGTGATACCTGCACCCGCGCCTGCGCCTTCTGCAATGTCAAGACCGGCCTACCTGGGGCGCTCGATGCGTCCGAGCCGGAGCACGTCGCGGAGGCGACCTTCAAGCTCGGGCTCGCCCATGTCGTGGTGACGTCGGTCGATCGCGATGACCTGGCTGACGGCGGCGCCGAACATTTCGCGCGCACGATCCGCGCCATCCGCGCGCGGTGCCCGACGACCACGATCGAGATCCTGACGCCCGACTTCCTGCGCAAGGACGGCGCGCTCGAGGTCGTGGTGGCGGCGAAGCCCGACGTCTTCAACCACAATCTGGAAACCGTGCCGTCGCGCTATCTCAGCGTCCGTCCGGGCGCCCGCTATTTCCACTCGATCCGGCTGCTGCAGCGGGTCAAGGAGATCGACCCCACGCTCTTCACCAAATCGGGGATCATGGTCGGGCTCGGCGAGGAGCGTCACGAGGTGCTGCAGGTGATGGATGACCTGCGCTCGGCGGACGTGGATTTCCTCACCATCGGGCAATATCTGCAGCCGACCCGCAAGCACCACGCGGTGATGCGCTACGTCACGCCGGACGAATTTTCTGGCTACGAGAAGGTCGCCTATACCAAGGGTTTTCTGATGGTGTCGGCGTCACCCTTGACGCGCTCGTCGCACCACGCCGGAGACGATTTCGAAAAGCTCAGGGCTGCGCGCGCCGCGATCGCGCGCTGAATATTGGTTATGCCGAGGTTTTCCAACAAGCGGCGCGTCGCGCACAGCGCGGACAAGATGTTCGATCTCGTCGCCGATGTCGAGCGCTATCCGCAATTCGTGCCGCTGTGCCATTCGCTCACGGTGCGTCAGCGCATGGAAAAGCCCGACGGCATCGAAATCGTGGTCGCCGACATGACGGTGTCGTTCAAGCTGGTGCGGGAAACCTTCACCAGCCGCATCACGCTCGATCGTCCGAACCTCAACATATTGGTCGAATACCTGAAGGGACCGTTCAGCAGCCTCGAGAACCGCTGGTCGTTCGAGCCGAAGGGCGACAATTCGTGCGATGTCACCTTCTTCATCGCCTATGAGTTCAGGAGCCGCGTGCTCGCGCTGCTGATGGGATCGATGTTCGATGTGGCTTTTACGCGGTTCTCGGCGGCGTTCGAAAAACGCGCCGATGCAATCTATGGAACATCCGGCGCGCTTCGCAGCCGATAGCCGTGAGCGTCAACGCATTTTCGCGACGTCGATCGCGGATAGCGGATCAGGATATTGGTTGCCGAAATGGGTCCTGACGTAGTTGACGACGGCAGCGACCTGGTCGTCGGACATGCGGTCGCCAAAGCCCGGCATTCCGTTGCGCCCCTGCAGCACCACAGAAGCGACATAGGCGGTCGTGGCGACCTGCGGATTGTCGGCCAGCGCCGGATAGATGCCCGCGCCCTTGGCGCCCTCGCCATGGGGCATGTGGCAACCCTGGCAGGTCGCGCGGTAGAGGGTTGCACCGTCGGTCTGGATGAAACGTGGTCCATTCGACATTTCAGGAGGCATGGCATCGCCGGCGCGCGCGGATGGTACCGGCGCGGCAGCCAGGCAGACGGCGCTCCACACCAAGGCGCAGGCGAGACGAAGATGGATCGACCTCATTGGCATGCGGTCCTCGTGGAGTTGATGAGGGGCTGTCAGTTGCCGGATTTGATGCGCGCATGCAGACGCTGCACGGTGTCGAGCGCCGACAGCACGGCACCCTCCTGCCAGGCCGGCAGATACGAGGCATGCTCGCCCGCCAGCGCCAGGCGGCCGTCGATCTGGCAGAGGTTCTTGTAGTGCGCGTTGCGGGTCTTCTCCGTCCACAGGCCGTAACAGCCGTTGGTCCAGGGAACGCGGTGCCAACCGACCGAGATGCCGTTCTCGAATTCCTCCGGATACTGCGGATGGATCTCTGCGCCTTGGCGAAGGACCTCGCGCAGCCGCTCTTCCGGCGTCATGGCCGAGAATTCAAACGCGTTGGGACCGAAGACATAGCTGCCGACGACCACGCCCTTGCCGGGCTGGCCGTATCCGGTGGAGGGGTAACTGATGCGCGTGATCGGCAGATCGCTGTAGGTTATCCCGCCGTAGATATGCTCATCCTGCTCCCAGAATTTGCGCTTGAACTGCAGGCCGGCCTTGAACGCGGCAGCGTATGGTACCGCGTGGATCGCGTCGCGCATCGGCTGACTGGCGGTCACGTCGATCTGGCTCAGAATGGACAACGGGATTGTGCAGATGCACCAGTCGGCCTTGGCAACGCGAGGCGAAGCGTCGACGCCGCTGGCGTCGGCATAGGTCACCGTGACGCCTTGGTCGCTCTGATCGATTTTGGTGACCTTGGCGTTGAACCGCACCACGTCCTGGACCTGGCGATAGACCGCCATCGCGATCTGGTCCATGCCCCCAACGGGCTGAAAGATCGTCGATTGGAATTGGTAGTCCGTGCCGCTGGCGATGGCGCGCCACAATTGCGAGCGCAGCAATTCGTCCCGGTCGAGCGGCATCGAGGGCACTGGCTCCGGCATGAGCCCACCCCCGGGATCGACCGCGTAGCCGCGGCGATCGCTCGAATTGACGTTCGTCGCATAACGGAACTGCCGGTCGAGCGCACCCCACGAGCGCAGGGATTCCAGCAGCTTGTCCTGGTCTTCCCGCGACAGCTCGGCGTCAAGCTGGTGTCCGTTCGCAGCCTTGGCGAGCAGTTCGGCGACATGGCCTTGATAGTCGGCTTGCACGTGGCGGTAACGCTGCGGCTTGCCTCCGAAGGCGTCCTTGCTGTGGACGTAGGCATTGTAGTTGACCTGAATGAACGGCTCGAGGGCGACGCCGAACCGCTTGGCATAGTCGAGGATTGCGTGGTGATGGAAGGGGATGCGCCAAGGTCCGGGATTGAGATAGAGGCCCTCGTCGAACTCGCATCTCTGCTTGAAGCCGCCGAGCTCGGTATACTCATCGCCGCCGCGGATCGTCCAGGCGCGGCCGCCCGCCCACCGGTTATACTCGAGCACGGTCACGTCGTAGCCCGCGCGCCGCAGCTCGTAGGCCGCGACCAGGCCCGCTATGCCGGCGCCAAGGATCAGCACCGAACTGCCCTTCGGAGCGTCCTGCAGGTTTATCGGTCCGGTGTAATTGGACTCCGCGGCAAAGCCGAGCGCGGTCATCGCGCGATACATTGCCGCGGCGCCGCCCACCTCGCCAGCGAGCGTCAGCACCTGGCGTCGCGTCGTAACGGAGTTGCGTGCGACCCCGTCAACGCCACTCGTCGTCTTCGTCATGTGCGGATCTCTTGGATCGAGTTGCGGATCGATTGTATCGGTGATGCCGCAATAATCTTGCCGAGCGATACGACGCCGCGCAAGGCGCGGCCGAACGCGAACGGATCACGTTCGTGGCGGGCGAGGACGGGGGCGGGGGCGTTTGACCGGGTGTCGCCTCGGACTTCGCGCCATCCGCGGCCGCAGGCGGCTGGCGGCCTCGCGGCGCGGCGGCTTGGCGGCTTGCGGTCCGCGCGCGAGTTCCATGAGCATGCGCAGGGCCTCGACCACCGAGCGCTGCCGTACCGCGCTGCGCCCGATGGCGCCGAACCGGCATTCGCGATGCACGATCCGGCCGTCGCGCGCGGCGACCGCCAAATGCACGAGGCCAACCGGCTTGCCCGGCGTGGCACCACCGGGGCCGGCGATGCCGGTGATGGCGACGGCGAGATCGACGCCGGCGCGTTCCAGCGCGCCGACCGCCATCGCGGTTGCGGTCTCCTTGGAGACCGCGCCGAAGGTTGCGAGCGTGGTGGCCTTGACGCCGAGCATCGCCCGCTTGGCCTCGTTGGAATAGGTGACGAAACCGCGATCGATGACGTCGGAGGACCCCGGAATGTCAGTCAGCGCACCGGCCACCAGGCCGCCGGTACATGATTCGGCGGTCGCAAGGGTCAGCTTGCGCATCCGGCAAAGGTCGAGCAGCGAGCGGGACAGAGCGCGGGCGTCGCTGCCGCTCATGTTACGGGCTCCAGGGCAGGCGTATGGTGGCGCTGGCGGTGGCCGCGATGCCTTCCTCCCGGCCGGTGAAGCCGAGCCTTTCGCTGGTGGTCGCCTTCACGGCAATGCGCGAGATATCGAGCCCCGAGATCTCCGCGATGCGCGCGCGCATGGTGTCGCGAAACGGCCCGATCTTCGGGCGCTCGCAGATCAGTGTCACCTCAAGATTGGCGATGCGGCCGCCGCGCGCGGTGACGCGGTCGACGGCATATTTCAGGAAGCGGTCGGAGGAGGCGCCCTTCCATTGCGGATCGCTCGGAGGGAAGTGCGAGCCGATGTCGCCGTCGGCAAGCGCCCCCAGGACGGCATCGACCAGGGCATGCAGCCCGACATCGCCGTCGGAATGGGCGAGAAAGCCGCGTGTGTGCGGCACCCGCACGCCGCAGATCATCACATGATCGCCTGCGCCGAAAGCGTGCACGTCATAACCGGTGCCCGTCCTGATGTCGCCGAGCAGGCTCGCGAGGCGGGCTTCCTCGCGGATGAAATCTTCAGGGGTCGTCAGTTTCATGTTGGCAACATCGCCCTCAAACGTCGCAACCGTCAATCCCGCCCACTCGGCGAGCGCCGCATCGTCGGTGAAGTCGGCTCTGCTCTCGCGCGCCGCGCGCCGGTGGGCGTCGAGAATCGCGTCGAAGCGAAAGGCCTGCGGCGTCTGCGCGATTCGCAAGCGAGCCCGTTCGGGCGTCGCCTCGACATCACCGTTCACGCCGGTCAGCTTGATGGTGTCGGCGACCGGGATCACCGGAATGGCCGCACCGGTGCGGCCCGCCGCGTCGATGGCGCGCGAGATCAGGGCGGTCGACACGAACGGACGCGCCGCATCGTGGATCAGCACGATGTCCGGCGCTTGGGCGGCCAGCGCTTCGAGCCCGGCGTGGACCGAAGTCTGCCGCGTGGCCCCGCCATTGGCAGGAGGCGCGTGGCGCAGTCCGCTCACCGCGGCGTTGAACATGCCGATGTCGTCCGCGTGCAAGACGGGTTGCACGGAAAAGACCCGCGGATGGCGGCTGAAGGGCTCCATGGCCCGATAGATCACGGTCTGGCCGCCGATCGCCCGATATTGTTTCGGTCCTCCGGCGCCGGCGCGAAGTCCGCGCCCGGCGGCAACGAGGATGGCGGCGGTCCGCTCGGAACTTGGCATTGTACTCAACGATTGGTGATTGGCGGGGTGGGTGAGGTTCTGGGCGCAAAAGCCCTTATCATGGCGTGCTCAGCAGCACGATTCCCTGGCTGTTCCAGTAAGCATATTTGTTGCACTGCACTTGCAAAATTGTGCCGAAATGGCTAAAGTGTAGGCATGCATCTTGACTGCCCAACATTTGTGCTCAATATGGCTGCTCTCAGGCGCAAGGAAGCGCCGAGGAAGGGAATCAGACGTCCGTGACCGGCTCCGCAAGTACTGGCTCTAAGACGTTGAAAATAGGCGACATCAAGCTCGCTGGCCGAGCTCTTCTCGCACCCATGTCGGGGATTACCGACGCTCCCTTCCGGCGCCTTGCGGCGGCCCTCGGTGCGGGACTCGTGGTCTCCGAGATGACAGCAAGCGATGATCTCGTCAACGGCAGGCCAATGTCCCGGCTGCGTTGCGAGGCGACGGGCGTCGGTCCTCATGTCGTCCAGTTGGCCGGGTGCGAAGCACATTGGATGGCGCGAGGCGCTCGGATCGCTGAAGACGCTGGCGCCGACATCATCGACATCAACATGGGCTGCCCGGCGCGTCACGTGACCGGTGGTCAATCGGGATCGGCCCTGATGCGCGATCTCGACCATGCGACCGCGCTGATCGAAGCGACGCTCTCGGCGGTCAGGGTGCCGGTGACGCTGAAGATGCGACTGGGCTGGGACGAGCACTCCCTCAACGCGCCGGAACTCGCGCGCCGCGCTGAGGCTGCGGGCGTGCGGATGATCACGGTGCACGGCCGCACGCGCTGTCAATTCTACAAAGGGCAGGCCGATTGGGGCGCCGTGCGCGCGGTGCGGGACGCGATTTCGCTTCCGCTCGTGATCAACGGCGACATCACCACCTACGAAGCCGCGCTTGATGCGCTCGCGAAGTCCGGCGCCGATGCCGTGATGATCGGGCGGGGTGCGCAGGGCCAACCCTGGTTGCCGGGCCAGATCGGGCGTCGCCTCGACGGTGGCGGGACTGAATCCGCGCCGACGCTTGCCCAGCAACTCACCTATGCCCGCTCATTGTACGACGAGGTTTGCAGCCACTACGGATTGCGCGTCGGTCTGCGTCACGCGCGCAAACACCTGGGCTGGACGCTGGAGGTTGCGGCGCGACTTGCCCGCACACCAGCGCCCACGCTCGGGGCCTGGCGGCAGAAGATATTGACTTCGGAGGATCCGAAGCAGGTTCACCGCGCGCTCGTACAGGCGTTCGACGATTTCGCTTGGAGTGCCGCCGCATGACTTCAGCTGCTGAAAATCGCAGGGCTTTGGCGTCCGACCACAGCGACGCCATCCTCAACGCCTTGCCCAATCCGGTGCTCCTGATCGGGCCCGATGGCAAGATCGTCGATGCCAACATGGCGGCCGAATCCTTCTTCGATATTTCCACCCAATTCCTGCAGCGCCAACTGCTCAGGGAACTGGTGCCGTTCGGCAGCCCGCTGCTCGCACTGATCGATCAGGTGCGATCGATCAGTTCGCCGGTCAACGAGTACAAGGTCGATCTGGGCACGCCGCGGATGGGCGGCGATCGCCAGGTCGACCTGCACGTCGCGCCCGTGACCGAACGACCCGGCCATATCGTGGTGATGCTGCAGGAGCGCACCATCGCCGACAAGATGGACCGCCAGCTGACGCATCGCAGCGCCGCGCGTTCGGTCATCGCGCTTGCCGCGATGCTCGCGCATGAAATCAAGAATCCACTGTCCGGCATCCGCGGCGCGGCGCAGCTCTTGGAGCAGGCGGCTTCACCGGAAGATCGCATGCTGACGCGGCTGATCTGCGATGAGGCCGATCGCATCGTCACCCTGGTCGACCGCATGGAGGTGTTCGGCGACGATCGTCCGGTGGCGCGCGGCCCGGTCAACATCCATTCGGTGTTCGATCACGTCAAACGCCTGGCGCAGTCGGGCTTTGCCCGCAACGTTCGCTTCGTCGAGGACTACGATCCCTCACTGCCGCCGGTGCTTGCCAACCAGGACCAGCTCATCCAGGTGTTCCTGAATCTGGTCAAGAATGCCGCGGAAGCGGTCGTCGATCTCGGCAGTGATGCCGAGATTCAGCTCACCACCGCATTTCGCCCGGGTGTTCGCCTGTCGGTGCCCGGCAAGAAATCGCGCGTGTCGCTACCGCTCGAATTCTGCGTCAAGGACAACGGGCCGGGCGTCCCGGAAGACCTGCTTCCAAACCTGTTCGATCCCTTCGTCACCACCAAGCCGACCGGCAGCGGGCTCGGGCTTGCTCTGGTCGCCAAGATCGTCGGCGACCACGGCGGCATCATCGAGTGCGAGTCGCAACCGCGCAAGACCACCTTCCGCGTGCTGCTGCCGATGTACATCAGTGCCAAGAACTCAGATCAGAGCAATCGCGATGACGTTGCCGGAACGCCGTTGCATGCCTCACAGAACACCAGATGAGGAACAACAATGCCCGTAGGTAGCATTCTCGTCGCCGACGACGACACAGCGATCCGGACCGTTTTGAATCAGGCGTTGTCCCGCGCGGGATATGAGGTCCGGCTGACCGGAAACGCAGCGACGCTGTGGCGTTGGGTCAGCCAGGGTGAGGGAGATCTCGTCATCACCGACGTGGTGATGCCGGACGAAAACGCGTTCGACCTGCTGCCGCGGATCAAGAAGATGCGGCCGAACCTCCCCGTGATCGTCATGAGCGCGCAGAACACCTTCATGACCGCGATCCGGGCGTCCGAGCGCGGTGCCTATGAATATCTGCCCAAGCCGTTCGACCTGAAGGAACTGATCGCGATCGTCGGCCGCGCGCTGGCCGAGCCGAAGGAGCGGGTGGCAACGCCTCCCGACGATTCGGAGTTCGATTCGATTCCGTTGGTCGGCCGCTCGCCTGCGATGCAAGAAATCTACCGGGTGCTGGCGCGCCTGATGCAGACCGATCTCACGGTCATGATCTCTGGCGAATCCGGCACCGGCAAGGAGCTCGTTGCCCGCGCGCTGCACGATTACGGCAAACGACGCAACGGTCCCTTCGTCGCCGTCAACATGGCCGCGATCCCGCGCGATCTCATCGAATCCGAGCTGTTCGGTCACGAGCGCGGGGCGTTCACCGGCGCCAATACGCGGGCCTCCGGCCGCTTCGAGCAGGCGGAGGGCGGCACGCTCTTTCTCGACGAGATCGGCGACATGCCGATGGAGGCCCAGACCCGGCTTTTGCGCGTGCTGCAGCAGGGCGAATACACGACCGTCGGCGGACGAACTCCGATCAAGACCGACGTGCGGATCGTGGCCGCGAGCAACAAGGATCTGCGCATCCTGATCCAGCAGGGACTGTTCCGCGAGGATCTGTTCTTCCGCCTCAACGTGGTGCCGCTGCGGCTGCCGCCACTGCGCGAGCGAATCGAGGATTTGCCCGATCTGGTGCGGCATTTCTTCGCGCTCGCCGAGAAGGACGGTCTGCCGCCGAAAAAGCTCGATACCGCGGCGCTGGACCGATTGAAGCAGCACCGCTGGCCAGGCAATGTTCGGGAACTCGAAAATCTGGCGCGCCGGCTCGCGGCCCTTTATCCACAGGATGTTATCACGGCGTCCGTCATTGATGGGGAACTCGCCCCTCCGGTGATCACAACGGGTAGCGGCGTGTCGAACGGCGTCGACAATCTCGGCGGCGCGGTCGAGGCCTATCTGGCGTCGCACTTCTCCGGCTTTCCCAACGGAATGCCGCCGCCGGGCCTGTACCACCGGATCCTGAAGGAGATCGAGGTTCCGCTGCTCACAGCGGCGCTGGCGGCAACCCGCGGCAACCAGATCCGCGCTGCCGACCTGCTCGGTCTCAACCGCAACACATTGCGCAAGAAAATCCGGGATCTGGATATTCAGGTGTACCGTAGCGGGAGCTAGTATCCGGCACCGGCGTTATTACGCGAGATGCACTCGGTTGACTCGCCGCGGAATTGTCGCAATTTGGCAACAATGTGGTATGAATGCATCAGTCCGCGCAAGCGGATAATCTTTCAGCATCTTTCGCATTGCCGGAATGACCAGCGCAGAAACCTCGGCCGTCGCACCGTTCGACCCGTCGCTTGCCGAATCCAAGGGATGGCCCCTGCGGAAATGGCTGGCGCCGTTTGCGGTCGTCATCGCGCTGCTGTCCGCCTTCCTGACCTTCATGGTGCTGACCGGGCTGACCCGGATCGAGCCCACGCGCGAGGTGGTCAGCTCGTTCCTGCTGATCAATGCGGCGACCATCCTGCTCCTGGTCGGCATCATCATCCGCGAGGTCTGGCAGATGGTGCAGGCGAGGCGCCGCGGCCGGGCCGCGGCGCGGCTGCACGTTCAGATCGTCGGCCTGTTCTCGGTCATTGCGGTGTTGCCGGCGGTTCTGGTCGCCATCGTCGCCAACGTGACCATCGATCGCGGCCTTGACCGGCTGTTTTCGGGGCCGACGCGCGAGGCAATCCAGAACTCGGTGACCATTGCCCGCGCCTACATGAACGAACACGCCCAGTTGATCCAGGGCGACATTCTGGGAATGGCCAACGATATCGCCCATGCCCGTCCGCTGTACGATCAGGATCGAAAATCCTTCCGCGAGCTGCTGACGGCGAGTGCGGCCTCCCGGAACCTGCCGGGCGCCATGCTGATCGACAAGGACCGCAATATCCTGGAGACCGCGGACACCGGCATCCAACTGGCCTTCACACCGCCCGAGCCGGAATTCCTCAGCAACAAGGTCAACGAGACCGAGCCCGAGATCGCGGTGTTGCCGGACGAGAACTACGTCGCCGCGGTGATACGGTTGCGCGCGTTCAACGACACCTACCTCTACGTCGCCCGCCAGCTCGATCCGCGCGTGGTCGAGCAACTCAAGCAGACCGAGGCCAGCGCCGCCGAATATGCCGCGATCGAATCGCGCCGGCTCGGCATCCAGGTGGCCTTCGCGCTGATGTTTGCGGTGATCGCGCTGACCATCCTGATGGCGTCCGTCCTGATCGGTCTCAACTTCGCCAATTGGCTGGTTGCCCCGATTCGTCGGCTGATGAGCGCCGCAAGTGTCGTCTCGACCGGCGATCTCCACGTTCAGGTTCCGGTCCACAAGTCCGAGGGTGATCTCGCCCAACTCGGCGAAATCTTCAACAAGATGACGTACGAGTTGCGGACCCAGCGCGACGAGCTGGTGAGCGCAAGCGATCTGATCGACAGCCGCCGCCGCTTCATCGAGGCGGTGCTGTCATCGGCGAGCGCCGGCATTATCGGGGTCGACGGGTCCGGCAGCGTCGGGATCCTCAATCGCTCCGCCGAAAAGCTCATCGGTCACGCCGAGTCGGAAACCCTGGACCACCCGCTTTCGGACGTCCTGCCTGAACTCGATGACATGATGAAAAATGCGCGTGATGGCACGCAGCGGCTGGTGCAGGGCCAGATCACGATCTTGCGGGATGGCCAAGAGCGCAATCTGTCGGTGCGCGTCACCGCCGAGCAAACCAACCCCGCGCGCGACAGTTACATCATCACCCTCGATGACATTACCGAGCTGGTGTCTGCGCAGCGGACGTCGGCATGGGGCGATGTGGCCCGCAGGATCGCCCATGAGATCAAGAATCCGCTGACACCGATCCAACTTTCTGCCGAACGCATTCGCCGCAAATTCGGCCGAGTCATCACCGAGGACAAGGCCGTCTTCGAACAATGTACCGATACGATCGTCCGGCAGGTTGATGACATCCGGCGGATGGTTGACGAGTTTTCGCGCTTTGCGCGGATGCCGAAACCCGTGATGGAAGGCGAGGATGTTGCGGACACCGTACGGCAGGCCGTATTCCTGATGAAAGTTGCGCATCCCGACGTCGATATCGAAGCCGATATCAAGGAAGATCCGCTGCGGGCGCAGTTCGACCGCCGGTTGATCTCGCAGGCCTTGACCAACATCATCAAGAACGCGACGGAGGCGATCGAGGCGGTCCCGGCCGAGGAGCTCGGCAAGGGTCGTATTGATGTCATCGCCGCACGCGACAGCAGCACCGACATTGTCATCGACGTCATCGACAATGGTATCGGACTGCCCAAGGTTGCCCGCGCACGTCTCCTCGAACCCTATGTTACAACACGTGAAAAGGGGACAGGCCTCGGTCTGGCGATCGTCGGCCGCGTGCTCGAGGATCATGGCGGCCGCATCGAGTTGAAGGATGCCTCGGACTTCCGGCCGGGTCAGCGCGGGGCCTGGATGCGCCTGCGCTTCGCAATTTCCGGCCACGCCGCAAAGGTCGAGACCAAGGAGCAGGTCACGGATATCAAGCAACAGGCGGACGACATGAATACCGCGGCATCGGAAACCAGCGAGCCGGCCGCGACGACTAACGTTGAAACAAAAAAAGAAGCCGCGACAGGCAACTAACGGGACAGGCGCGCGCACATGGCAAGCGATATTCTGATCGTCGACGATGAAGCCGATATTCGCGAGCTCGTCGCAGGAATCCTGGATGACGAAGGCTTTACCACCCGAATGGCGCGCGACAGCACTTCGGCGCTGACCGAAATCGCCAACCGCCGGCCGAATCTGGTCTTTCTCGACATCTGGCTGCAGGGATCCGAGCTCGACGGTCTTCAACTCCTGGAACAGATCAAGCGGGACCACCCCGATCTGCCCACCGTGATGATCTCCGGACATGGCAACATTGAAACCGCTGTCGCCGCCATCAAATCAGGCGCCTATGACTTCCTCGAAAAGCCGTTCAAGTCCGACCGCCTGATTCTGGTGGCAACGCGGGCGATCGCGTGGTCGACGACTAACACCCAAACGAAAAAAGAAGCCGCGACAGGCGGCTGACGAGACAGGCACGACACATGGCAAGCGATATTTTGATTGTCGACGATGAAGCCGATATTCGGGAACTGGTGGCGGGTATCCTTGACGATGAGGGATTTACGACCCGAACGGCTCGCGACAGCGATTCCGCCTTATCGGAAATTGCCACGCGCCGTCCGCATCTGGTGTTTCTCGACATCTGGCTGCAGGGGTCCAAGCTCGACGGGTTACAGCTGCTCGAACACATCAAGCGCGACAATCCCGATCTGCCGGTCGTCATGATCTCCGGCCATGGCAACATTGAAACGGCGGTCGCGGCGATCAAGCGCGGCGCGTACGATTTCATCGAGAAACCGTTCAAATCGGACCGGCTGATTCTGGTCGCGACGCGCGCGCTCGAGACGTCGCGACTGAAACGCGAGGTGCGGGAGCTGAAGCAAATGACGCCGGCGGCAAGCGTGATGACCGGCCGGTCGCCCTGCATGAACCAACTGCGCCAGACCATCGAGCGGGCCTCGAAGGCCAACAGCCGAATCCTGATCGTCGGCCCGCCCGGATCGGGAAAGGAGCTGGCCGCGCGAACGCTGCATGCGGCATCAAGTCGCTCCGAAGGACCCTTCGTCGTCATCAACGCCGCCGCGATCACACCGGAGCGGATGGAGGTCGAGCTGTTCGGGGTCGAACAGTCGAACGGCGAGCACCCGCGCAAGACCGGAGCGCTGGAGGAGGCGCATGGCGGCACGCTGTTCATCGACGAAATCGCCGACATGCCGCGCGAAACCCAGAACAAGATCCTGCGGGTGCTGGTCGACCAGACCTTCCAGCGCACCGGCGGAACGACCAAGGTCAACGTCGACGTCCGCATCATTTCCTCGACCGCGCGCAACCTGGAAGAAGAGATCGCGGCAGGTCGGTTTCGCGAGGATCTCTTCCACCGGCTATCGGTCGTGCCGATCAGGGTGCCGCCGCTCTCGGAGCGCCGGGAAGACATTCCGGAACTGATCGACTATTTCATGGATCAGATTTCGGCGGCGACCGGTCTGCCGAAGCGCCAGATCGGCCAGGACGCAATGGCGGTGCTGCAATCGCATGTCTGGCCGGGGAACGTCCGGCAGCTGCGCAACAATGTCGAGCGGGTGATGATTCTCGCCGGCGGCGGTCCCGAGGTCATCATCACCGCCGACATGCTGCCACAGGACGTCGGCTCGATGGTGCCGGCGATGCCGACCAGCAACAATGGCGAGCACATCATGGGCCTGCCGCTACGCGAGGCACGGGAGGTGTTCGAACGCGATTATCTGATTGCCCAGATCAGCCGCTTCTCCGGCAACATCTCGCGGACCGCGGAGTTCGTCGGCATGGAACGTTCGGCGCTCCATCGCAAGCTCAAAGCGCTCGGTGTCGGCTGACCGCAACCGGTTACCGCCGCCGTTCATATATTTGCTTGGGAAAACTGGGCTATTTTCCGTGCATTTACGGAGAAAACGCGCCAGATCGGCAACTCTGCCACGTGAAGCGGCTTGCCTAATATCCGCGCCTGTCTTCTAATTATACCGCCGCGCCCCCGGAGGGGGATCTCATGGGAAGCCGGCAACCCGGGAAAGCTTCGAAGAGAGCCGCAACCGGGAAATAAAAACAAACACAATACGGCGGGACAACAACAATGGCGGCAGACCGCGCACAAAATTTACAGGACACCTTCCTCAATCACGTTCGAAAGACCAAAACGCCACTGACGATCTTTCTGGTCAATGGAGTGAAGCTGCAAGGAATAGTCACCTGGTTCGACAACTTCTGTCTGTTGTTGCGGCGGGACGGCCACTCCCAGCTCGTCTACAAGCATGCGATCTCGACCATCATGCCTGGGGCTCCGATTCAGTTGTTCGAGGGCGGCGAGGATGCTCCGGCTTGAGAGTGAGTTGATTGGAACCCCGGAATCGCGAAGGGGACGCTGACCGTCCGCGGTCGGCAGGCGAAACGGAAACCGGGCAGGTGATCGTCATCGGCCCGTACTTGCGAATGCGCCGCACCGATGCGGAAGCGCAAACGGGTATGCATGGGTCGCGCGATGCGGAAGCGCGACTCGATGAAGCCGCGGGACTCGCGCGGGCGATCGACCTGACGGTTGTGGATGCGTTGATCGCGCCGGTCAATCAGATCCGGCCTGCGACCTATCTCGGCAAGGGCAAGGTCGAGGAAATCCTGGGCGTCATCGCCGGCCAGGGAATCGAGCTCGTCGTCATGGATTGCGCGCTCTCGCCAATTCAGCAGCGCAATCTCGAGAAGGCCTGGAACACCAAGGTGCTCGACCGCACCGGGTTGATCCTGGAAATCTTCGGCCGCCGCGCCAAGACCAAGGAAGGCGCGCTGCAGGTCGAGCTCGCGCACCTCAACTATCAGCGCAGCCGCCTGGTGCGATCCTGGACCCATCTCGAACGCCAGCGTGGCGGTTTCGGATTCATGGGAGGCCCCGGCGAAACCCAGATCGAGGCCGACCGGCGGCTGATCAGCGAACGCATTGCGCGGCTCGAAAACGAGCTCGGGAAGGTGCAGGCGACGCGGCGGCTGCATCGCGCCGGCCGCCAGCGGGTGCCGTATCGGGTCGTGGCTCTGGTCGGTTACACCAACGCCGGAAAGTCGACGCTGTTCAATCGCCTGACCCGCGCCGATGTACAGGCCGCAGACATGCTGTTTGCGACGCTCGATCCGACCTTGCGCGCGCTCGAACTGCCGCATGGCGGCAAGGCGATGCTGTCAGACACCGTCGGCTTCATCTCCAACCTCCCGACGCAGCTGGTGGCGGCGTTTCGCGCAACGCTCGAGGAGGTGCTCGAGGCCGACCTCATTCTCCACGTCCGCGACATCTCACACGAGGACGCCGAAGCCCAGAGCCTGGACGTCGACACCGTTTTGCGCCAGCTC
>WNGQ01004502.1_pt1 | contig 16435 bp, 14 predicted proteins | sample 5407661 | NCBI WGS metagenome assembly WNGQ01 (sample SAMN13153382, study PRJNA577476) | soil metagenome | isolation source: 60 cm soil or saprolite under Garry oak tree replicate 2 | place: USA:California | collected 2016-06-15 | reverse complement strand
TGAGCAGCACCTGGAGAAGTACCCGGGCACGGTGGTCGCGGTCACGCACGACCGGTACTTCCTGGACAACGTGGCCGGCTGGATCCTGGAACTTGACCGCGGTCGCGCGTACCCCTACGAGGGCAACTATTCGACGTACCTGGAGACCAAGGCTTCGCGGCTCAAGGTGGAGGGGCAGAAGGACGCCAAGCTGCGCAGGCGGCTGGAGGACGAGCTGCAGTGGGTGCGGTCCAGCCCGCGGGCGCGCCAGGCCAAGAGCCGCGCCAGGCTGCAGCGGTATGAGGAGATGGCGGCCGAGGCCGCGTCCCGGGAGCAGCTGGACTTCGAGGAAATTCAGATCCCGCCCGGCCCGCGGCTCGGCAGCCTGGTCGTCGAGGCCGCCGGCCTGGCCAAGGGCTTTGGCGACCGGATGCTGATCGAGAACCTGAGCTTCAGCCTGCCGCCGAACGGGATCGTCGGGGTGATCGGGCCGAACGGGGTTGGCAAGACCACCCTGTTCAAGATGATCACCGGCGAGGAGCAGCCGGACGCCGGGACCATGACGGTCGGCGAGACGGTGCAGGTCTCCTACGTCGACCAGCTCCGGGCCGGGATCGACCCGGGCAAGACCGTGTGGGAGGCCATCTCCGGCGGCGAGGCGTTCATCCGCGCCGGGCGCACCGAGATCCCCAGCCGCGCGTACGTGGCCGCGTTCGGGTTCAAGGGCCCCGACCAGCAAAAGCCGGCCGGGCTCATGTCCGGCGGCGAGCGGGGCCGGGTCAACCTGGCCCTCACCCTGAAGCAGGGCGGGAACCTGCTGCTGCTGGATGAGCCTGCCAACGACCTGGACGTGGAGACCCTGGCGTCGCTGGAGAACGCGCTGCTGGACTTTCCCGGCTGTGCCGTGATCACCAGCCACGACCGGTGGTTCCTGGACCGGGTCGCCACCCACATCCTGGCGTGGGAGGGCGGCGCCAGCTGGTTCTGGTTCGAGGGGAACTTCGAGTCCTACGAGCGGAACAAGATCGACAGGCTCGGCCCGGAGGCCGCCCGGCCGCACCGGGTCACCTACCGCAAGCTCACCCGCTGACCTGGGCACGGCCGGTCATGGGTGACGAGGCACTTGAGGTAATCCACAACGCCGAGCGCATCGTGTGGGTAGCCGGGTGGCGCTTGCATGAAGACCGAGTGCTGCGGCAGCTAGCCGGTACCCGCGGCATGGCCCGTGCACGGCTGGAGCCCCGGTCCGATGTGATTCAGCTCGTCACCTACGACGGCGAGCACCTCGGGCACGTGCGGCGCGAGGGACCACGCGAACCGGAAGAGCGCTGGGTGGCCGTGCTGAAGGACCAGGGGCGGGCGGTCGGTCGCTACAGCAGTGTGCTGGCGGCTGCGGAGGCGCTCGCACGGGCATGCGGCAAGCTGGCGCCGCGGCAGGGCGGGGAAGAGCCCTGATCGTGGCCGCGGCGTACTCCTCTTCCTGGTCCCGGCGGGCGGGCCGGGCCTACTGGCTGCCGCCCGGCGGGATCGGCAACGGGCTGGACGCCGAGACGTGGGCCGTTCTCGTCGACGCCGACGCCAGCGAGCTGATCCTGCTACTGGACACGCTGCGCGCTGCCGGTATCCCCGGCCCGGATGGCCCGGTGCCTGCGGCGCAGGCCGCTCCAGGCTTTCTTCCACGTCCAACTCGGCGAGGTTTCGCCTGTAGCGGGCGACCTTGCCGGTCAGCCCAGCCTCGTATTTGGCGCACTTGCCCAGAAACACTAACCATTCGGCCTCACGCTGACCGGTGAACAGGTCCTGCTGGGCAACGCTGCCCTCGTGGTCACCGCCAGCACAATGCGCTGCTCACCGGCCGCAGCGGTTGTAGCCGGGGGCCTGTGCCATGTGCGGTAAGCAGCCCCTCACGGCCTCCTGCGGCAGGCTGCCGCCTCGCAACGCCAGGGACTGCCTCCGACGTCCTGAGCGTACGGTCAATAGGCATTGCCGCAATGTCACGCCGCCGTCGGCGGCGTGCATCGCTGATAGGGAGATTCACGGTCGCGAACACGGAAGAGTCGGCGGAAACGGCCAACTCGCCACGTGCAGGCATGAACGGGTTAACTCACCCCTGCCCGGGCATAGCCTCACCCGATCGCGCTGCAGACTTTGGCCGTCAGGCATGCAGTTGGCCAATCCCACGCGCCAAGTCCAAGCCCAGGATGCGGTCGGCAAATACGAACGTCTCAAACTTGGCGCCCGCCGGCACGCTCTCCTCAACCGCGAGGCCGCGCAGCAATGCGAGTGCCGATACGGCGTCGAGGTTGTCGAAGGCAGCCCCGGCCATCTCCGTGATGCGGGCCGGCATTGGCTCGGAGGGCGACTCCGCCCATTCGGCCACTCGGTGCCGCCAGTGCCCGAGTGTCCCACGTGCGCTGGTCAGCACGTCCGCAGTGAGGTCCGCCGGCCGATGGTATGGAAATGATATCAGCGCGAGCCGAACCACGAGCGGGTCGTGCCTGTGCTCGGCGATCAGGTCTTCTGCCGCTGCGGCATCGCCGCTACCTGCTCCGCGCGCGTGTGCAATACCGACGCTCATGAAACGCCCGCCCCAGGCTGCATCCAGACTTGCGCCATGGCCGATCACGTGCACATCGATCGGGCCGCCAAGCGGTGGTTCATAAGATCTGTGCGCGGCGGGCGGGTGGATGCCGAGCGCGTCGGCGTCGCGTTCGAAGGCTGTCGTCTGAGCGGGCGACTGGCCGGTGCGGAGGAGCACGGTGAGCACCTGCAGCCCGCGCAACTCGGCCGTCCGGGCCAGCAGGTCGGCGACGAGCAGCACGCGCAGTGCGGTGATATCAAATCCTGCGTCGTCCCGCGGCCCGTGTGCGCACACCCGGAGCAGACCCGGGCGGGCTGGCCTGACCTCAGCGCATGAGCCGGTACGAGCGTCCAGCAGACGTAGCACGTCCTCCAGGCTAGGGCACGAGCCCGTGGGCCGCGAGCGGCCTCGTAGTGACTTCTTCGTCAAGTTCTTCGGACACGATCGCGCCGACCTCGATGGCGATGAAACCCGAACAAGGCAATGTGCTCCGGCATCTGCACGGTGACGGTGACCTCCAACCGTGCCTGGAACAGCCCGCGCAGATGCGGATAGGTGCCGCTCTGACCTGAGATGATGATCATTTCCACGTGACGATCATCTCAGCAAGGAAGGCACCTATCTGGTGAGCAGGATACGCGGCAGGAGGCGGGAGCGGGGGCTGGCAGGACCTGGCCGCCGCCGAGCAGGAGATCTCAGCAGCGCTGGAGCGGGGAAGCGACCGCGCCCCGTCCGGGCGGCATCCGCTCCATCCCCGGTAGAGGTTGCCGGCGGGTCCCTCCGCCGCACTTGCCGTCCAGGCTACCCAAGCCACGTATATGCGATCCTGGCACCATGGCCAAGAGCCCCAATCGGAGGCTGTTGCTGCTGCGGCACGCCAAGTCGGCCTGGCCGGACGACGTCGCCGACCATGAGCGCCCCCTGGCCCGCCGCGGCCGCCGTGACGCCCCTGCCGCAGGACGCTGGCTGCGCGAGTCTGACTGCCTGCCCGACCGCGTCGTCTGCTCGACGGCCCGGCGCGCCCGCGAGACGTGGCAGCTGGCCGCGGCGGAACTTCGCGCCTCTCCCAAGGTCAGGTTTGATCAGCGGGTGTACGGGGCGACTGCCGGACAGCTCCTGGACCTAGCCCACCTGACGCCACCGGGGACGCGGACCCTGCTGATTGTCGGGCACGATCCCGCCATCCAGGAGCTGACCCTGGCGCTGGCCAGTACCGAGGCCGACGATGCGGGCGCGTTCGAGCGGGTGCGGCTCAAGTTCCCAACCGCCGCGATCGCCGTGCTGGCGTTCGCCGGTAGCTGGCCGAAACTTGCGCCAGGGCAGGCCCGGCTTGCTGTCTTTATGGTTCCCCGCGGGCCCGGGCGCGGCGGCGGGGCGTGACCCGGCGGGTCTGCACCCGGTGCCCGGCTTGCATCAGGGCCCGGTGACCTCGGCGCGTTGCCTCACCCGGACGTGCGCGTGGCCGTCCCGATCATGCGCAGGCGCCCGGCGTGCGCCCCGGTCGTGCCCTGGCTGAACGGCGGATCTCACAGCGGGCCGGGGGGTCCGCCGCTGTAGACGCGGCCGTCGACGAGGGCGGCGGCACGCCGCCAGGCGGTCATTTCCCGGCCGCGCGGCTCGTGCCGGTGCGCCCATGCTCGCTTCCGGAAGGCCTCCTCGAGTTCCCGTACGAGAGACTCCGCGCGGCGCGCAGCCACCCGTACCGCGGCGTCGGTGTTCCGCGGATCCTGCTGCCGCAGCGACATCAGGTGCCGCAGGCAGAGCCTTGGCTCCTGCGCAACCGCGCCGCCGGCAGGCAGGTCCTGGCGGATCTCCAGCAGCCGCCCGACCGCCGAGCTGGCGGCATCGTGCCAGGCTTGACACGCCGGGCATGCGCCTTGGCCGCTGCCGCCACGCGGTGCCTGGCGTCGCCCGGCGAAGGGACTGAACGCGCCCCGCCAGCCCGCCGGCGACGGCAGCCCGGCCAGCCGCGCCCTTGCCCGCTCTGCCTGCAGCGCAAGTACCGCGCCCGCTGCGCTCATCGGCTCGGGCCGGCCGGCAGTGCCTTCCGACATTTCGTGCAGATGCGCCGGGCACAGACCGGCCCACAACGGATCCAGCGCGCCCGCGGCCGCAGCGCCGACTGCCCGGGCTAGCACGTCCCGTTCTGCCCGGGCGGCAGTCAGGCAGACCGGACAGACATCACCAGTTCCGGGAACGTCAGGCGGGGATGCCGCCTGGGCGCAGAACGCTGGCGAGGCAGGGAGCGCTGCGCGCAGCCGCACCCGAATCTCGGCGTCGGCGTCCCGGTCTCCGGCAATCACCGCGAGACCCGGCGGCCCGGCGGCAAGGCGGGAGCTCATGTCCCCGGCCAGCCAGGCAGCCAGCCGGCGTCCGCCGCGCGCAGCGGCGGCTCGCAGATGCGGCAGGCACAGGCCGGCGGCGTCCCGGTAGCGGTCCCGGACGTCTTCCTCCCGCAGCCCGGTGAGCAGCGTGTCCAGCGCCCGCTGCTCGGCTTCGGTGCCGTGGGCGCACGCAGGGCAGGGCGCCCGGGGTGACGTCCCGTCGGCCAGATAGGCCAGCGCCGCCTGCAGCAGGTAGCGGTACACGGCGGTAAGCCGCCCGTCGGCACCGGGCTGGCGGAGAAGCCCCCGGGTGTGCGCCGGGCACAGGCCGAGGGACTCGCACAGCCTCGTGGTCATGCCCGGGTCAGCATGGGCCTCGAGCCCGAACCAGCCCATGAACCTGTCGCCGGCCTCGGCGACATAACCGCACACTGGGCACCCGTCCGGCCTCAGCAGATCCTCGGCACCGAACAAGGCGAGGCGCGACGGGCCGCGGGGGAGGGGAATGGCACTCGGCATGCTGCGCGGCTCCTTGGCAGGGAAATCAGGCAGAAGCCATCAGCCGGTCATTCCGGCACGCGCGGGCCTCATCACGGCCAACGATCCCAGGATAGGGACCGGGCCCCGGGCGCGAGGCGAAAGGGCGAACTGCGCCCGGGGGTGCCGCTCCCACCCCACCCTGGTAGCGGTCGCCGCCCGGGTATCATGGAAACCGGGCGCGGCGGAGGGGCTCGCCGACAAGCGCAGCACGGCTGCCAACGGTCCCTGCCTGACACAGGTAGGAGGCCGCGTGCCCGCAACCGAGCAGCGCCACACGCTGATGTCGGCCCTGGCGGAGCTTGACGCGCTCGCCGACGGCGGCGACCGGGACATGCTCGCCGGTCTGCGGGACAGACTGCGGGCCCAGCGGCTGCGCGTGCTTGTGGTCGGAGAGGCCAAGCGCGGCAAGAGCACACTGGTGAACGCGCTGCTCGGCCGGGAGATCCTGCCGGTCGGCGTGACACCCCTGACCGCGGTGGCCACCACCGTGACCCACGCCGCCGCCGAGCACGTGGAGGCCGCCTTCCTTGACGGCCGCACGGCCAGCTTTCCGCTCGCAGAGCTGCAGGATCTGGTGACCGAACGGGGCAACTCTGGCAACCACCGCCAGGTCGCCACCGTCACCGTCGGGCTGGACGCCCCGATCCTGACATGCGGTGTAGAGCTGGTCGACACCCCGGGAACCGGCTCGGTGCATGAGCACAACACCGCGGCGGCGGACAGCGCGCTTCCGACGATGGACGCTGCCGTGTTCGTGCTGACAGCCGACCCGCCCGTGTCGGCCAGCGAACGGGACCTGCTGGCCCGTGTGGCTGGCTTGTCGGTCACCAGGTTCGTGGTGCTGAACAAGGCCGACTACCTGGATGACGCCGGGCTTGCCGAGGCGCTGGACTTCACCGCGCGAGTGGTCGCGGACGCCGGTGAGTCGGCCAGGATCTACCCGTTGTCGGCCCGGGCGGCGCTTACCACCGCCGGCAACGCCGGCTTCGCCAAGTTCGCTGCCGACTTCGGCAGCTACCTGGAGTCCGGGCGGGCCGCCGACCTGGAGCGGTCGGTAGCCGCGCAACTGCGCCGGCTGAACCGGTCCCTGCTGGACGAGGTGACGGTGGCCCGCCGGGCGGCGCAGATGCGTGGCGGCGAGGCCGCCGGACGAGTCGCCGCGTTCGCTGCCCGGCTGGACGCGGTCCAGGAACGGCGGCAGGACGCCGAGGATCTGGCCGCGGTGGAATCCCGGCGGATGCTCGCCGAGCTGAACGAGGCGGCAGAAACCGAGGCTGCCCGGCTCAACGCACAGCTCGACACCGAGATCGCCGGCATGCTCGCCGGTGCGCTCGGCGCGGCAGCCCCTGCTGAGATCGAGCGCCAGGGCCGTGCCCGGCTGGCCGGGCTGACCAGGGATGCGGTCGAAACCTGGCGGCAGGACCAACGAGACCGGCTGGAGCGGGGCCTGGACCGGCTGGAGACTCGGCTGGCCGGTGAGCTGAACTCGGAGCTGGACGCGGTCCGCGGTGCCGCCGCGGAACTGCTCGGCCTCGACCTGGCGGTGCCCGGGCCGGGCCGGCGGCTCGCCGCGGACGTGCGGTTCTTCTACACGTTGCGGGAGGACGTGGGCCAGTCCGAGCTGCTGGCCGGCGCGGTACGGCGAAGGCTGCCCGGCGAGTTCGGGCGCCGCCGGGCCCGCGACTACCTGCGCCGGGAGGCTCGGAACCTCGCGGGCAGCCAGGTCGGCCGGGCCCGGGCCGACCTGCAGTACCGGCTGGCCGAGGCCACTCGCCAGCTCACCCGGGCCATGCACCGCCGTTATGCCGAGGGGACCGGGCGGCTGCAGGCCGCGCTGGCGACCGCCGCACAGCTGCGCGAGGTGACCGCCGCCGAGGCTGGCCAGCGCGACCGGGAACTGGCCCGCCGCGAGGACGCGCTGCGCGGCGTGGCCGCCTGCCTGCCGGCCGACAGCTAGGTGCTGACGACGGGCGGCTAACCGACCGGCCCGATCTCGGCTCCGGCCAGCTCGGCGTAGATGAGGAACCGGAACGGGTCGAGCTGCTGGGTCTGTTCCATCAGCCGGTGCAGTGCGCTGCGGCGCAGTCCGGCCAGGGCGGTGCTGGAGGGGTGACGCAGCAGCCCAGGCTCGATGATCTCCAGGGCGAGGGCGTGGTCGCCCTGGCCGATCAGCGTGCGGGGGCCGCGGCGGAGAAAGCGGTCTCATGTCACCCAGCCGGTGCTGACCTGCCCGCACTGCAACGGCGAAGTCAGCACCGCCAACACCCGCAGCGAGCCTGGCCCGGGAAGCCGGGCCGGACTGGCCCGCTGACTGCGGCGGTCAGCGACCTCGCCGGGCAGTCAGGTCCCCGGCCCTGCGGGTGTTGATCACCCGGTCCGGCGGGATGCCCAGCCGTTCGGCTCGCTCGCAGCCGCTGGCCAGCCAGTCGAGCTGGCCGGGGGCGTGCGCGTCGGTGTCGATGGCGAACATGCAGCCTGCCGCTGCGGCCAGGCGCAGCAGCCGGTCCGGCGGATCCTGGCGTTCCGGCCGGCAGTTGATCTCCACGGCGACTCCGTTGTCGCGGCACGCAGTGAACACCGTTTCTGGATCGAAGGCCGATTCCGGCCGGCCGCGCCCACCAAGCAGGCGGCCCGTGCAATGCCCGAGGATGTCCACGTGCGGGCTGCGGACCGCGGCGACCATGCGGTCGGTCATCGGCTCCGCGGGCATCCGCAGCTGCGAGTGCACGCTGGCGACCACGACGTCGAGCTGGCTGAGCAGGTCGTCGCTCTGGTCAAGCGCGCCGTCATCGAGGATGTCGACTTCGATTCCGGTCAGCATGCGGAACGGGGCTAGCTCGGCGTTGAGCCGGCTGACGAGTTCGAGTTGCGCGTGCAGGCGCTCAGCCGACAAGCCGCGCGCCACGGTCAGCCGCGGCGAGTGATCGGTCAGCGCAATCCATTCGTGCCCGAGACCGCGGGCCGACTCGGCCATCTCCTCCGGCGGGCTGCCGCCGTCAGACCAGTCGGAGTGCGTGTGGCAATCACCGCGCAGCGCCGCGCGCAGGCCCGTCCGCTCGGCCGGCGGTGCGTCCGCGAGCAGCCTGGTTAGGTAGGCCGGCTGCTGGCCGTCAGCGGCCTGCGCGATGGCCTCGGCGGTAACCGGGCCTATCCCGGGCAGCGCCGACAGCGTTCCCTCGCGTATCCGGCGCTCCAGTTCGCCCGCCGGGAGATCCTCCGCGACCTGGGCGGCCCGGCGGAATGCCCGCACCCGGTAGGTCGGCGCACCGGCCCGTTCCAGCTGGAACGCAATTTGCCGCAGTGCGGCTACCGGATCCACGTGTCCTCCAGTACCCCGGCACCCGGCGGCCCGGCCGGCTAGGCCGGAGCCTAGCCGCGCTCCGTGGTCAGTGCTTCCGCAGCGCACTGACCAGCTGGGATTTGCTCATCGACGGCCGGCCCTTAATGCCGGTCTCTCGCGCGCTTTTGACTAAGTTCGCAGAGCGCACGGAAATCCAGCGCGTTGCGTACCGCTGCGCCGCCAGGATCATTGTTGAAGTAGACATAGGCCTCCCCGCCCCCGGCGAGCGCCGCGCTGACCCGCACGGCCCAGGCCCGCAGCGCCTTGCGCCCGTACATCGGGCGAGGGCTGGCCGCGCCCTCGTGACACCGCAGGTAAACGAACCCGGCGGTGCGCCACAGCGGCGCGGCTGGCCGCCCGAGCCGGTCAGCCCAGCAGAGCGCAGCGCCGTGGGCCGTGAGGATCTCGCGAGTCTCGGCGCTCCACCACGACGGGTGCCGGAACTCTGCCGCCACCTGCACTCCGGCGGGGAAACAGCCCAGGCAACGGTCGAGCAGCACTGGGTCGGCGCGAAGCGTCGGCGGCAGTTGCAGCAGCACCGGCCCGAGCTTGCCCGCCAGCCCCCCGGCCGCGGCAACCAGCCTGGCGACCGGCTCTTCCGGCTCGCTTAGCCGCTTGACGTGGGTGAGATACCGGCTCGCCTTCACCGCCATCACGAATGACGGCGGCGTCGCGTCGCGCCACCGCTCGAACGTCTCCCGGGCGGGCAGCCGGTAGAACGCCGCGTTGGACTCCACCGTGTCAAACCGCTCGGCGTAGGCGGCCAGCCACCGCCGCTGCGGCACACCCGGCGGGTAGAGCACGCCCCGCCAGTCGGCATACTGCCAGCCCGACGTGCCGACCCGCAGAGTCATCGCAGCTGGCGCCGGGGTGGCCAGCCAGGGTATGCCCCAGTCTGGGCGGCGGCGGTCGCGTTCAAGGGCATCGTCGTGGACTCGACATCCGCGGGATCACGATCGTCGCGGACTCGACATCCGCGGGATCACGGGAGATCTCCCGCCCGGCCGGTCCCGCCACGCGCGGAAGCCTCGCCGGACACGGCTGAACGTCTCGTCACCCATTACCGCAAACTACCGAGGATGCGCGTTACCGCAAACTACCGAGGATGCGCGCTGCCAAACCTCCCGGCCTGGACCTGCGGTTAGCTGGCAGCGGCGCCAGCATGCCTATGCAGTTGCGCCCGGGCAGCGCAAGATCGCGCAGATCCGGTGCCTGGCAGGCTCGTTGAGGTTCTCGGCCGGCAGTCGCAGTTCCGCGTCGGCCTCCCGGTCACGATGGCCGCCGTATCTTCCCAGCTCACAGCACTTGCGGAAGCCGGCCGCCAGGCCGGAGCCCCGTTCCGGGGCATGACGCCGGCGATGCGGGGTAGTGCCCATCTGCACGGGTGGCATAACGCCACAAGCGGACAAGGAAGCGAGGACTGGTTATGTCTAGGTCCGAGCCTGCGACCCGCACGGAGCCCGCCTACGCGCCGCCGGGAACGCAGCGCACCAGCAGAATGGCCATCTGGTCGCTGATCCTCTCGGTCGTCGGGCTGGCCGGACTGGGATCCCTGGCCGGGATCACGCTCGGGATCTCGGCCCGCCGCCGGATCGCCGAGACCGGTGAACGAGGCGCCGGGCTGGCGATCGCGGGCATCGCGGTCGGGATCGTTACCCTGCTCATCGCCATCGCCTATTGGGCCTTCATCGCCATGCACGCCGGTGGCGGCGGTGGCAGCGGCGGTGGTGGCTACTGACCACCGCGTCCGGTCTCGCCAGCGCGTCAGCTGCCCTGATCGCGCCGTCACTGCGCGGCTCCCCGGCAGGCGCAGTGACGATTCGCCACCAGACGAACCCGACGGGGATCCGCCCACGGCGACGTGTCCGCCGCGGAGGGCAGCGCCTGAGAGCGCTGGCGCGGCCCGCCAGCAGGTCTGGCGGCGGCCGGAAAGAATAAGGTCGGAAAGAATAAGGAAGGCACGCCATGGGTTACGTTCTGACGGCCGTCATCATTCTGGCGGTGGCATTAACCGCTGCGGGTGCCGTGCACGTGCGAAATGGCACGCGCCCCGTCTCTAGGCCGCGCCGGGTAGTCGCGCGGCGGGCCCCATCGCCCGGGCGGCGCCGGTTCGTGCGGCACCCGATCCTCCGGCCTCCGGCCGGCCTGCGTAGGGGTAACGACACCAGAACACCGCCGCCGCCTGCACCCCCGGCAGACCGGCCTCAGCCACCGCCCTGACGGCCGGGCTAAAAGAGATCGATGTCCGGTATCTTCTGGTGCGCGGCGGCCTGGGCGCGGTCAGCCGCCGGAGTGCTGGCACTGGCGGGTGCACGCTGAGCAGCAGCGGACAGGCTCCCTACGCGCGCGCGCCCCAGCGCCAGCCGCACCGCGCGCCCGGCCTGGTAGGCGAGCATGGCGAGCACGAGGAGCACTTCCGCGGCGATCCCGTCGGCCCAGAAATGGTTGGCGGTGACGACAACTACGAGCATGGTGACCGCTGGGTAGGCCAGGGCCAGCCAGCGCCATCGGCTGCCGGAGAACCGGACCACGGTGATGCCGATGAGCAGCGCCCAGGCGATGTGCACCGACGGCATGGCCGACAGCTCGTCGGGGTTGAAGCCGGCGATCGACCCGTACACCGACTGCCCGTACAGCACCCCGGTGTCGATCATCCCGTCCGAGGGCAGCATGCGCGGCGGCGCAACCGGGATCAGCTGCACGAGCAGGCAGGCCGCGGTGACCATCACGAGGGTTGCACGCACCTCCGGATACCGGTCGCGATGCCGCAGGAACAGCCATACCAGGAGCGCGATCAGGCCGGCAAAATGCAGGCTCGCGTAGTACAGGTTGCACGCCTGCACGAGCAGCGGGTGCGGCAGGAACAGCCGCTGCACCGCCGCCTCGTCCGGCAGCCGGGCGACCCGCTCCGCGTGCCAGATCCAGTCCGCCCGCGCCAGCGCGCCGCCGCGGACCCGGGCTGCGTACCTGCCCGCGAACTGCCACAGCGCGAAAATCCCGACGATGATGCCGGTCTCCTGCGCGATCGCGGTGAGCTCGGCGAGCCTGGCGCGCCGGATGAGCCACCCGCGCCAGCCGGGCTCGGCGCCCCGCGGCGCCCGGGCAGCCGGCCGATCAGCGGCGTCGCCTCGCGCCAGGATGCCGCGCAGCCGGACCGCCGCCGTCAGGCCGAGCAGGCACGCCGAGCTGACCGCGGCCGCCTGCCAGGACAGCTCGATCTTCAGCATGCGCCTAGGTCTCCGTATGCGGCGGCGCCGCGCTTCGCGTATTCGACGGGAGTGGCTAACTCTAGTCGCTGGACTTTGCTGCGCTGAGTCGTGCAGCGCCAGCTAGCCCTCGGCCAGACGAGGGCCGGCCGCGCGTCCGGCCTCAGCAGCGCGTGCTGGAACCGGGCGGATCAGCAGGATTTGATACGAGCCGTCCCGGCCAGTGCGCAGCCGCGGGCCTCATCGCGCTCGCCGCGGGTGACCGCCGCGCCCTCACCGGGTGCAGCGTCAGGACTTCGCAGCTGGCGGTGGACGGAGCAGCCCCGGCAGACCTCGGGCCGGCCGCCTGGCCGACCATCGATATCGACGGCTCCTGACCTGCGGACCCGGCCGCCATGCCGCCACGCCTGCCTGGCCCGTTGCGGGCCGCAGCGGTGGACGGAGCAGCCCCGGCAGGCCTGGGCCGGCCGGGGCTGCAGTCGCCCGGCCGGTCATCGATGCTCTTGCCGGTAACGTCGGCGCACCGGTGGTCTCCGGGCGGCGCCCCGGCGGCTGGCTCAGTCCGGCGGGCGGCTGGCTCAGTCCGGCGGGCCGCTGGCCAGGACGACGGTGGCACGGTGGCTGCCGGACGCCGGGTCCGTCCAGGTGACGCTGATCTTGTCGCCGGGGTGATGCCCGGTCAGCACCGAGCGGATCTGGGCCGGCGAGGTGACCGCGTGCCCGCCGAGCGAGGTGATCGAGTCGCCGGCCGTCAGGCCGGCCCGGGCAGCGGCCGAGCTAGCCGCGACGCCGGCCACTTCCGCCCCTGGGCCGGCCGGGAACCCGGAAGCACCGCCCGCGGAGGTGACCGCCACGCCCAGGAAGGCGGTGGCGCCGACATGCACCGAGGCCGAGGACTTGCCAGCGTCGATCTGACTGACGATGGCGGTTGCCTCGTTGATCGGGATCGCGAAGGCCTGGGTTGCCGTGGCCGAACTGACCTGGTTGCCCGACGTAGCCGACGCGGCCGTGTTGATGCCGATCACCTGGCCGCTCGCGTTGATCAGCGGGCCGCCAGAGTCCCCTGGCTGGATGTCGGCGTTGGTGCGGATGAGTCCCTGCAACTGCTCGGCGGTGCCAGCGGACTCGTCGCTGGCGGTGATCGACTGGTCCAGGCCGGTGACCTGGCCGCCCGCGATCGACGGGGTGCCGTCCGTGCCGCCCGCGTTGCCCATCGCGACGACCCGCTGGCCCGACCGGACGCGCGCGGAGTCGCCGAGGGACGTGGTCGCGAGGCCGGACGCCCCCTGCAGCCGCAGCACCGCGATGTCACGGGCAGCGTCGTAGCCCGCCACGGTGGCCGTGTAGACGCGGCCGTTGCCGACATCCCTGACCTTTATGGCGGTAGCGCCGTCAATGACGTGGTTGTTGGTGAGCACCTCACCGGACGACGTGAGCACGATGCCGGTGCCTGCGGCGGTAGCGCCCTGGTAGCCGAGTGTGGAAACCACATCGACAATGGCAGGCCCCGTTTTAGCGGCGATCTGAGATGTGGTAAGCACCGGGGTTCCGCTCGCGGTTGCCGCCCAGGCGGAGCCCGCCCCGGCGACCAGGGCGACCGCGGCGGTAACAGCAAGCAGTCGGCGGTGCCGCCGCAGCGGCTCTGCCGGTCCTGCCGTGCCCAGCGGATCGTCCACCGTGCGCATGTCTGTCCTCCTAGCTGCGAGCCTCACCTTGTGCTCCTGCATCCACGGTGCGACTTCTACCTGGAGGCAAGCTCAGGAATAGCTAGTGCCTGGCTCCGGATTAGCTGACCGTTAGCTGAACGCGGCCGCTGCGCGTGGTAAGCGGGCCGCTCTACGGCTGCCGGGATTGCGGCGCGATGCCGCGCAAGACGGTCTCCGCGAGCCGCCCGGCGAGGCCGGGCGGCATGCTGGCCGGGCTGCCGGGCGGGCTGAATAGCATGCGGGGGAGGATCTGGCCGTGCATCGCGCCGACGATCAGCGTTGCCGCGGCGTCAATGTCGGCCGCCCCGTCGATGCGGCCGATTCGCTGCTCGGCGCGCAGGTAGGCGGTGAGGATTGCCGGGAGCCCGGGAGCGCCTGCGCTGTCCTGGCTGGTGTTGCCAGCCTGCTGGCCCGGCACAGTGTCCGCCGTCGCCGTCGCCGTCGCCGCCTCCGCCTCCGCCTCTGCGGCCTCCGCCGTCGCCTCCGCCGCCGCGGCCTCTCCGGCCTGCGTGGCCTCCGCCGCCGCCTCATCGCCGCCGGCTGCGGCGGGATCGAAGGCGGCATCGCCGCCGACCATGGCGTGGAACCGAATGAGCACCTTGGGCTGCGACAGCACCCCGGCGAAGGCGGGCGTGACCCGGGCGAGCACCGCAAGCCCGCCGTCGATGAACAACCGCAGGTTCTCGGCCACGGTGCCGGTCCCGGCTGGCGGTAGCTGCGGTGCGCTGGTCATCGCGGCGCCGACGTGCGCGAGCAGGGCGTGCGCGAGCAGGTCCTCCTTGTCCTCGAAGTAGTTGTAGAGCACGCCGTCGGCGACCTGGGCCTCCCGGGCGATCTCGCGGACGGCCAGCCCGGCGCTGCCCCGCTGGCCGATCAGCCGCGCCGCGGTGGCGATCAGGTACTCGCGCAGGTTCTGGCCGTCGCCGTCGCGCAGCACGGCGGGTTTCCTAGGTGACATCGCGCCTGAGTGTAGTGACGAAGGCGGCAGCGGTGAATGCGGCGGCGTACCCGAGCAGTGCCAGGCCGCCGCCCCACTGCGGGAGCAGCCGGATGGCCGGGGACAGGCTCGCCCGGTCGAGGGCCTCGCTGGCGTAGAAGGGCAGCCAGCGCGCCAGCCCCGAGCCGAGCAACTGCCCGGTGATGCCCTCGACAAGCGCGATCCAGGCCAGCGCGACGGCGATGGCGCCGGCCAGGTTGCGGACGAGCGCGCCAACGCAGACGCCGATCGCGGCGAAGGCCACATTGGCGGCCACGCCGCCCGCCAGGACCTGCCAGCTGCCGCCCGCAGAAAGCTGCAGGGCGCTGCCCTTTGCGGCCCACCAGGCGGCCGTGACCGCGACGGCGGTAAGGGACTAGACCAGCCCGGCGGCGGCACCGGCCGGCGCGTAGACGGCCAGCTTGGCGGTGACCACCCGGCCGCGCCCCGGCCAGCTCAGGTAGGTGTCGGTGATGGTCCCGTGCCGGTACTCTCCGGCAACGGCGAGGATGCCGAAGATCAGCGTCAGCATCGCAGCGAGGCCGACATGCGCAAGCGCCTGGCTCTGCACCTGCGGGTCATGGGTGTTCCCGCCGGACTCGACCAGGCCGCTGATGCCGGCCGCCACGAGCAGTGGCCCGGCGGCGAGCAGCAGCCACGGGCCGCGGATGGTGGTGAGCTTGCGGAACTCGCCGTGAATCGTGAGCAGCACAGTGGTCTCCTAAGCTGTCAGCCGATGATGCGGCCGGCCTGATCCGGTGCGACGCCTGGCCCGGTCCTGGCCGGTCAGTCTGGTGCCATGGTCAGCTTCAGGAACGCCGACTCAAGCGCGTTGTCCGTCTGGCCGATCTCGCCCAGCGAGCCGGCGAAGCGGAGCCGTCCCGCGCTGACGATCACCACCTGGTCAGCCGTCTGGGCAACCTCGCTGAGCAGATGGCTGGCAACCACGACGGTGCGGCCCTCACTCGCCAGGCCGCGCAGCAGGCCGCGGAGCCACGCCACGCCCGCCGGGTCCAGGCCGTTGGCCGGCTCGTCGAGCAGGAGCACCGGCGGGTCGCCGAGCAGGGCGGCGGCAAGGCCGAGCCGCTGCCGCATCCCGAGCGAGAACCCGCGCACCCGCCTGGTCCCGGCCGAGGCCAGGTCAACCTGGCGGAGCACCTCGTCCACCCGGCGATCGGGGATGCCGTCCCCGGCGGCCAGCACCCGCAGGTGGTCGCGGGCCCGGCGCCCCGGGTGGCAGCCAGTGGCATCGAGCAGCGCGCCGACACTGCGGCGCGGCCGGGCGAGGCGGCGGTAGGGCACGCCGCCGATCAGCGCCTCGCCCGCGCTGGGCCGGACCAGGCCGAGCACGGCGCGAAACGTGGTCGTCTTCCCCGAGCCGTTGGGCCCGAGGAAGCCAGTGACCTTCCCGGCCGGCGCGGTGAAGGACAGGCCGGCTACGGCAGTCACCCGGCCGAAGGTCTTCATCAGGCCGCGGACCTCAACCTCCGTCATGTTTCCTCCTCCGTGAACCAGTTTTCATGAACATTAGTTCATGAAACTGTGTTCAGCAAGGGAGCAGAGCCGGAAACCCGGTGAACCCGGCATTCAACGGCACCCAACCCGCTCATTGCCACATCGAACGGGTTCCGCACGGGGGAGATCAGCCTCGAGAGGTCGTGTTCGACTATGCCACGAACGCGCGGCCCGGCAGCGGCTAGATCGGCGCAGGGGGGAGAATCCTGGGGTGACTGGTTCCGCCGCGCCGGCCTTGCCGTTTTCCCTGCGCACGGTATGGGCGCGA
>WNGQ01004324.1_pt1 | contig 16444 bp, 16 predicted proteins | sample 5407661 | NCBI WGS metagenome assembly WNGQ01 (sample SAMN13153382, study PRJNA577476) | soil metagenome | isolation source: 60 cm soil or saprolite under Garry oak tree replicate 2 | place: USA:California | collected 2016-06-15 | reverse complement strand
AGCGAGGTCCCGAGCCCGAGCCAGGGAAACCGGACATCCCCCTGGTGACCGATCGCCCACTCCACCGCCGTCCAGGCGAGCGGGAAGACCGTCCAGAGCGGCACCTCCGGCGCGCGCAGGCGCACGCGCACCACGAACCAGAACAATGCGCCGCTCCACAGCGCCTCGACCGTGACCGAGGCGAGGTAGCCCAGCGCCGCAAGGGGCGTGAAGTGCCAGAGCGCCACGATCATCCAATACAGGACGACGGCCTGTGCGGCGAACCCGTACCAGAACCCGATGCGGAACGCGCCCGCGGTGTCTTCTTCCCGCACGGCCTGGCGGATCAGCAGCACAGCGGGCGCGACGGCCACGAAGCTCAGGATGGGAAGGCTGAACGGCGGATAGCTCGCGGCGAGCGCGATGGCGCCGAGCCCGATCGGACCGACGGCGCGGCGGGGGGGACCGATCACAGAATCACATCACCCCCTTCGTCCGCCGAGCGGTACACGGCGTCCACGACCTGCTGGAGGAGCAGCTGGTCCCGAGGCGGCGGCGCGTTGACATCACCCTTGATGACGGCGAGAAAGTAGGTCCACTCGGCGCGATACGACTGAGCGAACTGCGTCTCCCGGCCCGTAGCGCCCGTGGGCGTGACATCGGTCGGCACGCCGTGCACGTCCTTGATGATCCGCAGCGGCTGGATGGCGGCCGAGCCCTTGCTCCCGACCAGGTCGAACCAGAAGCGCTCTCCCTCGGCGAGGTGGCGCCAGCTCACGTCGATCGAGAGCAGCAGACCGGTGTCGCATACGACGAGCGCCGAGCCCATCTCCTCGACGCCGTCCGGGCTCCCCGCTCCTGACCGCAACACGTGCGCCGACACACGCTTGGGGACGGGCCACCCCGAGAGCCACAGACCCAGATCGAGGAGCGTGACACCGAGGTCGAGCACGGCACCGCCCCCCGCCTCCTGGCGGCGCAGCCGCCAGCTGGGCAGCTGCCGCGCGGGCTGAAAGGTGTGCCAACCGCCGCGAATCGCCTGAATGGTGCCGAGGTCGCCGCCGGCCAGGAAGCTCCGCACGGCCTGCACGTCGGAGCGGAAGCGGTGGTTCATCCCGACGATCACCCGCTTGCCGTACCGCTCGCTGGCCTTGAGGACGCGCTCGACGCCCGCAGCGGTGAGTGCGAGCGGGCGCTCGCACAGCACGTGCAGCCCCGCCGCCAGCGCTGCCACGACGTGGCTCTCGTGCAGGTGGTTCGGCGTGCACACGAGCGCCGCGTCGGCACGCGCGTAGCGCAGCACGTCCTCGATGTCGTCGTAGGCGTCGGGCACCTGGAAGCGGGCGGCGAGGGCGTGCGCCTTGGAGGAGTCGTTGTCGCAGATGGCGGCGACCTCGACGCCGGGGAGGCGCCGCAAGGCGGGAAGATGGGCGACCTGGGCGATGGCCCCCGCGCCGACGACCACGACGCGGACGGGCTCGCTCACCGCGCTCCCGCCCAGCGATAGCGCGCTCCCGCGCTCAGGGCCACGGTGGACAACCCGCTGGCGAGCACCCCGCGCCCGTCGAGCGCGAAGCGCCAATGTCCCGAGCCGAACTCGGCGCCGAGCGTGCCGTTCAGGCCGGCGGTGATCGCGTTGAGGGCGTCCTGCACGAAGGTGTCGTCGATCGCGGGCCCGCTGCCGCGGCGCACGTGCACGCTGAGGCCCAGGCCCATGAACGCGGTCACGGAGCGCCCCTGCGGCATGACGTACTGGAGATCGAGGTCGCCCGTGACATCGCTCCAGGTGACACGACCCAGGTCGATCGTGTAGTTCGAGTCCGGATCGTATACGATGCTCCGCAGCCGGTCCGCGAAGCGGGCGAGCGTCGCACCGTTCAGGTCGGCCCGAAAATACGAGACCCCGAGCAGCACACGGATGCTCGGGGCGACCCTTCCGAAGTCGAGGCGCAGCGCGCCGGCGCGCGTGCCGCGAATGTCGGTGCCGGCGAGGACGCCGAGGTCGAACCCGAAGGCGCTCGCGGCAAGGTTCTCAGAAGAGAACTGCTCGAGAATCTTCTGGGCGGTCAGGCGGCCCGCCGGTCCGGCGGTCAACACCAGGGCCAAGGCGACCGCCCTAGTAAAGCCGCTCAACGCTCGTTCCGGGGAAGTATGCGGCGAGAATGGCTTTGTAGCTCTGCCCCGCGCGCGCCCGTCCCACCGCCCCCCACTGACAGAACCCCACGCCGTGCCCCCATCCCGCGCCGGCCGCGACCACCCGGGTCACCTGCCCGCCCTCGCGCGTGACGTACAGCTGGAACGCCTGGCTGCCGAGCGCGCGATCGGGCTCGGGGCGGCGACCCGACGGCGTCGTCCGGCTCACCTCGATATCGGTGATGCGCTGCAGCCCGTCACCACCCACGTTCATCACCGCCGGAAGCGTCCGCGACAATATAGTGCGCAGCTTCGAGGCGTCCCACTCCTCGCGCCAGCGGAACCGCGGCGAAATGTCGCAGTAGTAGCGTCCGCCGCCGCTCTTGTCCGAGACGGAGCGCAGGTACGGGCGCGAGGCGGCGGTCTTGAACGCCTCTTCGACGCCGGCGGTGCTGTACCCGCAGGTGGAGTGGAAGTAGGCGTCGATCAGCTCGCCCCGATAACGCAGCACCGTCCCCGCCGTCGCCCGCACGGCATCCCACGCCTGCGGCGTTTCGCTCGCGGCGCCGGGGTACACCTGGTCCCGCACGTCGGCGAAGGCGTCCACGCCCTGCGCCTCCCAGCGCCCGCGATTCTTCAGGGCGAACGTCCGCGAGACGATCGCCTGGGCGTCGAGCGCCGCGAGCTCGTCGGGACGACGGGGGCCCAGCTCGACCGCGATGACGCTCGCGACATAGCTCTCAACCGGCACGCGGTTGATGAGGAGCACGCCCGCGGCGTCGCGCACGACATCGAGCCGCCCGCGGTACCCGCGGCCCTCCGCCATGGCGAAGCGGCCCTCGGTGACGTTCACGGCGAAGATCCCAGCGTGCGGCTCGCTCGTCGAGCCGTCCGCCTTGAGCAGCCGGACGCCCGCCGGGTCCGGCACCGCGGTCCAGCGGGCCCCGGCGGGGATGGAGCCGATCAGCTGGCCCGTGGCATCGTCGGTGAGAATCAGCTCGCCGCCCCCGTCGCCCCCGAGCGTGATGCTCGGGCGTCCCGCCGCGAGCCCAACGCGGAGCTCGGGCTCGGTGCCGATCGGGGGCACCGCGGGCCGGGCGCACGCCGCCGCCAGGGCGGCGACGCCGCTAGTGAGCCAGCGCCTGCCCGAGCCCCGCGTCGAGCGCCGTGACCGTGTGATCGATATCCGCATCCGTGTGCGCGCTGGAGACGAACCCCGCTTCGAACGCCGACGGCGCGAGGAAAACCCCGCGCTCGAGGGCCGCCCCGTGCCAGCGGGCGAAGAGCGCGGTGTCGGAGCGCTTCGCCTCGGCGAAGTTCCGCACCGGGCCCGCGGTGAGGTACACGCCCCACAACGAGCCGGCGTGACCCACCGTGACCGGCACGCCGTGCCGGCGGGCGGCGTCCCCTATACCCGCGACCAGCCGCTCGGTTCGGCGCTCGAGCGTATCGTAGAAACCCGGGACTTCGGTCCCGCGCAGCGTCGCGAGCCCCGCCGCCATCGCCACGGGGTTGCCGGAGAGGGTGCCGGCCTGATACACCGGCCCCTCGGGGGCCACCATCCGCATCAGGTCCGCGCGGCCGCCGTACGCGCCCACCGGCATGCCGCCGCCGATGATCTTGCCGAGCGTGGTGAGGTCGGGACGCACGCCGAGGCGCTCCTGGGCGCCCCCTGGCGCGACGCGGAAGCCGGTCATCACTTCGTCGAAGATCAGCAGCGCTCCCGATCGATCGCACTGCGCCCGCAGCGCCGCATGAAAACCGGAATCGGGAGCGATGAAGCCCGCGTTCCCGACATACGGCTCGACGATCACCGCGGCGATCTCTTTGCCGCGCCGCCGCATCACGTCCTCGACCGCCGCCGCGTCGTTGAACGGTACCGTGACCGTGAGGCTCGCCAGCGCCTGCGGCACGCCGGGGCTGTCGGGAAGGCCGAGCGTGGCGACGCCGCTGCCCGCCTTTACGAGAAAGCTGTCGCCGTGGCCGTGGTAGCAACCTTCGAACTTGAGGATGACGTCGCGCTTGGTGGCGGCCCGGGCGAGGCGCACCGCGGCCATCGTCGCCTCGGTGCCGGAGTTCACGAAGCGGACCATCTCGACGGCCGGCATGCGGCGGCGGACCAGCTCGGCCAGCTCGACCTCCGCTTCACACGGAGCGCCGTACGACCAGCCGCGAGCGGCGGCCGCCCGAATGGCGTCGAGCACGGCCGGGTGCGCGTGCCCGAGGATGAGGGGGCCCCACGAGCACACGTAATCGACGTAGCTCCTGCCGTCCACGTCCGTGAGGCGGGCGCCCTCGGCACGAGCCACGAAAAACGGCGTCCCGCCCACCGCGCGGAACGCCCGCACCGGGGAGTTCACGCCCCCCGGGAGTAGTCGGCGCGCCCGGTCGAACAACTCGGCCGAGCGCGTCACGTCAACGCGACCGCCCGGAAGTCATAGTCCTCGCTCGCCGTCAGCCGTACTTTCAGGAAGCTCCCGGGCCCGGCCCACCCGCCGGTCGCCACGTAGGTGACGCCGTCTACGTCATCCGCCTGCCACGCGACGCGACCTACGTGCGTGGCCCCGCCCTCGTCCGGGTCGGCGACGCGGTCCACGAGCGCCAGGACGTCGCGTCCCACGAAACGCGACAACAGTTCGCCCGAGATGGCGCGCTGCACCTCGAGCAGCTCCTCCAAGCGCTCCCGCTTCACCTCGTCCGGGACGTCGTCCGGGTACTGCATCGCCCGCGTGCCCTCCTGCGGGGAGTAAGCGAACGCTCCGAGCCGATCGAACTGCGCCTCTTCGAGAAAGGCGAGCAACGCGCGGAAGTCCCCGTCCGTCTCGCCCGGGAAGCCGACGAGGCAGGTCGTCCGCACGGCGAGGTCGGGGATGGCACCGCGCAGCCAGGCGAGCTTCTGCCGCAGGGTCTCCACCCGCTCGGGCCGGCGCATCCGCTCGAGCATGCGGTCGCTCGCATGCTGAATCGGCATGTCGATGTAGGGGACGACGCGCGGCTCGCGGGCGATCAGGTCCACGAGGCGCTCGCTCAGGCCCGCCGAGTAGACGTACAGCAGCCGGTACCAGGGCACGGTCGTGTCTCGCAGCAGCCGCTCGAGCAGATCGGGGAGCTTCGCGCCGTCCGGCCCCTGATCGCGCCCGTAGTGGCCGAGGTCCTGGGCGACGAGATTGATCTCGCGCGCGCCCTGGCGCTCCAGCTCCTGCGCCTCCCGCACCAGCCGCTCGAGCGGCTCGGAGCGGTGCTTGCCGCGCATCAGCGGAATCGCGCAGAAGGCGCAGGTGTGGTCGCACCCCTCCGAGATCTTCAGGTAGCGCACGTGGGGCTGGTCGCCCAGGAACTGGCGCACACCCGGATGGGCGGCGACCGGATCGGCGATGAGTCCCCGCTCCGCCAGGGCCGGCACCAGGCGATGCAGGTCGGAGAAGCCGAGGAACAGGTCGACCTCGGGGATCTCGCCCCGGAGCTCCGCCTGGTAGCGCTGCACCAGACAGCCGACGGCGACGACCGCTTTGACCGTGCCGTCCTGCTTCAACTGCGCGGCCTCGAGGATCGCGTCGATGGACTCCTGCTTCGCCGCGTCGATGAACCCACAGGTGTTGACGAGGATCACGTCGGCGTGGGGGAGATCGGGCGTGATCACCGCCCCGTGCCCCACCAGCTCGCCCACCAGCCGTTCCGAATCGACGGTTGCCTTGTCGCACCCGAGCGAGATGACGCCCAGCTTCATCCGCGATAGTTCCCGAATCTGAGCTCGATCCCCCAGTCCTGCCCGCGCAGAAACGCCATCACCTCCTGCAGCTCGTCCTTGGAGGGCGACTGCACCCGGATCTCTTCGCCCTGGATGGACGCCTGGGCCTTCTTGAATTTCTTGTCCTTGATCGCCTTGACGATCGCCTTCGCCTTCTCCTGGGGGATGCCCTGGGTGAGCTTGATCTCGCGGCGGACCGTATCGTTCGCCGCGGGAGTGACTGGACCAAGCTCGAGGTTTTTCACGGGCACGCTGCGCTTGATGAGCTTCGACTGCAGCACGTCGAACAGCGCTTTCATCTTGAAGTCGTCGTCCGCCACGAGCGTCAGCGTCGCTTCGGCCCGGTCGAACGCGATCGCGGCCTTCGACCCCTTGAAGTCATAGCGCTGCGCGATCTCCTTGCCCGCCTGATTGACGGCGTTGTCGACTTCCTGGAGATCGGCGCCGGTAGAAACGTCGAACGAAGCGAGGGCGGGCATGGCGAGAAATAAACAAGGGGACGAGGGACGGGGGAAGCGGGACGGGTACCCACCCGTCCCCCGTCCCGCTCTAGAAGAGGAAGGTCTCCAGCGCTCTCGCCCTCGAGACGTGCCGGAGTCTGGCGAGCGCCTTTTCCTTTATTTGCCTCACCCGCTCGCGCGTGATCCCGAGCAGCGACCCGATCTCCTCCAGCGTCATCGGCTCCTGGCCGTCGAGGCCGAAGTACAGCCTCAGGATCTTCGCTTCGCGCTCCTTCAGCGTCTTGAGCACTTCTTCGATGGACTCGGTGAGCGCGTGCTCGAAGATCTCGTCGTCGGGGCCGGGATTCTGTGTGTCGGGGAGGTAGTCGAGCAGCTTGTTGTCTTCACCGGGGGTGAGCGGAGCGTCGAGCGAGAGGTGGGCCTGGGAGATCGACAGCGTCTTCGCCACCTCTTCCTGGGAGATGTCCATCCCTTCGGCAATCTCTTCGACGGTAGGCTCGCGGCCCAGCTCCTGGAGCAGGCTCGCCGAGCGCTTGCCGATACGGTGCAACGTGCCGGCCCGGTTGAGCGGCACGCGCACGATGCGCGACTGCTCGGCCAGCGCTTGAAGGATCGCCTGCCGGATCCACCACACCGCGTAGGAGATGAACTTGATCCCCTTGGTCTCGTCGAACTTGTGCGCCGCCCGGATCAGGCCGAGGTTGCCCTCGTTGATCAGATCGGAGAGCGCCACGCCCTGGTTCTGGTACTTCTTGGCCACCGAAACAACGAACCGGAGGTTCGAACGGACCAGCTTGTCGAGCGCCTCGGGGTCGCCGAGCTTGATGCGCTGGGCGAGCGTCACCTCCTCCTTGCGGGTGATCAGCGGATACTGGCTGATCTCCCGGAGGTATTGATCCAGGGACCCCTCGTCGTACGACGACCGTTTCGCGGCGTTCAGTTGCATGGCCTCGTTAACCCTCCACGAAGGCGAGACGGCGCGTCGGGCTCAATGGATGATCGAGCCGAGCCGGCGCCAGCGAATATCAGTCAGCCAGGGAAGCACGTCCCGCGCCTCCCGGTCGTAGCTGAAGTAGACCACCCAGGGCCGTCCCTTCACAGCCGTTGCGTCCACGAACCCCCAATAGCGCGAGTCGGCCGAGTTGTCCCGGTTGTCACCCAGCACGAAGTACTTGCTGCCGGGCACCACAAGCGGTCCCCAGTCGTCGCGCGTGGGGTGCAGTCGGCGAGGGTCGTCGGGCGTCCCCGCGAAATAGTCGCGCTGCCAGTTGAATTCCGGATCGGTCACGTCGCGCGCCGGGTCCACCCGCTGGACGTAGGGCTCCACGAGGGGCCGGCCGTTGACGAGTACGCGCCCGCTCCGCATCTCGACCGTGTCCCCGGGGACGCCGACCACGCGTTTCACGTAGTTCTGCTCAGGGTTCCGGGGGTAAGCGAACACGATCACTTCCCCGCGTCGCGGGCTCTCGAAGCCCGGGACCCGCGCCTTGGTGCCGGGAATCTGCGCCCCGTACACCGCCTTGTTGACGAACAAGAAGTCTCCCACGAGGAGCGTCCGTTCCATACTGCCCGAGGGGATTTGAAAGGCTTCGACGAGGAAGGTCCTGATGATGACGAAGAGGATGAACGCCATCCCAAGGGAGCGCATCCAACTGTCGAACCAACGCGACAGTTTTGACTGATGTTTCTCGAGGGGTCGATCGGGCGCCGGCGTCGCCTGTCCGCCAGAGCCGTTCCGCAGGGCCCCCAAATCATGCATGCCTCGTACTTTAGCCAAGGGGCTCGCACGGCGCAACGGTGACTGTCCACCCCCGGGCCCTCCCCCACCCCCGAACCCGGGTCCCGAACTCCCCCGGGAGCTCCCCGTGACTGACGCGCGCGGCGACGCACGCCGCGCTCCCTTCGGACTCGACCCGCTGCCAGCGGACCGTCGCCCCCGGCAGCTCCGCGAGCGCGTCCAAGCCGAGCGGCGAGCCGCCGACTGAGAGGATGATCACGAGGGATTCGTGAGCCACGACCGGCGACGCTAACGCGGGAGCGCCGCGACGGCGTCATCGTTTCGCCGCGGGCGGGACCGATCAACCGCCTTCCGTATCGATCTGGGCTCGCTGCAGCTTCCCCGAGAAGTCCACGTAGACCACCTTCGTCTCGGAGTAGAAGTCGTAGACCTCCCAGCCGCCTTCCCGGTGCCCGTTCCCCGTTTGCTTCACCCCGCCGAAGGGAAGGTGGGCTTCGGCGCCGATGGTCGGCGCGTTGACGTAGGTGATGCCGGTATCGAGGTCCGTCATCGCGCGGAACGCGGCCTCCACGTCGCGCGTGTACAGCGCGCTCGAGAGGCCGTACTTCACATCGTTGTTCACCTGGATCGCTTCGTCGAGCGAGCTCACCTTGAGGACGGCGAGCACGGGGCCGAAAATCTCTTCCTGCTCGACGCGCATCCCCGGCTTCACGCCGGCGAGCACGGTGGGCTCGTAGAACCAGCCGCAGTCGAGGGCCTTACGCCCGGGCCGCTTCCCTCCGACGACCACGGTGGCGCCCTCCTGGCGGCCGATCGCGACGTAGCGCTCGACCTTGTCGCGGGCCGCTTCGTGGATCAGCGGGCCCACCTCGGTCCCCGCCTCGAGGCCGGACCCGAGGCGCAAGCGTGCGGCGCGCTCGGCCACGGTGTCGAGGAAGCGGTCGTGGATCCGCTCATGGAGAATGAGCCGGCTGGTCGCCGTGCAGCGCTGGCCGGTAGTGCCGAACGCGCCCCACAGCACGCCCTCGAGCGCCAGCTCCAGATCGGCATCGGCCATCACAATGGTCGCGTTCTTGCCGCCCATCTCGAGGGACAGCCGCTTGTGCATGCGCCCGCAGGTGGCGCCGATCTCCGCGCCGGTGGCCGTGGACCCCGTGAACGAGATCACCTGGACGTCGGGATGCTCGACCAGGGCCTTCCCGGACTCCTCGCCCAGCCCGTGCACCAGCTGGAACGTCTCGGGAGGGAGCCCCGCCTCGAGCAGCAGCTCGGTGAGCAGGTGAGCGGTGTGGGGCACGTCCTCCGAGGGCTTCCAGATACATGCGTTGCCGCACAACAGTGCGGGAAAGATCTTCCAGGTGGGGACGGCAAGCGGGAAGTTGAAGGGGGTGATGATGCCCGCGACGCCGATGGGCCGGCGGTAGCTCATGGCCCACTTGCGGCGCAGCTCCGACGGGACGGTGCGGCCGAACAGGCGCCGCCCCTCCGTGTGGGCGTAGTAGGCGGTATCGATCCCCTCCTGCACGTCGCCCTGGGTCTCGAGCAGCACCTTCCCCATCTCGCGCGTCATGGCGCGCGCCAGGGGCTCCTTGTTCCGGACCAGCAAGTCGCCCACGCGCTGGAGCACCTGCCCGCGGACCGGTGCCGGCGTGCGGGACCAGGCGGCGAAGCCGCGCTGCGCCGCCGCCACCGCGCGGCGGACGTCTTCGGCACCGGACTTGGGAAAGCGCCCGATCAGGTCATTCCAGTCGGCGGGGTTGCGGTTCTCGAAGTACGCGCCCGTCGACGGCTCGACCCAGGCGCCGGCGATGAAGTTCTTGAAGGTGGACATCACTGGCACAGCCATGGCGCTATCGCCTTCGCGTAGCCGATACGTGGCAGCACTTCCCGCGCCGCGAGGACTGTTCCCCAGACGATGAGGAGGTGGGAGAGGGCGTGGGCGAACCCCAGGCGCCGCTTCCACGAGGATACCCCGCTCCAGATGCCGGCGGCGATCACGGCCGCGACGCCGACGAGGTAGAAGCCCAGGCGCATGCCGCACCCGTGCGAGTAAGGCCACTGGGTCATGCCGATGCCGATAGCCAAGCCGAGGGCTAACTTCGCCCACGTGCCCGCGACGGTGGGGCCTGAGGGCTGGCCGGCGACCGCGACTGGATTCCGCTGCGTCGGCTGCGATCCGGCACCGAGCTTGGGATCCGCGTAGGGCAGCTTGGCAAGGAGCCGGTCCACGTCCCGCATCTCCTTGTCCCAGTCCCGATCCTTCTCCGGAGTCTTGTCCGTCACGACGTCTCCCGCGCCAGGTGATAGCGGTCGATCTTCTTGTACAGGTTGCTGCGCGGCATCTCCAGTGTGCGCGCCGTCTCGGACACGTTCCAGTCGTTCTCCTTGAGCTTGGCCAAGAGATAGGCGCGCTCGGCCGCCTGCTTGAACTGCTCGAACGTGGTGGCCCGCATCCAGCCGGCGTCGCCATCGGCGCCGCCCCCGCCCCCGCCCCCGCCGCCCCCGAGCAGGGCCGCCGTCGCGAGGCGCTCGACGTCCGCCACGGTGATGCGGTCGCCCGCGGCGAGAATCAACAGGCGCTCGATGGTGTTCCGCAGCTCCCGCACATTGCCCGGCCAGTCGTAGGCCGTGAGACGGGTGATGGCGTCCCGTTCGATGGGCTTGGGCTCGAGACCGGTGTGGCGGGCGAGCTGCTGCACGAAATGCTCGATCAGCTGGGGGATGTCGCCGCGCCGCGCCCGGAGCGGCGGCACCTCGATGGGCACCACGTTCAGCCGATACAGGAGATCCTCGCGGAATCGACCGGCCGCGATCTCGGCCGTGAGGGTCTTGTTGGTCGCGGCGATCACGCGCACGTCCACCGGCAGGGTCTTCTCCGAGCCCACGCGCGAGATCACGCCATCCTCCAGAGCGCGCAGCACCTTCGCCTGTGCGGCGAGGCTCATGTCTCCGATCTCGTCCAGGAACAGGGTCCCCCCGTCGGCCAGCTCGAACTTGCCCGCGCGGTCGGCGAAGGCGCCGGTGAAGCTCCCCTTGACGTGCCCGAACAGCTCGCTCTCGATCAGCTCCCCGGGGATGGCGGCGCAGTTCACTTCGACGAACGGCCCCTTGGCCCGCGGCGACAACGTGTGGAGGGCGCGCGCCACCAGCTCCTTTCCCGTGCCGTTCTCACCGGTGATCAGCACGCGCGCGGCGGTCGGGGCCACCTTCTCGACCCGCTCGATCACCTGTTTGATCGCCTTGCTCGAGCCGACGATCTCGTGCCGCGCGTGCACCTCGTCGCGCAACCGCACGTTCTCGATCGCCAGCGCCATGTGCTGCAGCGCGTTCCGCAGTGTGAGCAACACGCGATCGGTGTCGAGCGGCTTCTCGAGGAAGTCGTACGCACCGAGCTGGGTGGCTTCGACCGCGGTCTGAATCGTGCCGTGCCCCGAGATCATCACCACCTGCGCGTGCGCATCGAGGTCGCGCAGCGCGCGCAGCGTCGCGAGACCGTCCATGCCCTGCATCTTCACGTCGAGAAACACGAGGTGCGGGCGGAAGTCGGGATAGACGCGCAGCGCCTCTCCCCCTGAGGCGCAGGTTTGCACCTCGATCTCCTCGTACTCGAGCAACTGCTTCAACGCCTCGCGGATTCCTTTTTCGTCGTCCACCACCAGCACGCGGCGCTTCATCGTGCCGGCCGGCGGGAGCGGTACAGGATCACCCCCGTGGGATGAATCACGACGTCCCGGAACGCGGGTGATACCCGCATCGGCACGGCGCCCGTCGAATCCGCCCCCGCCGTCCGGCGTGCCAGCTCCGCGATCATGGGGGGCGGGAACGGGATGCCGCGCAGGCTCAGCTGCTCGATCTTCCAGCGTGCGATACCGGGCCGCGCGATCGAGAGGGGGCCCGCGATGCGCAGCGGCTCCATCGGATTCAGCATGACGGTGAGGGGGCCCAGCGCGTCCCGGGGGATCAGGCGGGTATCGAGCCGGCAGTACACGGCTACCGAACCCTCGAGCAGCTCCACCCGCAGCGAATCGAAGCTCTTCCGCACCGACCAGTCGATGCTGCTGCCGACGAGGGACGCCACCTCGTTGGGCGACAGGACGACGGAGTCAGGCCCGGCGGAGCGCTTGAGCTTCTCGATCTTCCCCTGCGTGCTTTCGAGCGCCCTGGGGGTGGGGGCGCCCACGGCGGTGTCCGTCACTGGAGGGAGCGCGGTGCTGTGCGGCCCGATGTAGCGCGAAACGGTGCGCATGAGCGGCGCCCGAAACCACCATGCCACGGCCGCCGCCACGAGGACGACGAACAAGCCGACGAGCCGCAGCACTCCCTTAAGACAGCCGTTCACTGTGCCGGACCTGGTACACCATTCCACCCGCCTGAGCAATGCTCTGCATGAGATCGACGGACGCGACGAGCACCGCTTCCTCGTAATGCAGGCCGTCCAGCGCGCCGGCGAGCCCGGCGAAGTCGCGCGGCCGGGCCTCGCGCGCGGCGCGCCCGAGCGTGAGATGCGGGCGAAACGGCCGTCCCTCCGGGGGAAAGCCGAGCGGTGAGAACTCCTGCTCGACCCGGTGCTGCAACAGCTCCAGCGTAGGGTCGGCGTCGAGTCCCGCCCAAATCACGCGCGGCCGCGTGGCGTCCGGAAACACACCGAAACCGCGCACCGCGAGCGGCAGCGGGCGCCCGCCACCGGCGGCGCGCGTCAGCGCCGCCCGCAGCTCCGGCTCCCGCTCGGGTTCGACCTCGCCCAGGAACTTGACCGTCATATGAATGCCTTCGGGACGAACCCATTTCACCGGGAGACCGAGATCCCGGACCGGTGCCGCCGCGTCCCACACGCCGCGACGCGTGCGATCGGGGAGGTTGAGGGCGATGAAGACCCTCAGAGGAGACTGCCTCGGCGGTAGCCCCGGGGATCGATCTCGACCCGCTCAAACCCGAGCGCGCGGAAGCGGGCGGCGACAGGCGCGAGGCGCTCGGCGAGCCAGGGGATCCACGCCGGCTCTGCTTCGATGCGAGCCCGGTCACCGTGGTGGCGCACCCGCAAGTCGCCCGGCACGCCCAGGCCGCGCAGGAACGCTTCGGCCGCCTCCACCTGCCCGAGGCGCGATGGCGTGATCGTGAGACCGTAGGCGACCCGGCTCGAGAGACAGGGGGCGGCGGGAGCGTCCCAGATCGGCACCCCGAGCGCGCGGGCCGCGGCGCGGACATCCGCTTTGCTCATCCTCGCTTCGGCGAGCGGTGAGCGGATCCCCGCCTCCAGTCCTGCGGCATGCCCGGGCCGATGCTCGCGCAGATCGTCCGTGATCGTCCCGTCGCACACCACAGCCAGCTCGGGTGCGCGCGCCTCGGCCGTGAGCCGGGCCCACAGCTCGCGCTTGCAGAAGAAGCAGCGGTTGGTGGGGTTGGCGCGGTAATCGGGATCGTCCAACTCGTGTGTGTCGATCTCGAGCAGCGGCAGGTCGAACTGCAGGGCAACGCGTCGCGCCGTTTCCCACTGCGCTGCCGGGTAGGAGGCGCTGCGGCCGATCACGGCGAGCATGCGGTCCCGCCCCAGCTCCTGCCGCAGCACCACGGCGAGGCACGCCGAGTCCACGCCCCCCGAGTAGCCAAGCAGCGCGCTCGAGAACGTCCCGACCAGGGAGCGGAGGCGAGCGAGCGGGGCGGTGCCCGTGTCGGACATGGCGAAATAGTAACGACTTAGAAGCGTCGATCAAAGCCGATGGTCGGTCCAGGAACCCGCTATGGTTAGTAGGCAAATGAGCGCACTCAAGGGACGGGCCCTCGCGGCATACCTAGTGGTCTGCGTCGTGTGGGGCTCGACGTATCTCGCGATCCGGATCGGCGTGGGGGAGCTGCCGCCGTTCCTGTTCGCGGGGCTGCGCTTCCTCGTCGCCGGCGGCCTGCTCGCCGCGCTGGCGCTCGCCTTGGGCGACCACCTGCCGCGCCGGGCGGTCGATTGGAGGACCGCCGCGATCGTCGGCGTGCTGCTGCTCGGCGGGGGCAACTCGTTCGTGGTGTGGGCGGAACAATACACCGCATCGGGCGTCGCCAGTCTGTTCGTCGTCACCGTGGCGTTGTGGATGGCGTTCTTCGACGCCGTCATTCCGGGGGGTACAGGGGAACTCAACTGGCGGGTGGTGGTCGGTCTCGTCGCGGGTTTCATCGGCACGGCGCTGCTGGTCGGCGCGTCGCCCAGCGCACTGTTGCACGCGGACCTGCGCGGGCCGATCGCGCTCACGTGTGCGAGCGCCTCCTGGTCGCTCGGGTCGGTGTACGCCAAGCGCCATCCCACCCAATCGAGCCCGTACATGGGAGCAGCGATTCAGATGATCGTGGGCGGCGCGGTGGTCACGCTCGCCGGCTCGCTGCTGGGGGAGTGGAGCGCCTGGCACCTCACCCCCCGGGGAGCGGCGGCGACGGCCTATCTCGTCGTGTTCGGCTCGATCATCGGATACAGCGCCTACGTGTACGCGCTGCACCACGCGTCGCCCACCATCGTCGGCACATACGCCTACGTCAACCCGGTGATCGCGGTGTTCCTGGGCTGGCTGCTGTTGCACGAGCCGATCACGGCACGCACCGTGGTCGCTACCTCGCTGATTCTGGGTGCGGTAGTGTGGATCCAGCTCTCACACAAGCTGGTGGTCGGGCGGTCGGGCGGTCGGGCGGTCACCGCGACGGCCGAGCGCGCCGAAGCCTAATCGACGGTCGGCTCGGCGGGCTGCGTCTTGGCTGAGCCGGCGCGGCGGCCGGGCTTTCCGGGCTGCGTCCCGGGTTTCCCTTCCTCGGTATTCTTGAAGCCACGGACGGTGTGGTAGGCGAGGTCCACGTCCGGGTACTGCTTGAATTCCGTGAGGATGTCCTCCCAGATGGCGTGCTCGGTGCCGCGCCGCTTACGCGGCTCGATCAGGTAGCGGATGGTGAGCAGCACGCCCGAGTCGGTCGCTTTCGTATAGACGATCGGCGTGAGCTTGGTGTAGTTGATGAGGTATTGGCGGGACGCCGCGAGCAGGTCCTGCTCCGCCCGGGCGGTCAAATGCTCCGCGTGCTTGAAGGCGATGCGGGTGAGCACGTCCTTCGCCTTCTTCCAGTCGCTCTCGAACGTGACCAGCACCGGGACTTCGTTCCAGATGTACTTGAAGCCCTTGTCGTAGTTGGCGAGGGGCTCGGTGAACACACGGCCGTTGGGGATGTGGATGATGCGGCCCGTGGACTGGTCGGCGTCCACCCAATTCCCGATCTCGTTCAGCGTAAACTGGAACAGCCGCAGGTCGATCACGTCGCCCGCATGCGAGCCGATCTGGATGCGCTCGCCCACCTCGAAGGGGCGGCGCCACATGATGTAGGCCCAGGCGGCGAGGTTCGCGACGGGGTCCTTGAGCGCGATGGCGAGGCCCGCCGAGAGGAGGCCGAGGAACGTCACCAGCGACTGCATCCCGGCGAACCACGCGCGGCCCACGACGATGATGGCGACGGCCAGCGTCACGTACGTCACCACCTTGCGCCAGCGGTACCGGGCCCACGGATCCGTCACACGGCGGTAGGCGATCCCTAGCACGATCCGATGCACCGCCCAGAGGGCGACGATCGTGATCGCGGTGAGGAGCAGCTTGTTTTGCAGTTCGGGGCTCAGGCCGTGCGCCTGCAGCCAGTCGGTCATGGGACGCGCTGGGTCGTGGGCGCCCCCAAGGTATCACGCGACCCCTCGCCGATCCAGACTCCGATACTGAATCGCCTCGCTCACGTGCTTGCCCACCAGCTGGGCGGCGCCGTCGAGGTCAGCGATGGTGCGGGCAATCTTCAAGATCCGGTGATAGGCCCGCGCCGACAGGCCGAGCCGGGTGATTGCGGTGCGCAACAAGGCGTCCGCGCCGTCTGAAACGCGGCAGAAGGCGCGGATGTCGCGCGGCGCCATGTGGGCGTTGGCATACACGCCGGCCCGCTTCGCGAACCGCTCCCGTTGTAACACGCGTGCCCGATCGACTCGCTCCCGCACCGCCTCGCTCGCCTCACCCCCGCCCTGCTCCGCGAGGGCGCGGTATTTCACGGCCGGGACCTCGAGGTGGATGTCGATCCGGTCGAGCAGCGGCCCAGAAACCTTGGCGAGGTAGCGCTGCACGAGCGGCGGCCCGCACGAGCAGTTGTGCTGGGCGTCGCCGAAGTAGCCGCACGGACACGGATTCATCGCGGCGGCGAGCATGAAGCGGGCGGGATACGACAGGCTCATCGTCGCTCGGGCGATCGTCACGACGCCGTCCTCCATCGGCTGGCGCAGCACCTCGAGCACGTTCTTGCGAAACTCCGGCAGCTCGTCGAGAAACAGCACGCCGCCGTGGGCGAGGCTCACTTCGCCCGGTCGCGGGTAGGAGCCGCCGCCGATCAACCCGG
>WNGQ01004505.1_pt1 | contig 16446 bp, 13 predicted proteins | sample 5407661 | NCBI WGS metagenome assembly WNGQ01 (sample SAMN13153382, study PRJNA577476) | soil metagenome | isolation source: 60 cm soil or saprolite under Garry oak tree replicate 2 | place: USA:California | collected 2016-06-15 | reverse complement strand
AGAGCGCCGCTACAGTAAGACCATTCATGAAAGTCGAAATTGAAAAGCAGCCGGGGTCTATTTCTACGCTGCAAATCGAACTGCCGTCCGACGAGGTTTCCAAGGAGTGGGACTCCATCGCAAACAACTTCGCGCGCGTTGCGAAAATTCCAGGTTATCGGCCGGGCAAGGCGCCGCGCTCGGTGATCGAAAAAAGATTTCGCAAAGAAATTCAGGAAGAGCTGACCAAAAAACTCGTCTCAAAGAGTTACCACGACGCAATCGAGCAGGAGCAATTGCGCGTTGCTTCATTGGCCAACATCGAAGACGTCCAATTCGGCGAGGACAAATCGATGCGCTTCCGCGCGACCGTGGTCACCACGCCGGAGTTCGACCTGCCGGAATACAAAAACATTTCTGTCCAGTTGCCCGAGACGAACGTCTCCGATGCGGAGGTCGATGCGGCGCTTGAGCGCTTGCGCGATCAATCGGCCGACTTTGTCGATGCACCAGAACGCGGGCTGCAAATGGGAGATTTTGCGGTGATCGACTTTGAAGGCTCAATTGACGGCAAGCCGGTCAGTGAAATCGCACCGCAGGCGAGCAAAAATCTTCACGGTGGCAAAAAATTCTGGCTACATCTGGCGCCGGATAATTTTCTCCCGGCATTTTGCGAGCAGATGACCGGACAGAAGCGCGACGAAACGCGCAAGATTCCCGTCACATTTCCGTCGGATTTTCCTGTCAAAGAACTCGCGGCCAGAGAGGCAAGCTACATGGTCACGTTACGAGAGATAAAAGAAAAAGTTCTGCCGCGGCTTGATGATGCTTTCGCAGAAAAGTTGATCCCCGGAAAGACGCTTGTCGATCTTCGTCAAATGATCGAACACGATCTCGAACACGAGAAAGAACATGAGCGCGAGCGAGCGAAAGAAGGACAGGTCGTCAAGTATTTGCACGAGCGCATCCAATTTGAGCTGCCGCCTGCTTTGCTGAAAAACGAAACACGACGCACTTTAGGAGAGCTGGTGCAACGAAATCGCGAGCGGGGCATTCCTGATGAAATGCTTAAGGACAAAGAGAAAGAGCTTGTCGAGAGTGCCGCAGCCCTCGCTGCCCACCGGTTGAAGACCAATTTCATTCTGCATCGGATCGCGGAATGCGAAAAGATTGATGTCTCGCGCAAAGATGTCGATCTACGGATCAGGCAGGAAGCAGGGCGTTACGATGTTTCCGTCGACAAAATGCGCAAAGAGTTGGAAGAGCACGACGGTCTCAATTCCTTCGCGGAACAGATTCTGCTAGGCAAGACCCTTGATTTCCTGAAGGCGAATGTTAGCGTCGGAAAGACGGAAGGAAGCACTGTTGGAGAAGAAAAATCATGAGCATATCCAGTAAGAACCGATCGCAATCGGTGCTCATTCCGATGGTTGTGGAGCAGACTGGCCGGGGCGAGCGCAGCTACGATATTTACTCGCGACTGCTCAAAGATCGCATCGTTTTCATCGGGACGCCTATGGACGATCACATTGCCAATCTGGTCATTGCCCAGTTGCTCTTTCTGCAAATGGAGGACTCGAAAAAGGACATCAACATCTATATCAATTCGCCGGGTGGCTCGGTAACGGCTGGGCTCGCGGTTTACGACACCATGCAGTTTCTCACGTGCGATGTGACGACCTACTGCCTCGGCATGGCTGCGAGCATGGCTGCGGTTTTGCTTTGCGCGGGGACGAAGGGCAAACGGTTCGCGCTTCCGAATTCAGATATCATGATCCATCAGGTTTCCGGCGGCGCGCAAGGGGCGGCGAGCGACGTCGAGCGTCAGGTCGATTACATGTTCAAGCTTAAGAAACGCCTCATCAAAATCATCGCTCAACACACCGGTAAATCGGAGGAACAGGTGCGGATGGATTCGGACCGCGATTATTACATGTCCGCTCAGGAGGCGAAGGCGTACGGTTTGGTAGACGAAGTAATTAAGTCCCGCAAGGAAGTGAAGCTGCTCGACGGCGCGACCCCTCCTTCCGGCGACCGATCGGTAGAAGTCGCTGAGGCTGCTTTGCCGCGGAAGGCTGGGGGATAAGAGCTCCTTTCTAACACGCAAATATGGCTCGCGCTTCCAACCTCACCATGTGCTCGTTTTGTGGCAAGAGTCACGCGGAGGTGCGCAAATTAATCGCAGGACCGGGAGTCTATATCTGCGACAGTTGCATAAACGTTTGCAAAAACATCCTCGATAAAGAGCTCAACGAGGACGCCCGGCGCCAGTCCTCCAACATTCGCGTGCCGAAGCCGGCAGAAATCCGGCGCTCGCTCGACCAATACGTGATCGGGCAGGAGGTCGCCAAAAAGACGCTTTCGGTGGCGGTGCACAACCACTACAAGCGTGTTCTGCAAACTTCGGCTTCGGCCGATGCATCTGCGGCATTCCAGCCGGATCCACTTGCGGAAGTTGAAATCGAGAAGAGCAACATTTTGCTGATCGGACCGACCGGCTCCGGTAAAACGTTGCTGGCCAAAACGCTGGCCAGGATTCTCGATGTCCCATTCTGTATCGCCGATGCGACCACGTTGACCGAAGCCGGCTATGTCGGCGAAGACGTCGAGAACATCATTTTGCGACTCCTGCAGAATGCCGATTACGATGTTAAACGAGCCGAGATCGGCATCGTTTACATCGACGAGATCGACAAGATCGGGCGAAAAACCGATAACGTGAGCATCACCCGTGATGTCTCCGGCGAAGGGGTGCAGCAGGCGCTGCTGAAAATTCTAGAGGGCAGCACCTGCAACGTTCCGCCACAGGGCGGGCGTAAACACCCGCACCAGGAATACATTCAGGTCAACACTGAGAAAATCCTCTTCATTTGCGGCGGCGCCTTCATCGGGCTGGATAAGATTATCCAAAAACGCATCGGCCAGAAAGTGATGGGCTTTGGCAGCCCGACTCTCGAAGTCGAGGAAGCATTGCGAAAGCAAGCCGTCCGCCATGTCGAACCGGAGGACTTGCTCGCTTTCGGAATGATTCCGGAATTCATAGGGCGATTGCCGGTTGTAAGCTCTCTCGACGCTCTGACGGAGGAAGAGATGGTGGCGATCTTGACGGAGACTAAGAACGCGATGGTCAAGCAGTACACGAAGCTTTTCTCGATGGAGGGCGTGCGGTTAACGTTGACAAAAGATGCCTTGCGCGCCCTGGCGGCGCAGGCGGTCACGAAGGGAACCGGCGCGCGTGCGTTGCGTTCGATGCTCGAACGGATCATGCTCGATATCATGTATGAGGTGCCGAGCCGCGAAGATATCGCCGAAGTCACGATCAATCGCGCAGTCGTGGAAGGGAGAAAGCTTCCGCTCATTCGCAAGAAGCAGGACAAAGACGCGGCGTGATTTCGGCAGAAAACGCCGAACGCCCAACATTCAATTAGATTCGTCCTCTGATCTCGACATTGGGCGTTGAACGTTGGACGTTTCTTCTGTTCGCGGCAAACTTCAGCACGCGAAATGAGAGTGGATCTTCTGAACACCGGCACAGAGCTTTTGCTGGGTGATGTGCACGATGCACATCTTGCATTTATCGCGCGGGAGATTTTCCCCTTGGGTCTGCGCATCGTAGAGCGGCGCACGGTTCCCGATGGTGAGGCGATTCGTGATGCACTGACGGAGTTGTTTTCGCGCGCCGAAATTCTGTTTGTGACTGGCGGATTGGGGCCGACCACGGATGACATCACGCGAGAAATCGTCGCGGATGTGCTTGGATTGGAATTGCGTCAGGATGCGCAGCTACTGGCTTGGCTCAGGCAGAGGCTCGAAGCGCGCGGAATCAAATGGACCTCTCGAATCGCCCGACAGGCTGACGTGCCGGCGGGCGCAGAGATTCTTCCAAATGAAAACGGAAGCGCGTCGGGATTGTATTTGAAGGCAAACATCAATCCGCACATTCCTTCCCCCCACCTCTTTGTCCTGCCTGGGCCGCCTCGCGAGCTCCAGCCGATGTTTCTGGCGTCTGCAATGCCGATCTTGCGCTCGATTGTGCAAGTGCCCACTTCGACCGAGCGGCGCCTCTACAAAATTGCCTGTATGGGTGAATCGACTGTCGAAAAAGCCGTTGGAGAGAGGGTTCTCGCGATCCCGGGGGTTGAGCTCGGTTATTGTGCGCGCCCGGGAGAAGTCGATGTTCGCATCATCGGAGAATCTGATGCGATCTCGCGCGCGGACGCGATCATCAAAAGCGAGCTGGGATTGTCGATTTTTTCCGTGAGTGATGAAACTCTCGAGGAAGTAATCGTGAAACTCCTGGGCCCAAGGAACGAAACAGTTGCCGCCGCGGAGTCGTGCACGGGCGGATTGCTTGCGAATCGAATTACCAATGTGCCGGGCGCCTCGAAAGTATTTATCGCTGGCTATGTTTGTTACGCCAACCAAGCCAAGATCGACATGTTGGATGTCGATCCGACGTTGATTGAGAAACACGGCGCTGTAAGCGAGCCAGTCGCGCGGGCGCTAGTCGAACATGCGCGCACACGCGCTAGATCGACATATGCGCTCGCCACAACTGGGATTGCTGGGCCATCCGGTGGTTCGCCGGAGAAACCAGTGGGAACGGTTTACATCGCGCTGGGCGCGCCAGACGACATTATGGTAAAGAAATTATTTTTTCCGAGCGATCGCGAGATCTTCAAGCAGCTTACTGCGCAGGCAGCCTTCGATCTGCTGCGGCGGAAAATTCTCGGGACATAGGCGCGCAGAATGGAAATCTATGTTTCGTTAATAATCGCCTACGTCGGCCGGAGTGCCTACTTTAACGTGATCGTAAAATAATTTCGCTCCATCGGGCGGCATCCGGATGCAGCCATGCGAGGCGGGGTATCCCGGCAAAATCCCGATATGCATTCCAACCCCTTCGGCCGTTAGCCGCATAAACCACTTCATCGATGCGCCCACATAATGTGTTCCGCTGGGCGCAGCATCGATTTTCGCGCTGACGCCCGCGCGGACAATGCGACCGGAACGGTCAACGAAGTCGCCGTAAATGTTGGAACGATGATTCGGGTCTTTTTCCAGGACACTGAAATGACCCGTGGGTGAACTGTGCCCCCGCTTGCCGGAAGAGATCGGGCTGTCGATCACGATTTGGTCGCCGGTCATAAGAAAAGCCCGCTGCTTGGGAAGCGAGACCACCACGTGGACGTTGTCGGGCGTGGCTTCTTTGAGCAGTGATTGATTGATTTTGACTGGTTCTTGCCTGCGAATGAGATCGGATGCTTTCCGCATTCTTTGAGGCGGGCTTGGCGCGGGACGTGTGAGACGTAGCTGACCGCTGACGGAACATGCAAGAGCAGCCAGTATTAATGAAGCCGCGCAGAGCGATATCGGGAATTTGTCCGGCATAAATTAGCCGCCACTGTAGCTGTTTACGCGCCGAATCCAACCAGATAACCATCTCGATTCATTCCGTTCTGTGGGGGCGTTTTGCACACGCCGAATCAAGACTGCCTTCGCAGAGCGAGCGAATTCATTGACTGCGTCGTCGCCACTCGCGCCGTGCATCCCTTCGAGAACCTGAAGTAAGCCCCAGCCCTGGCCTCGATATCGTTCTGTGTGCAGGACTCCTTCGCCCTTGAAATTCACATAATCAACGAGCGCGTAACAACCCCGCGGCGTGCTCGCCAGGCGCTCGAATTGCTGCTGCACCTTCGCGCGGTCAGGAGGCACTGCTTCGGCGAGCATTTTCGGCAGCGAGCTTTGCAACCGGGCAATAAGGAATTCTGTCTGAAGATCAACCGTGTCGGAAAGAAACTGGCGCAATTGATTCATCTCCGCTGTGTGTTGGGCGAGAAGAAATTCGGTGCGCGAGTTCCACGGACAGGGCGCTTCGCCGCGTCCCAAAACTAATTTGGGCAATTTAGCGCCCCGACGTGAGATAAAATTTATTAGCTTGGGAAAACTTTCCTCGAATGGACCACGCTGACCCTTTGGATACCAGATGAAGTGACCGATGCCCAGCGACGCAAAATTTTCCCCTTCGTTCCATGAGGTAAGACCGGCGATGGTTCCATCGCATTCGTTTTGCCAGATTCTTTTTCCGATTTTGAGCGCATCGGTGTGCGAGAGGGTGATCGCGCCAACTGTTTGCAGTTGAAGAACGACGCCGATGAAGGAGAACAGCGTGGCGAAAGCCCGAGCCTGACGGAGCTCCTGCCGCTCCTCCTGTTTTCTTGACGAATGGGGTTTATCCATTAGCGTGGCACTTCCTGCGGCGCTCAATTTAGCCAAGCCCGTAGCGAAAACACCATCTTATGAAACATTTTATCCTTATTTTCGCCGCATTCTCACTTGCGCTGCCCTTGTTCGGGCAAGAGAAATCACCACAGCTTAAAGATCAGAAGGACAAGGTCAGCTATAGCATTGGTCTGAACATCGGGTTTAACCTCGGCCGGCAGAATGTGCAGGTTAATCCCGACGTGCTCGCTGCTGGCATAAAGGACGCGATCGCTGGCAAGCCTCAACTGAACGCCGATCAGGTCAAGGAGGTTATGGCAGCATTTGAAAAAGATATGCAACAAAAACAGAAGGCAGCAGGAGAGAAGAACGCGTCAGAAGGTGCGAAGTTTCTGGAGGAAAACAAAAAGAAAGAAGGCGTGAAAGCGACGGCCAGCGGCCTGCAGTACAAAGCCCTCAAGGAGGGAACCGGACCGCAACCGAAAGAGACCGACACGGTGACGGTAAATTACCGCGGGACGCTTATCAACGGCACTGAGTTCGACAGCTCGTACAAGCGCGGCCAGCCTGCGACTTTTCCGCTTAATGGCGTAATCAAGGGTTGGACGGAAGGGCTCCAACTGATGAAGACGGGATCAAAATATCAATTCTTCGTTCCGGCGAGTCTTGCGTATGGTGATCGCAACGTGGGCCCTGATATCGCTCCCAATTCGACTTTGATTTTTGAGGTGGAACTAATCGGCGTCAAACCTCCGCAGACTGCCGCGAGCCCGGCTCCCGCCGTATCGCCGAAATAATTATAGCAGCGGCGAGCACCGGATCCCAGAAGGCCGGCGCCTGGCACACGCTACATCGGCAATCAGCCCGCCGTGGCTGCTTCCCACTGTAGCAGCGGCGCGTCGCCCCAAAGGCTCTCCAAGCTATAAAAGGCGCGTTTTTCCCGGTGGAAAACGTGGACGACTACCTGCAAATAATCGAGCACGATCCATTGGCTGGCCGGAAACCCGTCGACCGCCACGGGTCGAATCGAATGGTCCTGGCGCAATCGCGTTTCAATTTCATTTGCGATCGCCTTGAGCTGAGGCTCCGATGTGGCGGAGCAAATCACGAAAAAATCGGTAAACGTTGAGATCGCACGCAAATCCAAGACGACAATCTCTTCGGCTTTCTTATTCGAGGCCAGTTCTGCGCAAGTTTTTGCTAAGTTTTCCGGGGTTATTTCGGTTGCTCCTGGTAAAGTTTTTCGCGTCGAATAATTTCCTCGACTGCTTGTGGTACGAAATAGCGAATTGACTGGCCGGAAGCAACCCTGTTTCTGATTTCCGTGGCGGAAATGTCGATCCTGCGACGAATGATCTCGTACGAGTAATTGGCCGGCCGGCCCGTGCGATCGAGAACCACAAAGCGCACTATCTTTTCCAGCTCGGCGAAGCGGTGCCACCTCGCGAGCTCGGCCACATTGTCTTCGCCAATCAGACAGTAAATCTCCGCGTCGCGCTCGCGGCGTTGAACGTCTTCGATGGTGTCGATCATGTATGAAGGCGGCGGGCGACGCAGCTCGCAATCGTCGACCGCAAATCCGATTTCGTCTTTGGTCGCCGCCCGTAACATCGACAAGCGTATTTCGCCGCTCGCAACGGGCGCGGATTTCTTAAAAGGCGAGACCGCAGCCGGCACAAAAATAACTTTTTGTAAACGGAGCGTCTCTATCGCTTCGCGCGCGAGGATGAGATGCGCGTGATGAACCGGGTCGAACGTGCCGCCGTAAATTGCGATTCTCATTTACGTCATTCTGAGCGCAGAGCGGGGAGCGAAGCGAACGGAACGGAGTCGACGAATCCCGCGATGCGCCCCTTCATTATTTCGACAGGATTCGTCCATTGCCCTTTGGGCCCGTCGGAATGACATGAAAAAATTGCGATAAATGGCGTTTTTTTGTTTTCTCCGCGCAAAATCGACATCTAGTTCCGAAAAGTATGAAGACTGATTCGCGCGGTCAATTGATTCTGGTGGATCGGCCGCTCCACCGGACGATGATGAGTGCGCCGAAGGCGCATTATTTTAGCATCGAGCAAGGGTTGCTCGATCCACCTGCGTATGAGTGATTCGTGCGGTCAATTGATTCTCACGGGCGTTCCTAGCCCGCGCCTCGATGCGGAGACGGAGAAATTGTTTCGGCGAATCCAACCCGGAGGCTTTATTCTTTTCACTCGCAACATTGAGAGCGCACCGCAATTGCGCGAATTGATCGATGATCTTCGCGGTCTGAGCGAAATCGAGCCGATTATCACAATCGACCAAGAGGGTGGTCGCGTCTCGCGATTGCGTTTAATCGGGAATGAGCCGCCGAACGCGCAGCAATTGCGCGATAAAGGCGATGTCAATTTTATCCGCCGGCACGGCGAGATTACGGGGAGATTGCTGCGACTTTTTGGTTTCAACCTCGATCTTTGTCCGGTGCTCGACATTTCTTTCGATGATGACGCGGATAACTCACTGCGCGGTCGGTGTTATGGAAAAACGGTCGAGCAGGTGGTTGACAATGCTGGTGCATTTAACGAAGCGATGAGAGAGCAGGGGATCGCAAGCTGCGGCAAACATTTCCCTGGCTATTCTGCGGCGACCGCCGATGCGCATCATGACCTGCCGACGATCGAGCGCACACGCGCAGAATTAGACAAAGAAGAGCTTGCCGTGTTTCGCGCCTTTATTGGTAAGGACGAACTGGTGGGCCGTCCGCCCAATGTCATCGATAGCATGATGACTTGCCACGGTTGGTATCCATGTTTCGAGCCGAAAAGAACGCCCGCGACATTGTCCCATCGCGTCGTGACTGGATTGCTGCGCAAAGAGATGGGCTTCGCCGGTTTGATTATGACTGACGATCTCGACATGGGTGCGATTCTAAATGAGTACGGCCTCGAAGAGACAATTCGCCTCGCGATCGCGGCAGGAAATGATCTCGCCATGATCTGCCATCGCATTCCAGAGATTGTAAACGTGCACCGAATTCTCGCCACGTTGCCGCGCGATCAAATTAATCGCGCGCTGGAGAACGTGTCGCGCTTCAAGGAAAAAATTTCGCCGCCGGATAAATTCTCCGAAGCAACTTTTCGCAAGATCGACAATGAAATCTGGGACCTCCGTGTCGCCGTTCTTGGCGAAGAGCGGGCGAAGCAGCGGAGTCCCGAAGATGCCAGTCGCTCGCCAGTCGAGACGTACTAAGCCTTTCTGCCTCTCGGTTGTGTCCTAAAGAGAACATCGCGTCCCACGAGGTAAAGCAGGACTGAGAGGATGATAAATGGAATCCAGGGCGAGCAGATCGGCGTAAGCGCCGTTAAAGAACGGATTTTGCGCCGTTGACCATTCTTCGATTCGCCTGCTTATCCCGACAAGACTGGGCACACCAGCCATGAATGCGATCACGATCCCGGCGAGCGCACCGCCGGCGATGTAACCGGAAGCAAGCAACACGCCCGGACTTTTATCGCCTTCCGCGGTCAGTTCAATGTCGGACAAATTTCTGTGTCGGAACTTTACCTTTAAATAGCGATCGACTAACAAGCGAATCATTCCGCCGATAAAAATTGGGCTGGAGGATGAGAGCGGCAGATAAACGCCGACTGCAAACGCAAGCGACGGAATGCCACTCATCTCCAGCACGATCGCAATCATCACGCCGAGCAACACAAGCGCCCAGGGCAATTTGTGACTGAGAATGCCTTTGATGATGTAAGACATCAATGTGGCTTTGGGCGCGTCGAACTTGGTTACAGCCGAACCATCAGGTCTGAGTCTGTGTGTTCCGTTAATTCCAGGATCGACGAGGTAAACGGGAACGCCTTGATCGTTCACGAGGTAGCGCTCTGCAGACATTCCACCGGGATCGGTATGCTGCCAGACTCGATACGTATTTTGATCTGACGCCATCTGTGGGCCTTGCAATTTCTCCGCGCGTCCGAGCTCGTTCGCTGGTACATGCAGACCGGATTCAGCTCCGGTTACCGGCACGTAAATGTGGAAGCATCGTTTAACTTTAACAGGATTGGTCCGAGTGCGATTGCGGAAGCCAGTGCGCCGCACAGGATCGCGATCTGTTGAAATTTCGGTGTCGATCCAACTAGGAACCCGGTCTTCAAATCCTGCGACGTCGTGCCGCCGTTAGAAGCAGCGATGCAGACAATGCCGCCTATCGAAAGCGCGGTGACGAAATAGTGCGGGCCGGTCCAGCCCACGATCAGAAAAACCAAACAGGTGAGGAGCAAAGTCGCGACGGTCATTCCTGAAATCGGGTTCGACGAGGAGCCGATCTCGCCCGTCAATCGCGACGTGACCGTGACGAAGATGAAACCGAACAGCACGATCAAAAATGCGCCGAGCAAATTCCCGCGCAGATTCAATTGGGGCACGGCCATGATGATGGCGATGATGAGAAGGCAGCCGCCGATGACGACGCGCATGGACAAATCGCGATCAATGCGTGGCGCGTGTTCGCGCGGTCCATGGTGCCCGAGCAAGTCCGCCAAGCCGCCTCTCAATCCGTGCCAGATGGTCCGAATCGAGCGAAACAGGCTGATGATTCCGCCTGCGGCTACGGCTCCCGCGCCTATGTAAAGAACATAGGCGCCACGAATATCGTTCGGACTCATTTGGCTGATCAGCTTCCCGCCGGTTTCCGGCGGAAGAACCGTTGTCAATCCTTCGCCGAAAAACTTAATCGCCGGGATTAGTACCAGATACGCGAGCACACCACCGCCGCACATGATCGAAGCGATGCGTGGCCCGATGATGTAACCCACGCCGAGGAGAGCCGGCGAAATCTCCGCGGCGATCGATCCGGCTTTGAAGGGCGCGGCAAAAATTTTCTCCGGCGTGTCCTTCCACATTTTGAACGCGCCCATGGCAGCCTGATAAAGCAAACCGATGCCAAAACCCGAAAAGATGACTTTTCCGCCGCCCGCAGCCTCTTGGTTCACGATCTCGGCATTGGCAGTAGTATGAGTTTTGTCGGCCACCTCGAGCGATTCTTTCGAAGCTGCGGCTTTAAGAACTTCAGCGCAGGCTGTTCCCTCGGGATATTTCAGAATTCCGTGTTCAGCGACGATAAGCGCGCGACGCAGCGGAATCATCATTAAGATTCCGAGTAATCCGCCCAGCACTGCGACGAGCATCACCCGGGTGATTTCGAGGTCGAACCCGAGAATCATGATCGCCGGCATGGTCACGCCGAGTCCGAACGCGATCGATTCCCCAGCGGAGCCGGCCGTCTGGACGATATTGTTTTGCAAAACGTTCGCGTCCCGAAATCCGAACTTTGAGAAGATGCGAAAAATCGTGATGGAAATCACGGCCACTGGAATGGAGGCGCTCACCGTTAATCCCACTTTGAGCACGAGATAAAGCGACGATGCGCCGAAAATAATTCCGAGAACCGTGCCGGTGAGCAGATGGAACAGCGTCAGCTCTGGCAATTGGACCGACGACGGAATGAACGGCTTGAAATTGGCGGCGAGTGGATTAGTCGGCCGCGCCCCGACGATATCGGGATATTCCTGCGGCGGGTTCGCGATATCGACGGTCGCCATCTCCAAGAGTTTTGAGAAAAAGCGCGAAAAGCGCAAGCGCGCTAAAGAACCTCGCCCGGTTTGAGACGAAGTGAATCCACCTGTCAAATTTTCCGAAGAGGTTCTTTCGAAAGATCGATGAGGAAATCTGGACCTGCGTGTGCCGGTGCTCGGTGAAGAGCGCACCGCTATACGTAGATGGGAAGACGCCAAACGATCGCCGGTGGAGATTTTTTGATCTGCCCCAACAATGCGGATTTTGCAGTGGCACAGACAAGGTGGCTGTGCTACGAGGTCAAATCTTCGGTGGCGACGCGAGCAAGACATCGGGCCGGTGAGAGAACGCATACGGTCTTGACCCCTCTGGCGACTTCACACTATCCTTCGCTCTCGTCGGTCGGCCGCGTACCATTACAATGGAGCCTAACTATGCCGAGAATCAGGTCGTGAGCGTCGGCCAACCAACCCGCGCGAAGGGGCCCGCCGAACTTACCATTCGTGGCCTGATTATCGGCGTCATTATCACATTGGTATTCACCGCGGCGAACGTGTACTTCGGGCTCAAGGCTGGTCTTACTTTCTCGACATCGATTCCGGCGGCGGTGATTTCGATGGCCATGCTGCGCGGTTTCCGCGATTCGACTATTCAGGAAAACAACATTGTGCAGACGGTCGCCTCAGCGGCGGGAACCCTGTCGTCGATCATCTTCGTGCTGCCCGGTTTGATCATGATCGGCTGGTGGACTGGTTTTCCGTTCTGGATCACATTCGCGATTTGCGCGTTGGGCGGCATTCTGGGGGTGATGTACTCGATCCCGCTGCGGCGCGCGTTGGTGACTACGTCTGACCTGCCCTATCCCGAAGGCGTCGCCTGCGCCGAGGTGCTGAAGGTCGGCAGTAGCGGTGATGCCGCGCATGCTTCCGACATTGAACACGGACGCGCAGGTCTCCTCGCGGTGCTGTGGGGATCGATCGTTGCAGCCGCGTTTGCGGTGATCGTGGCCACGCAACTATTTGCCTCAGATGTAGCGCAGACCTTCCGAATCGGCAGGCGCGGTGCAGTGAGCGGTTATGATTTTTCCCTTTCCTTTGCTCTGCTCGCGATCGGCCATTTGGTTGGTTTGTCGGTTGGAATCGCGATGCTGGTTGGCGCGCTAATTGGCTGGGGCTGGGGCGTGCCGCACTATTCAGCACTGGTACACGACGTCAGCACCGCCGCGGCCGCACTCGCGCAAAACACGTGGAGCCATAAGGTGCGTTTTGTCGGTGCCGGCGCCATCGGCGTTTCCGCGATCTGGACGCTGCTGAAGTTGGTGAAACCGGTTGCCAGCGGACTCGCTGGTGCAATGGCGGCGTCGCGCGCGCGCAGGGCGGGCAAGGCTGACACGCTGCCGATCACTGAGCGCGATATCCCGATCGGCATTGTCGGTCTTTCCACATTAGCCTGCATGCTCCCGATTGGATGGCTGCTCGGCTATTTCGGCAATGCGAGCGGTCTCGGCGCGCATGTGACAACGCTCATCATCGGTGGCGTTGCCTATGTCGTGTTAATGAGCTTCTTTGTTTCGGCTGTCTGCGGTTACATGGCGGGATTGATCGGTTCGTCCAACAGCCCCCTGTCGGGCATTGGCATTCTAGTAGTGATTGGCGCTGCGTTGCTGCTCGTGTTCGGCATAAAACCGTACGTCTCGCCGGACGCGGGGAAGTCACTGATGGCGTTCGCGCTGTTCACTACGGCAGTGATCTTCTGCGTTGCCGCCATCGCCAACAACAACCTTCAGGACCTTAAGACCGGGCAGCTGGTTGATGCGACACCGTGGAAGCAGCAGGTGGCGCTCGTCATCGGCGTAGTCGCGGGCGCGTTCGTGATTCCGCCGGTCCTCGATCTGGTGAATCATGCGCTGCGCCCCAATCCATTACCGGCGCCGCAGGCGGGCCTGATCTCTTCGCTGGCGCAAGGCGTGATCACCGGTGACATCGACTGGAGTCTGATCCGGACAGGCGGATTGATCGGTATCTGCATTATCCTGCTGGACGAAGTCCTCGCACGCACGACACGGCATATGCGCATTCCTCCGCTGGCCGTCGGTCTTGGAATTTATCTCCCGACGCAAAGCACTTTGATGATCGTGGTCGGCGCGGTCGCCGGCTGGTTCTTCGACAAACGTGCGGACCGTAGCCCCAGGCCGGAAGCGACGAAGCAGCTCGGCGTGCTATTGGCGTCGGGCTTGATCGTCGGCGAGAGTGTGATCGGCGTGGTAATCTCCGCAATCGTTGTGTTCTCCGGCGTATCTGCACCGCTGGCGCTCGTCGGGCCAGGCTTTCAAACCGCCGCGATCATTATCGGCGGCGTTGCATTCGCCGCTACCGCTGTAGTACTTTACCGATGGATCTTGCGGATGGCGGCAACAAGATCGACATGAAACGCAAATGGAACTGGCCGATCTGGGTCGGCTTCATTATCACCGTCGGCGGGCTGTTCAGCTACGAATTCTTCGCGCAATTTCCGGTGACGCGCGATTTTCCGTGGGCGAATCTCCTGTTGTTTGCTGCCGGCGGATTTTTTCTTGGGCTGGGTCTGTTTCGGGCGTTTGGCAAGCCGGAGCTTTATCGCGGCAAAATCTTTGGACCGATTTTGACCATGCTGGGCGTATTGATCTTTGGGTTCTTTTCGTATCTGATTTTCTATGAGGTGCGCCAAGTGCCGCCCTCAACGGGAGCGCCGCGCGTCGGAGAAAAAGCGCAGGGGTTCATATTGCCGGACCAAAACGATAAATCGGTTTCTCTCGCAGAGCTTCTATCAGCGCCAGCGTCGAGCGCAACGAGTGGCAAAGCCAGTGCTGCCCTGCTAATTTTTGTCGAGGTTTCTGGTGACCGTTATGCAACTCCGAGTTACGGGGTTTCCAACAAAGGCTTTCCGAGTTCGAATCACGCGGCATTCGTGTGGTGGCGATCAGCGTTGATCCGCCGGAGATCAATCGTCGCCAGCGGCAAAAACTGGGTTTCAGCTACACGTTCCTTTCCGATCCCAAGGCGGAAGTCATTCGCCGTTACGATCTGCTGCATGCCGGCGCAGGACCAAAAGGTGCCGATATTGCCCGCCCAGCGGAGTTTCTTATTGATTCCACCGGGACAATTCGCTGGGTAAATCTCACGGAAAATATCGCTGTCCGGGCGCGTCCCGAACAAGTGCTGAAAGCCTTCGATGAGATGGGCGGAAGAGCCACTCGTTAGAGATAGCAGCGGACACAGCTGCCTCTACAGCAGACCCGAACGCGAAGCGATTGACGGCGCTGCGCGGAATCAATAACTTCAGCGGGCGTGTATCCCGAATTGGAACAGCTGCTCGTTCTTCAAGATCGACAGCAAAAAATCAAGCAGATCCAGACCGAAATAGAGACGGTGCCGCTGCAGCGCAAAAGTCTCGAAGCGCAATTGGCCGCCAGCGTGGCAGGAGTGGAGGTCCTAAAGCAAAAAAACCGACATGTCGAAATGGATCGCAAGAAACTCGAGCTTGACGTGGGAACCCGCGCCGAGACGATCGCGCGGCTCAAGACCCAGCAATATCAAACACGCAAGAATGACGAGTTCCAGGCAATCGGCCACGAGATCGAGCGTTACGAAAATGAAATCCGTAAAATCGAGGACGAAGAGCTCGAATTGATGGTGCAAGCCGACACGATCAAGGTGGACCTTGCTGAAGAAGAAAAGAAAGCGGGTGTCGTTCGGGAATCGATCGCCCGGCAGACGAAGGATCTCGACGCAAAAGCGACGACCTTGCAGTCGCAGCTGGAAGAATTATCAAAAGAACGCGCGGAGATCGCAGGCAAGATCGACGAGGATTTACTAAGCCGCTTCGAACGTCTTTTCAAAAGCAAAGGCGATGCCGTTGTTGTTGCGCTCGAACACGAAGTCTGCACCGGCTGCCACATGAAAGTGACCACTCAAACGGCGCATCGCGTAAAAGCAGGAAAAGAAATCGTGAGCTGCGAAAACTGCGGGCGAATCTTGTACGACGCAGCGTAAGATCGATGTCGTGCTCCTGCTCGTAATCGTAATCGAAGAATTCGAGCACGAGCATGATCACGAGCACGAGTCTTGCTCACACATTGAACCGGAAGAAAATTACGTCGCCATCCCGCACTACGTAATCTTTGTCACCCGCGTGAATCGTCCAGGCGCGCGTCTCTTTTTCTCCCGTGGTGAGAAACGTGCGCAGACCAAGCAAATGATAAACGGCCCGGATGAGTGCATTGACGCCGCTATCTTCAATACCCAAGCCGCGCAAGTATTCCGTCGCTTCATTTTCGCGAAGATCGACAAGTTCACTCTCGATCTGCGCGCTGATGACGATGGCCTCCGTTCCGAAATGATGTTGCGCATAATCTTGGACAAGATCGACATGTCGCGCGGCGCTATAGCCGGGATCGTTGATCCCGGCCTTCACCGATCGAATTCGCGTTTCCGGCCCGGAGCGACCGACCGCGGCTACAGCAGCAATCGCGGCCAAATCGGATTCGGCAACGTTGCAGGCGAAAATGGTCGGCTTCGATGTGAGCAGAAAAAAATTGCCGGTGATTGTCTTTTCTTCCGGAGTTAATGCAGCGGTGATCGCTGGCTTTCCAGCGTCGAGATGGGGCAATAGCTTTTCGGCGAGCGCATTTTCGATTTTTGCTGCTTT
>WNGQ01006731.1_pt1 | contig 16450 bp, 8 predicted proteins | sample 5407661 | NCBI WGS metagenome assembly WNGQ01 (sample SAMN13153382, study PRJNA577476) | soil metagenome | isolation source: 60 cm soil or saprolite under Garry oak tree replicate 2 | place: USA:California | collected 2016-06-15 | reverse complement strand
CGAGGACACTCGAGATTTACTTTCCGGTCATCAATGAAGATACATTCCGCCGCCGGGCGTTGCGTTACATTCAACGCCAGACGATAGATGGCTTCATCGGGTTTCCAAAGAGCCAAAAAACAGGAACTGAAGAAAGCGGAAAAAAACGAACGCAGGCCGAAATGCTCGAGGCGAAACAGGTTGAGCTCCAGCATTTCATTGTTGATTGTCGCCAGGAGATATTTGCGCGTCGCGGCCAACTCGGATAGCAGGGCGAGCGATTCCGGTTTCGCTTGTGATTGCGCAAAGATGAAATCGCGAAATTCTTTGCGGCTGAATTCACGCGGCTGATAAAACACGGCGCGGTCAAGATAATCTTCGAGCGACAGCCGGTTCGTTTCGATTGCATGCGCCAGCTTTTCGTGCCGGTCACTGAATTCATCCCAGTCGAGACGAAATTTCTCGGCGGCTCCGCGCCGCGCTTCACGTCCCCAGCCGTCAGTGAGCAGGACGCCGCCGATATCGAAGAAGATGGTGGTGATCATAGAGCCCTCATTTGGAGCAGTGCGGTGGCAAGCGCAGCGACTCCGCTTTGTATTCCCTCTCCCACTGGGAGAGGGTTAGGGTGAGGGTGCGAAGCATAGCGCCGTCGCCGTCCCGATAAGTCGGGACTCTGCCGGCGCATTCCAAAACTACCAGCGATGATAAGCCGGATGGCCAGGTTTCACTGCGACAAAAGTACCGCGACACGTGGCGGTGACTTTGTCATGCGCGATCAACTCACCTTCAACGATCGCGCGATCCTCCGTTGATTCGATCACCCGCGCACGCAACTGAACCGGCTGATCGGTCGGTGTTGGACGCAACAACTTAATCGCGTAATCAGCCGTGACTGTGCATGGCGAATGATCCAACCCGCTTTTCTTCATCAAGTAATAAGTCGCGGTCCAATTGCAGTGACAGTCCAGGAGTGTGCCGATGATCCCGCCGCTCAACATGCCCTCGAAAGCTTCCTGGTATTTCTCCGGTTGAAAGGTAGCCACAACTTCATCGCCTTCGGGAAAACTGCGAATGTGCAGACCTTTTTCATTCGCCGGACCGCAGCCAAAACACGCGTTATTGGGCGCGTAAGTTTCCTGAAGACTTTTTTTGGTTGAAGATTTCATTTCAGTCTTCTGGCTTGTCCTGCGGGCTTTTCTTGGCGACTTGGCGACTTGGCGTGAACCAATTCTCGCAAAGCCGCCAAGACACAAAGCAGTTCGCAAAGTTAAGACCAGGCCTGCCTAGTCAGACGTTCGCTGCGCCCTTAATTGTTCTCGCAGCTTGAATCTCTGGATCTTTCCGGTCGCAGTGTACGGCAACTCAGAAACGAAAATATAGCGCCGCGGTCGTTTGAATCGCGGCAATGCGTCTTCACAACTCGCTCGCAATTGTTTCTCAGCGACGCCCACCTCCAAACCGTTATCACTAAGCACCACGAAAGCGCAGACACATGACAAACCTGCATCGTCGAAACCTTCAACTACCGCTGCCCGACCGATATTCTCGTGCCGCAACAGCACGCTTTCGACTTCCACGGGCGACACCCATTGTCCGGTTGGCTTGAAACAATCGTCGCTGCGGCCCATGTGCCACCAGTAACCGTTGCCGTTACGTCGATAAAGATCACCAGTGCGTACCCAGCCATCGACAAAAGTCTCAGCCGTTGTTTCAGGTCGCTGCCAATAACCATTCGCCGCGCTGGCGCCGCCAATCCAAAGATTGCCGACTTCTCCATCCGGTGTTGGGCTACCTTCATGATCGACTAGTTTCGCTTCATAACCGCGCAAAAGCGTGCCGCTGCTGCCGTAAAGGACTTGACCTTCATGATTCGAAAAAAACATGTGAAGCATTTCTGTCGAACCGATGCCGTCAAGCACTTCGACACTGAAGGTTTTCTGCCACTCCTCACCAAGATTCGCAGGCAATGCCTCGCCGGCCGAGACGCACACTCGCAAACTCGAGCAGTCAAGGGCGCCTACACTGCGATGGTGATCGAGCAGCATTCGATACACGACCGGCACGCCGAAGAAAATAGTCGGGCGATGTTCCTTGAAAACGCCGGCAATCATCTCGGGCAAAGGCTTCTCACGACAAAGAATCGACGTGCAGCCGTTCAGTAACGGAAATGTGAATGCATTGCCAAGCCCATATGCGAACGGCAAGCGCGAAGAAGAAAACAAGCGGTCGTCGTCCCGCAATTGCAAGACCTCTGCACAGTAAGTTTGGTTTGTGTAGTCGATATGCCCTTGAGTGTGAATTGCTCCCTTGGGCTCGCCGGTGCTGCCCGAAGTGTAAAGAATAAACGCGGGCGAATCGACGTCGAGGCGGACAGGGAAATTCTGTGTCAGAGGACGCCGCATGGCATTTTCCCACGATTGCGTCCTCAATCCGGCGACGCTTGAGGAAACACCATTACCGCGTCTGACAATCAGCAAGTCTTTCAGTGCAGGGGAAAAAGATTTGTCCCGGCGGGATTCGGTTATTATTGGCCCCGTGTCCCTCGCTTTCTCCCAGAGGGCGAAGGGAACAGATGTTTCGAACTCATCAGCAGCAGCCGTTGAATTCTCAAACAGCGACGGACAGGTTTCTCCCTCCACAATCGCCAAACGCGCTCCGCAATCCTTCAGAATAACCTGCTGTTCTTCGGCGCCGAGTCCCATGTTAATGGGAACTGCAATGGCGCCGAGCGAAATGACCGCTACAAACGAAGCTATGAATTCGGGCGAGTCATGCAAAAGCATTCCCACCCGATCACCGGTCGAAATCCCGAGGGCGCTCAAAACCTCAGCAGCATGTACGACTTCGCCGCGCAACGCACCATAAGTAATGGCCCGCTGTTCATACAGCAAGGCCACGCGCTCATCGCGGTCACTCTTGAATAGAGCATCAAAGAGATTGAAATCAGCCATGGTAAAAACGCTCAAGCGAATGTGGAGGCAGATTATACGGTTTTCTGGTGGCCCAAACGAAATAGGAGTATAGTTCGTTTCGTCAAATCACGATTAGGTGCTTCACATGCGCGCTAGGCCGCCCTTCATGAAACGAAGCGTCCTTACTTCCCAGAAAACTTCCTGCTTTGCACTTTGCGTCAATTGCTGATTGGCAACGCTGCAATTTTTATGGACGAAGGCGTAATCATTCTTTTCTTTCTGCTCATTCTGATCACGGTCCTGGCTCTTAGCTGCATCGGACTGTTCGTAGTCGTTCGCTGGTTCGTGCGGCGTTTGTCCGACGGGAGATCGGGTGCTGCGACGCAGACGTTGTCGCTGCCATCGCAGCCGCCCATGGCGCAGCAGTGTGTTAATTGCGAATGGCGGCCTTCTGCCGGCGCGCAGTTCTGTCCGATCTGCGGCGCACGTTTCTTAACGAAACAGCAGGACAAGTCCGTCCGCGATCTCGAGATTACATTGCTGCAGATAACTCGGATGCATGACATCGGAGCAATTGATCAGGTTAATTTTCTCGAATTAAGAACCAGGATCGAGAAAGAGCGCGAGCTGATTATTTTTCCCAATGGCCGGCCCGGAACGCGCGCGCAGGCGCCGTTATTCACGAGCGACAAAGCGGCTCCGGCCATGCCATCGATTACCCAGCAGTCAATCGCGTCATCGTCAGAAGAGCACTTTCCACCATCCCTCTTCACGCCGCCGCCCCTCGCAGAACCCGCAGCTGCGCATGCGCCTTTTGCCGCTGAGATACCAACTGAAACCACGAGAGCGCCTCGCAAACCTTTTTCCGAAGTGCTCGCTGCGTTCATGGAGCAGAGCAACATTCGCTGGGGCGAGATTATTGGCGGCCTTCTGATTATCGGTTGTTCGACTGCGCTGGTGGTCAGTTTGTGGGCCCAGATTTCGCGCATCCCGGTCTTGAAATTTTTGATCTTCACGACCGTGACGGCCGCGTTGTTCGGCGTGGGCTTTTACACGGAACATCGTTGGAAGTTGCCCACCACCAGTCGCGGAATACTAACAATCGCCACCCTGCTCGTGCCTTTGAACTTTTTGGCGATTGCCGCGGTCTCAGGCAGTACGATTCCGGCCGGAACCCTGGTAATTGGCAGCGAACTCATCGCGCCGGCATTATTTCTCTGTCTGGTTTATTTCGCGGGCCGAGTCATCACTTCAGATTGGCCGCACCTTCTGGCGGCAGGTGTGCTTGGTTCATCAATCGGTCAATTGCTGATTCGACATTTTGCGGCGCCCGAGAATCCCCCGGAATTGCTTCTCGCCCTCGGAGCATTTCCGATTTTGTGTTACGTAGCGGCCGCCGCCTGGATGTTGCGCATTGCTCTGGCTGATGCCGAGATTGATGAAGGAGAGACAAACGCGATCTTCGTCACCCTTGGCGCGATCACTTTCGCGACCATCTTACCTTTCGGGTTATTGCTTTACCGCTCCGGCCCAATTGCCATGTCGATGATGTATCTCGCCCCACTGGTGACGCTGGCCGGGACGCCGATGCTCGCGAGCGGCACGCTGATCTGGCGCCGGGTTAAGCAGAAAGAATTAATTGCCTCGCGCACCGCCGGGACGAGCATTGCGATTTTGGGAATGGCCGTGGTACTCGCGGGGATGATTCTGGCATGGCCGAATCCCGGCAGCATTGTGCCGGCGGCATTATTCAACTTTGCGATCCTAACCACGCTTGCCGTGCTGCTCGAGATTCCGGCAGCGCACATATTTGCCGCCGGTTGTTTGACGCTCTCGTATGTTGTCCTGGTTCACGTCATCGCGGGCAACGTTCGCTGGCAGAACCTGCGCGTCACTTCTCTGCTCCGGGTGACGATGAGCGTACGTACAGGACAAGCTCTGACAATTCCGTTTGTGTTATTTATCCTCACGTCAGAGTGGCTAAGAAAACGGCTGCGAACAGGTGATGCATATTCTTATCTCGTGGCCGCTTGCGCTGTCGGCGTGGTCAGCCTGCTCTTTGTCGGCTTCTATGGCCTGGGGCTGCCGGGCGATCCGCATAACGTTTGGGCGATTTTCGCGTTATATGCGGCCGGAGCATTTTGGTTCGCCCATCGCGAGCGCTCGGTTATGTTTTCATGGGCAGGCGCGACGATGCTGTTTTTTGCCTGCGCGCAATTCTGCACGAGCTTCCTGGCAGTTCGATTCCCGTGGCAGGCAGCACTGCTCTTGTTTGCTTCGGCGTGCGCGGCAGGGGCAATCTTCTCCTCAATCGGTTGGGTGAGGACCGAGCCGAACATTTTTGTTAAGCCGCTTCGCCGCGCGGCAGTCGCAGCATCACTTATCGTTTCGCTATTCATCATCGCCGAAATAACCTCGCGCGCATTCGAACCGGCAGCACTTCTGTGGACGCGGCTGTTTTGGCTGGCCGCGATCTGGCTCGCGTTGCTCGTCCTGAGTCGCGCCCCGATTTTTTTCACGGCATTTCAGATCACGTCATTTCTCGGCGTCGCGGTTTTCGTCAAATCAACACTGCAGGGCTTTGAGTGGTATGCCTTTCAACCAGACGCATGGCTCCACCCGTGGGCGTTGGAGATTCAGGGCAGTGTGCTTGGATTTATTTGTCTTGGTTGGATCGCGTTGCGACTGATTTGGCGCAGTCGAAGAGTGCCCGGCAAGTCTCAGTTTGTCGATCATTCGCTTGAATCATCTCCGTCCGATCTTTCCGGCGAACAAAAGTTTGCCGGACAAATTTACGAAGCGTGGAAGGTTTTGGACATGCCGCTGGCCTTCGATCATCTGGTAGCTGCGGGACTGGTGATCGCATTCGGAATTCTTGTGGTGTACGGGACGATGACCGGAGTTGGCCAGGAACTGGCAACTGATTCCTCTCTCTCGCCGGTTCGAGATCTTGCGAGCTTCTCTCACACAACAATTTTTGATAGTGGCGGATGGATCCTTTGGGCGATTCTGATTTCGGTCATGCTCGGAAGTCTTTGGGAGCGCCGGCGTCCTGCCTTCGCTGTAGGCGCCGTAATAGTGACGGGCATATTTTGCCCGTTACTCGCCGGGCGATTTGAAGCGCAAGTCGCCACCGCATCTACGTGGCGCTGGTCTGCCGCAATTCTGTTGCTCGCAGCGTCCGTTGCATTTTCATTTCGCGATCAGTTCGCGCGAGTTTTCGCGATCGGGAATTCGTCGTCGCTTCGAGGTCACAAATTGGCGGCCGACTTGCGCGCGGTGGTTCTATTCATCACGCTCGCGCCGCTCTTGTTTCTAACCATGGTGCCGGTGATTTCTGAGATCAATTACCACCCGCCGCACGGCCCGCAATCAGGTTTTTTCCACTGGATCGGTAACCTGGCCCTTTACAGCGGGCCGCTGATCTTCGCCGCGGTCGCGCTCGGAATTCATGCAGTGCGCGAGCGCGCGCCCGCGTTCGCATTTGCGGCCGGATTGTTTGTGAATCTTACCGTCACGGTCGTTCATCTACTGACCGTCGTGGCAGCCAACGGCCTAATGGATCGGGTCGTACTCGCCCACACAATCCAGCTGAATGCGATCGCGTCCGCGGCGGTAGCGCTCGTATGGATGGCGACGCGCAGTTGGTGGCCCGGCAACGAACTGCAGTCAGAAACTTTTTTGAGAGTGCAAACGCAGATAGCGGTATTGCTAAACGCACTCGTAATCGTCCCCGTGTTTCTGCGTCTGGTGATGTTGCCCGATCGGGCCGGCATCGGCACGTTCGCAGCGGGTGATTCCAACGCCTGGTTGGCTTTGCTGCTGACGATCGGCGTCGCGCTCGCCTTCGACAAGGTTTTTCAGCGATCAATTAGGGTTAGTTCATTATGCGTGGCTTTGCTGGCCGTCGGCTCCTCATTGGCGTTCAGCGTCGCTCGCTTCGACGTTGCCAATTGGCTTGGCTTTCATGTGCTGCTCGCCGCATGCGCGCTCACGGCCTGGATCGTTTTTCTCGCGCGCGATCTGCCGGCAAAACGCGACCGCTCCGAAACCCTGCGCGGTTGGCTACGGTGGATTTCGACTGCCGATGATTGGGAATGGGAAACCGCGTTATTTGCATCGGTGGCCGGGACGGTGACTGTACTCCTCGCATTGCGAGGCCCTTTCAGCGACCCAACGGGCGCCTGGTGGTCAATCGGATCATTGGTGCTGATCAGCGCCCTGGCGGCCGCGGCGCAGTGGCGGACAATAAAGCGTGGATATCTCTATGCGGCAGCCACTCTGTTTCACACCTCGTTTGTTATCTGGTTAGTGAAATATCATTCGCAACGGACCAGCAGTGGCCGGGAATTTTTCGAGGCGAACGTCATCGCCCTGTCTCTATCCAGTCTGCTCTGGCTCTGGCTCGAATTGCGCGCGCGTCGAATCTCCACGGAGAGCGGAAGGAAGACGGCGTTGTCCTTCCATAATCTGGCCGTGCTTCTCTCAACCTTTGTCGTGGGAGTTATCGTCGCCGTCACCCTTACAGCCGACGCCGGCCGCATTCCGATTTCGCACTCGTTTCTCTTCGACTGGCTGGCACTCATCTCCATTAGCATTTTGATGTTTGCCTGTCTCTGGGATCGCGATGCTGAGTACGCCGTGGCCGGGGTCTACGTAATTGGAATATTCCTGGCGGGATTGATCCTGGACTATCTGCAGCTCCCGCCCCGCCGCCTCACCTGGGCCGCGATGATCTTTCTCGCCATTCATGCTTTAGTGGCGAGCCTCATGTGCCGCGGTCGCGCAACCCTAATCAAGTGGGCGACGCAATTGAATATTCCACCGCGGATGGATCCGTCTGCGCCTGAACTGCGTTGGTTGATGTTCTTCAATGTTGCGGTGGTTGCCCTCGTCGTATATCTCGCGTTCGCGATCGATCTGAAATTCCTCGAATGGACATTGCGGGCCAGTGCGGCCCTCGCGGTAAGCGCGCAAACGTTGACTTTTGGCTTTATGGCCCAGGGCCGCTGGCGCGCGCGATGGCAGCGCGCCGCGGCGGCGGCTTTCATAATTGGCGTGGTGTTTCTCGGTTGGTCCTTCCTGGAGCCCGGGGCCGGCGGCACCTGGCTCAATCGCGGCGTGATTCTAATGACCGAAATGTTCGTCCTCGTCGCCTTGTTCGGCGCCGGGCTGGACAAGTTGATTGAACGGGAACCCGACTGGACGATAGCAATCCGTGAATGCGTGCCCTGGATGACCGGAGTTGGCGCGGCGGCGCTGGTGCTGGTTCTCAGCGATGAAGTGTACCAACGAATTCAGTTCGGCGAGGTACGCACGAACACCCCGGCTCTGATCACGACAGGGCTGACGCTCGCTGCCGTCGCCGTTGTTTGTCTTTGGTTTGCTCTCTCACCAAAACACGATCCGCTGAATCTGCCCGAGCACCGCCGCTCCAGCTACGTCTACCTGGCGGAAGTAGTACTCACGCTTTTGTTCATGCACGTACGTCTGACAATGCCCTGGCTATTTACGGGATTCTTTGAGCGCTATTGGCCGCTAGTGGTGATGCTGATCGCCTATGCGGGAATTGCCACCAGCGAGTTATTGCGGCGTCGCAAAGTCCTTGTCCTGGCAGAACCAATCGCGCGCACGGGTGCGTTACTGCCCCTGCTGCCGGTACTGGGCTTTTGGGTGCTCCACTCGCAGGTTGATTATTCGCTGCTGCTTTTCATTGTCGGCGGACTCTACGGCGTGCTTTCGATCCTCCGGCGTTCATTTCTGTTTGGCATGCTGGCCGCTATTTCGGGCAATGGCGGGTTGTGGTATCTGCTGCATCACAGCGAGGACTATCGCTTTCTGCAACATCCACAGCTTTGGCTGATTCCGGTAGCCGTCTCCGTTTTGATCGCCGCGCGACTGAACCGGAAAGATTTTTCGGAACAACAGATGACCGCCATTCGCTATCTGGCGCTGGTAACAATCTATGTTTCCTCGACTGCCGATATCTTCATCAACGGCGTGGCCGAATCGCCCTGGCTGCCGCCAACTCTGGCAGCGCTTTCAATCGCCGGCGTTTTTTGCGGCATCATGTTTCGCGTCCGCGCCTTTCTGATCCTGGGCTCGGTGTTTCTGCTGCTGGCAATCGCCACGATGATTTATTACGCCTCAGCGAATTTCGGTTGGACCTGGCTGTGGTATGTCGCCGGCATCATCACCGGGGCGCTGATCATTGCGACCTTCGCCGTATTCGAGAAGAAGCGTGCAGAAGTCTTGCGCGTGGTGGACGGATTGAAGGATTGGCAGGCGTGAAGAGCGTAGGGATCTACTATGACTTCGAGCAGCAAAGATAAATGAGATTACCAACAATTCAAGGCATCATTCGCAGGCGCATTCTGGCTAACTTTCGTATCGATCCTGACGTGATGCAACGGCACATGCCTTCGCGCTTCCGGCCGAAGCTTCACAATGGATTTGCGGTCGCCGGCATTTGTCTGATTCGCCTCGAGCATATCCGGCCTAAGCTAATGCCAGAAATCGTGGGACTTAACAGCGAGAACGCCGCGCATCGCGTGGCAGTCCTTTGGGATGAGGATGGAGCGACACGGGAAGGAGTCTTCATTTCGCGCCGAGACACAAGTTCGCAGCTGAATCATTTCCTGGGCGGGCGAATATTTCCTGGTGAACATCACCACGCGTCGTTCAACGTGACGGATTCAGATTTGAAGATAGACTTTGCGATGAAGTCTGTTGATGGAGCAGTGGCTGTAGAGATTGAGGGGATCCCGGCGTACGAGTTACCGCCATCATCCATATTTTCGAGCGTGAAAGAAGCATCGTCCTTCTTTGAAAGTGGATCTCTTGGATATTCCGTCACGAGAGATCAGGATCGGTTGGACGGACTAAAGCTGGAAACGAAAGAGTGGCGCGTCGAGCCGCTCGAAGTTACGAAGGTTTATTCAAGTTACTTCTCGGATAAGATGAAGTTTCCCGAGGGAACCATCGATTTTGATCATGCATTAATCATGCGAAATATCGCTCATGAATGGCATACCGCTGATGATCTGTACACATAAGAGGTTCGAGTGTTCGCCATCACGCTGAAAGCGTGAAATATGGTAGCCCATCGCAAGCGCGAAGCACGCCCCCTGAGATCGAGGCCCAGGAGATTATTCAAGCCCTGAAGTGGCGGCAGAATGTCTTTTGTCTAATAGAAGAAAAGTAAACCTCGGATTGTACTGAAGGAAAGAACCCGCGATTAATTGCGATTGACTTCGGCGCGAAGCAGGAATATGCTTCGCCCGCCTCGTATAACCCGGTGGAATTGAGTTCCGTCTAACTCAAAACTAACTCTAAATGCGGAACTCGATACTCGAAACTTTTCGAGAGGCTGGTCCCAGAGCCTGCGACCGAAGCCGCATCCTTTTCGCTCCAGCCGATTGATTCAGCATTGGGGCAGCGTGGATCACTCAATTCGCCAGCCGATCCTTAAAAAAGGCACACATGCGTGTCACCTTACCTAACCACTCAACAACCTCAAAAGTTCAAGGAGTAATCCCATGAAGAAAAAAGCAAGAAAGACCACTCGGCCACGAAAAGCAGCGGCGGGTGCTGCGCCAGATGAATTGAAACTGAAGATCGAGCCGCGAGGTCCTGACCAGGCCCGAATCGAAAGAATATCATCAGCTTTGATTGAGCATTCTTCAGTGCAGAAATACCTCGCGAAGACTCGAAATCGAATGCTCTCGTTCGAACTGGTCGAACCAGAGGTCGAGACAAAGTCCGCGCGGCCAGGGCCGCCACCGCATGCTTACCGCGCGACCTTTTACGATTACACGAACAACCGCACGATTTTCGTCGACGGAGATCTCGATCAACCAAAGCGCGTTACCGTTTCGGAATCGAGCTTTCAGCCATTGCCCAACTACGAAGAGTTTCAGGAAGCAGTGAGGGTCCTGGTGAAGGATCCGAACCTTGGTCCCGCAATCAGAGAAAAGCAAGTCCAGCCATATCCGCCGATGCCTCCGCTGATCGACGTCGAAACGGCCCATGGTCGCATCGAGCGAAACTTCCACTTAAAGAAGGCGCGCGTCATGAAATCGTGGGAGTCAACATGGTTCGGCGAGAGCCGGTGCGATTTGAAGGCCGGGCGCCCAGGGCTTCAGCCGCGCATAATCCAATTTGTGGACCACCCTTTGTGCAACAAGCGACGGCGAATAAAGGCGACGCCGGGCAGGTCTGGATCACGGTAACTCAGGGCGGCACTGTCCTCTGGAAGTTTCTGGCGGTGCGGCCGGCCGCTTCTTCGGGAACGCGCGGCTCTGGCGTCGAGTTGCGTTTCGTTGACTATCGCGGCAAGCGCGTCCTCTATCGCGCTCACGTGCGTTGGCGCTGATGTCGCTCCCGGATTCCGCGTTTGTCCGGCGCCGGCCACCACAATTTTTGATACCGGATCGGATCTCGGAAACTATCTCGGCGTTGCCATCTATGTGCAGGGACTGGAAGTGGTTCTGGTGAGCGAGATGGAGGCCGGCTGGTATCGCTACATCAGCGAGTGGCGGCTGCACGCGAACGGCACAATTCGTCCACGGTTTGGTTTCTCCGCTGTGCAGAATTCATGCGTCTGCAACGTTCATCATCATCATCCTTACTGGCGTTTCGACTTCGACATTCGCACGCCTGGAAACAACCGCGTGCGCGAATACAACAATCCTCCGCTAATTGGCAAATCACACTGGCACACCAAGACCTTCGAGATAATGCGGCCGCGCGATCCCGCGCGAAACCGCAGATGGCGGGTAGAGAACACGGTGACCGGCGAAGGCTACGACATTATTCCCGGAGCCGACGATGGCGTGGCCACGACTTCGCCCGACTCGCCCGACGGGCGCGGCGATGTTTGGATTCTTCGCTATCACGCTACGGAGCTTGACGACGGAGTCAATTGCACCACCGGCGGATTTGGCTGCGTTACTGAGGCGAACATCGACAGCTTTGTAAACGGCGAGCCAATCAGCGATCACGACGTGGTGATCTGGTACGCCGGCCACGTGACGCACGACGTTGCTGCCGAGCCGCCCGGTGAGTTCGGCCACATCTGCGGGCCGGAGTTAAGGCCGGTGAATTGGTGAGGAATTGCTGAGATGTAAATAACAAAGCTTATTGTAAGAACGTCGAGTTCGAGCTTACTGCAAACTCCGGACTCGAAACGCAATCTATCTCGTCATAGATGTGAGCGGAATGGGGGAGAAGGAAAAGAGGCTGCTTGCTTTGAAGAGAGAGCGTGCCGCCGCGCGCTTACCCTTCTCGGATATCGTTATTGTTGACGGTAAGCCGAAACAGTCTGTCAGTAGACGCTGGAAATCTACTTAATCAACCTTCCTGCCCGCGTTCAAATTATCGAAATTCAGAATCGCGTTGAAGACCAGGAAGTAGCTGCCCGAAGTCTGCCCTCGCCAGAACGGATTGTTGGAAAACAACACGACGTGACCTTTGTCCCAGGGTGAATCAATCAACGCCGCGTGTTGCGCGATCTCATCGCCGCCATCGAGCAGTCCAGAAACCAGTAGCTCCCGCGAATCGCTGTAACGCAGAACCACGCGCGGCCGTTGATTAACCGGAATCAAACCCACCAGGTTGCGCCGTTGCTCTTCGCTAATCGGCGCCGCTTCCCAAATCTCCCAGCTCGGCTGCTCAGGCACTTCGGCCGGCGGACGGCCCTGTACCACATCGGGATCGTCAACGGTGCCGCGGCCTGTAGCGCGATCCGTCCCTCGCGCGGCCGTAGGCGATCGGACTGGTCGCGTCAACAAACTTTGTCTTCAGGATGTCGCCAATCGCGCGCAGGCGCTGCGAGCGCTGGATCGATACCCCGGGTGTGAAACCGGTTGAGATGGCAAAGTCGGCGGTGTCCATCGTGCCGATGAACACACCTCCGTTTCTCACAAAGTTTTGCAGATTCGCGAGACCGGTTAAGCCCAGGCCGGGACGAGTATCATCCGTTGACGCGAAGCCGCCCAGGTTCGGCGTCAAGTCAGTTTTTTTCCACGGCAGAGGATTGCCGTACATTGGCCGGCCCTGAATGATCGCGTTGGCCGTGGTCCCAATGGGACCGAATACGATCACATCGTATTTGGAACTCAGATTTGCGTCCTTCGCTACTTCCTGAGTGCTGATATAGTCGTAAGGAACCTGCATTTGATCAAACGCCAGACGCCACCAGCCTTCGTCCTGGGTGTTGAGCCACGTGTGCAGGATCGCCACCCGCGGAACTTTGATCACGTGCATTTTTACCGCCGGCGCTTGATCGAGGGCCACCGCCTGCAATCCGAGATCAGTTAAAGCCTTTCCCACGTCATCACTCGAAGCATTGCGAATGATGAAAGAACCGCGATTGAATTTTCTGCCGGCCGCTTCAAAAGGTTCTTCCGCGACCTCGAACGATGCTTTCCTAAGTCGATAACGCAAAGTAATCAGCGTGTTATCCGCGTTATGGTTGACGACAAAAATCGAGCCGGCGCCACTAATGCCGCCGGGAGATCGGACCTCGCCGTTGATGCGCTCCATTGCCGCGTCGAGAACTTTGACGTCGGTGACCCGCACCACCTGGAGGTTGCCCAGTTCACCGAAGGTCCAACCAGTGTCGTCGTAAACATCCTGTTGCGGATCGCGGGGACTCCAGTACTGATAATCCAGCAAAGCGTCGGCGATGCGACCATATGGCTGGTCCATGCGCACGATATAGCTGCCGGCGGGAAAACTCCGCGTTTCGGTTTCTGCCGTCTTCGTGGCCTCAGGCATGGGAGAAGTTGAAGGAGGCGGACTGGCAGCCGCGCGCGGGACCGCATCAGACTGGGGAATGCTTGCCGATCCCGGAGTGGGCGCCGGCGTGCTTGTTGTGCGCGGCGGTGCGGTGCGGCCCGACTTTTTCTTTTTCACGGCGACGGTAAACGGCGCCGTCGCGCGGTGAACTTCGCAGCCCTGCGCCTGCAGCAGCCGCAACAGCGTAGCCTGGTTCCCCAGGCGTGGATCATCGCCGGGAAAGACATAGGCAGCCGGACCTTCATTCTTTGGTTTCTCGATCGAACGTTTCGATTTCAAATAAAAATTCTTGAGAAACAGTTTGCTGTTGCGATTGAAATAATCGAGCGAGATGAGTAATGCCGTTTCTTCATAATTGTTGTTGTTGCGCTGAGACCATTTTGCCCGAGGCAGAGGCGGATTCTGCCGGTACCATGTGCGCGAGTATTCATCCGCGGAGAGCGTACGCACGAGGGTGTCCGCTCCGCCATTGCCAAAGGTTTCATACAGCCGGCTGATGCCGTTGTGCGTGGCGGCAATAAACATCAAATATCCGGGCGACCAGGTGTCGAACGTGCCGTGCGCGAAAACTCCAGGCATGCCGAACTTGGTCATCTCGGAAACATTGTTCCAGCCGATCATCTGCCACTCGTCAGTGAGAATCGGATCGACCCAGGCGTTGTAGGGTCCATCGCCGACGGTGTTGTCATAAAGATAAGGCACAGATTCGTGCAGGTCGTGCAGCACCTGGGCCTTCCAACCGATGTAAGTGTTCAGCACATTCCGCGTCAGCTTGAGAGACATGCCCATCGCGTCGCGATTATTGTCGTGGGCAACATAATGGCCCCAGTATATGAGCGGCGGCCAGTTTTGATTGGGATGCGCCAGATGCCATTTGTAAATATCGACCATCCGATCGCGGCCATCGACTTCCACGACCGGGGTAATCAGGGTGACCATGCCCTCGCGAATCGCTTTCACATACGGACTTTCGTCAACGGCCAGCCGATAAGCGAGTTCCATGAGCGCGCTCGGCGCGCCGGTTTCCGTCGAGTGGATCGTTCCGGTGATGTAATAGATTGGGAAAGACTGATCGACCAGTCGATCGGCTTCGGAATCGTCAAGATTGATTGTGCGCGGATCGGCGAGCTTTGCCAGGCGGGCCCGATTCTCATCTAGTTTTGTAATTAACGATTCAGACGCCACCGCAACCGCAATCATCTCGCGCCCTTCTTCAGTCGTCCCGATGGAAAAAACTTTCACCCGCGGGCTGGCTTTCTCGAGCATGCGCATGTAGCGATAAACCTCAGCAGAATAAGGCAGCTTGCCGGGCGCGCCGGCCACGTCACCAAGCACCGCCTCGGGTGTCGGCACCGTGGCAGAGGCCGGCAGATAGTCAGTTAATGGCGAGTTGAAGAAAGTCTCGGTGGTGTACTCGCGAATCTTCTTCGTATATTCGTCATCGACCGGCTGGCTCGTGTCGCGCATCAGTTTGTACTGTGCGTTTCCGATTTGTGCGGCAAAGAAAATCAGCAGGAGTCCAGCGAATATTGTTCTTACCCAGGTTTTACGGTTCATTTATCTGACCTCAGAATCGATTGAAGAAGATAACCGCCGGTGAGCGTTCGCTAGCGTCGCAAATCGCGTCGGACGATAATGCCAATCCAGGGATTGAAGCAGCTTTATGCCAAAGGGCGCGTCTTAAGTCAACCGGCATACGCACCGTTGCTGGATGCGCTCCTCGCATCGCGCTGCTCCATCAAATATAATTGCACGCAAACAAATTATTTTAGGCGATCAGGTGTTTCTTAATTTCGATGGCGCTGGAGAAAGAAAAACTCGCTCAGCAACCTTCGGCTCAATCTCCCGAAGAATCGTCCTCAGTTCGGGTCAAACCGATCAGCAAAGTAGCGGGCGGCGCAACCGCAGCTTTCACGGCCGCGAAATTTGCCTTCGGCGAAATGGGCGTCGTCCGGGGCACCCGCACGCTGCTGCAGTTGAATCAGAAGCAACAGATTGACTGCCCCGGCTGTGCCTGGCCCGAGCCGGACGGCGAACGTTCGCACTTCGAGTTTTGCGAGGAAGGCGCCAAGCATGTGGCGGACGAAGCGACGAAGGAACGCATCACCCCTGAGTTTTTTCAGCAATGGTCGGTGCCCGCGCTTTCGCAGCAATCTGATCAGTGGCTGAACGCGCAGGGACGCATCACTCATCCGATGTATCTGCGCGAAGGCGGCGATCATTACGAGCCGATTGATTGGCCGGAAGCGTTCGCGCTGCTCGGGCGTGAATTGAATGCGCTTGCTTCACCTGACGAAGCGATCTTTTACACTTCAGGTCGCGCCAGCAACGAAGCCGCCTTTCTTTATCAACTCTTCGTCAGGCAATTCGGAACAAACAACCTGCCTGACTGCTCGAACATGTGTCATGAATCAAGCGGCACCGGCATGACCGAAGTGCTCGGTGTCGGCAAAGGGACAGTCAGGCTGGATGATTTCGATCTGGTAGATGCGATCTTTGTCATAGGTCAAAACCCGGGAACGAATCATCCGCGCATGCTGACTTCTCTGCTCCAGGCGAAAAGGCGCGGCTGCAAAATCGTCCACATCAACCCCCTGCCGGAAACCGGGATGACGCGCTTCAAACATCCGCAGGAGTTCTGGACCTGGCTCGGCGCGGGCACGAAGCTCGCCGATCTTTTCGTACAGGTGCGTGTCAACGGCGACGTGGCCTTACTCAAAGGCATCATGAAAGAAGTCCTTGATGCGGAAGAGCGTCAT
>WNGQ01009384.1_pt1 | contig 16451 bp, 17 predicted proteins | sample 5407661 | NCBI WGS metagenome assembly WNGQ01 (sample SAMN13153382, study PRJNA577476) | soil metagenome | isolation source: 60 cm soil or saprolite under Garry oak tree replicate 2 | place: USA:California | collected 2016-06-15 | reverse complement strand
CTTGATCATATCCGTTGAACATCAGCGTTGGCCGGGGGCGAAACTCGCCGAGGCGGTGTTCGTACGCCTGACTGTGGTATCGATCCACATTTGGATTCACATTTGAATAGAAACCGAAATCGTGCGGATTCGCCAGGTTCCATGTGGTCGCCGGCTGCGAATCGGTGAAGCTGATCTTCACGATTGCCTTTGCGCTTTTAAACCCATACTTCCAGGGCACTACAAGGCGCAGAGGAGCGCCGTCCTGGTTCGGCAACACTTCGCCGTACATTCCGAAACAGAGCAACGTGAGCGGATGCATACCCTCGTCCATCCTCAATGCTTCTACGTAAGGCCATTGCAACACCTGCCGCTGCTGTCCGGGCATCTGGCCCGGAGCGTAGATGGTTGTGAACTCTACGTATTTTGCTTTGCCCAGCGGCTCAGCGCGCTTGATCAGTTCGCTCAGAGAGAAGCCTACCCACGGAACTACGATTGACCAGCCTTCCACGCAACGATGCCGGTAAATCCGCTCCTCCGGCGCCGCGAATTTCAGGATGGTGTCGATATCCAGCTTCTGCTTCTTCTTTACTGCGCCGTCGATTGTTACCGTCCACGGGCGGGTCTTGAAATTCTTGGCCAGGTCGGCTGGTTCTTCTTTCTCCGTCGAAAACTCGTAGTAATTGTTGTAATGGGTCACGTCTTTCATCGGCGTGGGCTTTTCGTTGATGGATAACGGGCTCTTTTGGATTCCATCAATCTTCTCGCCTGCAAATGCCCGCGAAGAGGGAGCAAGGAAGTTCTTCACGCCAATGCCCGTCAACGCGGCAGCCCCCGCCATAGCAGCCCTCGCCAGGAACTTCCGGCGGTTCAGATATTGCTCCCTTGGCGTGATTTCCGACGAACCAATGTCGTCCGCTTTTTTGATCAGCATGGCGAGATGTCCCTCAATGTGTACGGAACCAAAACTATTCTAAATGTGTGAGATTGTTGCGGGACGGGAAAGTTACAGTGCTCTGAACACAGAAAGCCGCGCTAGAGTCCTCGACTTGCTGGGTACCCCAGAGCGGGCAGCTACTTGACTTGCTTGTAGCAATCCAAGTCTAAATTCAGCACGCGCCTGCCTGAAAATACAGAAAACCCCGTAAAATCCGAGTTTTCTTGCCGGAGTACTCCTGGGGTGTTTCCGCGGCCCTCAGATGCTGGGCGATGCTCGCGGTCGAGTAGGGCCCAGCCCCCATGGGCACCGGACAATCCTTATATACTTTTGCTTCCGAACGTCTCTCCGATGTTTCGCCTATGCTTTGAGACGAACGGATCGTAGAAGAAGGATCATGAAATATCGCAACCTGGGCCGTACAGGATGGAAAGTTTCTGAAATCAGTTTCGGCGCATGGGCCATTGGTGGCGCCTGGGGACGGGTCAGCCACAAAGACGCGATGGCCGCGCTTCACAAAGCCCTCGACAGTGGTGTGAACTTCATTGACACGGCCGATGTCTACGGCGATGGCCGCAGCGAGCGCTTGATTGCCGAACTTAAGAAGAGCCGCAGTGAAGAGATCATTGTCGCGACTAAAGCCGGTCGCCGCCTACCCCAGCAGACGGTGCAAGGGTATTCCCGGCAGAACCTGACCACGTGGGTCGAAGATAGCCTACGCAACCTCGTGACGGACAGGCTCGATCTGCTCCAGTTGCATTGCCCTCCGACGGATCTCTATTCTCGTCCGGAAGTTTTCGGAATTCTCGATGACCTGGTGACAGCCGGGAAAATTCGTTATTACGGCGTCAGTGTGGAAAAAGTTGAAGAGGCCATCAAGGCGGTAGAGTTTCCGAACGTGCAGACGGTGCAGATTATCTTCAACTGCTTTCGCCAGCGTCCATTGGAAGATTTCTTTCCCCTGGCACAGCGTAAGCAGGTCGGAATCCTCGCCCGTGTTCCGCTCGCCAGCGGATTGCTCACCGGAAAACTCAGCCGCGATTCAACCTTTGCTCCTAACGACCATCGCAGTTTCAATCGTCACGGAGAAGCGTTCGACGTGGGCGAGACGTTTGCCGGTGTGGATTACGAGACAGGCTTACAGGCAGTCGAAGAAGTTCGTACACTACTAACGCCAGGTGCCTCAATGAGCCAGTTCGCTCTGCGCTGGATTTTAATGTGTGAGGCGGTCACTTGCGCCATTCCGGGTGGCAAGAATCCCGCCCAAGTTGTTGATAACTGCCGCGCATCGGATCTGCCAGATCTTTCCGATGAAGCGATGGCCGCGATTCGAAGCATTTACGATGACAAGTTCCACGCCGCGGTCCACAGTCGGTGGTAAGTCGAGTCAGCGGGCCGTACTATTTCAGTTTAGTCGGCGCATCATCGTCCGCCGATCGAAAGTGGAACGCCGATGCCCTCTCGCAAGTCGAATATCCAGCACGCCCGCTCTCGCCTTCGGCAAAATGCTCTCTTGGCTTCACCTTGTAACTGCGCATCGTGTAACAAACGTCCCCGTTCGGAGACAACTGAACTGCGCCGTACAAGGGCTTTCCTTTCACGAAAAAGGAATTGTCCGGAACAGATTTGAAAAGCTGGGATTGCTCGCCTGAGCTGGCGAGCAATCCATTATTGAGCTCAAGCGTACCCGGTTGTGATTGGTCTGCGGCTATAGCGGTGCAGACGGAAAGACCCGCGATCAGGGTGCAAAACAGAGGTCGTAACCAGCGCATACAAACCTCCTTGCTTGGGCGAATTATAGCTCCAAACTGGCCTGCCCTCCATGGCGGGCGTGGACGCCTCCGGCTACACTGGAACGTTTAAGATTTGCTGACTTGCATGCTTTGCATTTCATCCATTGCCGCCAGTACCTCGGCGCTGTGACGACTGGGACTTACGCTGGTGAACGCGCGCGCGATCTTGCCCTCGGGATCGATTAGAAAGGTATGACGGGCGGAAATCTGCGCTACGCCGAAGTTGATCAGCGAGCCATATTGCTTTGAGACTTGGCGCGAGGTGTCGGCCAGCAACTTGAAATTCAGGCCTTCCTTGGCGCAGAAATTCTTGTGCGACTCGGCGCTGTCGAGGCTCACGCCCAGAATCACCGCGTTGCGTCGCGCATATTCTGTCTGGTCGCGCTGAAAATTGTGCGCTTCAGTGGTACAGCCGGGAGTGAAGTCCTTAGGATAGAAGTAAAGCACCACCCACTTGCCACGATAATCTTTTAGGCTGACCTGCGTTCCCTCCTGCGAACTCAGAGAAAAATCGGGAGCGGCCGATCCAATTGCCGGCGAAGGTTTCGAGGACAAGAACCGCGAGCCCACAACCAAAACCACCAATGCCGCGACAACGATCAGTAGAATTGTCCACATGCGCACAAGGCCTCAGTGAAACAAGGCAGAGTAGTTGATTGCGTCAGCCTTGTCCAGGGAGGCCCTAAAGATTGTCTTCCTTACGAACTGCCTATGCCGATTTTGGCAAGGCTTCCATTCGACGCTGCATTTCCTCTTGGGAAACATCTTCTACGTGAGTAGAGATATTCCAGGTGTGTCCAAAGGGATCAACCAGGGTCCCCAGACGGTCACCATAAAACTGGTCGGCAACTGGACGAATTGATTTTGCTCCGTTCGAGACGGCCTGATCGAAGGTCCTATCCACATTTTCGACATAGACCATCAAGCTCACCGGCGATCCGCCGTAAGCGTCGGGGCTGCGATAGTTGCCCTGCCCTTCATCCGCTAGCATGACCGGAGAATCGCCGATCTTGATCTCCGCATGCGCAATGGTGCCGTTTGGGCCCGGAAATCGCATCAACTCGGTCGCGCCAAACGCCTTCTGGTAGAACTCGATGGCCCGCGCCGCGCCTTTGACAATCAGGTAGGGAGTTACTGAATGATAACCTTCGGGAATCGGTTTTACTGCCATAGCGGCCTCCTTAGTTTTGAATGGCCGGACCTGCCCTGAGGTGAGGCGAATGGACATTGCCTGCCAATTCGCCAGCAGGTTATCAGATTCGGTGGTTTCCCGTCCTGTGGATACGTGATTTTCCTTAAGGAACCCAGCAAACGGATGAGCATCCTGTAATTTGTCACGGACATCCGAGATAACGGAATCAGAACGGGCCGCAACTCTGCCCAACGGAGGTCACATGAAGATTTTGGGAGCCCTTGCAACGTTCATTCTATTTCTGTGTGTGACGGTAGCTGCCCCTGCTTACGCGCAGGACAGAGACGAGTCACGACCCGGCCAGCCGCAAGAAGACAAAGTTAAGGCCAAAGACAAAGATAAAGATAAAGACAAGGACAAGCACGAGGATAAGGCGGCAAAACCTGGTGAGGCGCGTCACGAACAAGAACAACCTGGAATGCGCCAGGAGGAGCGCCGGAGCGAACCCGAGGCCGGACGCCCACAGGAAGAGCGAAAAGAGCAGCGGGAACAGCGTCCCGAGGAGCGCATGGAGCGCGGCAACCAGCAGCATCCAGCGCATGCCCAGCAGGGAAAGCGCATCCCGGACGATAAATTCCGCTCCAGTTTCGGCCGCCAGCACACATTGCACGTGCAGCGAACAGTAATCGTCAATAACCCACAACCAGTGGTCGTTTACGGCGGATACTCGTTCCAGTTAGTGGATCCGTGGCCGGCAGAGTGGGCATTCGACGATGACTGCTACATCGATTACTTGGATGGGGAGTATTTTCTGTTTGACGCACTCCATCCCGGCATCCGGGTTGCGGTATTCGTGGTCGGGTAACGACAAAGCGCAGGACTGAGCCACGGGACGGAGTTTCCTTGGGGAGCTTCGTCTTGTGGATCATTAATCGTCATCGCTTGGAGCCCTCAAGTGCATTCCAAGAAGGGCAGTGGCAGAAAATCGAAACGATGGGTGGCGCGGGTAACCACCGATTCCACTCATCCTCCTCAAGGGCTGTTCACGAAAGACGCCGCGACCATCGCCCGCAGCCTGGCTTCGAAGAAAGTTTCCCCGAAAGGCCCAGGCTCGGGAATGCGCATGCTCACTTACTTCATCAATCGCGGAGGCCATAACCTGACCGCCACCCGCCGCCGCGAACTAGAGAAGGCCAAGAAACTGCTGTCTCAGCGCATAGCAAAGCACAAGGCTGCATAGGCCGTGTGGCTCGGACACTCCTGTTCGGCAAGATTTACCCGGTATCATATGTCCCGCATTATGGTATGATTCCGCCGCCATGCGGGCGTGCGCACGATCCACGATTTTGCTGGCTATAGTCCTCGCTGCCACGTTTGCCATCTGCGGCGACGATGACGACAATCAGCCCGCTCCCCGCTTCCGCGCCAAAACCACCTCTGGCGAGATGTTTAACAATGATTCGATCAAAGGTAAAGTTGTACTGCTGGAGTTCTGGACTACCTGGTGCCAGTACTGTCACGACGAAGAACCGCTGGTCGAGCGGATCAATAAGGAATTCTCAGACAAGGGCCTGATCGTCCTCGCGATCGACGTCGCCGAATCCAAGAAGACGGTCAAGAAGTATCTTGACCAGCATCCGCGCGCCTCCTGCATCGTCCTGACGGAGGGCACAAATCTCGCCGCCATGTATCAGGCAAATGTCTATCCCATTTACGTTGTCATTGATCGCGACGGAAACATCTCCGGTGAACAACGCGGCGCGGGAGGCGAGCGGGCTCTCCGCAGGCTGCTTGCCAGCGCGGGAATTGAACCAGAGGAAAAGAAAGACGACAGTAACTGAAGCCTGTGGTCGGACACCCTTGTCCAACAAGAGCGGGGAATTGTGAGAGGGCTAGCGAGCGCCAGCCCTCTCAATCTCCACTTACTTCGAGCAAGAATCGCTGACCATCTGCACCTCGGTGACTTTCAGATGTCCGTGTTCTTCGTTGCTTTTCTTTATGCCCGTATCGTGGGCCATGTCCTTGGTATCTTCTTTCATGTTGTGCGCGGTCGCGTTCGAGACCACTCCCGTAGCCGTCACCTTATGTCCCACATGCTCGGCCAGTGACACGTTGCTGCTGCGCACTTCCCATGTGCTGCCGTCGTCGGCGGCTAATTTGAATTCTTTCGCGTTGTCGCCTTGCGACAAACATCCAGTAATGGTCCGCGTGTCCGATTTACCCTTCGCGCCGGAATCGTCCGCCATCACCCACACCGACGCCGTACACGCCAGAACCAGGCACAAAAGCAGGCTTTTCATGTTTGTTCCTCCTTCACCTTTCCTGATCGACCGGGGATTCGATGTGCAACCGCCCAGCACAGGTTGTCGGCGAACCACGGCTCTGAATCCAACTTATTGAATATTGAGGGTTGCGAGATCACCCGCGGCTGCCGTTGACTTGCCAGCTGTCCAGCCATAGGATGTGCCGGGGCCAAAACACGCCGTCCCGAACACAAATTTGAAAAGAGGATCCGTCTATGAGAAGAAATACTGTGGTCACCTTCGCGCTTCTGGTTGTGGCCTTCGCATTCTCCGGCACCGCCTTCGCGCAAAAAGCAACTGTGCTGCGCGTAATCATAGTGAAAACTGACAACCTTGCTGGCTACCTTCAAGAGCTCCAGAAGGGCCAAGCCCTTTTGAAAGGTTTGGTCGATTCCGACAGCAAGACGAGCGCCAGCAGCGAATATAAGGACTGGCTGAAAAGTCTAGACAAAATTAGAAAAATTGTTTCCGACAGTTTGTACACGGAACAGTAGAGGCTGTGACCTGCGGGCGCCCATCCTTTCGCGCACCTTGCGAAAGGATGGCGATCTTCAGGAGGGCACAACTTTAGCGCTGCCGCATGCGATAAGAACTGACGCGTCTTTAGCCGCTGAGCGTCAACCTCCCCTTCTCACACGACACCGAACTTTTTTGGGCCGCGACGAATAGGGCGAATGTTTGGCCAGCGGGTTGGGTTTATTATTCCTGCGCTGAAGTGTGGAGGGGAAATGAAACTAATTCTCAGCGTAGTCTCCGTCCTTGGATCGTTCTGCTGTGGCGGATTTGCCCAGACGAGTGCTGCGACACCAGTGAAACCGCTTTTCGTGCATTGCGGGACCTTGATTGATGGCAAGTCGGAGCAGCCGCGGAAGAATGTGTTCTTTGAGATCGACGGAGACAAAATTGCGGCGATTCCCGCGGCTGTTCCTGGATTCACCAGAGTGATTGATCTCTCGAATGAGACCTGCCTGCCGGGGTTGATTGATACGCACACGCACGTTCTGCTCAATGGCGACATTACCGCTGCGGATTATGACTTTCAGCTGCTGAAGGAAGCCGATGTGGATGTGAAGAAGGCGATCAACAATGGCGTCATTCCCGGGCCGCGGATGCAGGTGGCGACGCGTTCGCTGAATGTGACCGGGGCTTATCCACTGTTGGGATATGCGCCGAATGTGCCGGTGCCGCATGGGGTGCAAGTTGTGGACGGCCCGGAAGCGGGGCGCCAAGCAGTCCGCGAACAGATCATGTATGGCGCGGACTGGATCAAGGTTTACAGCGATCACTCGTATTTCGCGAAGAAGGACGCGGACGGGCGCGACATCCTTGACGACACGCCAACCTTCACGGTGGACGAAATGCGAGCGATCGTGGACGAGGCACACAGGCAGCACCACAAAGTCGCGTCGCATGCAGTGGCGCTCACCGGAGTCCACAACTCGCTCGAAGCTGGTGTGGACACGATTGAGCATGGCGACTACATCTCGGATGAAGACTTGAAGACCATGGCGGCGCGCGGCGTTTATTACGTGCCGACGATTTATGTTGGCATGTATGTGGCGCAGGGGCGGGCGGGTGAAGGCGCTGCGGTGTGGCTGCAGATGACGAAGATCCACGAAGGCACGTTTCGACGGGCGATGAAGGCGGGCGTGAAAATTGCGTTCGGCACCGACGCGGGCGGGTTCGACTGGAAAGAAAATCCGGCGCAGGAATTCAAGTACATGGTGGATTGGGGAATGACTCCGGCGGAGGCGATCCGGTCAGCGACGGTGACAGCTGCGGAGTTGCTTGGGATGCAAGACCAGATCGGGACGATTGAAGTTGGCAAGCTGGCGGATATTGTGGCTGTGCCCGGCGATCCGCTGAAGGACATTACTGCTTTGCGGAAAGTAGATTTTGTGATGAAGAGTGGAGTGGTGTACAAGAGTGTACCGTGACTCTTTAGGTTGGCAGTACAATCGGATCATGAAGGCTGCTTCAGCTTCAGGAATAGGACGTTGCAGTCTCGTTGTATTGGGGACTCTCCTAACTCTGAGCCTGTAGGGTTGCGCCTACCGACTCTACGCAGCTTCTCCTCCAACACAGGAACGCATTCGAATTATTCGAATTATGGAGAAGTCGCCCGACCTCTTTGCGGTCCGTGTCAAATACAGGTCACCTAACGGACTATCCGGTCCCAAGGGACGGGCGGCTGACACTTACACTACCGGGTGAGCGTCCGAGTTGTGGTGTCTATTTGTTTAATGTAATTAAGGTGGGGGGCGGAAAGTATCGGACACCAACCTCCTCAATTAGGGTGACAAAAAATGGCAAGATTGTTCGAGAGTTCTCGATGAAACAAATAGCGGCCCTTTAATACCGATTCCGACGGCTATCGCATGTTAAGAATCACCGACTAAACGCCCGGTGCCCCAGGTCTCGCCGAAGTTGCGAGACCTGGGAACGCAACCTCTCCTTCTGGTTCGACAAACCTGGAAATCGAGCTCCCGTTACTCCCATGTCTCGCAAAAACGGCGAGACACGGGGCACCCCATGAATTTCTCAGGCATCCAAGTTGTGAATCTCCAAACGGGAGGATGCTCATGACAAAAGATCCGGTTTGCAAGATGGATGTGGATGAAAAGCAGACCAACTTCAGCTCGGAGTATGCGGGACGGAAATTCCATTTCTGCTCCGAGGAATGTAAGGACACGTTTGACAGCCAGCCGGAGCGCTACGCAACTACGGCCGCGTAGAAGCAATAACCACAGAGGACACAGAGTAAATCTGGGCCCTTGTTTATTGTATAGGCCCGGACGTCCACGTCCGGGCTTTTCTGAAATGATGTTGTTGTCGTGGAGCTACGCTCCGCTGGGCGGGCGTGGACGCCCGCCGCCCCTACACGTTCGTTTTCTTTTCATTCATTTTGAGAATTTCTGCGGCGGCGCGTTTTCCGCTTGCGATTGCGCCGTGGAGGGTGCCGTTGTGGCCGGCGGTGTCGGTGGCTTCTCCGGCGAAGAAAAGTGTGTTGTCGAGCGGAGCGGCCAGAGTTTGCTGGCAGCCTTCACCTCCGGCTTTCGCGTAGCTGTAGGCGCCGAGGGAGAAAGGGTCGGAGTCCCAGTCGTGAAGGTAGGCGGCGGCGAGTTGAGAGTGTACGTAGGACTTTTCCAGGCGGAGCAGGCGGCTGAGTGACTCGAGGGCTCTGTCGATTACCTGGTGTTTGTTCATTCCGGCGCTCATTCCGGCGAGGCTTTCGGCGGAGCTGGCTGGCGCCCATCCGGTGATGATCGGGAGATGCAAGGGCATTTGCGTCCACCAGGTGGGGAAGAGCTTGTCGTGAGAGAAGAGGAAACTGAGATTAGCGAGAGACCTGCTCTCTCCTGCGGGACGAATGTCCTGCCAGAAACGCTCGCGGAAACAGAGGGTGACGCGGACGACTTTGCCCATTGCGAGTTTTTGCAGGGCGGTCTTCTTTTCTATCGGCAACTCGGGATCGAAGCGGATTGAATCTGGCGCAGCTTGAAGAACGCCTAATGGGAGAGTGATCAGGGCGCGGGGAGCGGTAAAGGATTTGTCTAGGCCCGGTCGTCCGCGTCCGGGCTGGCGAGCGTTAGCTCGCGAGCTTGCGGAGCGGTGCTCGGCTGGGCGGGCGTAGACGCCCGCCCCTGCACGATCTGTTTTTATTTGAACCGAGGCGGAGTTCCATTTGATTTCGCTCACAGCCGTGTTCAGGTGAATTCGGACTGGGAGCGTGTTCAATTCTTTCTCGAAAATATTTATTAACGTTTGATATCCGTTAGCAATGCGGAATGCGCGATCGCCCTCGATCTGCTCTTCGGCGCGGTTGTTGTGAACTAGCCAATACACGCTGACTTGGGCGGGGTCGGCGGCGTTGAAACCGGTTACGTAGCCTGTTGCCCATTGCTTGGCGTCTTCATGCTCGCAGCCGGGAAAGCGGCGGGCCAGAAAATCGAGGAACGATTCGTCGGGCGAGCGGTCGTCCATGGCTGAGAGAATTTTTTCTGCCTGGGCGAAGAAGTTGCAGGGCTGGATCTTGTCGTTTATGGAGCACCAGAGGTCGCCGGCGACTTCCGTTGCTTGAACGTTATTTTGCTGTAGCGGGAGCCAGATTTCTGGAGGAAGACCGTGGACAAATTCGGCTCCGAGCTCGATGGGGTGATTGAGGGTGGGATCGTGCTGGGTGAACATACGGCCTCCGATGCGGTTGCGGGCTTCGAGGACTTCGACGCGGAGGCCGGCGCGGGCTAGGTCGATGGCGGCGGAGAGGCCGGCTGCGCCAGCGCCTAGGATTAGGACATCCGGGGACATTGTGCCATTGGATGCGGGAAAAGCAGGTTCCTCACGGCTGAAGCCGTTCGGAATGACATCTCGAAGAAAATAATGGTTCGGTGAGATGGGAAGAGCGGCGGGCGTGGACGCCCGCCGCTACACACAACCATTTCGGACGAGAGTGTCCGACCCACACGGTTTATCTTGCGGCGAATGCTGGTTCAAGCTTGCCCGCTTTGAATGCCTCATAGCGGTGATTTACTTCTTCCCAGTTCACTACGTTCCACCACGCGGCTAGATATTCAGGACGGCGATTGTTGTATTTCAGGTAGTACGCGTGCTCCCAGACATCGTTGCCGAAGATTGGGTAGAGGCCTTGGGACAACGGGTTGTCCTGGTTGGGGGTGCTGATGACTTGTACCTCGCCGCCGGGCTTGCCGGCTAGCCAGACCCATCCGCTGCCGAATTGTTTCGTGCCGGCGTCGTTGAAATTGGTTTTGAAGTCAGCGAAGTTGCCGAAAGTTTTCTTGATCACGTCGGCGATGGGGCCTGTGGGGTCGCCTCCACCTTTCGGCTTCAAAATCTTCCAGAACATGGTGTGATTGACGTGGCCGCCGCCGTTGTTGCGGACTGCGGTGCGGATGTCTTCGGGGACGGAACTCAGATCGCGAATCAAATCTTCTGCGCTTTTGGATTGCAGGTTGGGATGCTTTTCCAGCGCGGCGTTCAGATTCTTTACGTAAGCACCGTGATGCATGTCGTGGTGCAGCTTCATGGTCTGCGCGTCAATCACGGGCTCGAGGGCCGAATAGTCGTACGGCAAAGGGGGTACTTCGTGCGCCATAATTCTTCCTCCGTTTTGAAAGATGATTGCTCGGATCGGAACGATTCAAAGAGCAGTGGTTAGTGCTTAGTGGTCGGTTGTGATGATGTGGCCGGCGGCATTTGCTGCTGGACGAACCACTGAACACTGGTCACTAACAACCACTTGACCACTAGCCACTGACCACTACTTATTGTCCACGAATCGGGTGAAGTTTGCACGTAGCTGGAGTGAGCTGGAGTGAGCTGGAGTTCGAAAAGCGGCAGAAATCCAGAAGAAGAGTGCGATACAAAGAGTGCTAGACGAAGTGGCCTACTGCGGTGGAAAAGCTATTAATTAGTGGAATTGCGCCGTTTCATTTGCAATTCGCTGCGAAGGAGAACGCGATTCAATTCTTCTACGAGTTGGATGAGCCTTTCTGGATCCTGCTCACGGCTGGCAGCCTCGGAAAGCACGCGCCAATCATTGACCTGGGCTTGCATACCTGACCTCCAAAGAACGGTGGATTTGGTCTAAGTGTCTGCATGTGCTGTGCCATGAACTGATGCCGCTTTGTTTTGTGTGGCTTAGCTTTGGCGGTTTTGGGTAGGTCGCGTAAGAAATTCCGAGTCATAGTAAGAAACGGCCAAACCCCTAGGTGGAACCCTCCAGGGCGCGGGTTTTACTTGCGTCCCAGGAAGCGAATACGGGCTGTAAAGGCGCGGCGGTCGAATGCGCTAAAGGTGAGGAATTGAGGGGAGCCGAAAATATTGTTTACGACATATGGATTCTGATGATTTGTAATGTTGTCGAATCCGCCGCGCAACGCCCAGTAGAAACCAAAGGCGTGGAAACGTTTTTCTAGATGGGGATTGAGCGTGAAATACCAGGGGAAGCGATGCGCCCCGGGTGGCTGGAACAGTTGCTGCTGCTGGGTGAGAGTGGCGAAGGGAAATCCGTCGCGCGCTTCAAGTGAGTAGGCGAAATCGAAGCCCTTTGTCAGTGGAAGCAATCCCCAGGAAATGAATCGGTTGGGAGCGTCCCAAGCATAGGGACCCGAAACCTGCGGGCTGATGACCAGATTATCAAGCGAATAGTCGAGCACCTGATTCGAGCGCGAACCGGAGCGGGTGTAGGAAGCGGTCACAATATAGCGCTTTTGGAAGGTGCGCCGAACATCGAACTTGAGGGAATAGTAACGGTCCTCACGCGTGTTCTGCAGTACGAAATCGCTGCTGACGGTGTGGGTGGTATTGAACACAAAACCATGAATTCCGTTGCGCTGCATGAATTCGGCTTTGAGGAAGAGCTGCGCAGGGAGTTTTCGTTCCAGCGCGACACTCCAGTTGAGAAAGCGCGGGGCAAGCAGCATGCTTCGATCGACAGCGAATGTGGTTAGAAAAGTGGTGGCAATGCCGTTTATGTCATAGAAGGTGTCCTTTCTGAATCCAGCGAACGGGGCGGCGGCGAGGAACAGGTTTGTCGACTGGTACGTCACGCCCGCGCCGGCTGAAACCTTGGTATCGCCCGAGCTGTCGAGCACGTAGGTTTCGGCTATGCGCGGCGAGAACAGCGCGCGGCGAACGACCTCGTCCCAATCGAAGCGAAGTCCGGGCTCAATCAGCAGCCGCGAAGTAGGAAACCAGCGGTCTTGAATGTAAGCGCTGGCTTCGGAGTTGTACGTGGTGGAAGGCGCGCCTCCGAAGAATTGGGAATAACGAGCAATCGGAAAACAGGTGGAACTCCCCGGTGGGCAGTCGCGGAATGCGGTGATGGGCGATCGTTGAAAGAACTGATCGTAAGAAAGACGGTCGAAGTCCGCGCCTAACATCAGATCGTGGCGGCCATGCCACTGGCGCGGGACGTAAAGATTCGTGAGCCCTTGCCATCGCCGGGCCGTGGTGCGCGAGCGCAAATAGAAATTGCCTTGAGCGCCATCGGGCGTGAGTGCATAAGCTGCGGTTCCGGCTGGAACTTGCTTCAGTCCGTACTGGTTGAATCCAAAGCCAACCTCCAGCAGCTTTTCGCCTGAAAATGAATGTTGCTCCTTGGTCGAAGCGATGTAGACATTTTCAATGTCCTCAGGGGTTGTGCTAGCGGGATTCAGAGTCGAAAACTTGAAGTGGTCATCGTGCAGACGGTTTACCAGAAAGCTCGTCGTCACGATGTCGCGGGGCGTGACGTTTGCCTGTAATTTCGCAAGATTCCCAAGTCGCCACACGTTGTCGCGGTCTTCGCCGGCCGGTAAATCGGGAATGATTATGTTGTCATATTCGCCGTCGAGTCCGTCGAAGAACCATATTCTTCGTTTTTCGATTGGGCCGGACACAGTAAAACGTGGGTCAACCTTATCGAGCGTCCAGCCTTTTTTGTTCTGAAATGATGGGAAGAAATTAGTCGCCGCGAACCGGTAATGATCGTCACCGATCCCGGTTTCGAGGCCCAGAACACCTGCAGGCCCTTTGCCATATTGGGCTGGCAAACGGCTGGTTTCGACATTGACCGTGCGCAGCGCGTCGGTGCTGACGCGGGCGAGTAACTGTCCGTTTGCGGGCTGGGAGACATTGAAACCATCGAGCAGCACCAGGGTCTCGTAAGTTTCCGATCCTGCGAGGTGGGGTTGGGCGGTCTGGTCAAGAACTACGCCGGGAATGTAGTTGAGCGCATAACGATAGTCGCGCGTGTTGGGATAGGGAATGTTAGTGACATCAATGCCGCTGAGCTGCTCTTGCGATGAAACCTGGGAGGGATCAATGGCAGGCGGGGATTCGACAACGTTGACGGTTTCGCGCACTTCCTGCTGATGAGTGAGATTGATTTCGAGCGTGCTGGACGTCTGCACAGCTGGCAGGATGAAGATGTAAAAGCCTTCCTTCTCCGCGCGGAGCTGCCAATTGCCGGCAGATAGAGCGGCGAACTGGCATTTTCCAACCAGATCGGTTTCGCACCGGACGGACCCGGCTGGCCCTAGCAGGTGAACACGGGCGGCAGGAACCGGCACGCCATTTTCGTCGAGAACAGTAATGATCAATGGGCGCGCATTGGGATGAACCGGGGGCGAGGTCTGGGCGAGAGCGGAGTTCAAAACGAAAAGTACTGCCACCGGAAATAGGAAAAAGGACTTCAAGGCGGATTTCAGGAATTGTGACAGATTTGGTGCGAAATTAGATGCATCTTGCTACGAAGCTGCACGGGAGAGATGCGGAAGCCGCGGCGTCGAGCGGTCAATCAGATACGCGAGAAACGCTCATACTCTGCGGCGGAATCGGCTGGGAGCAACACCCAAAGGGTATAGATTCCGAGCGCGGTGAAGAATGGGGGATGGAATAGCGCAAGAATCCCCAGGACAATGGCGGTGATTCGCGCCCAGCGCTCGCGGTTCATCAATCCCCATCCGACTAAGATCCCGCCGGCAGCCACCACCAGAAACAAGGATCCGAGGGAAAAGAACAGCGGCGGCATGAAGTGACGTGTGAATGCTTCGTCGCCGATCATGATGTGTGGCGCGCGGCTGAGGACCATCAGCACAGCGGAAGGTATGACCCACAACACACCGATGATGATCCAAAAAATACCCAATGTGCGCAGATGGCGCTGGAGTCGGCTGGAGGGCGCAGGCCGGACCGCGTTGGCTCCGACGGGCGCGCCGCATTTTGGGCAAAGATTGAAATCAGGTTGAAGTTGTGTGCCGCAGCGGTTGCAGAACATGGCGGGCTCCTGGAACTAGGATACGCCGGGGGTGGGGGAGAGGTTCCGTTGTTGCGGCTATTTGGCGGAGACGCAGCTCGCAGTAACCTGGCAGGACCACCACGGTGAGGTATACGCAGGCGTCACACTTCGTCCGCGAGGATGCCCGGCGACGGTTCGTTCGGGTACGCTGTTTCGAATTGTTTTGCAACGAATAGGCCGCACGCATCACCATCTATTAACAAAAGTGGTGAATCTGATCCAAACCATTGTTCGGTCCCCACGCAGGAGGCTTCGCGAGCGCGAGGAGTGATTATGAATTGGTATCGCATCTAATAGTTTGCTTGATGACTGCCGCCTGCTGTGCGCAGCAGGAGAAGGAACCGCCTCGTTCCAACGAGCCTGCAATCGCAACTCGTCCAAGCGAACAGGACAAGCCACGCGCCGCCGTGAAAGCGCCAGCCTTGAATGTTTCGGAGCGGGAAGCCGCCAGGGCGGCGGTCGCTTTCCTCGACTGGGCAGGCGCATCCACTGCCGGCCAGCGCGAGGAAATCCGCCGCATGCTCGAGGAGGCACGCGAGTACAAAGCGGTTGCCGCCGCCTTCTGCGATGAAGCGAAGCGCACCGCCGAGTCTGATTTCACCCGCTCTCTTCTTGCGCTGTCAGTTCTGGGTGAGATGCGCAGTCCAGTCGGTAGGGATTGCTTTCAGGAATTGCTACACCGCCCACTTCCAGAAAAGGGAATCGTAGCGAACGGCGAAAACGTGGAGCAGACAAAGTTGGCCATGCTTCAGGCGAAGGCGGTGGACGGCCTGGCCTATCTGCGCGGAGCTGCGACTGATGGCGAGGTCCTCTGGGCGGTCGGCAAGCATCCTTCGCGGATCGTTCGCGCCGAAGCCATCGAGGCGTATCTGTGGAACCACAAGGATTCCAGAGAAGCCCGTGCCACTCTGCTGAAGTACGTCCAGCCGAAAGAAAGAATCTTTGTGGATCGGGTACGCAGGGAGCCTACCGAGGAAGCTGCGACATTCAACCGCAGGCTGGCCGCATTTCTGAAAGCCCACCCGGAGGCGGCTGCCCCTGGCCCAAAGCGGATCGATCAAAAAGGTGAAGCGGCAAAGCCACCCAAAGAAGATGAACCACCGGTCCGGTAAATCAATTAAAGGAGCTGATCATGACTAATTCCTGGAAAGTGAAACTGGCGGTTTGCCTGACGGTGTTGTTCTCGGCCATCGCCGTGTTCGCCAACTGTAATCAAACGACCGCCAGCCAGGCTGACAAAGATCTTTGGAACACGCACGGATGCTGGCAGGATTTTTTCTTGTGGCAATACCAGGCTTATGATATGCGAGGGTCGGACTGGGGGTCACGTGGCTGGAATGACGCCTGCAACGTGAATAAGGAATATCCCAAGCACTGGAACGCTTCTTACCTGCTCACCTATGGCTTGCAGGACAGCTGGCAATTTTCCTTCCACGGCACGGTGGACTATCGCGGAACAGCCGAGCGCTGGGACAACCAGTTTCATGATGACCTCTACCACACGGCC
>WNGQ01003223.1_pt1 | contig 16460 bp, 14 predicted proteins | sample 5407661 | NCBI WGS metagenome assembly WNGQ01 (sample SAMN13153382, study PRJNA577476) | soil metagenome | isolation source: 60 cm soil or saprolite under Garry oak tree replicate 2 | place: USA:California | collected 2016-06-15 | reverse complement strand
AAGTGTCGCAGATTTCCAGCGCCTGTTCGCCGGTGTCGGGCTGCGAGATCAGGAGCTCGTCGATATTGACGCCGAGCTTACGCGCATAGACCGGATCGAGCGCGTGTTCGGCGTCGAGGAAGGCGCAGATGCCGCCCTTCTTCTGGCCTTCCGCTACCGTGTGCAGCGCCAGCGTGGTCTTGCCTGAGGATTCCGGCCCGTAGATCTCGACCACCCGTCCCTTCGGCAGGCCGCCGACGCCAAGCGCGATGTCGAGCCCGAGCGAACCGGACGATACCGTCTCGACATCCATCGAACGGTCGTTCTTGCCGAGCCGCATCACCGAGCCCTTGCCGAACTGGCGCTCGATCTGCGACAGCGCTGCGGAAAGCGCCTTACTCTTGTCCATGGAGGATCCTTCGACGATACGCAGCGCGGTGGCGGACATGGTTAACTCCTTATGGCGGGGATTCGCCGAATGGACAAACGTTTGGCGGTGGTAGCTGGTGACAGAAACACCGTACACCATTTGTTCCCTGTTCGCAATATGTTCTTTTTGGGATCGGGGTACTGGCCTCCCAAGTGGCCTAATTTGAATTTGGGGGTGGTTCAAGCTCGCCGAATTAATGTTTCTAAAGTCGACTCCGGGATGTTAGGGGAATCTACTGATTCAATCACCGCCCTCTTCGGCTTCTACCGGTGACTGAGAGTGTTGCGCTCCCGCCTGAAGCAAGGTGGAATGCAATGACAGATTACCCAGCCGCAATTTCACTGTTCGCAATTCGACAACTCCGCTGCCCAAAATGCCGCGCGCGCATGAAGCTTGCGAGCACCTCGCCAGGGCCTACTGGATTTGAACTTCGCGCGTTTAACTGCTCCAAATGCGGGCACGTCGAACAAATCGCTATACCATCGGATGATCCGATGAAATCCAACGCCGTTGGCTGGTTCACTGGTGAATTGCATCCGCCGAGCTAAGCCGCTTCAGTTGGCGGCCTCTCTGGACGGTCGTTGCCATCGCCAACTCGGCCTATGCGCGCGGTCAGATCGCATTCGCCAAACTTGCTGCCGCAGGGCTCCCCGCGGCCCTTGCGAGCCCACTCATAGCCGGAAAGACACCCTGAAACGCAGCCCCGCGACACTCTGCCTCAGCCGGCGCACGCGTCGCGACAGACCTTGTCAGGATGATCGCTCGCAAGCTCGGGGCCGCCCTTTGATTCTTGCGGCTCGTGCGTTTTGACGGATCCCGGTTGCGCCGCATGCGTTCTTTGGCGAAGACGGCGGAGACTTTGGGGACTCGCCTGCTTGCGCCACCTGTGACCTAATCAGCCGATGTTGACGCGATGCAAGCCCTGCGACGCCTGCGAGCGCGCTCCTGCGACGGTCGAGACCGAATCCGGTTTCTTCCTTTGCGAGGAATGCAAGGCGGTTGTCGTCATCACGTTCCAGGAATTCGAACTTCCGTCCGCATCGCCGTCTGGCGATCAGGGGGCCGGGCCACCAGGCCGGATAGCGCTGCAGGGTTGCGGTGGATCGCCGCTCTGATTTCTTGCAACTCGCGCCCATTTTCCGAAGTTCGTGATCCGCTGTAGCGGCACCAGCCCGTCGCGACAACCCGGAGCCGCACTTGGCTGTCGCGTTCTCCCTTCCTCTTGCCAACTTGATTTGCGATGGCGGGTACCGACACTGCTTTGGTCTCATGGGGAGGAGAATGACGATGCGCTTTCCAACATTGATCGTGCTCTGCACTGCCGCGACGATGCTTGCGGGCTGCTTCGAGGGACCGAAGGGAGACCAAGGGGACAAGGGAGACAAGGGTGATCCGGGAGTTGCCGGCGTTGCGGGACTGGCCGGCAAACCAGGGGATGCAGGTCCGCCCGGGAAAGACGGCAGGGACGGCAAGGATGGCAAAGACGGCAAAGATGGGAAGAACGGCGCCTCGTTCCGCGTGGTTCGCGGCACCTCGGGTGCCGCCGCCACGTGCGATGCGGTCGAAACAATGATCAGCGCGTATTGCACGGGCTCCTTCACCAACTATCCGCTGATCCCTCAGGACAACGGCGCGAAATGCGGCGATAGCCCTTCCCCCGATGTCAACGTCACCATCATCTGCGCCAAGCCGTGAGTTTCGCGAACGAGAGGCCGCCTCGCTTGGCGGCCCTTTTTGTGGGTGGGTGTCGTTGGCGGTTGGTTGGAAACCAGCGGCGCTTTCCGTCTCCCGTCGTCACCCACGGGAATACGAGTAGCGCCAGTCCGCGAAGGGAACTTCTGAACAAAACCACGCTGTTTCGAAGCCGAAGTTCGCCAAGGAGACGCTGCCGAAGGTTGCGAACTGGATTCGGAACACGAGCCTACAACCAGCGCGTGTCAGTACATTCCGCGGCGCATTTTTCAGAAGGAGCCCGACCGCAGTCCCTTGACCCCTGGGCACACGTTTTTACCGCCGTTAGGCGGTTATTAATGGTCTGCTCCGATTCTCGCTTTGATCCCTTCTGAACCGATCGGGTTCTCGGGCAGAGAAGCAAGTCTCAAATCCGACGTGCTGGCCCGGACCTGGATCGTCGATCGTACGCCTATGGAAAACCATCGCATCGCGCCGCGTCACCGCATCCTCAAAGCCGGGACCATCGAGTTCAGCGGCGACGCGCTTCCATGTACGGTCCGCAACATCTCCGCGACGGGCGCCGCCGTGGAAATCATCAGCCCGCTGTGGTATCCGGACCGTTTCATGCTCTGCATCCAGAGCGACGGGTTGCGCAAAGCCTGCCACATCGTTTGGCGCAAGGACAAACGCATCGGCATCGCATTCGATTGACGCCCGCGGCGCCCGGATACCTTTCGACCGCGTCGGCCGGGAACAAGGATTACACGCATAGCGAGCATCCGCTGTCGCGCCATGGCCCTTGGTGGCAAGTTTAGATTCCCGACGCACGACATGTAGCGACCGCATGAAGAGGGATATCTACCTCGAAAATTTGGCCCAGTTCCGGAAGCGGCTTGCCGATGCCAAGACAACCGAAGCCGAGCGTGAAGTTCTGTTGAAATTGCTTGCGGAGGAGGACGCGCGGGGTTTCCTCCCTGGAAACATTGACGTGTCAAGGAGGCCGCCGCGAGGCGCGCGGCCTCCCCGTTTCTCCGCATCCTCTGGCGCGCACCGCGCCGCCCGTGCAGCGGGCTGAGTGGTCAGGCCAAAAGACAAGGGCCCCGATCGAAACCGGAGCCCATGCCCTCCCCCCAAAAAATTCACGTCGTGCGGCGCTGATCTTGGCGAAAACGCTCGTCATCAAGGTGTCGCGCCGTGGTTCGCTGGCCGCGATGATTGCGATCGCGTCTCGCGACCAAGGCCGCATGCCGACGGCCCAAGCGACAACTTCAGGTAGCGATGGACTACGACGAACACTGAACTCAGGAACTGAAGAAATCGCCAATTTGGAAAGTTAACATCACCTCAAGAGCGGTTGGCGCAAACGGTTGCATGCGATGTCTTGGCAGCTTTGGAGTCCGTTGTTCTCCGGATAAGAACAAAGTTCCATCGCGGATTTTTTCGCGGGTTCGCACGAGCACATGACCCGCCCTGTCTTGGAACAGTCGTCACTTCCGGGCATAATCGCATCATGAAAAAAGGCGACGTCATCTGTCCGCAATGCAATGCCGGCTTCCGGCGGATCGAGCTCGCCTCGCGCAGCGGCCGTGCGGGCGAGTTCCGCTGCCCGCTCTGCAATGAAGTGCTGGAGGTCTTCGACGGTTCGTCCGAGATCGTCTATCGCATCACCGTCGCGCCGGAGAAGCTGTTCGAATGAATCCCGCGGCCCGGCGCGGTGCGGGCTGTCGGAGCGCGTTGCTGCCCGGGGGCCGTTGTCTTGATCCTACTCAATGCGACCTTCAGTTCGCGTGGTAGAATATGCTCGTCACTGCCGAACTACCTTTGCGAGAAGCTACGACGTTGACATGAACCCCGGCCTTGCGTGGCCCGGGGTTCGCTTACGTATGGCCCGCGCCCTCAAGATGCGGCAGTCTGGTACCCACCTTCCGACGTTCGTGAAAAGTGCTTGCTGAAACGGGTCACGAACTTCGGAAAGCGGGTGCTTGTCCAGACTGCAAGAGTTCAGCGATGACCGTTCATACGCAAAAGCTTCTTACGCCCGAGGAGTTTGCCTCGTTGATCGAGATCGCGGTGACCTCGCCTGATCCCCACATTCCTCCCGCACATCTGACGAAGCTGGTGGCGCTCGGCTATGTGGCACTGACCACGAGAGGTCCTGTCGTCACCGGGGACGGGTTGATCCGGATTACCGAAAACGAGTGAGGGCGACGGCTATGATTCGCCGCGGCGAGCGTGCGCCGGACCAAATCCTGCGGCACTCCTTTTGCGAACTTCGGCTTCGAAAGGACACTGGAAATCTATGATCCCTAGTGTGGTCTTGGTTCAGCGCTTGATGAGCCCGTTGCAACTGTGAAGCGAATTTCTGAACCCCACACCGGCAAGCTTTGATTCTAGTATCGCTTTTCGATCTGAAGTTCGCGGATCGGACTCGCCGCTTGCAGTTCGCGAACTTCAGATCGACGGTACTGGAGCCTTGGTTTCCGCTTCAATCGCAACGGAAAGGGCCCTAATCGCTCCTGCACTGCAACATGACGGTGGCGTGAACCGTATTCCAACGGATTGATGTCGCCGTCCTTTGCGCATCCACTGTGGTCGGGAATCAGCGGTCGGGGGCGGCCAGCATGCAAGTCCACGATGCCGCTCTATTTTTTTCGTATCCGAAACGGCCGATTCTCCGGCGCGTCCGAGCATGGGACGGAATGTGCTGATCGCAATGCCGCGTGGAAGGCATTGACCAGCGCTTGCGCCGACATGGCGGCCGGAATATCCCGCAAGCTCAAGCAAAACTCCGAATGGCAAGTGGAACTGCTCGACGAGTCCAAACGACCGATCTTCCGCATCCGGATCGTGGCGGAATCGTTGGACTGAGGCGGCAACCAGACTTCGCCGCCTTCAGTTTCGGCGGAGGCGCGGCCCGGAGGCTTTGATCTAGATCAAGATCAGGCCCCCCGGCGTCCCTATCCTCGCCGCCTCATGGGTAACTTCGTCTTCAAATGTCCGCGCACAGGATTGAACGTGCAGCACTGGCTCGACGAGCCAGCGCCGAGCGATTCCCGGTCCACTTATGAATCCGTGATTTGCAAGGCCTGTACGCGGCTTCATTTCATCAACCGGTCGACCGGGGCGCTGGTTGGTGAGGAGAGCTAGGCTCGCGCCAGATCGAGCTGCGTCCGAGCGGGATCGTCTAGTCGGCGCTCGGCAGCCGGCGCATGGTAAATTCGATATCGCCGGTCGGCAGTTCGCGCCAGCTTTCGACCGCGCTCATATAGCCCTCTTTCGGATAGCGCGTGAGGAAGCTGCGGGCCTTCAGCCTCGCCTCCTGGCGGGGCAATTTGAACGTCTCCCGCAAAAAACCGTCGGACGGCTGACGCCGCGCGGCCATTCGATCGGCGAGATCACGCGGACGGCGGACCATGTCGCAACTCCGAAACACACACTGGCAGCAGAGCTAATATAGGGCCATCGGACGCGGTTTGTGAGTCCCTTAGCGAGCGCCGTGGCCCAGGACCTTGGTCCAGGACTGATCTAGTTCGCGTTGCTGCCGGTCTTGGTCTTCGGCTTCATGGAGGTCTTCGCCGTAGCCTTCGGCGCGTCGCCGCCGCGCACGCCGCCCCAGGGATCGGACGCGCTCTTGGCATCCGGGATCTTCTTCAGCGTCTCCTTGTAGGCCTTTTCCCTGGCCTCGTCGGCTTCCCTCTCTTCGGGCGTTTTTGAAGGACCATCCTGCAGCAGGTTGACGTGCGGTGCATCTTGCGCATGGGCCGGCTTGGCCAGCAGCAAGGCCATCACGACCAGGAGAAGAACGCGCATGGAATACTCCCTGTCCAATCGCTCAGTGCCAATCCGATTTGCAGGATTTCGGCCCGTGCGTCCAGTCGTCCCAGATCGGACCGCATTTGGTGCAGCCGCCGAGGGCCAGACCGATCGTGGCCGCGGCGATCAACATGGCGCATCGATGTAGCACGGCCGACCCACTCCCCATTCGGGCGCATCATACGACCCAGCCCAAGGCACTTTCAAGCCACCGCCAAGCCTATCCAGTGGCTCAGAAATTCGGCGACGTCAAATCGAGAAGCCGCGCTAGAATCAAAAGCTTGCGAGCACTCTTTGCGTTCTGACGTTGGCTGAGGCGAACGTTGCCAGATGTTGCGAACTTCGGACTTTGGGCACCAGGTTCCTTTCCCGCCAGCGCGATTTGGATTACCCGAGCAGAACCATCGAACCGAGGGAACCATCATTCATGCAGGAAGCGGCCGCCGGAGACTTCAACATCGACGAGGCACGACGCCTGCTCGGCGACGTGTTTGCGCCATGGGTCAGGGACCTCGGACTCTCCGTCGAGAGCATCGACCATATCCCGCCCTCCGACCGCGCGAGCGACTGGCAACCCGGCGCGGTCCTGCGCATGGCATTCTCCGAGCGACTGTGCCGCCACGGCGGCATTGTCTGTGGCCAGGCCCTGATGGCGCTCGCCGACACCGCGATGGTGATCGCGATCCAGGCGGCCATCCGCGGCTACCGTCCGATGACGACGGTCGATCAGACCACGCATTTCTTGCGCCCGGTGACTTCGTCGGACGTGCTTGCCGATGCGCGCGTGGTACGGCTCGGCCGCACCATGAGCTTCGGGCGTGTCACGCTGTTGAGCGCCGTCGACAACAAGCCGGTGGCGATGGTCTCGAGCGCGTTCGCGATGCTGCCGCCCTAAATTCCCGAGACCGCGAATGTCGAATCCCCTCCCCTGGCTCGGCTCATCGGAAGATTATCGTCAATCGCCGATGCTACGTATGGAGCAACGCCAACCACATCGGCGTTGCCTTCGATTAATTAACGCGCTTGCGACCGCCTTCGCAGGCGCCAGCGCCAGAGTGCGGCCATCAGCAGCGCGAGCGCGGCCAACGTGGCAAACGCGCGGCTCGCAAATCGTCCGCCGGGTCGATCGACGGTGCGCGACCACAGCGAGGGCGCTTCACCTGATCGCGCGAGACGGAACGCCACCACGCTGTCGCCGATCGACGTGCCGGCCTCGGAATGGCCGCCCGCACCGATCACGACATATTGCTCGTCCCTCCACAGATAGGTCATGGGGTTGGCGACGCCCGGCACCGGCAGCCGGCCCTGCCAGAGCTCTTCTCCGGTCTTGGCATCGAAGGCGCGCAAATAGGCGTCCATCGCTCCGGTAAAGACCACCCCGCCAGCCGTGATCGCGACCCCATTGACCAGCGGTGTGCCCCAGTTGAAGGCGAGCCCGAGTGGCGCGAGGTCTTCCGACGTGCCGACGGTCGAATGCCAGAGAATCTTGCCGGCCTTCAGATCGACGGCGACCATCTCGCCCCAGGGCGGCTTGTTGCACAAGAGGCCGAGCCGCGACATCGCCACCGCGCGCGTCATCGCAAACGGCGCGCCGCGCTGCGGCCCGAAATCATGTCCCGCCGGGGCCTTGAACCCTTCCGTCTGCGCGCGCGGAATCAATTGAACGATGTGAAGGGCGCTGGAGGTGTTGGCGTAGAGGATCTGGTTGACGGGATCGAACGCCGCGCCGCCCCAGTTCACGCCGCCGCCGGTCATTGGAAAGATCAGCGTTCCCTGCACCGATGGCGGCGTGAAGAGCCCCTCATTGCGCAGCGGCGCAAGCCGTGCATCGCAGGAGGTGCTGCCGATCAAGGGAAACTTGAACAGGTCGGCGGATGAGAATTGCTGCGACATCAGCGGCGGCACATGGGTCGGGAACGGCTGGGTCGGCGAAAGCATTTCGCCTTCAGCCCCACCTTGCGGCACGCTGCGCTCCTCCACCGGCCAGACCGGCTTGCCGGTGTCGCGGTCGAGCACGAAGACGAAACCCTGCTTGGTCGGCTGGATCACGACATCGCGCAGCCCCTCGCCGGTGTCGATGCGCGCCAAGGTCGGTTGCGCCGGCAGGTCATAGTCCCAGACATCGTGATGCACGGTCTGGAACGACCACACCAGTTCGCCGGTCTCAGAGCGCAGCGCCACGACCGAGTCCGCGTGTTCATTGTTGCCGGGCCGTTTGCCGCCCCAGAAATCCGGACTGGGCGACGAGGTCGGCAGGAATACGAGGCCCCGCTCCTCGTCCACCGACATCGGCGCCCAGACATTGGCGGTTCCCGCTTCGATCCCGTCGTGAAGCAATGGGTCGAAGCTCCAGCGTGCCACACCGGTCCGCGCGTCGAACGCACGCACCGTTCCGAGCGGCGCGTCGACCCGGCGATTGTCCGAAATCGAGGAGCCGACCACGACAACGCCGCGACCCACCACCGGCGCGGAGGTGATCTGGAATTCGCCCGGCCATTCCAGCGTCATGCCGATCTCGGGCCTGACTTCGCCGGCGGTGCCGAAATCCGCGCAGGGTAAACCTGTCCTGGCATCGAGCGCGATGACGCGGGCGTCGTTGGTGCCCATGAAAATCCGGGAGCGGCAGACAGCAGCCTGTGCGGCCTGGTCGTCGACCCAATAGGCGACGCCGCGGCAGACAAAGCGATTGCCTGGACGCTGGTTGGTGTTGATTTTCGGGTCGTAGCGCCATTTTTGCGCGCCGCTGCCGGGATCGACCGCGATCACCTCGTTGAACGCCGTACAGAAAATCAGGCTGTCCTCGACAAACAGCGGCGTCGCCTCGAATTTGGTCCGCTTCATGATCTCAGGCGCGCGGTTATCGAGGTCGCCGGTGCGAAATTCCCAGGCGCGCACGAGCTGGCGGACATTGTCGGGCGTGATCTGGGCAAGCGGCGAGAACCGCATCCCGCCGCGATCGCCGCCCCAGTGTTCCCAGGCGAGCGCGGGTGCCGCGGCCGACAGCATGGCCACGAGCAGCCATCCCGGCGTCCGAAAACCATGGCGGACCAAGCGGGCAAAGATCGTGCCCAGCTTTCCAGCACCGGGCGCGCGATATAGAATGTCAGGGTTCGTTGGCTCGGCCCCGGCTCGTCTCATCGTGGAACTCCCGTGATCAGATCGCTCATCCAACTGGCAGCCCCCGGCTCCGTCCAGCCGGAGCGGGATGGATGGTTTGCTCCGCGTGACGAACAGCTTCGCGCTGACGCGAGCGGCGGGCGATGGTGGACGAGCGGCGGCGACGGACGCCTGCCGTTGGGCGCGCGGCTTATGGAAAGGCGCGGCTCAAACAGAGCTTCGGCTGCGCGACGGTCGCCTGAGCGTTCTGATCGACGGTTGCGAGATCGTCTCGGTAAGCTCGGCCGGCAATTACGTCGGGTATGAACTGACGGAGCGGCGAAAACTCCTGATCCGCTTGACGCTGCAGGCCGAGCTGGCCCGGCTCGTGCCGTTCGGAATCGCGCGGGTGCACCGGTCCCGGCTCGTCAATCTGAAACGCATCGTGGCGCTGGAATGGGGGCCGTCCGGGGACTTCAAAGTCCGCCTCGACAGCGGCGAGGTGGTGTTGGGCAGTCGCCGCTTCAAATCGGCCGTGGCCGGGATTGTGAACAAATCGCAACCCCGAGGCCGGGAATCTGATGGCGCCGCAACGGTCGCCCCCTCGTCGGGCGGATCCGCGGATCTCCCCGTCAGGCTTTAGCGGTTATTTCGGCTTCGTCTTGTCGGGTTGCAGAGGGCGCGCCACGCCCCAGGGATCGAATTTCTCTTTCGGTTCAGGAATGCGCTCGAGCGCGGCCTTATAGGCCTTTTCATCCACTTGCGGCTTCTTTGTCTCGGGCGCCAGGACGTCGCGGTGCTTCATCTGCGCGTGCGCGGGCCACGAGATCAGCGCCATCAGCGTTGCCGCCGTCGCGGCCATCCTCAACATCCTCACCGCCTACACCTCCGTCCCGTCGCAGGTGCAGTCTATCCGGCAGCCGGACCGCTGCAACTGGTTATCTCCGAGCCGACGCTGATATCGCTGAATAGCGGGGAGAATGGGCCACGATTGTGATGGGATGTTAGAATCGCTAGAAACATGATCCGGAAAAGCACGAGGTGGTTTTGGCGTTTGCGCGGAGGTCATGCTCAACCCCAAGAGATGAGATCGTGACCCGAAATCAATCCGATCACGATCGCATCTGGGCGCTCAGTAATTGCCGCGTCGTCCGGGCACGCCGACCGGCCCGTGCTCGATTCCACCGCCGCCAAATCCGCCACCGCCGATTCCGATCCCGATGCCGATCGAGGGGCCAAGTCCGTATCCAGGTCCATAGTCAGGCGGCGGGCGCCGCACGACGACCACCTCGTCATCACCGCTATCCGGGGGGAGCCGCGGCGGGTGCGAACTCGCGCGCTTGGGCGTATCGGAGTCGCGCGGCTTCTTGACCGGCGGCGTCTCGACCTTCTTGATCGGCAGCGACGGCGTCGTGCACGGACAGGTCGGGCCGAGCGAAACACTGGTCGGCTGGCTGGGCGTCGCAGGTCCACCCTGCGACGGATTGCCGGCGCCAGAGTTCGATGGGCCGGTCACGGCCGCCGCGACCAGCGGAAGCGGTGACGATCGATAGCGCAGCCGCTCGATCAGCTTGCGTGCCGTCGCAGTGAGATCGCTGTCGGGAAATTTGACGAGAAAGGCACGGTAGCCCGCAACCGTGTTGAGCAACACGGCTTCGTTCCAGGCCACCATCCGGCGATGGCGATCGAGCCAGTCGCGCGCCTGCGGTCCGAACGGCGGCTGCGTGAACATCGCGACGAAAGCCTCATAGGCTTCCTCCGTCCCGTCGGCGACGATCACTTCATTGGCGGCCTCGATCGGTTTGCCCTGCAGCACTTGCCGCCATTGTTCGACGGTGCGCTTGACCACGGCAGTCTTGGGAGCCCCCGAGGTCCCATTTGGGGAAGCCGAACTGCCCGCGGGACCGGGCACGAAGGCAAACTCCTCCGTCAACGACGAACTTTCCCACGGCGTCTGCCGTCCCTCGGTCGCCTTGTTGACCGAGACCCTCACGCGCTTGAAAGCATCCTCGATCGGCAACCCCGGCTCGCGAGCAACCGCAAGCAGTGCCGTGGTGTAAGGACTGTCCGCGCCGTTGCCGTCTTCGGCCTCGGCACCCGGCGAGGTCGAGTAAGAGAGGAACGTACCCGGCGCGCCGGTCTTGGTATCGACCAGCGCAAGGCCATGTCCGGCGGTCTGGTTGATGGCGGGGAACGGATCGTTGCGGCAGGCATCGAGCAAGAGGATGCGCATCTTGCTCGGCACGGAATTCAGCGTGTTCACCACGTCGTTCAGCCGCACCGCCTGCAGCGGGATGTCGGCTTCCCGCCTCGGGTCGACATCCACGGGCACCAGATAGTTTTCGCCGTCGATCTGCATACCGTGGCCGGCGTAGAACACGAGCGCCACCGTATCCGGTCCCTTCGCCGCGATCTTTGCGGCGAAGTCACCGACCTTGTCGTTCATGTCCTTCTGCGACAGATCGGCCGCCGCCGTCACGTCGAATCCCGCATCGGTCAGCATTTGCGACATCGCCCTGGCGTCGTTCGCCGGGTTCGGCAGCGCGACGACGGTGCGGTAGGCGGACTGTCCGATCACCAGCGCGAGACGATTTTCGGCGAGCGCCGCAGTGGAGCCCACAACGATCCCGCCAACGGCAAGCGCGGCGCAAAATGCATGACGAAACATGGGAGAGTCTCCGTGTGCGAGGTGGCGAGATCGCGATCCGACCCGTGGATCATGATCTCATTTCGCTATTTGAGCGTGATCTCCCGCACAGACGCTCTCCGCACTGTGTCGGATCCTGCCCCTGTCCGTTGGTCGCCTGCGGCACGGCGCGGTTCAAACCGCCTGCGTCGTCGGCTGCGTTTCCCTCATCCAGATCAGGAATTGTTGATCGCCGTCCTGCGCCAATCGGCCGCAATCGCGGATAATGTCTGCGGTGGCAGGGGATGACTTCGCGAATGCGGCGGATAGTTCTTCATGGTGCGCTGATGCTCGGCGCGGCACTGATGCTCGCGGCTTGCGCGGCCGACAGTCATTCGGCGCTTCCGGAGTTCATGCGGGCCAGGGCGAGCGACCCGATGCCGCCCGAAGCGCAGCCTGACGTCAAACAGCTGGTGCGCGACAAGCTCGATTCGGTCTTCGTGCCCACCTCGCAGCCGCACGAGGTGCAGGTCTCACCGCCGCATCGCGATGCGCACGGACCGGGCTGGACCGCATGCGTCAGGGCAGAACTGATCTCCGCCACGGGTCGGCCGTTGGGACCACAGACCTACCGCATTACCATCGAGGAAGGCAGGATCGTTGACCGGCGCCGCGTCGAGACCGAGGACAATTGCGCCTCCGAAAGCTACGAGCCGATCTAGCGCCACCCATTTGAAGTTCCTGCGCGCGCAACGATCTCTGGATGCTTATGCCGGCGATCGTAGCGCAGCTTACGCCGCGACGCTCAACTGCTTTTCGAACTGCTCAAACGCCGAAATCGCGTCCGCCGCATACATCAGCGACGGGCCACCGCCCATGTAGACGGCCATGCCGAGCGTCTCTTCCACTTCCTGGCGCGTGGCGCCGAGCCGGACCAATGTCTCGGTATGAAAGCCGATGCAACCATCGCAGCGCGTGGCAATCCCGATCGCCAGCGCAATCAGTTCCTTGGTCTTCTTGTCGAGCGCGCCGTCGCGGGTTGCCGCCTTCGCCAGCGCCGAGAACGCCTGCATAGTGTCGGGAATGTCGTTGCGCAGCGTCTTCAGGTCGCCGGAGATGCGTTTGGTGATGTCGGAGTAGTTCTTTTCCATATGTCTGCCTCACTTGCTGGACGACGGCTGCGGCGACGGAGATCGCAGCGCGACATAGATGGCGGGAATGACGAGAACGGTGAGTAGCGTCGAGGACGCAAGCCCGAACAAGAGCGAGATGGCGAGCCCCTGAAAGATCGGATCGAGCAGGATGGTGGCAGCTCCAATCATGGCCGCAAGCGCAGTCAGAAGGATCGGCTTGAAGCGGACGGCGCCGGCCTCCAGCACCACCTCGCGCAAGGATTTGCCTTGTCCGTCGGAGTGGCGGATGAAATCGACCAGCAGGATCGAATTGCGCACGATGATGCCGGCGAGCGCAATGAACCCGATCATGGAGGTTGCCGTGAATGGCGCGCCGAGCAACCAGTGCCCGATCAGGATTCCGATCAGCGTCAGCGGGATCGGCGTCAGGATGACGAGCGGCAGGCGGAAGCTGCCGAACTGCGCCACCACCAGCACGTAGATGCCGAGGATCGCCGCACCGAACGCCGCGCCCATGTCGCGGAAGGTGACGTAGGTGATCTCCCATTCGCCGTCCCAGAGAATGCTGGGATGCGACTCGTCGGCCGGCTGGCCGTGCAGGCCGATCACGGGCTTCGGCAGCGCGCCCCAATCGTGGCTGCCGACGCGGCCCGCGACTGCGAGCATGCCGTAGAGCGGCGCCTCGAAGCGCCCCGCGAGTTCCGCCATCACCATGTCGGCGAACCGGCCGTCACGCCGGAAGATCATGGGCGAGCCTTCCTCAAAGGTCGCGTTGACGACCTGGCCGAGTTCGACCACCGTCTTGCTGCCGGGCAGCGTGTTGGCCGGCACCGGTGTCGAGGCCAGCGCTTCGCTCCAGGCGAGATCCCGCTTCGGCAAGCGGACCGCGATCTCGATCGGGTTGCGGTCCTCGCCACGATGCGAGTAGCCGATCGATACGCCGCCGAACAGCGTCTGGATCGTATCGTAGACGTCGCGCTGTTCGACGCCGAAGAATTCGAGCCGGTCCTGGTCGATCGACAGCCGCAGCCGCGGCCGCCGCTCCCCGATGGAATCGTCGATATCGACGATGAAGGGCACGTCTGCGAAAATCTTCTTGAGCTCGGAAGTCACCGCGCGGCGCGTGGTCGCATCGGGCCCGTAGACCTCGGCGAGCAAGGTTGCGAGCACCGGCGGTCCGGGCGGAACCTCGACGACCTTGATGCTGGTGCCGGCCGGCAACGTCACCGCCTTGAGGCGCTGCCTCAAGTCGAGCGCGATATCGTGGCTCGCCCGCTTGCGATCGCTCCGCGCGGCGAGCGTGACTTGCAGTTCGCCGAGTTCGGGCCGCTCGCGCAGGTAATAATGGCGCACCAGACCGTTGAAGTTGAAGGGCGCCGGCGTGCCGGCATAGGACTGCACGGAGGCGATCTCCGGCAATTGGCGCGCGATGTCGGCCGCATCGAACAGCACGCGTTCGGTGGCCTCCAGGCTTGCGCCCTCGGGCAGATCGACCACGACCGCGATCTCGGACTTGTTGTCGAAGGGCAGCAGTTTGACGGTCACGGATTTGGTCGCAAACAGCGTCATCGACAGCAATGTCGCGATGCCGACACCGAGCAGGAAGATCCAGGCCGAGCGCGGGCTCGCAACGACGCGGGACGCGATGCGCCGGTAGAGACGCCCGAGCAGGCCTTCATCATGCGCGGCGTGGGGCGCGGAAGCAGTGCCGTCCTTCGGCGCGAGGTGCAGCATCAGCCAGGGCGCCACCACCATCGCGACGAAGAAAGAGAACAGCATGGCGGCCGATGCATTGGCCGGGATCGGCGCCATATAGGGGCCCATCAATCCCGACACGAACAGCATCGGCAACAGCGCCGCCACCACGGTCAGCGTCGCGACGATGGTGGGATTGCCGACTTCGGCGACCGCCTCGATGGTGGCCTGCAGGCGCGGCCGGCCATCGCGCATGGCCCAGTGGCGCGCGATATTCTCGACCACGACGATGGCGTCATCGACCAGGATGCCGATCGAGAAGATCAGCGCAAACAGGCTGACGCGGTTGATGGTGTAGCCCATCAAATTGGCGGCAAACAGCGTGAGCAGGATCGTGGTCGGGATCACGACCAGGGTGACCACCGCCTCGCGCCAGCCGATCGCGATCGCAATCAGGCCGACGATCGAAAGCGTCGCGAGCCCCAGGTGAAACAAGAGCTCGTTGGCCTTCTCGTTGGCGGTCTCGCCATAGTCGCGGGTGACCGTGACCTCGACATCGGATGGGATCAGTCGCGCCTTCAGCCCTTCGAGCCGGCGTGCAATCTCCTGCGACACGATGACCGCGTTGGCGCCAGCGCGCTTGGCAAGCGCCAGGCTGACCGCGGGCGCGCGCTCCCATTTGCCCTTGTCATCCCGCGCATCGTTCCAGACGCGGTGTTCGCTCGTGTTTGGTCCGACCACCACGGCGGCTACGTCGTTGACATAGACCGGCCGTCCGTCCCGCGTCGAAATCAGCAGGAGCCCGATGTCGGGAATCCCCGATAGCGTCTGGCCGGCCGCGACGCTGCGCACGAGGGACGCCTCGCGCACCTGTCCCGCCAGGAACGAACGGTTGGCGTCCTTCACCTTGGCAACCAGCTGCTGCAAGGTCACGCCGAACAGCGACAGTTTTTCGGGATCGGGCTCGACCCTGATCTGCTGCGCGCCGCCGCCGGAGATATAAGTGAGCCCGATATTGTCGACCTTCATCAGCTCGGAACGCAGCTTGTCGGCGAGTTCGTAAAGGTCCTTGTCGGTCCAGCGCTCGGCGGCTTGCGGTTTTGGCGACAACGTGAGCACGGTGACCGCAACATCGTTGATGCCGCGGCCGACGATCAAAGGCTCCGAAATGCCCACGGGAATGCGGTCGAGATTGGCGCGGATCTTCTCGTGAACGCGCAGAATCGCGTCCTCGAATTTCGTGCCGACCAGGAAGCGCGCGGTGACCATCACGCGGTCGTCCTCGGTCTGGCTGTAGACGTGCTCGACCCCGTCGATTGCCTTGACGATGGCCTCCAGTGGCTTGGTCACGAGTTCGACCGCGTCGGGCGCGCGCAGGCCGTCGGCGTTGATGCGGATGTCGACCATGGGAACGCTGATCTGGGGCTCCTCCTCGCGCGGAATCGCTATGACGGCGATCAGGCCTGCGACGAGGGCTGCGAGAAGAAACAAGGGCGTCAGCGGCGAGCCAATGCTGGCCCGCGTCAGCCGTCCGGAGAAACCGAGGTTCACGGTTGCACCAACTGGTCGCCCACGCGAACGCCAGACAGGATCTCGAGCCCGTTGGGAAGCTCGGGTGACGGCAAGTCGCGGCCGCGCTGCACCGGCGTCTCGATGGTGCGGTCGGCCTGTCGGATCCGGACGTAGTCGATGCCGAAACGTGTCGTCACATAGCTCGCCGGAATCACGAAGACCTTGCGGGCGCCGCCGGAGATCCAGACCCTGAGGCGGTCGCCGACGAAATATTCGCCGAGCCCCTCGACGCTGGCATCGGCAATGACGCGACCATCCTCGATCTGCGGATAGACCAGATCGATCACGCCCCATTTCGACGCCTCGCTGCTGACCTCGGCGCCGTCGAGGCGAATCCTGTCGCCCGACTTGAGGAACACGGCGTGGCGCTCGGGCACGCGCAGGCGCAGCTTGAAATTCTGCTGTGCGATGGTGGCAATGGCGTCGCCGGGCAATACCACGG
>WNGQ01003222.1_pt1 | contig 16460 bp, 18 predicted proteins | sample 5407661 | NCBI WGS metagenome assembly WNGQ01 (sample SAMN13153382, study PRJNA577476) | soil metagenome | isolation source: 60 cm soil or saprolite under Garry oak tree replicate 2 | place: USA:California | collected 2016-06-15 | reverse complement strand
CGTCAAGCGCGGCGAAATCCGCGCTGTCTACCTCCGCACCGGACGCAAGAAAGGCCTGCGTATCGCGCCTCCAGCCCCGCAAGAAGGGCTGTTCTAACCGACAAAATTCAGCAAAGGAGCAGTGTGATCATGCATCCAAGGCGCTGGTGAACTTGGCGTCGCGGTCCCGGATCAGGAAGCGGAAGCATCCGATCCGGTAACCGAGATCCATGGTCAGGTTGCGGGCCTGCTGGGCGGTCCATGCGCCGCCCGGGTGAGCTGTCACGCCGAGAACGTGGACGTGCCGGGTGCTCACCTCCATGACGAACAGCACGTACAGGCGCCTGAGGAAAACCGTGTCCACATGAAAGAAATCACAGGCCAGCAAGCCGCCTGCCTGCGCGCGCAGGAACGCCCGCCAGGAGGTGTCGACGTTCCGCGGAGCGGGCCTTAGCCGCCGGCCGCGCAGGATCCGCCGCACCGTCGCCTCGCTGATGCGATGGCCGAGCCGGCATAGCTCGCCGTGGACCCTGCGGTACCCCCAGGCTGGGTTCTCCCGCGCCAGCCGCAGCACCAGGGCGTGGATCTCCTGGCTGGTCCGCGGACGGCCTGACCTGTTCGGGTACGTCCACTTGCGTGTGATCAGCCGGCGGTGCCAAGCCAGCAGCGTGCCCGGCGTGACCAGCCGATGGGCGCGCAGCACGGCTGGAAGCAGCCGGGTCAGTGCAGCCAGGATCGCCCGGTCGGCCCAGTCCGGCTTGGGCCGGGTGACCTGACGCCGGAGCACCGTGACCTCATGACGAAGAACCATGATCTCCGCGTCTTTCGACGCCTGGCTGCGGCCCAGCAGCACCAGCCAGCCGAAGACCTGGATCGTGATCAAGTAGAGCAGACGAAAAGCCACGAGCCCTGATCCTGGTGCAACCAGCTCATCCAGCCAAACCGCAGGTCACAATACCTGCGGCGAGTTCTGGAGCGGTACACGTCCTGACACCACCGGTTCACGCTCCGTTGATCTTGCTAACGCGGGTCCTAACCACGCCCGTGGCAGCGTCGGACTGAAGACGCCACCAGGCCCAGCCCACTGGTATCACTGACGAGCCCACCTCGCCCCGGGACGCTGAGATTACGCTAGCCAGCTAGCGAATGGCAGCTGCCGCACTAGGTAGATTGGTCGGAGAGCGTAGCCAATCGCCACGGCACCCCGGACGACTTCACACCGGGTCGCGGTGCCGCCCGCAGCACATAGCTCTTATACCGCAGGTCCTGAGCTTGCAGGTATGCCTCGTACACGACCTGGGCTATGGACGGGGCGTCGGGCGATGACTCGTCCAGAATATTGGCCTCAAGTACCGGCCACAGCTTCTTGGCCAGCGCCGTCTTGCTAACCTCTGGTCGCCAGTTGGTCCAGACCTTCCCAATGTCTTGCCCCGCCCGCCGCTGAGCATTCAGTGCCCCCTAATAAGCCCATCCCGATCAGGTGCTCCGTATCCGCGGTAGACCCCAAGTATCGCGTCTGCTAGTTCCTCATCGGTGAAGTGCTCGAACTCGAAGCAGAACTTCGACCACGTACGAATCTCTACCATGTGCTCTAGGTCGTCCGGGTCGGCTTCCGCTCCTTGTGCCGCGAGCACGAGCTTTATCTCGTCCACTACCTCGTTGCGCCTGTCTGCGACGGCTTGCGGCGTGTCGTACGGCTTGTCAGGGTCAACAGCCACTATCAGCCGTGTAGGCGGCTTGATGAGTTCGTAGTAGTCCCCTTGCAACTCTCCCACCAGAGGCGCGGCCGCCAGCGCTCCCACCTTGACAATTCGCTCTCCTACTCCGCGCAAGGTGAGAATGCGCATCAGCTCGGGGGCATTTGGAAGTCTCAGCGCTCGCCAGACCCGAGGCACTATGTACTCTTCGGTCTCACCTTCCACCACCAGGACCACCCGAGGGTGAGGTGAAATACCAAGCGCCACCAGGTCTTGGTCTAGCGTTCTAGGCCGGTTGCTCAGGCGCTCGTGCAGGGGATGCGGAGCCCTCCAGGGAATCACTCGCAGGGGTTCTGCCACTCCGTGTTGAGCTAGGTCCTCGTAGAAGCGCAACAGGACCTCGGCTGCAATCCGGTGATCCATCGCCATCCGCGCCGGGCCGGTTAGCTCTTTCCAAGCGTCGCTTGGAGCCCTCCGCATGAGGTAGCTCCACCTGCTGCCAACAGGGTCCAGGTTCTTAGCCTTAAACAAGAGATGCTCGGCATCATCCCGGACTTGCTTTGGCGAGTACCCAAGCATCGTCAGGACCGCTTCGGGGTCGAATGTCCTGCGGTACTCCCGCCACTCCTCGATCTCAGTGTTAGTGACATAAACCCACTCAGGATCTAGGTTCGGGAGGTACCGCGCTTCGACAGCAGCTATCACGGCAGCGATGCGGCGCAGGCGGACCGCCTCATCCTTGGTGTTGGGCTCGGGCCCCTCTAGCCGGGGGTACAGGTTCTTGCCTCGCCGGTGATACCGGGCACCCGCGATGAGCGGCTCGACCACCGGCAAAGCAAGGAGCTGATACCAGGAGTAGATATGGCCGTTCCACCATCCACGAGGATCGCTCGTCTTGGCGCGATCAAAGCGGAGCCTAGGCTCGTACGGCGCTGTCGCCAGATCCCGGAGCCGCCCCTCGTTACGAGCCAACCGCAGCTCGTAGAGACGCGTTACGGCGCGGACCGGCTCATGCTCGACAGGTGCCGGCGGTCGCACAGGACGACTAGTTACGGTCACGAACGGGGCCAAGAGGCCTACCCGGTACAGCTCACGTAGTGCCAAGTAGTCAAGCCGGACTCCCCGCTTCCCAGCCTCGGCAATGAACTCAGCCGTAGGTAGCGGATGCTGCTGAGTAAAAGCCCATGGCATCGAGGCCACTTGAATGGCCAGGCTTCCAGGGACGTCGGGTTCTTTCGGCTCGCTACTCATTGTTCCCCTAGGTACGTTTCTCAGTCTGCTTTAGGCAACTCGGTCGCTTCATATCGCGCCAACAGCTCGCCGAAGAACTCACGCAGCATGTCGGCAGCACCAGCCGACATCAGCTCGTAGCCGCCGAAGCGGTACACGTCGTACCCACGTAGCCGAAGCTTACGGTCTTCCGACACCATCTCGGAGTAGAGCCGGGGTGAAGCGGTTTCGCCCTCCGCGTAGTGCTGCTTCCCGTCCACTTCGATCACGATTCGCACTCCACGAGGGAAAAGCAAGAGAAAATCCATCCGCTCGCGCATCAGTACGCTTGGCTGACCGCCGCGCTCTCGGCGGGTGCGCGGGTCGTAATGGAGATACACCTGTGGCAGTAGCGCTGGTTGCTTCTCGCCATCCTCAGTAGAGCCGTACCGCTCACAGTAGGTACGAAAGAGTGTGCCCTCTGGCGGACTTGCGAGTGAAGCGGCCAGGCGGCGGTAGAGGTCGCGACCGACCTCGACACTTGGCTTGTCCTCTTGGGTGTTAGTCGCCTTCCACCAATCAATCAGATCCGCCCAGGTCAGACCGGCGGCAACCAGCGGTCGGTCGTAGAAGAGGCAGTACTCCGCATTCTCCACGACTTCAATAACGTTGTTAATCGCATCTCGAAGCACAATCCGCGGCTTGGGACCAGTCGAGGCAAAGATGATGTTCTTAAGCTGGCCGTCCACTCCGCGTACGGCACTGACCGCCTGGTCGTCCTCGAGTTGCGTGAGACGGGCGAACACGGGATTAAACAGCTCGTTTACGTACTCACGGCGAGCACCCCAGGAGCCGCTCATGCCATGGCTAATCCAGTAGCTTTTAAAGCTTTCGAAGTCTCTGAACGGCGGTGCATCGAACTTCACGCCCAGGCGGCCGAGGATAGCGCGCAGGCTCCGCAAAACAACCGAAAGATCTTCGTTGCTCAGTTGCTTACCGCCGCCAGTGCCGAACGATGTCAGGTCGTCGTACGCCAGTTTGGCTAGAGCGTACCCGGCATCGAGGTCGCTTGTGCCTTCTTCAGGCTGAAGCCTAAGCCTATCAACGAGGGTGGCGTCAAACACCCGCCGCATGCCTCCCAATGCGGGGAATTCTTCAAAGGTAAAGAAGTCACTCGGCTTCATTTAGGGATTCTACCGCAAGAACCCTATATCTCGAACTTGTTCCGCTCGAAAATAGGATTCGGCTGGTGGCCTGCGGGTCTTCCGTGCGTCAGGCGGCGTGGGTGTATTCGTTGATCAGGCCGCCCAGGACGGGTTTTCGGCGGATCTGCTGGCTATCGAGTTGAGCACGGTGGCGCGGGGAGCGTCAGGTTCGTCGCCGGGGGTGCGCTGGCCTATGCCTTGATGCGGCCGGGCCGTGTTGTAGTGCGCCTGATACTCAGTCAGGACCGCGCGCAGATGTCGCTCGCCGAGGATCAGCACGCGGTCCAGGAGTTCACGGCGCAGGGTGCCGACAAGGCGTTCGCAGGTCGCGTTCATCCGCGGTGCCTGGACCGCGGCGCGCAGGATCCGGGCGCCGGCAGCCTGGAAGACGGCGTCGAACGAGGCGGTGAAGTTCGACCCGCGGTCGCGGAGCAGGAACTTGATGTCCTCGAACCCCTCGCCGAGGCTCATAGCGAGGTTGCGGGCCTGCTGCACCGTCTACTCGCCCGTGGGGTTCGCGGTGACGCCGCCCAGATGCATCCGGCGGGTGCCGTGCTCGATAAACACCAGGACGTAGAGTCTTTTCAGCAGCACGGTGTCCACATGCGGGAAGTCCACCGCGAGGATCCCGGCGGCCTGCGCGTGGAGGAACTGCCGCCACGTCGGGCCCGCGCGGCGCGGCGCCGGATCGATGCCCGCGACATGCAGGAGCTCCCACACGGTGGACGGCGCCACGGCGATGCCGAGTTTTGCCAGTTCGCCGTGGATGCGGCGATATCCCCAGAGCGGATTCTCCTTCGCCAGGCGAACGGCAAGGCGGGCGACGCCCGGGACCGTCGGCGGGCGGCCGGGCTTGCGGCTGTTGCTCGTGTCGTACTTGCCCGCGGTCAGCCTGCGGTGCCAGGCCAGCAGCGTCGCGGGCGTGATGGGGAAGATTTCGGTCCAGCACCTGCGGGGGAGCAGCCGTGCCAGCGCGGCGAGCCACACCCGGTCCGCTGGCTCGTACCGGATCCGGCCGGCGTGCCGGCGCAGGACCGCGTTCTCGTGCCGCACCACCAGCAGCTCAGCATCCTTCGCCATGTCCTTGCGGAATAGCAGCACAGCCAGGCCAAGTATCCGGCGAACCAGCAGGTAGACGATCTTTAGCAGCACCCGGCCAGCCAACCACCACCGCTCCATGGCTGCTGGCGAAGGCACAGGTCAGCCACGCAATCGAATTTTCGAGCGGCACAGGATTCGCCAGGAATCTATTACGGAACGTGAAAGAAGGGCGCGCAAACCGGATTTCTAAGGTGTGACCGTTTCAGGCGGGTTGCGGCAGCGGGCGGCCGTGAACGCCGTCGCAGCAGGTTGCCCGGATCGGTGGTGAACGGGGTGCGACGAAGAATGGGACACAGTGAGACTCAGTTGGACTCTCTTGGACCGGTATTCGGCACCGCCGGGAAGGAGCGATTGTGACAGCAGAGCGCTACTGGCTGGACGAGAGTCCGGCCGAGGTGGAGTACCTGCTAGTGCAGGCGGAGGTGTACGCGCCCGAGGCCCAGGAGCTGCTCGACGAATCGGCCTGCCCCGGGGGGCGAGCGCGATCGATGTCGGTTGCGGAACGCTTGGCATCTTACCTCAGCTGTGCTCGCGGGTGGGCGAGGGCGGGCGGTGGTCGGCCTCGACCTTGTGCCGCGGTTGCTGGCCGTGGTCCAACAGCTGACCGCTCAGCATGGGCGGGCGATCGAGATAGTGGCGGCCGACGCGACCGACACCAAGTTGTCGGCGAACTCGTTCGACCTGGTTCACGAGCGAACGCTGCTCAATGTCACCAATCCAGGGGCTGTCGTCGCGGAGATGATGCGGCTGGCGCGGTCGGGCGATATCGTCGCGCTGCAAGAGCCCGACAGCTCCAAGCTGGGTCTGCGATCCGCCGCAGCCGGCGTGGGAGCTGCTGCGCGGTGAGTTGCTCGACGTTTACACGCGAGCCGACAAGGACTCCGCAGCAGGCCGGCTGGCCGCCCGCCTGCTGCGGGCCGCCGGGCTCCACGACGTCCATGTCTGCGGCACCGCCGTCGGCGAGTATTACCAAACATTTCTGCTAACCCTGGCAACGCTCCTACGTGATCCAGGTCCTTGCCAGCGGTCGCCTCTCGCGCGACCGGCTCGATTCCTACGCTTGTCGAGCTGGGCGAGCACCTCGGCAAGCCCGGCGCGCTGACCTGCCAGCCGGCCCTATGGCAGGCCTGGGTACCAAGCCATGACCGGCCCAGTTGCTGGGCTCGAATACGCGATCAGGTGGTGAACTGCATCTTCCCGTAACAGCAAGGGGGGGCTGTCAGGCGGCGATCTGATACTCGCGCGTTCGGCCGCCACTAGCAGACATGCGGTCCATCTCTTGGTCCGCGGAGGTACAAGGTGATGGCCCTCCACGGTCCGGTCCTCCACCTGCCGGCGAGGCTCGGCGAGCGCCCCAGTCTGACCGTTCCACTGCCTCAGTGACGTATCGGGCAGGCGCTCACCGTAGAATCAGACGCTGTGCAGCGGGCAAAGAGTGACTTAAGCGTAACGGTGCTCCATGTCTCTGATATGCAGTTTGGGCGTTATCACCGTTTCGAGCCCTCCGATTCCCTGGCCGGACATCTGATTCGCGATGTCGTCGGGTTGGTCGAAGACGGCATCCCGGCCATCGACATGATGATCTTGTCGGGTGACATCGCTGAACGGGGCCTGCGCTCGGAGTATGAGCAAGCGCTTTCCTTTACTAAGCATATCTGCCAGTCCCTCGGCCTCGAGTTCGACAGGGTGGTGGTGGTACCGGGCAACCATGATGTCAACTGGGCCCTAAGCACATCGTATTTTGCGGAATGCGAGGCGGATGAGTCAGAGCCGCAGGTTCCCTATGCAAAGAAGTGGCGGCATTACCAGGACTTCGTGACCCGACTGCACGGCCCAATGGCGTTCACTGAAGAACAGCCATACCGGCTGCATCGCTTTAGCGACCTGCCCCTGGTGGTAGCCGCAATGAACTCGACCATCATGGAAAGCCACCACGAGCAGGATCACTATGGCTGGTGCGGCCGTGATCAGCTGCGCTGGTTTGCCGAGCAGCTTGGAACGGGCGGGGACATGCTGCGGATCGGCGTGCTCCACCACAACGCACGGCGAAAGGCGCAAGCGGACAATGAGAACTTGCGCGACGAAGACGACCTCACCACCATCCTCGGCGGTCACCTGGATCTGCTGTTGCACGGGCACACGCACGAGGGCAAGGAAGACCGGCTCGCGGATGGCACGCTGGTGCTCGCGACAGGTTCGGCTGCGGTTGCCGCTGATTGGCGCCCGGGGGATGTGCCTAACCAATATCAAGTGCTGAACATTCAGTCCGGCCAGCTGACCCGGTGGGCCCGGCAGTGGGACGGCCATCGCCGATGGATTGCTGATACCCGCGCAAGCGACAGTGGCAACGATGCACGCATACGGATCAGCTTCGCCAGGCCAGGACGGAGACCTGGCCGTCGCCGACCCGGAGGCGGTGCACGTGCTGCAGCCACCCACCCCATTACGAGGCACAATCCAAGTCGGTCAGCGGATGACTTTGCGGCCCAGGTCGAAATGGTGACCCGCCGTGACCTGGGCGAGCAGGCCACGATCGAGCGGCGTAGCATGGGCGGCCGGGCTCGGCTCGATTACCTGATCGCGTTCCAGCCGAAGGCACCGCTGCGGTGCGTCGGAATCGTGGACGGGCCGGCCGATGCGGCGACCATCGCCGACCTAGAGGAGCGGGTCTTCTCGCCACTGCGGCGAGGGCGCGCCGTCGATCTGGTGGTGGTTCACCACGGGCCGGACGATCCCGCACTGCGCGCGCTCTCCCGCAATGAGGGCGTGCGCGTCAAGACGTGGACGGAGTACAACGACCTGCTGGAACCGGGCGCCTACCGGGGCTGGCTGCGCGCTGAGCTCGGAGCGGACACGCTTTATCCACAGGCGCTTTACCAGCCGCAGCGATTCCGCGACATCGACCGGTTCGGCCGCGCCGGCAGCGAGGTGCGCGACGATCTGCTCCGCGAGGTTTACGGCAGGATCATGGACGAGGATGGCCAGTTCGTGTTGGTGCTAGGCGACGCGGGCTTCGGGAAGTCTTTTCTGGTCCGTCGCCTGGCCTACGAGATGCTCGGTAATGAGCGGGCTGGCATCACACCAATTATCGTCTACCTGCGCGACCGGGATAAGCGGCAAACAATCGATGAGATGGTGTCGGCGACACTGCTGCCGAGCCGCGCTGCCTTCCATGTCGACCGATTCCGGTACAGCCTGGAGGCTGGGACGCTGGCGCTGCTCGTCGACGGCTATGACGAGTTCGCAGTCCGGGTCGGCTACGCGAACGCCGCTGCACAATTGCGGACATTCATCGAGGCGCTGCGCGGCCGGGCAAAAGTGGTGCTCACCACCCGTCCGAGCCATTTCCGTAGTACCGACGAAGTGACGAGCAAGCTATTCGATAGCCTGCGTACCGTTCATCAGGGCCGTGTTTACCAGCTTGAGCCCTTCGACGAGGGGCAGCAACGGGCCTTTCTTACCCGGTGGTACGAGCTTAGGGATGAGCCCGACCCAGGCGGGCTCGCCGGGACATGGATGCAGGCCCTTGGCGATGTGGACAATCTACCGGAGCTAGCGACGACGCCCCGCATGCTGTCTTTCATGGTTGAGGATCTCTCACTCGAAACGCTGCAAAGGGCTGCCGGGCAAGGCACAGTGACGGCCGCAGACTTGTACCAGAAGCTGGTCGATCGGTGGTTGAGCGGGGAGACTGCCAAGGCCCCCCCGGACGCTCCAGGGACCGTGTCGGCAGCGCATCGCCAGGAACTGCTTGAAGACCTCGCCCTAAAGCTATGGCTGGCCGGGGAGCGCGACGTCACCGAGGATACGCTGCAACATGCAGCCCGTGACGTCCTCGACCTGCCCAGACTGAAGCTGACGCTCGACCAGGCAGCCCAAGAAATGGGTGGCCGCACCCTGCTCCAGGTAGACGAGCACCGATGGCGATTCGCCCATCAGTCCGTCTGGGAATTCCTGCTTGCCCGGCGCATCGCCGCGCTGCTCGGCGCAGGAAAGGGCGACGAGCTGTTGGGCGAGGCGCAGCTCACCGGGCTAACGATCCGCTTCCTGCGTGACCTCGCTCCTCGGGAAGGCACCGCTTGGGCCGCCAGGGTCGCCGGTGATCGCCGATGAGCGACTGGCGCAAGCGAAACGCGCGAGCTCTGCTGCGCGAATTCCAATCCCATGGCCTGGCCATTGGCGTGCGCATGGCCGATTTTGCCGGGGAAGATCTCCGCGGTCAGGTATTCGCGCCAGACGATGATTTGGCCGACGCGGACTTCCACGGCGCCGACCTAACCGATGCACGGCTGGCCGACGTCGACCTCACCGGCGCCAACCTGTCCGGCGCCCGGCTCGATGGCGCGCGTCTGGACCGGGTCATTCTCGCCGACGCGGACCTCGCAGGAGCACACCTGGACAGGGCGTCACTGATCGGCGCCGACCTAAGCGGGGCTGCGCTAACAGGGACCACTTGGCGGCGCGCCCGGCTCACCGCCGCATGGCTCTCGCCGGGCGTAATTCTCGACGCATGGGGAGCGGCCATCCCGAACGAAATTCCTCGGCTACAAATAGATCCTGGTGCCGCTGCCACCACCGCCCTGGCCTGGGCCTCACTCGGCGACTTGCTCGCTGTCGCTAGCGGTCAGCACGTCACGCTCTGGGACCCGGACACCGCCACCCCGCTGACTACCCTCACCGGCCACACCGACCGGGTGAATGCAGTCGCGTTCTCCCCTGAAGGCACCCGCCTCGCCACCGCCAGCAATGACAAGACGATCCGGCTTTGGAACACCGCAACCGCCACCTCTCTCGCCAGACTCACGGGGCATACGAGCGCAGTGCTCGCGGTCGAGTTTTCCCCTGACGGAAGCCGTCTCGCCACCGTCAGCAAAGACGGCACCATCCGGCTTTGGGACACCGCAACCGCTAACTCCCTGGCTGCATTCTCCGACCACACCGACCGGGTGAACGCAGTCGCGTTCTCCCCTGACGGAACTCGCCTCGCCACCGTCAGCAAAGACGGCACCATCCGGCTTTGGGACACCGCAACCGCAACCGCAACCGCCACTCCCCTAGTCAGATTCAGCGGCCATGCCGTCCCCGTGCGAGCGGTCACGTTCTCCCCCGATGGCAGCCGTCTCGCCACCGCCAGCGACGACGGCAATGTCCAGCTCTGGAAAGCTGCCGCTGGCAACCCTCTGGCCACCCTCACCAGTCATGCCCGTCTGGCGACCCTGGTCGCATTCTCTCCGGACGGCACCCGTCTCGCCACCGCCAGCAACGGTGGTACAGCCCGAGTCTGGGACACCGCCACCGGCACCCCCGTGGCCAGCTTCCCCGACAGTACCCGCGAACTAACTGGGATCACCCTTTCCCCAGACGGCGGATGCCTCGCCATCACCAACATTCACGGCAGTATCCGGCTCCGGAACATTGCCACCGGCGCCACCGTGGCCAGATTTCCCGGCCAGACTCTTCGGGTGACTCGGGTCATATTTTCTCCAGACGGCGCCCGTCTCGCCATCGCCAGCGCTGACGGGACTACTCGGATCTGGGAAATTGTCACCGGCCTCCGCCTGGCTATCTTTACCGGCCACAACGACCCAGTAAACGCGCTCGCGTTCTCTCCCGATGGCAGACGACTTGCCACCGCTAGCGACGACAGCACCGTCCAGCTCTGGGACACCGCCACACGGACCTTGCTAGCCACCCTCACCGGTCATAGCGGTCCCGTAAGGGGGGTCGCCTTCTCCCCAGACGGCACCCACATTGCCACCGCTGGTGCCGACGGCACCGCCCGGATCTGGGACACTGCCGCCGGCATCTGCCTGGCGATCCTTACCGGGCACACTGGCCCCGTAAACGCGGTTGCGTACTCAGCCGACGGCACTTGCATCGCCACCGCCAGCGACGACGGCACAGCCCGGCATACAGACATCACTATTCTGTCCCGCACACAACCCCGACGAGGGCGCTCGATCCTCGCCCATCAGATCGCCGTCCAACCTTCTCCCCAAGTCGTAAGAGTCGGAGACTCCGTCGGGGCACTAGCAGACGGAGTGACATCTGCGTTGTTCTCCCGTGACGGCACCATCATCGCGACGGGTCACTGGAATGGCTCTTTCGCACTTACCCCTGTTCGACCTGACAGGTCGCGCCACGTTACTCGTCTCATAGACCTGCCCGACGGCGGCTGGGCCGCCTTTCACGGCGACCATCGATACGAGCTGAACGGTAACTCGGCCGGACGATTCTGGTGGACCGCAGGACTATGTCGCTTCGAACCCGGAGAGCTCGACGGGTACGGCGTCGAAGCCCTATGACCTCCAATGCATCCATGGCACGTGTCCTGTCTCAAACGAGCTGCTCTGTGATTGACGCCGTGACCAGCGCAGATGGCAGGTTTGGTGAGACGGCTTCGCAATCTTGTCTCACTTGATCTGCTTGGCTAATGGCGTCTTCGCCACCATGTCGCATTTGAATTGCTCTGTCCGGAAACATCGTCTTCGTCGGCGGCCTCATCGCAGAAACCCCGGAAACGGTCTTCTGGGTGGACACAGAGGCGATCCTCGGCTCGGGTTGCTGTGCCGTGGCACGCGACATCAAGAGCCCAGATGGGCATACGCTCCGATGTGGCCGCTACGTGTACTACCAGGCACTGCAAGCGGCCAAGCCGGTGCCGTCACTGGAGGTACTGCTTGCCGACACCGGCAAGACCGACCTGGCACCCCGGTTCCGATCCGAGCACAGCGATGGGTGGCCACGGGGCGGTAGCTGACTCGCCGCATCGGCACGGTCCATCCGATCTGCGGCATAGCGTGCGATGGGGTATGAACAGGTCCGTGACGGCGGACCTGCCGAGGAGGACGCAATGGACATCAACACCGCCGCGCCAGTCATCACCCGTGACGAGATCCTCATCCACGCCCCGTCGAGACCATCTGGGACATCCAGGCCGATGTCGCCGCGTGGCCCTCATGGCAGCCCGACGTTGACGGCGCCCAGGCCGACGGCCCGCTTGCGGCCGGATCGGTGTTCCGCTGGCAGACCGCGGGCCTGGACATCACCTCCACTGTCACGGAGATTGACGCCCCGCACCGGATCGTGTGGGTGTCCCGCGACCTTGGTAATGAGGACGTAGCGGCGGGCTAGCGTCGTTTGTGGTGAGGATGGCCGGGAGGGCAGCCCCGCGGGGTTGTCCTTTTTTCGTGTGCGACGCCACCGTGATCAGGTTCGGGTAGGCGGCGGCCCTCCCGTCTTTCTCTTGGCCGAGGTGGCGGGAGGGGCCGCGCGGGGTGCGCGGAGGCACCGATGGTCACGGTAGGCCTTGTTGCGGGCGTGGTCGAGCGGCGGCTGGCGGCGGGGCGGTTGCGCTGCCCGGTGTGCTCGGGCCGGCTGACCGGGTGGGGACCTGCCCGCGAGCGGGTCATCCGTGGCCAGGGCGGGATCGGCTGGCGGCTGCGCCCCCGCCGGTCGCGGTGCGGCGGCTGCGGGGTCACGCATGTGCTGCTGCCGGTGAGCTGCCTGCTGCGCCGGGCTGATGCGGCGGCGGTGATCTGGGCGGGGCTGGCGGCCAGCGCGGCGGGCGCGGGCCACCGGAAGATAGCTGCCGGGCTGGGCTGCCCGGCTTCGACGGTGCGCGGCTGGCTGGCCCGGTTCAAGTCGCGCGCTGAGCTGGTCCGCGGGGTGTTCACCGTGTGGCTGTGCGCTCTTGACCCCGATCCGCCGCCGCTGGCGCCAGCGGGGTCGGCGGCTCCGGACGCGGTGGCGGCGGTCGCCGCGGCTACTGCTGCGGCCGGGCGCCGCTGGGCGGGGCGGCTGGTCAGCCTGTCGCCGGGTGAGCTGGCCAGCTCGGTGAGCGCGGGGCGGCTGCTGTCGCCGTCGTGGGCGCCGGAGCTGATCAACACCAGTCCGGGCTAGGCGGCGGGCTAGCGGGCCGGCAGGGTTGCCAGGAGCAAGATCAATCCCCCTTTTGCCTTTGTTCTGGAGGTTGCCCATGACCGCCGCAGGTGATGAAGAGGCCCGCCGCGCGGGGCGGGCCCGTGCCGTCGCGCTGTTCCGGTACTCGCTCATCCGCGAAGCAGCCGATCCCGGGCTCAGTACCCACCAGCGCGGGCGGCTGGTCCGCGAGCTGGCCGCCCGCCCGCATGCCGGGCCGTTCGGCGAGCCGGTCACCGTGTCGCGGCCCAGCCTGGACCGCTGGATCCGGGATCCACCGGTTGATCGTGGCCCGCGACACGCTCACCGGCTGGCCGAACGGCCCCGCATGCGCCCGGCCGGCCAGCTGCCGTACCAGCCGGCCCCCGCTGCCGGGTGGACAGGCCAGCGTCGGCCGCCTCGCGGATCAGCTCGTAGCGGAACAGGGCCACCCGGTGCGCGCGCTCGGCCCGCCGCTGTTCTTCCTCGGCTCCTGACACAGATACCTCCTCGGTGATCGCGGTGAAAACCAGCAATCACCGAGGGTCGCGGCTCACCCGCCGCCTGCCCAGGGCCAGCTCGTGTTGACCGCCCCCGCCGGCCAGGCCGGGGCCAGCAGCATCCCCGAGGTGACCGCAGCGGCCAGGTGCCAGCGCGGCGCCTCGCCCACGGCCACCAGCACCGCGGCCGCCGCAGCGGCGACCGCGGCCACCGCGTCCCCCACCGCCGACCCTGCCGGGGCCGGCAGCGGCGGATCGGTCACCAGGCCCGCGGCCAGCGCGGTGAACACCGAGCGGACCTGCTCCGCCCGCGCCGCGAACGCCCGTAGCCAGCCCCGGACCGTGGAGGGCGGGCGGCCCAGCATCCCCGCGATCGTCCGGTGCCCCGACCCGGCCGCCTTCGCCTCCAGCGCCGTCCCGATCACCCCGGTCTCATCCGCCCGCCGGCCAGGCAGGTCACCGGCAGCAGCACATGCGTCCGCGCGCATCCCCGGCACCGGGCCCGCCGCGGACAGAGCCCGTGGTAGCCACCATCCCCGTGGGCACCAATCCGCTCGGGGTCGCGGCCAACCCGAGGACCAACACCATCTACGTGGCCAACGACCTCGACAACACGGTGTCAGTACTCACCTCTTGCCACGGATGAGCTGCCGTCAAAGATGATCCGCAACTGAAAGGGGCCTGACTCGCTGGCCGAGAACGCCACGGGCAGACGCCCGAAGGCTACGCGGCCCTCAGCGACCTGAACTCGAAATTAGTCCAGGCCGGCTTGGCCCGTGCCTGCAGGACTGCCATCGTGACCATCCAAGCCAGCCCGTTCCGCATCACGGCCATACCCGGCCTCGTGCGGCCGTCCCCCCGAGCCGAACCACCGAGGTGCTACAAGATCCGTCAAACAAGACCCAGCGTGCGTCAAGGATCAAGCGAGCCGATGCGTAAGGGCATCAAGCGGGACTGGGGTGCACATGCACCGTCCCACTTTGCCAGTCCGACAGGGCGACCCAGGTGGCCGGCGGGCGGCACACATGAAATACCCGGTAGACGGGAGGTGAAGGGGACTACGAAACCGCGGTCGGCCGTCGGCGTAGCCTCGCGGTGGCCTGCGCCGGCGGACCTGGTCGGCGCCGCCCCGCTACGAAACGAACAAGGTGCCCCCGGTGACTGGCAGGGCAACTGCCTCCCTCATCTCCGTCACCCCTGAAATCCGGGCCGAAGCCGACTCAACGGCAGTTGAGCTGCTCAACTGGCTGGGCTTGGCGAAGCTCAGCGACGATGACCGGGTAGCAGCGGTGGCGGCCGGGATGCTGTGTCGGCATTTGCTCGGCGAGCAGCCCGGGGCTCGGTCGGAAGATGCGCCTCCGCTGTACCCCAGTCTCCAGACTGGTGGTTGGCTGGACGCTGCGACTGGCGCAGGCGGCTACGTTGCCGCACAGGATGACGTGGAGGGCGAGCAGGCAATTGCTGGGCTCGGACGGGTCTGGCGTCACCAGGAACCTTGACTGACATGCTGCCGCGCCCATACTGCATCCATCGGATTACTTGTCCCTTATCCGACGATGAGGGGCCGAGATGGGAGGGTGGGAGCTCATGACCCTGAACTGGCCGCTCGAACAGCAAGGATCGGCGGGCGAGAACGTCCGCAGCGTGCAGTACCTGCTCAATGATCACGGGTCGGCCCTTGTGGTTGACGGCGATTTCGGGCCCCAGACCAGCGCCGCCGTCCATGCCTTCCAGTCGGGTCACGGCCTCGGCGCCGACGGCATCGTCGGTAACCAGACATGGCCGCTCTTAATCGTCGAGGTGTCGGCAGGCAGCTCGGGCGACGCTGTCAAGGCGGTGCAAAGTCAGATTAACTCTCGCACCGGCTGGCTGGCGATCGATGGCATCCTGGGCGCGGGCACCGAGACCGCCATACGCTTCTTTCAAGAAGACATCGGGCTCGGCGTTGACGGTATCGCCGGCCCGCTCACGTGGAACGCCCTGGTGTCTGGCTACCTTCGCAGCCAGGGCGGACCGGCCGCGGCAGACCAGATGTTCCGGGCGTGGACTCGCAATGACCGGGCAGGTGCCGGCAAGGAAGCGACGCCCCAGGCAGTGAACGTGCTTTTCGCCCGGACGTGGCACGCGGCCGACGGATGGAGCTTCGACCGGTGTGAGGGCGCCGCAGGCTCCTTCTTTTGCACATGGCGCCGACCCGGGGAGCAACTGGTTCTCGGCGGCAACAACAACACCGGGGCACCGTTTTATTACGTCAACAACGTGACCTTCCAGCCGTGAGCGGGCTTAGGCGCGTTATGTGAGTTGGATTCTTGTTCATGCCGCGCCGGTGAACTGGGTGAGCAGGAGGGTGTGGGCCGCGAGCGGGGCGGCGGTCCTGGTTAAGAGCCCTTCGAAGGTGTGCGCGCCGCGGCGGGCGAGGTCCATCTGGTCGGTGATCTCCTTGAACGAGGTCTCGACCCGGTTGCGGAGCCTGGCGATCAGGCGTTGCAGCGCCTTGGGCGTGGTCGTGCGCTGCTTGCGGGTGGGCGGGATGATCACGTCGATCCCGCCGCTGGCCATCTCGGCGGCGAAGCGGATGCCGGTGAAGCCCTTGTCCAGCAGCAGCGCGTCGATGCTGGCGGCGTCCCCGGCGACCAGGTCGGTGTCGATCTGGCGCTCATCGATGGCGGCGGGCACGATGGACCAGGCGCGGACGAGACGTCTGCCCAGGTCGGCGCGGATGGCCAGGCGGAAGCCGTGGAACCATTCGGCGTGTGCGCCGTCGCGGCCGGACCGGGCGGCCAGGTCGTTGCCCGGGCCGGTCCGCTGATCCGGGCCGCGGACCCGGGAGGGATGCCTGACCGGCAGCGCGGAGGTATCGATCTGCTGGA
>WNGQ01003220.1_pt1 | contig 16466 bp, 13 predicted proteins | sample 5407661 | NCBI WGS metagenome assembly WNGQ01 (sample SAMN13153382, study PRJNA577476) | soil metagenome | isolation source: 60 cm soil or saprolite under Garry oak tree replicate 2 | place: USA:California | collected 2016-06-15 | reverse complement strand
GCTGTCGGTACGTCTCTTCGTTTCTTCCCATCAGATGGTCGCAGATGAAGAGACCGTCGAACCCGGATTTCTCAGCCTCCAACGCTACCTTCCGGACCCCGTTGTAGCTTATCCCTAGGTGATTCTCGATCTGAACACTGAACTTCAAGGATATTTCTCAGAGTTCAGGAACGCTTTGTCTTGGTATTTATCGGCGTAATCCCCGGAGCTTTCGATAGTACAAGCCGAGCAACGCGACTGCGATGCTGACAACGAGCACCGGCCCTACGAAGGGCAACATGGTAACCGAGACTGCGAGTGAGATCCATGGAAACGACTTTGCACGGCCTCCCTTGAGCAGTTTGATGCCCGACGCGGAACCGATCACGTAGACGAGGATTGCCGCGCCACTCGGGATCAAGAGCGCTGTCTGTAGATCGATGCTCAGAAAATACGACACGGCCAGAGTGATCATTCCCAAGGCGGTCAGTAACGCGAGCGAAAGATGAGGAACACCGGTCGTGCTGTTGATTCGAGCTATCGCTCTTGGAAGGCCTCCCTCCTTCGCGACGGAATAGATGACTCGGGACATCCCGGTCGTGTAAGCGTTGACTGTTCCGAAGATGATGAAAACCGCAAGAACCCCAGTGCTAACAGCACCGTAAACGCCTAGAGCGTTCGAGAGAATCGCGGCGAATGGAGCGACACTGCCTCCAGCTTTGTAGGCCTGAGTTCCGACAGTCGCAAAGGCGACCGAGAAGTACAAAGCGCTGATCACGATGACGCTGAGGATGATGCTTCGGTGGAAGTCTCGTTCTGGGTTCTTGAACTCCTCCGCCACATTGGACACGTTCTCATAACCAAGGTAGGACCAGAAGATGAGAGCGGCTGCCGTGCCTATTGGGAGAACTCCGTTCGGGAAGAATGGAGAAAAATTCTCGAGTCGAACAAGTGGAGCAGACGCGATCACCGCAGTGAGCAGCAATCCAACGATCGCGACTATCACTGCGAGCTGAACTTTTCCGCTAATTACAATGCCTCGATAATTGATCATGAAGGTTCCTAGAATTATCAGCGCCGCAACAGCGTAAATCATCTCTTTACTCAACGGAATCGCGTACGAAAGATAGGAAGCAGCGATAACGGTTACGACCGGAGCGCCAGTCACATACCAGACGATGAAAAGCCAGCCCACCACGTCAGCCCAACGCTGTCCGAAGCTTTCGCGAGCGAATGCGTAGACTCCTCCAGATTCCGGCTTGCGCGCTGACAGGCTTGCGAAGGTGAAAGCGAGCGGATAACTGGCTAATGAGAGTATGAGCCAGGCGATAAGTGACGCTGGTCCCGCAATCTGGGCCGCCAGCCCGGGCAGGACTAGGACCCCTGAGCCGAGGACTGAGCTCATGTACAGTGCGACAGCGTAACGCATCGTCACAGCTTTGCGAAGACCCGGGGTACCTTCTGGCACAGCCCATCAATCAGGGGTCCGGATTCGAATCCGGGTTGGATAAAGGCTAGTTCGCCAGAGAAATGCGAGACATACGATTTGGTGATAGCCTACTTGTTACGAACAGAATGGTTTGATAACTTGGCGTTCTTGCCCGACTCAGTTTTCAGTCTTGTCTGGCGAAACGGCGATTGCTTCGCATCGAGTATGGTCTGGATGAATTCCTTGTAGCCGGTTGTCATCTCATCATACGCCTTCGCGACCTCTCTCATGTCGGGGATGAGCGCTTTGAGTTCCTTGGAGAGTTCTGTATCCGTGTTGCGAAGATGGAACCGGTTTCGGATCTTGACGACGACTGATTCGAGTTTGTCGGTCCAGTCTTTTTCCCAAAGTATTCTGGTGAACAGTTCTCCAAAGTCAAATTCTTCTGCCGCTGGCTCGGGCTGGTGCTCAAATATTTCCAGCGCCTTCTTGCGTGTCTGATCGGAAAATCGGTCCTCGAAAGACGCATCATCCTCCTCCGAACTCACAGCAGGACACGACGCTTTGCTCACGGTTGATTCGTCAATCGTAAGTCTCGTGTTACCCTTATCGGCAGTCGGCGACTGCCTTTGCTCGATTCTCTTCATTGAACCACTCCGTAGAAAGCGCCCTGAGAGGGATCAAGAATCTATTTGAGCCGGGACGCAGTAATCTATGATAGGAATGCACGCCCACCAGCCGACTCCAGTAGCAGCACAGAGTCCTCTCGGACAAGCGATGCAGTCGGCATCAACAATGGGTTTGCTACTCCTAGTACCGCCTCAGCCGCAGGAGACTTGCCCGGTATGCGGTCATGTGCAGTCCTCCGGTTGGAAGTTCTGCAGCAATTGCGGCACGAGACTCAGATGCCCATCATGCAACACGCAAAGTCTTGGAAAGAACTATTGCCACAACTGTGGCACGCATCTAAGGTCATAGAATGCTGATAATCCATCTAGGCTAGCTTTTCGGAATCACGTTTTAGGATTGTTTTTTGCGCATTTGCAGAAGCCTTGTTCTTCGCCGATCTTCTGCTCCTCTTTCGCCAATTGGTCGCTGCGGATGTAGCGTTGGCAATCCGGGCAGAAGTGTTTCCTGATCTCAGCGAGACGCTTCCTGTTCTCTTCAAGATCCAGTAGTCGCGCCTTGCCTGGGCGTTCGTTTTCTTCGACTTTTCGGAGACGCCTGCGTTCCGCTAGTGTGAAGCTTAGCTGGGCGCGTTCCCATGGAGGCACCCGTTTCTTCTCAGACATCTCTCCCTATTTCCTCGAGATCCTCTATCATAATCCTTCCATCCAAGGGTGGAACAAGCCCAAAACAAGCCCCGTTCCAGAATCTAGAACATGCCTCCTATTTCGCCCGCAATTCGTTCGAGAACCACCCTAGACTTCCCGTCTTTCTGCCATATGATCCAATCCCGGACCCTGCCCTGAATCGCGAGACTCGCCCGTTATCCATGCCAGACAGGAAATTTTCCCAAGAAAAAGGAGGGGGGGTATAGCACAGAGCATCTCGCGACGCAAGACTGGATGAGCCAGAGACTTCTCGATCACAAAATTGTCATTACCGCTGATAGCGAATAAACGCTCTTTCCCCGTTCAAATCCGTTGAGTTATCAGGACCCAAACCCCCTGTCAGAACACCATGAGGTTGAAGATGCCTTTGAAGATGCATAGGCTGCTATCGCTCCTCGCATTCGTCCTCGCACTGATAGGAGGCGTGCTAGTTGTCGTATCGTCGCTCGGCGGACTCGGACATCCAAGCATCAGCTCTCTCGCCATCAACGGCCTAGTCTTCCTGCTCGGTCTAGGCGCCATTCTGGGAGGCTGGATGATCTACACGGGCGTCCGCAAGCTCGGCGGCATCGTGACATTGATCGCTGGAATCATCCTGTTCGCATTAACGGGAGGAGCAGGCACCTCGGTGCTACTCGTCCTGGCCGCTGGGGTCCTAGGACTCCTCGCTGCAGAGCTGAAGCCCTGGTGGGCTTTCTGGCGGTAATCCCCCGCCAGCTCTAGAACGATCCGTACAGATTTTCTTTTCCTAGATTAGCCAGTCGTACTTCCGGGCTGGTTTGTCTTGGCTGCTTGTGCTGCGATGAGCCGTTGTCTTGTGGCTTCTATTGTCGAAGTCGAGTAGAATACGACGAGTATGGTGAAAAGTCCGACCCCTGTTAGGAACTGATATCGAAGTAAGGGTGTCGAAGCGGTGAAGGTGAACCCGTTGGTCAGGGCGATCATGATAGTCGCCACCAGCCAAAGGAGAGTTGTGATTGTGAGCGTGACTTGTAGTTTCATTCGTTCTAGCGACTTTGATATTGGCAGGATTCCTGATAGGCCGAGCAGGATACCTGTGACGCTGATCAGTAGACCGGTAATATACGTGATTGCATAGTTGCTGATGTCCTGGAGTGTGATGGTATAGGCTATGGTTCCGAACATCACGAGAGACGCAAGTACCAACAGAAACATGGCAGTGTTATGCCAGGAACTTTTCGAGCTTCCTGACGTCACTCTAACATCGTCCCTCTACCACTCCGCCTCTCCAGTATGGTTATTGGACTTTTGCCAGGCTACACTCATGTCCCAAACGAATAGTTTCATTCTCTGGTTCACTTCTCTCTCTTGGATTAGACCTGATCTCAGGGCTAATCTTCGCTTTGGCTGCCAGGCTTGAAACACGCAGGCTGGATTCTCGATCTCTACCACAAAGCCAGCCAGATGATCGTATGGCTGAAGAAAACTGATGGTAGTTGCGTAAGACTCACCGATCCCTGGAAGCCGAAGATCCATGTAGGCGGGAGTTTTCGAGATCTCTTAGATCTCGCTTGTCGTCCTGGGCTTGAAAACGCTATTTTTGTCGAGAGGTATGAGAAGGCTGGCGATCTCGAAAGATCGAGGGTACTGGAGGTAGAAGTTGATGGAGACCGGGAAGCAGTAGGACTAGCCCGGAAGCTTGAACAATTTGGCCGTTATTCCAAGTTCCGTTTCTACGATATCGACGTTCCCTCGCCACAGATGTATCTGTATCGCAGAGGCCTCTTCCCGCTAGCGTTTGTTGAAGCGGAAGAGACCAGTCGAGGAATTAGCTGGACTCTCAAGGACTCAAGAGAATCCATTGATTATCAACTACCACCTCTAAAAGAGACCAGTTTTGAGATCAAGACCGAGAAGATCAGGAAAATTCGGAACTTCGACGATAAACTAGCCTCAGTCCACTTTAGCCGCGACGAAAAAGAGATACTTGCCCTGGACTCGGGCGATGAAACAGACAAGATCCTTGGACTGGTAGAGGCCTTCAGGATCGAGGATCCTGACGTGATCATGACCCATGGCGGCGATTCTTTCATCTTCCCATATCTTGCTCGCAGAGCCCAAGAGCTTGGAATTCTAGACCAGCTGATCCTCGGCCGAGACATCTCACCCCTTAGAGTCTATGAGGTTCAGGGCCACAGCTACTTCTCCTACGGTAAGATACTGTATCGTGAGACAGCCGCCCGGCTTTTAGGCCGGTTGCACGTGGATCAGAACAACGCCTACGTGAGCGCCGACTGCGGGCTTGAGGGCCTGTTCGAGGTCTCACGGACCTGTATCATGCCGATCCAGAGGGCTAGCCGTGCGACCATCGGCACCAACATGACAAGCCTCCAGCTATACCACGCGATCAAACGTGACGTCCTCATTCCATGGAACAAGAATCAGCCTGAAGAACTGAAGAACAGCGGAGAGCTAGTTATGGCCGACCGTGGAGGATTCATCTACGAGCCTCAGATCGGCATCCATGATCACGTTGGAGAGCTGGACTTTGCCAGTCTCTATCCGACACTCATGACACAAAAGAACCTCAGCGGCGAAACTGTCAACTGCACTTGTTGTCCGGATTCCACGAACCGTGTTCCAGAACTCGACTTCAACATCTGCGAACGATGGACAGGCATCGTTCCCCTCTCCCTGAAAATACTTCTCGACAAACGAGCCCGGTACAAGATTGCAAAGAAAGCTATCCAGGACGAGGACTTGAAGACGCTTTATGATCGACGCCAGGCCGCGCTAAAATGGATCCTAGTCTGTTCATTCGGTTATCTTGGATTTAAGAACGCCCGGTTTGGAAAGATAGATGCTCATATTGCGACCTGTGCTTTCAGCAGAAAAGTTCTGGGGCAGGCCTCAGCGATTGCTGAGGCTCATGGTTTCGAGCTTGTCCATGGAATAGTCGATTCCTTCTGGTTGCACAAGCGGGATGCAACGAGAGAAGAGTATGAGGAACTCTGCAAGATCATACGCGAAAAACTTGGTCTGCCTATTTCTTTTGAGGGAACTTACAGGTGGATTGTTTTTCTTAGCTCAAAGACAGACTCGAAGGTTGGAGTGCTAAACCGGTATTATGGTATTTTCGAAGATGGAAAGCCTAAGATTCGCGGAATAGATCTTCGGAGGCATGATACTCCGGAGGTCGTTAGACAGTGCCAGCACATGATGCTAGATATCTTTACCAGAGCTCGCGATTCTGGCGAGTTCAGACTTCTCATCCCCAAGGCTCTGAGGGTCCTGGAAAAGTTCGTCGGTTTGTTGCGAGAGCGCAAGATTCCTCTAGAGGATCTTGTGATAGTCAGGAACCTGAGCAAGAATCCGGACGAGTACACTCACCAAGTTCCTCAGGCGATAGCCGCAAGACATCTTGTTGCACAAGGAGGTTCGGTGCATGCCGGGCAGCAGGTCAGCTACATTCTAACCGTAGACCAGACCCGCACGGCTTTACCGCCAGAGGTTACTGGTGAAGACACAGTCTATGATTCAGAACGGTACGTGGACCTGCTATGTTCGTCAGCCGCAAACCTTCTCCTACCTCTTGGATATGATGCAAAATACCTTCGATCCATGTTCAGAGGAAGCCGGGATGCAGCAACCGGTCGCCCCAAGGATCGATTGAAAGACGACAGAACGTGCCTGGTTTATCCAGGAAATCGCCCAGAATAAGCCCTAATCTCGAATCTGGGCCTATCGCAATTTTTGGCCTGAAAATCGTTCGGGAATTATGGGATAGAACAAGCAAACGCCATCTCAGCCAAGCACAGACTGCGCTTTGATCAGCTGGACTCGCCCATTATCGGTGCCGGACAGGAAATGTCCCGGAAAAAAGGGGGTATTGTTGAGCGGTTTTACATCGCACGAGCGGTTTTCCTGAGAATCAGCCTTGGAGATATCTTGTCAGTGTCTGATTGTCTAGAGTGATGACTTCCGTGTTTCCTTGCTGGATGAACGGATGTCTTGTGACGGTCAGCTGGGTAAACGCTCCCTTGTCGTGTAGTGTGGCGGAGATGTGGGCTGTCTGGGCTAGAACATTGTCCATCGCCTTGTTTCTTGATTGCAGGTTCGTGATGACGATGACCATGTTTCGCTGCTCTGCGAGCATGGCCAAGGAACGGATATTTCTAGAGAATAGATCGAACGCTTCCCTCTTCTCTTTGACATCCGGATCGCAGTAGAGAACGGTAATGTCCGATACGATCGCCAGCCGTGCATCGCACTGGTCAACTGCCTGCGCGAGCTCGTCGGTGATGAGGCTGCTCAACTGGTGATGGGTAAAAGCCCTGCTGAGACGAATCCGCAACTTAGTCCTCTCCTGATCCAGCCCGAGGCTGAAAGCGTGTTTAGACACGGTGTACGCATCGAACACATTGCCCCCGTCAACAAACACGACATCACTATCCAATCCCGGCGGAAGAGGATTGATAGCCCGGACGCAGAAGAGATGACTGAGAGCATTAGACGCTTCGCCCTGAAGGCTCACTAGCTGGCCGAAACGGAGAGCAAGGACTCCATCAAGCAAACCGATCCCTGAAGCCAGGTCTGACAGAACATCTCGGAGTAGCGTGCTCCCCCTGCTCAGCTTAGCCTCCAACAGCTCATCAGGCTCGAACAGCTCCTCCGCGTTCTTACAGAACATGTTCGTAAGGAGCCGTTTTCCAGGTGGAAGAGCTGACGGCTGGACTTTGAGGGTTTTTTCAAGCTCGAAACCGCATCCCGGACAGGTTTCCAGGAAGACGAGCTGGACTCTGCGTGGATTAATGAACAGTTTAGAGAGGACTAGGGCCTCATCGCAGAGACTGCAACTGTACAGATAGCCCTGAGTACTTGATCGGTCCTGGTCTAGCTGCCAAATCTTCGGCTGAAGAGGCTCAATGATATTTCGACTGCCCATTTCTTACTCTTTGTAGTGGTCCTATTCGTCGCGTTTGTTTCGCGGGACAGCGTCTTCAACACCTTTCTCGGTGATGTGGAAGTATGTCTCGGATTCTGGCAGATAGGGCGAGTCTATCACCTTCGCCACCCGTAGTCCCTGACTGGACTTTTTGAGCATGATACGGTGTGTAGATGCGTGAGCCATGATGTTCCCGCCTGCGGGACGCATAGGATCGCCAAAGAAGGCCTGCGGATTAGCTTGAACCTGGTTAGTCACAACTACCGCGAGGTTGAGGGCTTGGGCGATGCGGAGGAGCTTGTGGAGATGGCTGTTCAAGCGTTGCTGTCGTTCGCTGAGGGACTCGCGACCAATATATTCGCCGCGGAAGTGTGAGAGGATGGAGTCGACGACTAGTAGTTTGATGTTTTCTTCTTTGCAGATCTTGAAGGCGTGATCAACGGTGAGTATTTGGTGGTCGCTGTTGTAGACGCGGCTGTATATGATACCGTCAAGGATTTTGTCAGCGTCCTGTCCGCTGGCCTGGGCCATCTGAAATACTCGTTGGGCGGCGAAGGTTCCTTCGGTGTCGATGAAGAGGACTTTACCTTCCAATCCTCCTTCTGCCGCTGGAAGTTGTGTCTGAATACTCAGTTTCATGCAGATCTGCGATTTTCCTGCTCCGAACTCGCCGACGAACTCGGTGATAGCCTGCGTCTCAAGTCCACCACCTAGTAGCTTGTTGAGGTTGCTTGATCCGAAGCTGAGGCGGAGGAGAGTCTTACGCCGCTCCCATAGCTGTTTGGCGGTGACGAAGTCTGTCTGGATGGTTTCGCGGGCGGCTTTGCTGATCTTGTGGGCAACGCTAGTCTCGAGGCCCGCTTTTTCGACGAGCTCGCGGATAGGCGCGATTGCGAGAGACGCGATATCGTCGTAGCCTGCCTCTCGGAGCTTGTTGGCGGTGACTGGTCCGACGCCGTCTAGGTCTTGAAGATCTAACACTTCAGCGGTCATTATAGGTCTAATAGTCGCTGGGCTCTGAGTTCGCTTATCTCTCACAGTGAGGAGTGAAAGTATTCCTCTGAGTGAAGGCGATTGGTCTACGCGGCCGCGTATCTATCTCTCAAGACCCTTTGGAAGTGGAGTCGAATCCTTCTTCTCCAGCTTGGACGACCATTGGCTCATGGTCTTGGACAACAACTCCCGAAAACGCTTCACCGCCGAAGTCAACCTCAACAACTCAGGCACATCACGCGAAGTATACGTGGTCGACGCTGCTGAAACAGGCAACGACGTGCCCATACCGGTCAACGGCTGGTCCATCCGAACCCAACCATGTCCCAGCTCAGACAATAAAGGAAGAACGCTCGTGTCGGTCTCGCCGGTCAGCTTGTAAAGACTCGGTTCCCGAACATCCAACCGTGAAAGCTTACTGGTAAACGAGGCCTCTTTCGAGAACTTGAGGTCCGCCTGGAAGGATCGAGCCAGCTGTTCAGTCAACGCTCGCACCTCCAAGAAGCAGTCAGGCAACATGCCCAAGAGAAGGTTCACCCGCAGGCTCTGGGACAATGGATGAAGAACCCGAACGAGATAGTTTGGAACCGCATGACGAGAGAAAGTCTCCGATAAGTGACCCAACCCCATGACCCAGGCCAGATGAGATTTGAAATCTTCACGAAGCCCCAAGACCTCGCTCCATGCCTTGCTCCCTTCTCCAGACTGACAGAAATCCAAGTTTCGAGTCAACGACATGTTCACCTGCCGAAGAACGTCGACATCCACAGGTGAGACTAGCGGGTCCTGAGTGGGCAAGGATCTCCAGCCCATGAAGGCTGGTTAAGGGGAGAGATAGGCGAAATGTTCCCCTAGCACGGATGTAGTCGTTCATGACAAAATAGCTTGACGAAAGGTGAGGATAGGGTCCGCGCGAGAAATACGGTTGCGCCAGAATCAGGTGAACAGCTCTTAACTGCCCATGCATTGACCGCGCACAAGCATTGTCCAATCCCCAAGAAAAACAATGACATTAGGAACCGTGTTAAGTTGCGAACAATACGTTTGAGCCGTGAAACCCATTCTATCAATTAGTGAAGCAGAAGTCGGCCAAGCTCTAACAGTCCGGAAATCGATTCAGCTTGCGCGACAAGCATACATCAAACGAGCAAGGGAACTGGTTCTTGAACCGCTCCGAACATGGTTCACGATCCCAGGCGGCGCTTCTTTCTATTTCATGCCTGCCCATGTTCTTGGCCTAAGAACGGTAAGTGTGAAAGTAGTCAGCGCGAAGCGTGGAAACGGAAACAGATCCGTACCATCTACTTCGGCCACGATCTATGTCTTCGATTCAAAAACCGGGTCTGCGTTGGCTCGTATTGAAGGGGATAATCTGACCGCGATCAGAACCGCGGCCAGCTCTGCCCTTGCTACAGATATTCTAGCACTCAAGGAGGTAGATACCCTAGGAATGATCGGAACTGGAAAACAGGCACACGCCCACGTCCCCGCGATACTGGAAGTGAGAAAGGTTTCACGGGTCCTAGTTTACTCTCGATCAAAGGCCCATCGGGCCACGTTCGTCCGAAGAGTCTCCAAGAACACCAGTGTTCCTGTTAGTGCTGCCACATCTGCGGAGGGAGTGGCCAGAGAATCCGACGTGCTTGTCTTGGCTACGAGTTCTGCCGTTCCGCTCTTGAATGGTAGCTCGGTTTCTCCTGGAGCCCATGTGAACGCCATCGGAGCTGCTCTTCCGAGTTCGCGAGAAATGGACACAGCTCTGGTGAAAAGATCTGTTCTCATCGTTGACTCCGTCGAACAAGCCCTTGCGACCTACGGAGACATTGTGATCCCGCTAAAAGAAAGAGCGATTACGAAGGCGCACATTCGGGCGGAACTTGGGGAATTGGTCCTGGACCCTAGCATCATAAGGAGAGGAAGAAATGACATTACCATTTTCAAAGCCGGAGGACTATCGGTCCTGGACGCGATCTTTGCGGAATATATTGTCTCTCGGTTGTAGTTGCTCTTGAATAACTCGGAATCCTTCCTGAGTTTGACGAAAGCTGTTGAGACTGCGCGATCAGGTCCCATCCAGAATTCCCTGAAAATGCCGAGATTGTAAGCGACCGTCAAGATAGTCGCGAGTTGTGGAACCGCCTGAAAACAGAACCCATTTAATAGTGGGTCTCAGGTTTCGCGGTCTCCGTGGGCCGGTAGATCAGCCTGGTACACAGCGCGTCAAGGCTGGCCGAAGATCGCCCGCTTGGCAGGTCGTCTTTCGACCCTGAATGCGGGAAGGCACTAACCCTGCTCCGTAGGGCCGCGGGTTCAAATCCCGCCCGGTCCACCACGAACAGCGCTCAGCGGCGCGAGACTTGAGTAGGCCCCCCGGCCCCTGTGAAAATTCACGGTACAGATTCACTACTAATTTGAGTACGAGATTCAAAACGGTTTCGACAACGGTTCAGGAGCAGTTTCAATAACGGTTCAGAAGATGCTTCGAAAGCGTTTCAAGAACTTGTCTCAGGACGATTTCAGGAACTGTTTCTGATACTGATCCAACAACAGGTTTCAAGAACCGTTCCGAAAAACGATTCCAAGAAGCGTTCCTAACTACGCGATTTGGCCGAAAGAATCGGAGTCCGGTCTCTGGCTCGCTTGGGAACATTCGGTGTGACCAAATTCTCAACGTTTCTGGGCCACAGTGTGTGGACAGTCGACCAATCAGCCGTGGGAATCGTTCAATGTCGTCCAGCCAGGTCTGAATTCTCAGTTGGTCTTATAGGTGCCCGCGAGACGAACTGCTGCCTTCAGGTGTATCCTTTGCCAAGTAGACAGCCCACATGGTTTGAGACGATCAACCCGGCAACAGGCAAGACTCTCAAACGATACAAATCATCGACAAAAGCCGATGTTGACAAGGCAGTCACGAAGGCCAAAAAAGCGTTTGAGAAATGGCGCTTACTCTCGCCCGCTAAGCGGGCTATCTATCTGGAGAGAACCGCGAAGACGCTTCGAGCCCAGAAGGAGAAACTGGCTCGAATCATCACCCAAGAGATGGGTAAACCAATCAAAGAGTCGCTACCGGAGGTGGCGAAATGCGCTTGGGCTTTGGAGTACTATTCGGAGAACGGCCCGAAATTCCTAAACCCCGAGGTTACAAAAACAGATGCAACAGACAGCTATGTGACCTTCGAGCCGCTAGGCGTCATCGGCTCTATAATGCCCTGGAACTTTCCACTGTGGCAATGTATCCGGTTCGCGGCACCAGCCTTGATGGTTGGCAACACCACCGTCTTCAAACCCTCTAGCGTAACACCCCAGTCAGGACTCGCTCTCCAAAACGCCTTCGAATCAACAGGACTCATCCCCGATTGCTTCAACATCGTCCTCGGAAGCGCCCAAGTAGCCAACAACCTGATCCAATCTGATACTGTCGCCATCTCCTTTACAGGCAGTGTGAACGCGGGACGAACTGTAGCTCAAGCAGCGAGCACGCAGCTGAAGAAGCTCGTCCTAGAGCTTGGAGGGAGTGACGCCTTCCTAGTCCTTGAGGACGCGGACATTGAGGCGGCCTCAACAGGCGCAGTCGCCGGCCGATTCATCAATAACGGCCAGAGCTGTATCGCGACCAAGAGGATCTTCGTGGTCAAGCACGTTTTCGACGAATTCCTAGACAAATTTGTGAAGAAGACGAAATCGTTGAGAGTCGGAGATCCCCTTAGCCCCGAGACGGATATCGGACCTATGGTCCGGGAAGAATCCCTCAAGACATTAGACGGACAGGTCAAAGACGCGTTAAAACAAGGTGCTCAACTCGAACTTGGTGGGGAAAGGTTGAGGCGCAAAGGCTCGTTCTACGCTCCCACCATCGTCACAAACGTAAGCGAGGAAATGAGGATGATGAAGGAAGAGACGTTCGGGCCTGCTGCACCCGTCATGGTTGTAAAAGATGAGAGTGAGGCGATAAGACTTGCAAACAAGAGCGAGTTCGGATTGGGAGCAACCGTATGGGGAACGGACACGCGGAGAGCGGAAAAGGTCGCCCGAGACATCTCCGTAGGACTGGTAACCGTCAACAATGTTGTCGTCTCAGACCCACGAATGCCATTCGGCGGAGTTCGACACAGTGGAATCGGTCGAGAACTCTCAAGATACGGAATGATAGAATTCGCCAACATCAGATCGGTTCGTGTATATGAAAAATCACCGCTAGCCCACGCCCACGTAGAGTGAATTCTACACAGGGACGCTCTTGGGAGGCACCACCACTCTTCTCTACTCCGAAAAGTTCCTGGATTACAACCTCGGACCCTTCCACCCTCTCCGCCCGATAAGAGTCAAACTAACCCATGACCTGATCCAATCGAAAGGACTGCTGAATGAAGACTCTTTCAAAATCACCCCGCCCCGCGTCGCGTCTGAGGAAGAAATTCTTCTCTTTCACGAACGAGATTATGTTAGGTTGGTTCAGAAGTATAGCGAGAATGGCTCAGGGCTCCTGGACGCGGGCGATACCCCTGCCTTCAAGGGATGCTTTGAAGCCACCAGTCTGGTTGTGGGTGCTTCCCTAGAAGCCTGCGACAAAATAATGACCGGAAAATTTGCCCATGCCTTCAACCCATCGGGCGGACTGCACCACGCACACCCTGAGAGAGCTTCAGGGTTCTGCATCTTCAACGATCCTGCAGTGAGCGTTAATTATCTGAGGAAGAAGTATGATGTCAAGAGACTTGTCTACCTGGACATAGACGCGCATCATGGCGACGGTGTCATGTACGGCTTTTACGACGACCCATCACTATTAGACATTGATTTCCACGAGAGCGGAAAATACCTCTTCCCTGGAACTGGCTTCCCCGACGAGATCGGGGGGAATGAAGCGAAGGGTCTCAAGTTAAACGTCCCGCTTCTCCCTGGCACAGGCGATGAGGCATACCTCAGAGGGTTTCACAAACTTGTTCCAGGCATGGTGAGAAAATTCCGGCCCGAGATTATCCTTCTTCAATGCGGTGCTGATGGTCACGTCGATGATCGTCTCGCCCATCTTCGACTGACAACCAACATGTACGTCGAGGTTGTTTCGGAGATGCATGACCTCGCACATGAGTTGTGCGAAGGCAAACTTCTGCTTTTCGGCGGTGGAGGATACACTCTCGCCAACGTACCGAGGGTCTGGACTGTCGCCTTCGCTACTCTCGCGGGGGTAAAGCTGGACAATGAGATTCCAGAAAGATGGGCAAGAGAGTTCCGCAAGCTTACCGAAGAAGACGCTCCGAATGAGCTTCACGATAGGCCTACAAACGACGATTCAAAGACGACTGGCGAAGTGGACAATGTGCTAAGCGAGCTGGCATCGTACCTCGCAAAGTAGCAGCGTTACAGTGCAACGTTTATCTTTCAACACGTAAAGCGTTCGCGAGAAGTGCCTGTAGATGGGTAGCAAAGGAACCACATCACTGGGAAAGATGGGCGGAAAGGGCACACACATCAGATGCAGGAGATGTGGCAGACACGCCTACCATGTTCGGAAGAAACGTTGCGCTGCATGCGGCTTCGGAGAGATTACCAAGCTGCGACGCTACTCATGGCAAAACAAGAAGATCAACCGGACAAGAATAGTTTAGATCCTACAATTTTTCGTCCCGCGCCTCGTTTAGAACTTTCCCCCTTTAGTTCGAATTGATCGAAGCGGTTGTCTATGGTCGAAGTTAGATGTCCGCGTTGCAACCGTCCGATGCATTGGAGTGGCAGATTGAAAATCTTCATCTGCGATACAGACGGATTCATGCTCAGTCGTAACGACCCTTACGTGAAACGGTTGGAATACGAGATCAGTCCGAATCCTCCAACCTCTTCAGGTCACTGAGAGGGCACTTGGCTCGTGTGTGAGAGTGGGCTCGGCAGGATTTGAACCTGCGACCTTCGCCGTGTCAGGGCGACGTCCTAACCAGGCTTCGCCGACGCGTCAACGGCGTCTTAGACGACGAGCCCCGGCTGGACCGAATGATGATAACGTATCAAGCTTTTCCCACAGCCGTATTCGAGCGAGTTATCGAGAATAGCGATACAGCTTATACCAGTTCCATGGAAAGCACGCTGTTTCATGAAGAAAAAAAATCAGCGCTCGTTACTTGCGATCTCTCTTCTGGCACTAGTGCTCGCCGCCGTGAGCTTGCCTGTCCACGCCCAGCCGACTGTCAACACGCGCGCCGATAAGTCAGCCTACGCACCCGGCGACTCAGGGACCATGACAATCTCAATAATCAATACTATTGGAAACCCGCTGCTAGTTCGCAACATCACAATATACTATCCATGGGCCGGTTACGATACCAACGGAAAATGGTTCACCGCTAATTACACCTACCCTGTCTCTCCACCCGTGGCCTTAGCCACCAAAGGAGCCAACAATTACTCCTATACAACACAAACGTTCAACATACCTACCTGGTGGGGAATCAGCAGCCGATCACAGTTTGGTTGCCCGGGAAACACGAACACGAAATTCGGTTTGTACTCTGGCTGCATCCTTCTTGGAACGAATTCTACAACACGCTATGAGGGCTTCGACTTTGGAATAGCCATGGCACTAGCGGTTTACAACCCGTCGACTCTGTCAGCTATTCAGGAGTGGATACCTGTTGCAACTCTCATCGTTCTTGTGATCGCGACAGCCATCCTGGCCATGGTCATGATGAGGCTCGGCAATCTTTCAAAGAAACCGTAGACCTAGCGCTTCTCTGTTTCTCTTCCCATCTTCTCTTCTTTTTTTCGTGTCTAGAAAATTCTCTGTTGTTCTCGGTGTGGGAAGGCATTTTACTGGAAGGGCTTGTCGGTTCGTGCTGGGCCCGTAGCTCAGTACGGACAGTAGCGTCGGCCCTCTATCATTCAGGGGAGAGCCGAAGGTCGCGGGTTCAAATCCCGCCGGGCCCGCCAGAGACTATCCGCGACCTGTATCTTTCCGACGCCCCACAATTAGGTGCTCGATCGCCCTCAGTTGGGGGTGGAACCGGTGGGGCATCGCATCCTTCAAGATTGCAAAGTCTGATGCTCTGAAGATCTTGAAGGTCCGGCTGATGGCGAGGAAGGCTAGAGCAAACACTCCTAGCAGGATCGGGAGCCTTCGGAATGGGCTAAGGTGGCCTATGAGGAGGTAGTCCGCTATTGCGAGTGGGATTCCTACTCCAATTGCGAGGAGGAGGGCGATTGGGAGCGCGTTCTCGGAGTGGGTTTTGACTGAAGGTCCCATGCTGCGACGAGCCAGGATGACTGTGCCGATGCTGAGGATTGTTCTTCCGAGTGCTCCTCCGAGTGTCCCGACAAACCTGGCTGTTGTGACAACTACGAGCAATCCGACGACGGTTGATAGTAGTGTAACGATAAGGACTTGTCTGGCTCGGCCGACAGCTTGAAGAGACGTTGTCAGGATTGCCCCTTGTGCGGTGAAAATTGTGGCGAGAGCGAGTATGGCGAAGATCCCGGCTTGGCTTGTGTAGGTGGGTCCGTAGACGAGCTCGATCGCGGTGGGGGCGATGGCCGCTAGGGCCGCTCCCAGCGGGAGGACGGCGAGGTTGGTCAGTCGGAAGGCTACGGCTAGCCTTTCCGAGACTGCTTGTGTTCCTCCTGTAGCGTGGCTTGCGCTGAGGGCGGGGTAGAGGGCTTGGGTTACCGGGATCCAGAGGACGGATAGAAAGCTGACGCTTGAGACGATCAGGTAGTAGGCTCCGGTGGTCGAGAGTTGGCCGATAATCGCTTGGAGGATGGTGATATCGCCGTATTGTTGGCCGAACGCGATCAGGGCAGAGCCGAAGACTGGTAGGCTAAACGCCAAGAGTGGTCT
>WNGQ01005962.1_pt1 | contig 16469 bp, 13 predicted proteins | sample 5407661 | NCBI WGS metagenome assembly WNGQ01 (sample SAMN13153382, study PRJNA577476) | soil metagenome | isolation source: 60 cm soil or saprolite under Garry oak tree replicate 2 | place: USA:California | collected 2016-06-15 | reverse complement strand
CGATTTCTCGCAGGCGCCCGACGGCCCCGCGCGCCCGCACGACATGCTCCTGAATTAGTTTCATGGGGGGCCCCCGAAATGGCCCCCCAAACCCCCCACGTTCGGAGCGCCCCGCCGGAGCCCGCGACGTTCTCGATATCCTCCGGCGTGCTACAGTCTCCCCGCTCTGGCGGAATACGTCACTGCCCAACGATGAGGCAACCGAGTTCAGGAGGCTCTATGCGGCGCTCAGGATTTCTTCGCACCGTTCTGCTTCTCACGCTCGCCGTCGCGCTGACCGCGACCACGGCGCCGGCGCAGCAGACCAAGCCGCCCGTGGTCGTCGCGCTGGTCGCCGCCATGTCGGGCGGCTCGGCGCTCTCGGGTGAGGCGATCAAGCGCGGGCTCAGCGTCGCCATCGACGAGATCAACGCCAAGGGCGGCGTGCTGGGTGGACGCAAGATCGAGCTGGTCATCCGCGACGAGGAGGGCAACCCCGGCAAGGGCGTGACGGCTGCGCGCGACGTCATCGAGCGCGAGAAGGCGGTCGTGGTGTTCGGCGGAATCCACTCCCCGGTCGGCCTGGCGATGCTGCCCGTGTTCCACGAGCTGAAGGTGCCGTACGTCGGTCCCTGGGCCGCGGCGACCGGCATCACCCGGAACGGCCGGAACCCCAACTTCATGTTCCGCGTCTCCGCCAACGACGACATCGTCGACCATTTCCTCGCCAAGCACGTGACCGACAAGCTCGGCAAGAAGAAGCCGGGCATCATCCTCGAGAACACGCCGTGGGGCGCCAGCAACCAGGAAGGCCTCACCAAGTGGTTCGGCCAGCTCGGCGCCCAGCCCGTCGGGTTCGAGAAGTTCAATTGGGGCGACCCCGACATGAGTCCCCAGCTCCTGCGCCTCCGGAACGGCGGCGCCGACGCCATCGTCCTGGTGGCCAATGCCCCCGAGGGCGCGCAGGTGGTGAAGAGCCGGGCCAAGATCGGCTGGGACGTGCCCACCATCTCGCACTGGGGGATCAGTGGCGGGCGCTTCGCCGATCTGACCGGTGAGCTCTCGGAATCGGTCGTCTTCGTGCAGACCTATTCGTTCTTCGGCAAGCAGAGCGACGTGGGCGATCGTGTGATCTCGGCGCTGAAGGCCAAGTACGGCATCAAGGGCCCCGAGGACATCCTGGCGCCGGTCGGTACCGCCAACGCCTACGATGCCATGCACCTGGTGGGCCTGGCGATCGAGAAGGCCGGGGCGGCCGACGGCGTCAAGATCCGCGACGCGCTCGAGAACCTCGGCGAATACCGCGGCCTCATCAAGACCTACAAGCATCCGTTCACGGCCGACGAGCACGACGCGCTGAACGAGAAGGACTACGTGCTCGTCACGTGGAAGCAGGGCAAGATCGTCCCCGTGACGATGAAGTAGCCCCTGCGATAAGAGGGTTTGGGGGATCCGTCGCGGATCCCCCAAGTCCACATGTTCGCGCAGCTCCTCTTCAGCGGCCTCGCCCTCGGCAGCATGTACGCGCTGGTAGCGCTCGGCTACAACATCACCTACGCGACGAGCAAGACGGTCAACTTCTCCCAGGGCCAGTCCGTGATGGTGGGGGCTGTCGTCGCGTACGCGCTCTACGTGAGCGCAGGATGGCCCTTTGCTCTCGCCCTCGCCGTCACGCTGGTCGCGCTGGCCGTCGTGGGTGTCCTCGTCGAGCGCATCGCCGTCAGGCCGTTCCTTCGCTCGGCGTCGATCGCCTGGCTGCTGGCCACGATCGCGCTCGGGATCATCGCCGAGAACGTCACGATGATCCTCTTCGGCAAGGACGCGCGCGCGTTTCCCTCGGCGCTCGCGACGACGCCGTGGATGATCCTCGGCGCCGGCGTCTACCCCCACGAGCTCCTGGTGCCGGTGGTCGGGATCGCCCTCATGGTGGCGGTCGAGCTCGGCTTCCGCCGGACGCTCGCCGGCAAGGCGCTACTCGCCGTGGCCTTCAGCCACGAGGCGGCCGGCCTCATGGGGATCGACGTCAATCGCACGATCACCGCGGCCTACGCCCTGTCGTCCCTTCTCGCCGGCGTCGCCGGCGTGCTCCTGGCGCCGCTCCTCAACGTCTCGGCCACGATGGGCACGACGATCGGCCTCAAGGCGTTCGCCGTCGCGATCATCGGCGGCATGGAAAGTCCGCGCGGCATCATCGTGGCCGGCTTCCTGTACGGGATCTTCGAGGCGATCGTGGCCGGATATCTCGGGACGGGCGTCCGCGAGATCCTCGGCTTCGGTCTCGTCATCGTCGTCCTGCTGCTGCGGCCGTGGGGGCTCTTCGGCGCGCCGGCGCTACGGCGCGTGTAACGTGACCGGCGCCGGGCGTCTCGTCGTCGCGCTCGGGCTCGTCGCCGCCGCCGGCGTCCCGCTGGCGACGTCGAACACGTATTACCTGTTCATCGCGATGCTGATCGGCATCAGCATCGTCGTGACGACCGGGCTCAACATCCTTGCCGGTGCCTCCGGGCAGGTCTCACTCGGCCAGGCCGGCTTCTATGCCCTGGGGGCCTATGCGTCGGCGATCATCACCACGCGGCTCGGCCTCGGCTTCTGGATTGGGCTGCCCGCGGCCATCGTGCTGGGCGCCGCGGTGGGCGTGGTGCTGGCGCTGGCCTCCCTGCGCGTGAGCGGGCCCTACCTGGCGATGGTGACCATCGCGTTCGGCATCATCGTGGAGCACGGCCTCATCGAGTGGGACGCGCTCACCAGGGGCTTCGGCGGCATCGCGAGCATCCCGCGGCCGCGGCTCGGAGCGCTCGAGCTGACGTTGCCGTTCTACTACTACGTGGTCGCGCTGACCGTCGTCGTGAGCCTGCTGCTCGCCCGCAACCTGGAGCGCTCGGCGTGGGGCCGCGCGCTCGTGGCCGTCCGCGACAGCGAGATCGCCGCCGAGGCGGTCGGGCTCAATCCCTACTGGGTGCGTACCGTCGCCTTCACCCTGTCGGCGGCCTTCGCCGGAGCCGGTGGGTGCCTCTACGCGCATCTCGCCGGCTTCGTCAGTCCCGACTCGTTCACGATGCAGACGTCGATCCTCTTCCTGCTCATCGTGCTGTTCGGCGGCCTCGGACGCGTGACGGGGCCGCTCGTCGGATCGATGGTCCTCATCGTGCTGCCTGAGCTGCTCCATCGCTTCTCGGACTATCGCCTCGTGATGTACGGCGTGCTGCTGCTGGGGATCTCGAACACCCTATGATCGTCGTGCTGAGGGGGGACCCTTCGTCCCCCCTCAGACTCCCCTTTTTGGGCGATCCGCGACCGAGGTTCCGCCATCCGTGTCCGGCGATTCTTCAGCGCCGACCCTTGTCGCGAAAAGTCTCGAGATGAGGTTCGGTGGACTCCTCGCGCTCGCCGACGCCGACGTCACGCTCGCGCCCCGGAGCGTCCACGGCCTGATCGGTCCCAACGGAGCCGGGAAGACGACGTTGCTCAACATCCTCTCGGGCTACTACCGGCCGACGTCGGGCACCGTGACCATTGGCGAGCGCGCCCTGGATGATCTGGCGGCGCACGGCATCGCCCGGGCCGGGATCGCACGGACGTTCCAGACCACGCAGCTCTTCGAGTCCATGACCGTCGCCGACAACGTCCGCGTCGGCCTCGCCGGCGAGGCCACCGGAAGCCTGGCGAGCACGCTGCTCGGGCTTCCCGTCGGCCGGCGGCGCGAGCGCGATCTGCGCGCCGAGGCGATCGGGCTGCTGGCCTTCGTCGGCTACGACGGCGACCCTGACGAGCTCGCTCGCAACCTGCCCTTCGGCGTCAAGCGCCTCGTGGAGATCGCCCGCGCCATCGCGCGGCGACCCACCGCCCTGCTCCTCGACGAGCCGGCGGCCGGCCTGGCCCAGTCGGAGATCGAGCGCCTGGCCGAGCTGATCGCGCGGATCCGCGATACCGGCATGGCCGTCCTCCTGGTTGGACATCACGTGGACCTCGTCATGGGGATCTCGGACCGGGTGACGGTGCTGAACTACGGGCGACGCATCGCCGTCGGCACACCGGCCGAGGTCCAGCGAGATCCCGCCGTGGTCGAAGCGTATCTCGGCCAGGTGGGGCGCGCGCGACGCGCCGCTCCCGGCGAACCCGCTCGTGCCGCGACGGGCGAAACGATTCTCGAAGTCCAGAACCTGGGGGTGGCGTACGCCCGGATGGAAGTCGTGAGCGACGTCGGCGTGACGGTGCGGCGCGGCGAGCTGGTGGTGATCATCGGCGCCAACGGCAGCGGCAAGACCACCACGCTCAAGACCATCGCCGGTCTGCTGGCGCCGCGGCGGGGCACCATCGCGTTCGAAGATCAGGAGATCTCCGGGCGACCCGCCCACTGGATCGCGCGTCACGGGATCGCCCTCGTGCCCGAGGGTCGCATGGTCTTCCCGGAGCTGACCGTCCTAGACAACCTCCGTCTCGGCGCCTACGGTCGCCGCGACGCCGAGGTCGGCGTCGATGTCGAGCGCGCCTTCACGCGGTTCCCCGTGCTTCGCGATCGCAAAGCGCAGCTCGCCGGAACACTGTCGGGCGGCGAGCAGCAGATGCTGGCGATCGCGCGTGGGCTCATGGCGCGGCCGCGGCTGCTCCTGCTGGACGAGCCGTCGCTCGGCCTGGCGCCGCGCCTCGTCGCGGAGGTCTGGGCGGCGCTCGCCGCGCTGCGAGATGAAGGCCTGACGTTGCTGGTCGTCGAGCAGATGGCGGAGGTGGCCCTCGAGACGGCCGACCGCGGGTACGTCCTGGAGCATGGACGGATCGTGCTGGCCGCCGCCGCCGGCGACCTGCTGCGCCACGAGCGCGTCGCGCGCGCCTATCTCGGCCGCGAGCGCGGCCGGCCTGTCGGTCCCGAGTCTCGTGGTATATCGTGACGTCCATGAAACGATCCCTTGTTACCGTCTGCATCCTCGCGCTGCCCATCGCCGTCGCCCTGCTGACGGCCCGCTCCAGCACCGCGGGACCCGAGAAGATCGAGTTCCCGGCGAACTGGGAGCACTACGTTCTCTACACGATCGTCGATCGCTACGACGTGAAGCAATACCGTGAGCTGTACGCGTCGTCGCAAGAGGCGGTGGACGCCATGAAGCGAGGCCAGCCGCTTCCCGACCGCACCGTCCTCGTGCTCGTGCAGTACAAGGCGCAGGCGGACGCTCAGGGCAATCCGCTGAAGAACGCGAGCGGGCGATTCCTGAAGGGCGATCGCATCGGCTTCACGGTGATGGAGAAGCGCCAGGGCTGGGGTGCCGAGTATCCGGGCGACCTCCGCAATGGCGAGTGGGAGTATTCCGCCTTCGGCACCGACGGCCGGTTCAACGCGAACGCGAATTACACGGGCTGCTTCCAGTGCCACAAGCCCCACGAGAAGCAGGACTTCGTGATCTCGCTGGCCGGTCTGATGGGCGGCGGCGGCACCACTGGCACGGGCGCGCCCGACGTCCGCATCAGCGGGTTCTCCTTCGGGCCACCCCGGCTCACGGCGGCGCCGGGCCAGGCCGTGATGTGGATCAACAACGACGACTCACCGCACCAGATCACGCTGACTGCCAGCAAGGCACGTGGCCCTGTGTTGACCAAGGGGCAGTCCTACTCGCATACGTTCGCGGCCGCCGGGACCTACGACTACGTCTGCGGCCTCCACCCGAACATGAAGGGCCAGGTCGAGGTTATTTCACGCTGAGACTGAGGCCGTCGGGCTGCAGGAAAGCGGCCGCTCCGTACAGCACGCGCCCCACGATACAGAACCAGGCGAAGCGATCCGGATCGCCGTCCGAGCAGCGCCGGGCGGCGACGCGCGGCTCTCGGTCGGGGACGGTCGTTGGCGCCGGCGACGGCGGCGTGGTCGAAGCGCAGCCGCCGATCAATAAGGCGGCGAGGAGCGGGCCGATGTGACGTCACATGTCACCGGCGAGTCTAGCACTCGGGCGTGTCCGCGCGGACCGGTAGCGTGTCGGCGCACACGCAGAGATCAATTCGGGGCCAGGGTCGTAATTATTTGCCTCGCCTGATCACCGACTCCGCCTAAGTCCCGTCACGCCGGTGCGATCAATCGATGACCTCGTCCGCGCGCAGCAGAACTTCCTGCGGAATCGAGAGCGCAAGTGCCTTTGCGGTGCGAAGGTTGACGCTCATATGCAGAGTATTGGGCTGCTCCACGGGCAGGTCGGCGGGCTTCGCTCCCTTTAGGATCTTGTCCACGTACGCCGCCGCCCGGCGGTAATTCTGCGAGAGATTCGGTCCGTAGCTGAGCAACGCGCCGGCCTCCACGTTCTCACGGAACACGGAGAACGCAGGTAGGCGATGCTTCATGGAGAGTTGCGCGATTATCGCGCGATGCTGCAACAAGGCGCCGTCGGCAGGCGTGATGATCGCTTGCACGTGTTCGCTCACCGCGGCGGCGAACGCCCCGTCGAGATCGCGCGCACTGCGCGCCGTGACGAATATGGCCTGCAGACGATGTTGCATCGCTGCCGCCTGTTGGATCCTCTTCGCTGCGGCGGAGGAATCCGGGTTGTCTGGGTTGAGCAGCGCGGCAAAGCGCGATGTTTTTGGCAGGATTGTGCGCAGCAGCTCGATCTGTTTGACGGATACGTCGATCGCGAGATTCGCCAGACCCGTGATGTTGCCGCCGGGATGCGAAAGGCTCTTGATGAAGCCGTGGTCGACTGGATCTGGCGCGGAAATCATGACCACCGGGATCGTGCGCGTCGCATGCTGCGCGGCCTTGATCGCCGGCGGATTGCCGGCGACGATGATGTCGACATTCATATGCGCCAATTCCGCCGCCATGCCGGGAAACAGCTCGTATTTGCCGTCGGCGAAACGCCATTCGATGAGGATGTTCTTCCCCTCCACGTAACCGAGATCGCTCAGCCCGCGCAGAAAAGCGCCGAGCAGGTTGCGGTCCACGGAGGACTCGCGCGAGCGCTGATAGAGGAATCCGATTCGCCAGACTTTTTCCTGCTGCGCAAGCGCGGCAGGCGCGCCGAGCAGAGCGGTGACGGCGGCGAGAACGCGAATTACGCGACGGCGATGCAATGGGCCCCCCGTACGGTTTGCAAAGATTATACGCGGGCGAAATCCGGCCCTGATCCTCAATTCACATAGTGGGTTGCGTACTTGCCGCCCATCGCGACGATACCGAAGGCGGAGCCGGCGATGTCGAAGTTTGAACGAGAAGTGCTGGTTGATCGCCGGCGTGTCGCGCGGGAAGCGCTGCAGCGGATCGCGCGTGTAGATGGCGTTTGCGCCAAGCACGACCACAGCGTCTCGAACCGACTCGCCCGACTGGATCACGGCGAGCGTGTTCTGGATGCTTGGTCTCGAGATCGAAGGCGATCTCCGACTCGCGCATCAGGTAGCGCGCCGAGTCGATGAGGGCGCGTGCCCGCGCGATCTTGATCTGCACCGCCTGGAACTCGCTTACCTTGGCGCCTGTATACGTGCCGATGCGTGTCCTGAACGAGGCGGTGACGTGCTCCAGCGCGCCTTCCGACGCGCCGAGCGCGCTAGTCGACAGCGGATGACAGCGAGGCGGCTCTGCAGAACGTGCTCTCCGGAGCCGACGTCGTCGTCACCGCGGAGCGGCACCGACCACGGCGCCCACGATCGCCCCGTAGGCCAGATGGGCGATCACGGTGACGATCGGCGTCGCGCGTCCATAATTGAGCAGCATGAAGCCGGGCGGCTCGAGCAGTGGTGACGAATCCGCCGCGGTGAACGGCGTGCCCATCCTGGGATGGATGGCGGGGAGCAGCACGTTGACGAGCGCGCTGCCGGCGAACAGCGAGTGGAGCAGACCGAACGTCATCCCGAGCCGCCAGCCGGCGCGCCCGATCACGAGGAACATCGCGTAGTACACGAGCGAGAAGGCCATCCCGGCCACGAAATGAAGGCCGTAGCCGAGGACCTTGGCCCTCGTGCGGTCGTCGGTGAAAGCCGTCCCGAGCAGGAACGGGATGTCGATGCGCGTCAGGCGGAGCTGACTGGCGCCGCTCAGCGCGGTGGTCAACACCAGGGTGCCCGCGAAGCCTCCGGCCAGCGCCGCCCACACGCTCATGACGGAAGGTGGGCGATGGCGGCGGCCGCGCTGATGATGGCCAGGTGCACCAGCCCCTGGGGAAAATTCCCGAGGAATTCGCCGCTCGCCGGATCGAGCTCCTCCGAGAAGAGTCCGACGTCGTTCGCCAGGGCGAGCGCCGCGTCCATCGAGCGCGCCGCGTCGTCGCGGCGTCCGGCCAGCGCCAGAGCCTCGGCGAGCCAGAACGAGCAGCACACGAAGACGCCTTCGGCGCCGGCGAGCCCGTCCTCGCCCGTGTAGCGATAGACGAGCGCCCCCCGGCCGAGCTCGCGGCGCACGGCTTCGATCGTGCCGGCGAGGCGAGGCGACGTCGGTTCGTCGTACCGCATGATCGGCATCATCAGAAGGCTCGCGTCCAGCTCCTCACGACCGGCGTACCGGACGTAGCTGCCGAGCCGCTCCGACCAGCAGTGGTTGTCGATGAAGGCTCGGATCGCCGCCGCCTCGGTGAGCCAGCGCTGCCGGCGCCGGACGGACAGATGACCGCTCTCGGCGAGCAGGGCCGCTCGATCGAGCGCAACCCAGCACATGGCCTTGGACTCGGTGAAGTGCTGGGACTCCATCCGCACTTCCCAGATTCCCGCGTCCGGCTCGCGCCAGTGGTCGGCCACGAAGTCGGCGAGCTCCGCGAGCTGGTTCATCGTGTCGCGGTCGATCCGGGCGCCGCGTCGCACGTATCCGAGGGCGGCGTCGAGCAGCTCGCCGAACGTGTCGAGCTGAAGCTGGTCGGCGGCGGCGTTGCCGATACGCACCGGCCGCGAGCCGCGGTAGCCGCTCAGATGATCGAGCACGCGCTCGGGCACGTGGGCGCCGCCGTCGAGCCGATAGAGCACCCGCAAGCGAGGCGACGTCAGTCGCGTGGCGTGCATGAACCACCAGAAGAACGACGTCGCCTCCTGACGACAGCCGAGCTGGAGGAGCGCCTCGATCGTGAAGGAGGAGTCACGGATCCAGCAGTAGCGGTAGTCCCAGTTGCGCTCGCCGCCGATCGCCTCCGGCAGCGACGTGGTCGGCGCGGCCGTGATGGCGCCGGATGGTGCGAAGACGAGCAGCTTCAGCGCCAGCGCGCTCCGCACGACGGCATCGCGCCAGGGGCCGGCGTACGTGAGCTGCCCCGACCACCGCTCCCAGAACGCCGCGGTGGTGTCGAGCCGAGCTTCGACGTGGGCGCGTGGGGGAAGACGAGCGGCTCGTTGCAGGTGGCGATCACGCCCAGGAGGGCCCGATGTCCGGCCGCCATCTCGAACCGCCCGCTCACGCCGCCGTCGCGAATCTCCGGAGCTCCCGCGTCCCAGCTCCCAAACGCGACGCCGTCGGCGCCGTGGCTGGCCACCGGAATCTCGCCGCGGCGTTCGAGGCGCGCGCGCCGTCCGTAATCGAAGCGCGGCGTCGCTCGCCACCGCATCGCGACGCGGCCGCTCAGGCCTTCGACTCTGCGCGCCAGCTCCCGCAACGGACCGAGGTTGGCATCGGGCAGCGTCATCGCGTCGGTGACACGGACGCGGCCGCTGGTGGTGGTGAACGTCGTTTCCAGAACGTTGGTGCCGGGTCGGTAGCGTCGCGTCGTCTCGTAGCGCTCGGTGGGGCACAGCTCGAAGCTGCCGCCGCGCTCGGCATCGAGGATCGCGGCGAAGACGCTGGGCGAATCCATGTTGGGCAGGCACAGCCAGTCGATGGCTCCATCCCTGGCCACCAGCGCCACCGTCCGGCCATCGCCGATCACCGCATAGTCGCGAATCGGCACATACCGACCCATAGGTTCCAGTGTACCGACCCGCTCGCAAAGCGAAGAGGGGGGTCTGGGGGGAAGCGGTACGGGTCCCCCCAGCTTATGGCATCAGCACGGCCTTCGCATACTCCGCGGGCGGTGCCGTGAGCAGCTCGCGGAAGACGCGCGCGCCTTCGTCGAGCGTGAACGGACGCACCCACGGGGCCGCGTCGATCCGGTGGTGGGCGAACAGCCCGATCGCGGTCTCGATATCGCGCGCGGTCACCGCGTACGAGCCGGTGATCCGTCGTTCGCCCAGCACGACCTCCCGCCCGGGAAGCTCGGTGGCATCGCCGTGGAGCCCGATCCACACGACCTCGCCGCCGGGGCGCACCATCTCGACGGCCGCGCGACGGGTGACGCCGGCGCCCACGGCATCCACGACGACGTCGGCCATCGCGCCTCGCGTGCTGTCGCGCAGCTCGGCGACGACGTCCTGGCGCGTCGGGTTGAAGACCGGCTCGGCGCCCACGGCATGCGCCATCTGCAGCCGTGCCTCGTTCGTGTCCACCGCGATCAGCGTGAGCGCGCCGCCCGCGCGAGCGACCTGCAAGGCCAGCAGCCCGATGGCCCCGCAGCCGATCACGACGACGACCTCGGGAAAGCGAACGGTCACGAGTGACCACACGTGGACGGCGTTGGCCAGCGGCTCGATCAGCGCGCCCTCGAGCGGCCCCACCCGCTCGGGCAGTGGGAAGAGCACGGAGGCCGGCGCGGCCACGCGCTCGGCGAACGCGCCGGGGCGGTTCATCCCGAAGATCTGGCGCTGCGGACAGAGATGGGTGGCGCCCGCCCGGCACGACCTGCACCGTCCGCACGGGATCACCGACGACGCGGCGACGCGATCGCCCACCTTCACGTCCTGGACGCCGGGTCCGAGCTCCTCGACTTCACCACAGAACTCGTGACCGAGGATCACGGGCGGGGTGCGGCGCGGGCTGCGCGAGGCGACCGCCTCCAGCTCGGAGCCGCAAATGCCGACGGCGGCCACGCGAAGCACGACGTCGCCCGGGGCGGGGCGCGGGCCGGGGACGGTACGGACCTCCAGGGTATCCCAGGCCGAGTAGACGAGCGCCTTCACGCCCCTAGACGGCGCGCAGGCGACCGGCGACGTCGAACGCGAGGGGGGCGGGATCGCCCAGCGGCGTGAGGTCGGAGCGGCGGGCCACGTCCGGAAGGTAGGCCTCCGACACTTCGATCTCGCCGAGCATCAACGTGTTCTTGATCCGGATGACCCGCGCCTTCTCGGGCGGCGTCAGTCCGATGCAGGAGAGCGCCGTCTCGATGGCCTCCCGATCGGTGTCATACGTGGCCGGGATCTTGGCGCCGTTGGGCGTGCAGGCGGTGATGCAGTTGATGAGCGTCGGCTTCATGTCGATCTTCTCCACGAGCCGGCGCGTGGTGAAGTCGGCGTTGCCGATGCCGGTGGCGTTCCCGTAGCTCTCGTCGGTGAGCTCGAGAGCGACGATCCAGAGGATCTTGGGATCGTTGGGGAACGGCTCGTGCGGGTTCGATGGCCGCCCGATGACGTTGGTGTCCATACCCGAGCCCGAGATATTCTTGCCGATCTGCTCGACGACCAGGACGTCGATCGGCGAGAAAGGCAGGCGCGCCATCCACTCGCGCGCGTCCTTGAGCAGGCGGCGCTCGCCGTCCTCGAGATTCGCGGCGTTGAAGGCTTCGATCCGCGCCGTCTCGTCGTATCCGTTCTCGACGATCCCGACGCCGAAGCCGATGCGCGCTCTGGCCAGCATCTCCCGCCCGACCGACGTGATCACCTTCTCGTAGCCGTGGTGGATGTTGGCCCGGTGGTACTGGATGGCGCCCTGGTACTTGCCGAGCCCGATCGTCATCATCTTGAAGAGACCGGATTCGATCGAGCCCTTGAAGTCGGTGTGGGGTTTGACACGATTGACGAGGCCGATCCAGTCCGCCTGCGACGCGTACGTGTCGAGCCACACGGGGAGGCCGAGCGCTTCACCGACCTGCACGACATCCATGGTCGCGCGCACGGGACAGCCCATCGTGGCTTCGGTGATGCCGTAGTGCTCGAGGACCGAGAGCTGGCCCTCGGGCGTGCCACCACCGTGGCTGCCCATGGCTGGGAAGACGAACGGGCGGGCGCCGAGGTCCTTGAGGGCCCGCACGGTGGCGCCGACGATGACGTCGATGTTGGCGATGCCCCGGCTGCCAGCACCGACCGCGACGGTGTCACCGCGCTTGATCGGCAGGCCCGCGGCGGCCAGGGCATCCGCCACCGAGCGGGGGATGTCGGCGACGCGTGGCCGAGAAAAGGTCTGGCGCACGCGCACCATTCGGGGGAGTGACATGCGGGGATTTTACCCCGGCAATTGTGGTATATACAGGCAGTTTCGATGCCTGCCGCTCTCCGACGAATCGCTCTCGTGCTCGCGCTCGTGGCCGCCGCTGGGTGCGGTTGGCTCAAGCCGCAGGCCACTCCCATTCTGCCCGCCGAGGAGCTCTATCAGCTGGGGGAGAATCAGCTGAACGAGAAGCGGTACGAGGACGCACGGAAGTCCTTCACGAAGATCGTCGAACGCCATCCCAATTCCTCCTACGCGCCGCGGGCGCGCTTCCTGCTCGGCGAAGCCTTCTACCGCGATGCCGAGTTCGACAAGGCCGTCAAGGAATTCGAGACGTTCCTGTCCTTCTACCCGCGCCATCAGATCGCCGATCTCGTGCAGTATCGGCTGGCCATGGCGTACTACGACCAGGTCAAGCCGATCGAACAGGATCAGACGCTGGCCAAGAAGGCGCTGGAGGCGTTCAAGACGGTGGTGAAGCAGTATCCGGAGAGCCGCTACGCCACCGACAGCCTGGCCAAGATCGACATCTGCCGCGGGCGCCTCGCACAGAAAGAGGTGTGGGTGGCCGCCTACTACATCAACCAGGGCAATCCGAGCGCGGCCCGCCAGCGTCTCGAGCTGGTCCTCAAGGACTATGTGCGCACGCTCGTATACCCCGAGGCGCTCTGGCTGCTCGCCGAGGTAAACAACGCCGAGGGCAAGCCCGACGCGGCCAAGGAGTTGTTGAACCGTCTTGCCGCCGAGTTCCCCTACACCGATTTCGGTCGGCGCGCCGCCCAGCGGCTCTCGGCTCAACGGTAACGCCGATGGTCCGGAGATAGTCATGCACGACATCGTCGATCTTCGCTCCGACACGCTCACGCTGCCGACGCCCGAGATGCGCGACGCCATGGCGCGCGCCGAGGTCGGCGACGACGTGTGGGAGGAGGACCCCACCGTCAAGCGCCTGGAAGCCATGGCCGCGGAGCGCACGGGCAAGGACGCCGGCCTCTTCGTGGCGTCGGGGACGCAGGGCAACCTCCTCTCCGTGTGGAGCCAGACGCAGCCGGGCTCGGAGGTCGTCCTCGATCTCGACTGCCACATCTTCAACAACGAGGTGGCCGGGGCGTCGGTCATCGGCGGCGTGCAGATGCGCGCGGTGAAAACCGCGCGGGGGTTCCTCAGCCCCGACCAGGTCCGCGAGTCGCTGCGGCCCGCCAACATCCACATCCCGCCCACGAGCCTGGTGTGCATCGAGAACACGCACAACCGTCACGGCGGGACCTGCTGCACACCCGAGGAGATCGCCGCGGTGGCGGCCGTCGCCCACGGCGCCGGCGTTCCCGTCCACCTGGACGGCGCGCGGCTCTTCAACGCGGCCGTCGCCCTCCGGCGTGACGCACGCGATTTCACGCGCGACGTCGACACCGTCACGTTCTGCCTCTCCAAGGGCCTGGGCGCTCCGGTGGGCTCGGTGATCTGCGGCCGCCCCGAGGTCGTGACGCGGGCCCGGCGCCTGCGCAAGATGCTGGGGGGTGGCATGCGGCAGGCCGGCATCATCGCGGCGGCCGGCATCGTGGCCCTCGAGCGGATGGTGGGGCGGCTGGCCGACGACCACGTGAACGCGCGGACGCTGGCCGAGGGCGTGGCCAAGCTGCCCGGCATCCGCATCGACCTCGGCAGCGTGCAGACGAACATCGTCATCTTCGCCGTGGGCGCCGTCCCAAAGCGCGCGGCCGAGGCGGCGACGCAGGAGATCGTGCAGGGCTGCGCCGCCCGCAAGGTGAAGGTCCACGCCATCGGCCCGACGGCCATTCGCTGCGTGACCCACAAGGACGTGGACGCCGACGACATCCGGCGAGCGCTCGAGGCCATCGCCGAGATCACGAGGGGCTGGTAGGAGAACCCATGGCCGAGCGACTGCTCGACGTCAGAGGCCTCAAGACCTACTTCTTCACCGACGAGGGCGTGATCCGCGCCGTCGACGGCATCGACCTCTACATCAAGCCCGGCGAGACGCTGGGCGTGGTGGGCGAGTCGGGCTGCGGCAAGAGCGTGACCGCCCTCAGCATCATGCGGCTGATCGCCCAGCCGCCCGGCCGCATCGTCGAAGGCCAGATCCTCTACAACGGCCGGAACCTCCTGGACCTGCCGCCGGCGCAGATGCGCAAGATCCGCGGCAAGGAAATCGCGATGATCTTCCAGGAGCCGATGACCTCGCTCAATCCGGTCTTCACGGTGGGCGAGCAGATCGCCGAGGCCATTCGGCTCCACGAGGGCCTGGGACGCCGCGACGCCATGGACAAGACGGTGGAGATGCTGCGGATCGTGCACATTCCCAACGCCGAGCGCCGGGTGAAGGAGTATCCGCATCAGCTCTCGGGCGGCATGCGGCAGCGGATCATGATCGCGATGGCGCTCTCCTGTAACCCCAAGCTTCTCATCGCCGACGAGCCGACCACCGCGCTCGACGTCACGATCCAGGCCCAGATTCTCGAGCTGCTCAACGAGCTGAAGTCGCGCTTCAACATGGCGGTCATGCTCATCACCCACGACATGGGCGTGATCGCCGAGACGGCCCAGCGCGTGGTCGTCATGTACGCCGCCCAGGTGGTGGAGGAAGCGTCGGTCAGTGAGCTCTTCAAGGAGCCCCTGCACCCCTATACGCAAGGACTGCTGCGCTCGATTCCGCGCATCGACCTGGCCGCCACCCAACGCCGCAAGCTCGACACGATTCCGGGCACGGTGCCGACGCTGCGGTTGCCAGTTCGTGAAGCCCCAGTTCTACGAGAGCACGCCGCCGCTCAAGGAAGTGCGGCCCGGCCACAAAGTGGCCTGCTTCCTCTACTGAGGAGCGCGACGATGGCCGAGTCTCTTCTCCGCGTTCGCAATCTCCGAAAATACTTCCCGATCCGGGGCGGCCTCCTCTCGCGCGAGGTGGCGCGCGTGCACGCCGTCGACGACGTGTCGTTCGACATCATGCGGGGTGAGACGCTGGGCCTCGTCGGCGAGTCGGGCTGTGGCAAGTCGACCACCGGGCGGTCCATCCTGAGATTGATCGAGCCGACCTCGGGCGAGGTGTGGTTCGAGCTGATCGAGCCGACCTCGGGCGAGGTGTGGTTCGAGCAGAAGAACGTCACGACGCTCGACAAGCGATCGCTGCGGGCCCTCCGGAAGGAGATGCAGATCATCTTCCAGGACCCCTACGCGTCGCTGAATCCTCGGATGACGGTGGGATCGATCATCGGCGAAGCCCTGGTGATCCACAAGCTGGCGCCGAACCGGCGGGCCCGCGAGGAGCGCGTCATCCAGCTCCTCGAGACCGTCGGCCTCTCGGCCGATCACCTGCGGCGCTATCCGCACGAGTTCTCGGGCGGCCAGCGGCAGCGCATCGGCATCGCCCGGGCGCTCGCCGTCAGCCCCAAGCTCATCGTGGCCGACGAACCGGTGTCGGCCCTCGACGTGTCGATCCAGGCCCAGATCATCAACCTGCTGGAGGACCTGCAGGCCAAGTTCGGGCTCACGTACCTCTTCATCGCCCACGACCTGTCGGTCGTCGAGCACATCTCCACGCGCGTCGCCGTCATGTACCTGGGCAAGATCGTCGAAATCGCGCCGGCCAGGGAGCTCTACACCAACCCGCGGCATCCCTACACCGAGGCGCTGCTCAGCGCGGTGCCGATCCCCGACCCGACGGTGAAGCGCAAGCGCATCATTCTCGAGGGCGACGTGCCGAGCCCGATCAACCCGCCCTCGGGCTGCCGCTTCCACACGCGCTGTGCGCTGCGGGTGCCGTCCTGCTCGACCAACGACCAGGTGCTCAAGGAGGTCTCGCCGGGGCACTGGGTCGCGTGCCAGGTACGCACCGGCGTCGCGATCGCGTAGCGTTCTTGAACGCGGGGTCGGGGCTGGTGTGGTCCTCTTCGACCACGTGCGCTGGGGCGGGTTCGCGTTGTGGCGTCCCCTCTCGCACCGGTGCGCAAAGTCCGACGCTCAGGGAACGGGTCTCAGAGGACCACACCACCCCCAACCCCCCGGCCATGAAGCGGCGCGATCGCGGATCCGGCGCGTGCATGACGGCAATTCAATTCCCGGCGATCGCTGCGTGGGGCGCTGATGCCTGAAGTAACGGTGAATGGGATCCGGATGTTTTACGAGGAGACCGGCGGCGGCGAGCCGTTGATCCTCATCATGGGCTTCGGTGGCGACCATCTGGCGTGGGCCTTCCAGGTCCGCGCTCTCGCCGAGCACTACCGCGTCGTGACGTTCGACAACCGGGGCGCCGGACAGAGCGACGCGCCGGAGCCGCCGTACACAATCCGCA
>WNGQ01007727.1_pt1 | contig 16472 bp, 14 predicted proteins | sample 5407661 | NCBI WGS metagenome assembly WNGQ01 (sample SAMN13153382, study PRJNA577476) | soil metagenome | isolation source: 60 cm soil or saprolite under Garry oak tree replicate 2 | place: USA:California | collected 2016-06-15 | reverse complement strand
TGGGCAGCTGGGGAGCGCGCTCGATGATCGCGAGCGCGATCAGCTTCCCCGCCCTGATGTGCGCGAGCGCGACCGCGGCGTCGGGAAAGGCGAAACTCAGCTGCCCGCCGAGAAGCGAGGGCATCATGTTGCCGATGCCCTTGAAGGGCACGTGCAGGAACTTCGCGCCCGAGACTTCCTCGAGCATGCGGATGCCGAGAAAGGTCGGGCTCCCCGTTCCGGCGGAGCCGAAGGAAAGCTTCCCGGGGTCGCGCTTGCCCAGCGCGACGAGCTCGGAGAGCGTCCTCGCGGGCACCGAAGGGTGAACGCAGATCACGAGCGGCGCGACGACACCCCGCGCGACTGGCGTAAAGTCGCGCTCGGCATTGTAGGGGAGGTTCTTGTACAAACTCGGGTTGACCGCGATCGCGGGATTCGCCGTGACGAGAAAGGTGTAGCCGTCGGGCGCCGACTTCGCCGCCGCTTCGGCGCCGATATTGCCGCTCGCGCCCGGCCGGTTGTCCACGATGAATTGCTGCTTGAGCGACTCGGAGAGCGCCTGGGCGAGCTGCCGCGCGTAGAGGTCGGAGCCGCCGCCCGGCGACGAGGGCACGATGAATTTGACGGGGCGCGCGGGCCAGGTTTCCTGCGCGTGGGCGAGCGCGGCGTGCAGCGCGAACACAACTGCGACTGCGGAACAGAATCCCGGGTTCATGAGGCTTCCTCCTGCGGCAAAGTCTACCTCGCCCGCCGCTTTTCGCGAAGGGACGGCCGAGCGAAATCGGCGCGGAGCATGGCATACTGATTGCGCCAAGGAGCCAAGATGCGCAGCGGCACGATCCCGGTTGCACGTACGGTGTTCCCGTTTCTCTTCGGATGGCTTGCATTGGCCGCGGCCGCGCAAGCGCAGTACCCGAGCCGCATGGTCAGGGCGATCGTGCCTTACACGCCCGGGAGCAGCGCCGATCTGATCGCGAGAAACCTGGGCCCGCGGCTTTCCGAGGGCTGGAAAGTGCCGTTCCTGGTCGACAACCGCGCCGGAGCAAGCGGCATCATCGGCGTGCAGGCGGTGGTGGCCGCACCGGGAGACGGCTACACGGTGCTCATCATGGCCGACAACTTCGCCTCGGCGGCGAGCGTGCGGCCGAACTCGTACGACCCGGTGAACGACCTCGATCCGGTGATCCTGCTCGCGCGCGGCGACTATGCGCTGATGGCCTCGGCGTCCCTTCCGGCGAGGTCCGTCGCGGAACTCGTGGACATGGCGCGCGCCAGCCCCGGCAGGATCTACTATGCCTCCCCGGGCAGCGGCCTGCCCGCGCACCTCATGATGGAAGTATTCAAGTCCGCCATGGGAATCGACCTCGTGCACGTGCCCTACAAGAACAATGCCGCGGCGGTCACCGATCTCGCCGGCGGACAGGTCAGCCTCATGTTCGCCTCGGTGGGCGTGGCGCTGCCGCTCGCCGAAGGCGGGCGCATCCGAATCCTCGGCCGGGGCCGCGAAGCGCGCCGCGCGCACGCCCGAAATCCCGAGCTTCATCGAGTCGGGCGTGAAGGACTTCAACGTCGGCACATGGTTCGCGATGCTCGTGCCGAAAGGGACGCCGCGCGGGATCCGCGCGAAACTCCACGCCGACATCGCGGCGCTCCTGAAGGAGCCGGCGGTGGCCGAGCTCATGTCCAAGCAGGGAATGACGCCCGCGGGCGGAAAGCCGGAGGAGCTGCACGATCTCATCCGGTCGGACTTCGATCGCTGGAACAGGATCGTGCGCGAAGCCAACATCAGGGCGGACTGATCATGCAAAAAGCGACACGCAAACTCACGCCGGACTTCGAAGACTCTTTCGAGGACCACTGCTGGAAGGACATCATGCCGCCCGACGTGATCGAGCTCTACTCGAACTACAGGCGCGAGGTCGGCGTCGGTCCCTCGCCCGCCCTGATCGCGATCGACCTGTACGAGCTCGTCTACCAGGGCGGCGCGAAGCCCGTGACTCAGGTGATGAAGACCTATCCCAACTCCTGCGGCGAATACGCCTGGGCGGCGATCGCGCCGACGAAGCGCCTGTTCGCCGCGGCGCGCGCAGCGGGCCTGCCCGTCTTCTATTCGACCGGCGACACGCGGCCGCAGAGCCAGCCGAAGAGTGTGCGCGCGACCCGGCGGCAGGGCGTGCACGTCGACCGGGAGCTCTACGCGATCCGACCCGAGTTCAAGCCGCAGCCGCAGGACGTGGTGATCACCAAGGTCCGCGCGAGCGCGTTCTACGGCACGCCGCTCGCCGCGCACCTCACGCAGCTCGGCGTGAAGAGCGTCATCGTGTGCGGCGAGAGCACCTCGGGCTGCGTGCGCGCGTCCGCGGTCGACGCGTATTCCCACGGATTTCACGTGACGCTCGTCGAGGAATGCTGCTTCGACCGCAGCCCGATCTCGCACAAGGTGAACCTCTTCGACATGCATCACAAGTACGCCGACGTGCTGCACGTGGACGAGGTCATCGCTCACCTCGAGGGAATGCGGGCCGGGGCGCGATGAAACCGCGCGCGACATACGGACCCTTCCCCTACTCGCCGATCACGCGCAGGCCGCGGCTCGAATGGCCGGACGGCGCGCGCGTCGCGCTCTGGGTGATCCCGAATATCGAGTTCTTCTCGCTTTCCGAGAGCATCCCGGCGGGAGCGGGCGGCTCGGGCGTGAAGCCGCCCGACGTGCCGGCGTGGGCGGCGCGCGATTACGGCAACCGGATCGGCGTCTTTCGCCTGATGAAAGTGCTCGACCGCTACGGCGTGCGCGGCACGGCGGCGCTGAACAGCGATCTGTGCGCGCAGCATCCCGAGATCATCGAGGAATGCAAGGCGCGCAAATGGGAGTTCATGGGACACAACGAGAGCAACACGCGGCGCTTGAACGAGCTGCGGGCGGGGCGCGAGAGCAGGACCATCCGCAGCGCGCTCGACACGATCGCGAAAGCGACCGGCTCGCGGCCCGTCGGCTGGTTGGGCTCGGGGCTGCAGGAAACCTGGGACACGCTGGAATTCCTCGCCGCCGAAGGCTGCGAGTACGTTTGCGACTGGGTGAACGACGATCAGCCCTACATGATGCAGCTCGAGAGCGGACGGCGGCTCGTGTCCGTGCCCTACAGCACCGAGATCAACGACAAGCCGGCGTTCGAGAAGCGCAACCGCACCGCCGAGGAATTCCGCGACATGATCGTGCGGCAATTCGACGTTCTCTACGAAGAAGGCGCCGAGTCGGGCCGCGTCATGGCGATCGCGCTGCATCCCTATCTCACCGGCGTGCCGCACCGCATCGGCGCGCTCGACGCGGCGCTCGAGCACATTCTGCGGCGCGAAGGCGTGTGGCGCGCGACCGGGGCCGAGATCGCGCGGCACTATATGGGCCGAAGGGCGACGCATTGAGCGCGCGTCCCGGAGAGGAGCGGAACATGGCGGGTCGTTTGGCAGGGAGGGTGGCGATCGTCACGGGCGGCGGGCACGGCATCGGCAAGGCGTACGCGCTCGGATTGGCGGGAGAAGGCGCGAAGGTCGTGGTCGCCGAGATCGATGCGATCGCCGCCGAGACCGTCGCCGCGGACCTGAAGCGCCAGGGTTTCGAGGCGATCGCGGTGCGCACCAACGTCGCCGACCGGGCGAGCGTCGAAGCGATGGCCGCACGCGCGGTCGAGGCGTTCGGGCGAATCGACATCCTCGTGAACAACGCGGCGATCTTCGCGACCGTCCCGATGTCGCGCTCCCCCTTCGACGAGATCGAGATCGAGGAGTGGGACCGGATGATGGCGGTCAACCTGCGCGGCACCTGGCTCGCCTCGCGCGCCGTCGTGCCGCACATGCGCAAGCGCGGCTACGGCAAGATCATCAACATCAGCTCGGGCACGGCCTTGAAGGGCTCGGCGAGCCGCATCCACTACGTCACTTCGAAGGCGGGGGTGCTCGGCTTCACGCGCACCCTCGCGCGCGAGCTCGGGCAACACGGCATCTGCGTCAACTGCGTCGCGCCGGGCAGCACGCTGTCGGAGGAGAACCCGAGCGAAGGCATCGTGAGGATGCGCGCAGCCGCCGCCGAGGAGCGGGCGCTCAAGCGGACGCAGAAGCCCGAGGACCTCGTCGGCGCGATCGTTTTCTTCGCTTCGCCCGATAGCGATTTCATCACCGGGCAGACTCTCGTCGTCGACGGCGGCGCGTGCATGCACTGACCGTCATTCGGGCTTCGCGCCGACCTGCCTCACCACCACCCCCCACCTCGCGTATTCGCTCCTGATCATGTCCGCAAATTCGGCGGGGCTCGCGAGCTCCGGCACGACGCCCTGCGCGACATAGACCTCGCTCAGGTCGCGGGCGGAAACCGCGTTCCCGATTTCCGCGTTCAACCGGGAGACGATGCCCGCCGGCAGCCCCGCAGGGCCGACGACGCCCACCCAGGCGGTCGCCTCGATTCCGGGAAATCCGGATTCGGCGAGGGTCGGGACCCCGGGCAGGAGCGCGACGCGCTTTGCGCTCGTCACGGCCAGCACCTTCACCTTCCCGGCGCGGGCCTGCGGCAAAGTGGTGTTGACGACGTCGAACTTGTAGTCGATGTTGTCGGCGAGCAGCGCCGCCATGGTGGGCGCGCCGCCCTGAAACGGAACGTGCACCGCTTCGAAGCCGGCCTGCTTCTTGAAAAGCTCGGCCACGAGGTATACGTGCGTGCCCAAACCCGCCGCCCCGTAGTTGAGCGCGCCGGGTTTCGATCTCGCGAGCGCAACGAGGTCCGCGATCGAATCGACCGGCAGCGTGGGACGCGCGATCACGGTGAGCGGGCTGCTCATGATCGGCGCGATCGCCGCGAAATTTTTCGCCGGATCGATTTTTGGATTGGCGAACATGTGCGGCGCGACCGCGAGCGAGCTCACGCTGCCGAGAAGCAGCGTGTAGCCGTCGGGCGCGGCCTTCGCCACCGCTTCGCAGCCGAGCAAGCCTCCGACCCCCGGCCGGTTCTCGATGACCACCGGCTGGCCGAGGGCTTCGGAGAATTTCCGGACGACGACGCGCGCGACGCTGTCGCTCGACCCGCCCGGCGGGAACGGGACGATCAGGCGGATCGGGCGGATCGGATAGGTCTGGGCGTGCAGGCCGAGCGCGAACGCCGTCGCCGCGACGCATGCCCCAAGGCGAATCGGCCCGCCGATCATGATCTTCGTCATGGCTTCAATCAGCCACGGAAACGCACGGAGGTGACGGCGCGGTCCGTGTTTTCCGCGCGATCCCGTTGCTACGGTCCTGCTCTAACTACTTGCGATCGTCTTCCAGGCCTTGGTCAGGTGCTCGGCCGTGCGCCACGCCAGCGCCTGCGCCGTGAGCGTCGGGTTGTGAGCGCCGCTGGTGCCCATCACTGAGGAACCCAGCACGCCGAGATTCGGCGCTTCGTGCGAGAAGCCCCAGGAGTCGACGACGTTCGTCTCGGGGTTGTTGCCCATGCGAGTTCCGCCGTAGGCGTGCGTGGACGGGCCCATCGTGCCGACCGGACCTCTTTCCACCGTCACCGCTCCGGCCTCCATGAACCACTGCGCCATCTTGTCTTGGATGAACGCGCCGATCTTCCTGTCGTTTTCCTTGAACTCGGCCGTGATCCGGCACACCGGGAAACCGAGGGCGTCCTTCACCGTGGGATCGAGATCGAGATAGTTGTCCTCGAACGGCAGAGTCGTCTTCTGGAGGTAGGCGATGTTCCAGCGGTCGGCGTTCTGCTTGACGAACGATTTCCACGCCGAGCCCCAGGCCGGCGCCTTGCCGAACGTGCTCATGCTCACGGCGCCGATCGGCCGCCGGTCGGAATACACCCAGAGATTGCCGCCGCCGATGAAATCGAACCCCGAGTGGTCGAAGTTGTCGTCAGCCCAGTTGTCGACCGCGATGCCCTGCGCCGGCAGGCCGTACCAGTTGTTGAGGTCGAACGGGAACAAAGCCGTCAGTGTCGATGCCGTATTGTGGGAGAAGTAGTGCCCGCCCACCTGTCCGCGGTTGTTTGCGAGTCCGTTCGGATAGGGCTTGGACTTCGACAGCAGCAGCATGCGCACGTTTTCATAGGTATAGCCCGCGAGCAGCACGACCTCCGCCGGCTGGAAATACTCCTGGCCGCCCTTCAGGTAGTTCACCCCGGTCACGCGCCCGCTCCCGTCGTCCACGGCAATCGTGGTGACAGGCAGGCCGGGTGTCGTAGACCTGTGAATTGATCGCCGCCGGGCCGGGAAACGCGTGCCAGCCGAGACCCTTCGCGGCAGCCGCCATTCGCTCGGTGAACCCCGTGCCCCGCAGCGGTGGCATCGGATACTCGCGCTTGCGCGGACCCTCGAAAATGTTGCCGCGCGGATCAATCTTGCCGCCGATGTTGCCCGCCTTGCCCGAGACGCCGACTTCGTATTCCACCTTGTCGTAGTACGGTTCGATCTCCTCCAGCCCGAACGGCCAATCCTCGACGGTCGAGCCCTTGGGGACGCGCGCGGCTCCGTAACGCCGCGTGGTCTCGCTCACGACCTTGAAGTCCCAGGGATTGAGGCGCCAGCTCTGCGCCCAGTAGTGCACCGAAGTGCCTCCGACGGCGTTCATCATCGGATGGATCGGAAGCCGCGGCGAATACGGCGCCGACGCATTCGGCCTGTGGGTCGGGATCTCGGTGTTCGCTTTCTGCGCCGACTGCGGCCAGCCGCGGAAATTGTTGCGCAGCTCGTCCGGAGCAAAGTCCCGTCCCGTGAGCCAGTCTCCCGCTTCCAGGCCGATCACCTCGAGCCCCGCGCGCGCCAACGGTAGCACCGCTACGCCGCCGACCGCTCCGAGTCCGACGACGACGACGTCCGTCTTCTTCAGGTTAGTGGCCATGCCCGCCCCCCCGCTTCGTGAACATCGACTCGTCGTACGCCGACTTGTGGTTCGGTTTCACAGCCACGCCCATGCGCTGCTCCTGTGCCGTGACCGAAATACGCACTCCGGGGTATCGGATCAGGTCCCACCCGACGAAGTTCGCGTTCCCGCCGTAGTACGGGTCGCAGAACGTCCCCTGGATCGTGTGTGCCCGAAGGAGGTTGAAGAATGTGGAAGAGTTCGGCGTAAAGCCCGTGGCGGCGTTCTTCTCCATCTCGCTCAACACCGCGTCCTGGTCCTTCGCCTGGAGCCTGGCGAACGGCTCGCCTTTCGTGGTCTGGGCATAGGTATTCAGCGCGGCGAGACCGGCGCCGTATGCCTTGCGTGCAGACGCGAGCGGGCCGGCTAGCGCGCGGTCGATGTAGTGCGCCGCGCGGGCCTCTGCGGCGCCGGGCCCGTTCTCGTCCGACGGAATCAGCCGCGTAACGATGGCCTCGAGCGTGTCCGACTCCGCGGCGGTGAGCGTTTCCAAAGCCTCCCGCGGCGGCGCCGCTGCGACACGCGCTTCCGCGGCAAATGAAGACGCGGTTTGAACGAACGCCCCTCCAGGAACGACGCTTGCCGCCCCCACCATCCCAAAACGCTTCAGCAGCTCGCGGCGCGAACGATCGTGCGGCTCCGCTTTCCTTTCATCCGCTTCATCGGCCATGATCTCCCCTCCATCTCCGTTGAGTATCGGATTCAGCCATCAGCGATCAGCCCTAGGCAACGGCTAACCAACATCCAGCCTCCTGTGGAAAATCTACTCCGATGCGGGAAGCTTGGCCACCGGCCACGCGCGAAAACCCCGACCAACGGATAAACGGAGCTCAATCGGCCTGCGCGCCGGAATGCCTCACCCCCACCGCCCAGCGCTTGATTTCCTCGTCGAGGAACCGGGCGAAGTCGCGCGCGCCGGCAAAGCTCGCCGTCATGCCGGGTTTTTCGAACGCGGCGATCAGCTCGCGATCGGAGAGGATCCTGCGCAGCTCGGCCTCCAGCCGCGCGATGACCGCTTGCGGCGTGCCGCCGGTGGTCATGACTCCGGTCCAGCCGCTCACCTCGAACTCGGGAAAGCCCGACTCGACCAGGGTCGGCGCATCGGGAAACAGCGGGTTGCGCTCGCGCGAAGTGACCGCGAGCAGGCGGATCTTGCCCGCCTTGATCTGCGGCGCCGAGATGGAGAGCGCGTCGAACATGAAATCCACGTCGCCGGCGAGGAGCGCGGCCATCGCCGCGGGCGCCCCGCGGAAGGGAACGTGCACCGCGTCGAACTTCCCGTAGTACTTGAGCAGCTCGCCGGAGAGGTGGATGCTCGTGCCATTGCCGTTCGAGGCGAAGTTGAGCTTGCCCGGATCGCGGCGCGCGTGTTCGATGAGCTCGCGCACGCTCGCGACGGGCGTCTTGGCGGAAACCACGAGCACGTTCGCGCCGCTGCCCACGAGCGCCACCGGCGCGAGGTCCTTCTTCGTGTCGAAAGGTAGCGTCCTGTACAGCGACACGTTGATCGCGTTGGGCGGCGCCGCGATGAGCAGCGTGTGGCCGTCGGGCGCGCTCTTCGCGACGAAGTCGGTGCCGATATTGCCGCCCGAGCCCGTGCGGTTCTCGACGATGACCGGCTGCCCGAGCGCTTCGCCCAAACGGGGCGCGAGCGCCCGAGCGGTGAAATCGGTGATCCCGCCCGGCGGAAAAGTGACGACCAGCCGGATCGGCTTGGAGGGGTATTGCGCGAGGGCGGGGAGTGAAAGAAGCAGTCCGGCGACGACGAGCGTGACCACCCCGGCGCTGCGCGCCACCCCTCCTTTACAAGGAGGGGAAAAGATCACGCCGCCTGCTTGGATGCGGCGCGCGGTTTCTGCAACCGCGGCAGAACCTCCCTGGCGACGATGGTGATCTGGTCGACCGCTTCTTCGTGCGTCATGTGGCCCGCGTGGCCCATCATCAGGAAGTGGCCCAGTCCCCCGATGTTGTCGATGAATTCGGCGAGCTGCTTGTATACGTCGTCGGGCGTGCCGACGAACATGATTCCCGCCTTGACGAGGTCCTCGATCGCGCCGTGGTGCGTGTCGACCGCCTTGCCCTCGCGCGTGGTCGTGGTGCGCTTGCCGCGCGCCTTGATCATGCGCGCCGCGTCCTTCACCGAAAAATATCCCGGCGGCGTGCCGAAGGGCTCGGCGACGCGGCCCGAGGAGCGCAGGTAACCGACCATGACTTCCGCGCGGCGGAACGCTTCCTTCCTGTCCTCGGCGATCGCGACGATGCCGAGGTAGGAGAAGCGGTCCGGCGCCGGCGCGGGCCGGCCAAGGTCGGCGCAGGCCTTGCGGTAGTGATCGAAGAGGTCCTTCGTCTGGAAGCCGGAGAGAAAGGTTCCGAGCACGTAGCCGCGCTCGGCGATCTCGCGGATGTTCTGCGGGCTGCGGCCCGTGATCCACACCGGCGGGTGCGGCTGCTGGTAGACGCGCGGCCAGACGTTGACGTTGCGGTATTGGAAATGCTCGCCCTGCCAGTCGAACGGCCCGTCGATGGAAGTCATCGCCTTGATGATGAGATCGTGCGCTTCCCAGAAGCGGTCCATCTGGCCGACTGCCGAGCGCACCGAGAGCGGCACCTCGTAGGGCACGCCGCGCACCAGGCCCATCTCCAGGCGCCCGCGCGAAATCACGTCGATCATCGCGAACTCCTCGGCGACGCGCACCGGGTCGAGGCGGTTGGCGATCGGGTATCCGAGCGTGAGGAGCCGCGCGCGCTTGGTCTGCCGCGCGAGGATCGCGAGCGGCACCGCGGCCACCGGGCAGCAGCAGGTCGCGGTCGCGTGGTGCTCGTTGATCATGATGTCGAGACCCAATTCGTCCGCGAGCATCCACTCGTCGAGGCGGTGGTGATAGTTCTCGGCCATCACGCGCGGATCGCAGTTGCGGCTCGGCAGGATCACGCGCAGCGACTTGTGCTCCGGCGCCCAGGCGTCGGGACAGGGTTGCTCGGAAAAGTGGTAGATCCTCATGACTGCACCTCCATGCTCATCCTTCCCTCCCCTCCTCTCTTGAGGAGGGGTGCCCGCGAAGCGGGCGGGGTGGTTCGCGGCGCACGCCACCACCCCCCGCCTTCGGCGTACCCCTCCTCAAGAGAGGAGGGGAAGATCCGCAGCCCTGCTCCATTACGCCCTCGCCGCCTGCCGTTCGAGCCCGAACTCGATCACCCGCCGCGCCACGGCATCGGGCTGCTCCATGTGCGGGAAATGACCCGAGTCGGTGATCTCCTCGAATTTCGCCCCGGGGATTGCCGCGCAGTAATCCCTGCCGTAGGTGATCGGTGCGAAGCCGTCGTGCGCGCCCCACAGGAACAGCGCCGGAATCCGGATGCGGTGCAGCCGCGCCCTGAGCTTCGGGTTGTACATGTAGGGATTCCAAGCGAAGAGCGCGGTCGCCTCGCGATTGCGCGCCATCGCCGTCAGCTCCTCCTCGGGCAGCGATTCGTAGTCGCGCAGCCAGACGGAAGGATCGCGGAACGACAGCTCTTCCCAGCGGCTGCGCGGCGTGGCAAAGATGTCCAGGAGGTCGCTCTTGTCGCGCTCGCCGAATTTCGCGCCGACTGCCCCGATCAGTACGAGGCGCGACAGGCGCTCGTGAGTCTTGGTCGCGATCTCCGCGGCGATCCATCCGCCGAACGAGGCGCCGACGACGACGAGGTCGCGCAGGTCGAGGCTCTCGATCAGGTCGAGATAGAAATACGACATGTCATCCACTGTGGACATCCCCTTGGGCAGCTCCGAGTGCCCGAACCCGGGATGCGAAGGGGCGATCACCTGCACTTCGCGCGCAAGCAGCTCGATGAAACGCTCGGAGCCGTGCAGGCCGATGTGCGGGTGGAGAAACAGGACCGGACGCCCCTTCCCCCGCCTGAGGATCTCGATGTTCGCGCCCGCGATCTTTTCGGTGACCGCGCCTTCTGCGGAGTCCATGTTTCAGTCCACCTTGATCTTCGCTTCGCGGATGACCTTGCCCCAGCGTTCGTACTCGGTCTTCAGCAGCTCGCGAAACGCCGCGTCAGTCATAGTCCGTACTTCGGCGCCCTGATTGAGCAGCAGCTCCTTCGTGTCGGGCAGCGCGAGTATGCGGTCGATCTCGCCGTGCAGCTTCGCGAGCACCGCGCCCTGGGTCGCCGCGGGCGCGAACAGCGCGTTCCAGATTACCACGTCGAAACCCGGAAAGCCGGACTCGGCGATCGTCGGGATCTCCGGCGCAAAGGCCGAGCGCTGCGCGCCGGTCATGGCGATGCCGCGCAGCTTTCCCGAGCGGATGTGCGGCAGCACCGTCGGCGCCGCCGCGAGCATCACACCGACGCGTCCGCCCAGCACGTCGTTCACGCCCGGCGGCCCGCCCTTGTAAGGCACATGCACCATGCGGATTCCCGCGGTGAGCTTGAGCAGTTCCCCCGACAGGTGCGCGGGCGAGCCGTTGCCCGCCGATGCGTAGTCCACCTTTCCGTCCCGCGCTCGGACATAGTCGAGGAATTCCCGGAACGAGGCGACCGGCACGACCGCCGGATTGACGAACAGCAGCAGGGGGTTCACCGTGAGCATCGCCACCGGCGCCAGGTCCTTCATCGGATCGTAGGCGAGCGACATCAAATGCGGGTTGGTGGTGATGTTGGCGTTGCTGCCCATGACGAGCGTGTAGCCGTCGGGCGCCGAGCGAGCCACCGCTTCCGCGCCTACGCTCCCGTTCGCGCCGACGCGGTTCTCGACGACGACCGGCTGCCCGAGGCTCTCCGAGAGTTTCTGCGCGACCACGCGCGCTGCGAGGTCCGAGCCGCCGCCGGCGGGGAATGCGACGACGATCCTGATCGCGCGCGAGGGGTAGGTTTGCGCCGCGCAGGAAAGCGCGAAGCCAAGCGCGAGAAGAGGGAGTGCCGCGCGGGCGCGCATCACAGCCGCGCCTGCAGGAAGCGCAGCAGCCGCTGCGCGAAAAATCCGGAGTGGCTTCCCGGCTCGTCGATGGGGTCGCCGATCCAGAAGTGCGGCGCGCCGGCGACCACGACCGGGCGCACGTAGTGCCCGGCCTGCTTCAGCGCCTCGAGGAAGGCTTCGCTCTGCTCCTTGGGGTCGACGACGTCGTCCTCGGTGCCCCAGGCGAGAAGAAAGGCCGTGCCGTTGTTTTTCGCGGAGACGTAGGAAAGCGGCGAAGCGTCGAAGTAGATGCGCCGGTCGTCGATGAGGCTCGCGCCGAGAAACCTCTCGACGATCTGGTCGCGCGGCCGCGAGATCTGGTCGTGGCGCCATTGCCGTGCGAGGTCGAGCACCGCGTAGATCGGAACGCAGGCCTTGACGGCGGTCGAGACGCGGCGGTGCGGATCGGCCGCGTTGCCTTCGCGAAACAGCGCGTGCTCTCCGGCGAGCGCGACGAGCGCGGCGAGGTGCCCGCCCGAGGAATCGCCCATGAGCGCTATGCGCTCCGGGTCGATCTTGAGCTCGGCCGCCCTGCCCTTTGCGAACTGCACCGCGGCGCGCACGTCCTGCACGGCCTCGGGATAGACCTTCTCCGCGGGCTTGGACAAACGATGGGTGACTGCGAGCGTCGCGTAGCCGCGCTCGGCGAGCCAGGGCCCGAGGAAGCGGTAGTTGTCGAGGTTGGCGAGGCGCCACCCTCCGCCATGGACCGCGATCACGAGGGGAAATTTCCCCGGCCCCTCCGGCGCGTAGAAATGCCCCTTGAGCGACACGCCGCCATGGACGGCGTATTCGATTTCGCGGCGCTCGCCGGCTGCACTGTTCATTTCCTTCTCTCCCTTTTCCGTGGCGGCCAGACCGTTACTATAACGTTACAATGAACCTGCCATGAAGGCCGCCGCGCTCGCAGCCGCTCTTGTCGCGCTCGCCTGCTGCGCGCCCCTGCAGGCCCAGTCCTTTTCCGACCTCGCCCTGGACAGCCGGCCCGATCGCTTGCAGCGGCTCGTCGCCGGGGCGAAGAAGGAAGGCGCGCTCACCCTCTATACCTCGATCCCGGAAAAGGACATGGCGGTGCTCGCGGCCGATTTCGACAGGCGCTACGGCGTCAAGCTGAACGTCTGGCGCGCTTCCTCGGTCAAGGTCCTGCAGCGCGCCGCGGCCGAAGCGCGCGCGAACCGCTGGGACTTCGATGCGGCCGCGATCTCGTCACCCGAGATGGAGGCGATGCACCGGGAGCGGCTGCTGCAGGAAGTGCGGTCGGTCCATCACGCGGACCTCGCGCCCGACGCGATGCCCGCGCACCGTGCCTGGGTGCCGCAGTTCTTGAACGTATTCGTCCAGGCGTACAACACCTCCCTCGTGAAGAGGGAGGATCTGCCGAAATCCTATGCGGAGCTCGCCGCCCCGAGGTGGAAGGGCCGCCTGGGCGTGGAGGCGTCCGACAGCGAGTGGTACTGCGGCGTGCTCGAGCAGGTGGGCGGGGAAAGAGGCGCGAAACTGTTCAGCGACATCGTCGCGACGGCCGGCTGGTCGGTGCGCACCGGCCATACGCTGCTCGCGAACCTGGTCGCCTCGGGCGAGGTGCCGCTCGCGCTGACCGCGTACAGCTACCGCATCGAGCAGCTGAAGAACGCGGGCGCACCGGTCGAATGGTTCGGAATCGATCCGGTGATCGGCCGGGCCAACGGCGCCGGCGTTTCCAGACGGCCTCCGCATCCCGGCGCCGCCCTGCTCTTCTACGAATACCTGATCAGCGACGCGCAACCCTTGATGGTGAAAATGAACTATCTCGCGGCGAACACAAAGGTCTCCTCGTCGCTGCGCGGAGTGAGAGTCCGGTTCATCGATCCGCGCATGCCGCTCGAGGAGCTCGATCGCTGCGCAAAGGCGTACGACGAGCTGAACGCGGGGCGCGGCGCACGCTAAGACTTACGGTGGGTCGGCGGTCTGCTTTTCGAATGTCTCGCCGCTGACCACCCACTTGCTCAACGCCACCAGGGGCGAGAGGGCGACGCGTACGATCGCGCGCCAGCCGTCATGCGCGCGCAGCTGATCGGCGAGCGGCGGACTGAAACGATAGTACTGCTCGACGAACAGCCGGCCCAATTTGCTGGTAAGCAGGTACTGATCGCGGAAAGCGCGCAAATAGCGCACCTCCGTCGCCATGGGTGATCCGTAGGCTGCAGTTGCGATAAAGCAGCCGCCGCCACCACCACCCCCACCTCCGCCCCCACCTCCGGCAGTGATTGTGAACGTGGCAGCCGCCGAGGTCCCACCCCCCGGCGCCGGGTTGACCACTGTGACGCTCGCCATGCCCGCGGCGGCGATGTCTGTCGCCGGGATCGTCGCGGTAAGCTGGGTCGGAGAAACGAACGTCGTGGCGCGCGCCGCCCCGTTCCAGTTCACCGTCGAGGTGCTGACGAAATTGCCGCCGTTGACTGTCAGCGTCGCGGCTGCACCCCCGGCTGTCGCCCCGGATGGGCTTATGCTGCCGAGAACGGGTACCAGATTGTTTACGGTCGTACTGGCCGTAGCGCTGTTGTTGGCCGCGGCGGAATCGCACGCGGCAGAGGCGACACTGGCTGTATTGCTCACCGTTCCGCCGGGAGTCGCTGTCACGACCAGAGTCACAGTAGCCGTGACGGAATTGTTGATGGTGCCCAGGTTGCAGATAACGGTGCTCGTGCCGCTGCATGTTCCCTGGCTCGGCGTGACCGAAACAAAGCTGACACCGCTTGGAAGAGCGTCGGTGACCGACACTTCGGTCGCCCCGCCCGGACCGTTGTTCGTCACTGTTATCGTGTAAGTCAGATTATTGCCTGCGATCGCAGGGTCGGGCGAGTCGGTGACGGCGATGCCCAGGTCCGCCGATTGAGCCGATTGCCCCGCAATCCTGCCCCACCAGGTGCCCCAACGACCGTCTCCGTTATTCGCGCCCGTTCCCACCGGCGTCGCCGCGTACTCTTGTATCGTCCACATATCGAGGTCATTCGCGGGGTCAACCACCGTGGAGCTGTAGTCGCCCCAACGATTTTTTTGCGAAACCATACCGATCTTGTAGTACGGGCCTTCACCTGATTTCAGCACGGCATCGGACTGCAGCGTGTTCGCGGCATTGCAAGACAGGCGGAACGAGTAGTTGGCGCTGGCATATTGGCTTGCGGAGGAACGCGAATAGCCGATCAAGACGTCGTCGTTCGCATTGACCGCGATGCTCGGATACATATAGAAGGTCGGACCCGTCGAATCGTCGATGCGTCCGCGCTGCTGGATGACTCCGGCAGTCGTCAGCTGCCACCATTGGACGGCCGTACGCGTGGGACTCGCGGCCGGCAGGAAAATGTGATGTACGCACCACAGGAAAGCGTTGCGGTAACTGCAGCTCTGCATGCGCCGATCGCCGGTTTCGATCGGCGGGGCAGAGCCGAGCTGCGGCGCATCGGGACCCGTCACCGCCCATGCATTGGCCGATGTTGCAGTCGGAAACGATGTGCCGGCCATGAAGGTTTCAGCGCCTACCGCGCCAGTGATCGTGCTGATGCGAAGCGTGCCGTTGGAGCTATTCCAGACATCCACGAGATACTGGGTCGCCAGTGTCGCGTCGTAGGTGAGGGCGGGAACCAGCGTGGAGCTGGCCGAGTCCGTGAACAGCCTGAACGGCGCGGAAGGAGCGCCGTTGTTGTACAAGCTGGCCTTGGTAAAGACCCAGATATTGGATTGCACGGAAGAGGAACTTGCGCCGACCGTGAACATGTTCGTGCTCACGACAATCCAGTCTTTATTGAAACCCACGCTCGGGTAGTCGGCCCAAGTCGCATTGCTTGCATCGGCATCGACACTGAAGAGATTCCAGACGCCCGTCGGATCGTTTGTCTGCGAAACGCCGATCAACACCGCGGAAGCGGTGGAATTGCCGTTGGCGGCCGCAACGAAGATCCACCGGCCACCGTAAGGGTCGTAGAGAATTCTCGGATCAAAAGCGCTGAGACTGCCGAGGCTCGCCCAAAAGCCGCTCATCGAGACGGTGCTGAGAGCGAAGCCGGTCCGATCCTGAATGCGTATCTGCGAGTTGAGGACAGTCATCAAGTGGCTGGGACCGACCGCGCCATGGGTGTCGGGGGGGATCGCCGTGTTGTTGTCCGGCACAGCCTGAAAGCTGCTCGCCGGGGCGGGCGAAAGGGGCGCGGGGCCGGCCTCCTCTGGCGCTGCAGCCCTCGAACCATCGCGCGAAGGCGACACCCCGTCCGCCGGTTCCCTTGGGCCCGGCATCGGCGAGTGAATGACTTTGGGTGTTCTTGACTCAAGCGGGACGCGCGTTTCCCGTCGCGAAAGGTCGGTGAAGTTGACCGTTGCCTTGCGGCCGGCAACACCGGCGATTCCCGCTTGCGGCTCGCCGGCGTGCGTGAGCAGCGCGGCGACGCAAGCCAGGACGGCGATCGCCCATCGATAAAAACCCGGTACTGTGACAAGCTGCTTGAAGGACATAGGCGCCTGCTCCGGAAAAGGCCTATTTCGGACAGGGATCCGCGCGGCCGGACGAGCGCTGGCCCGCTTCCTCCGGGCCCGAAGCGGGTGCATGCACCTCTCGGGGCGGTCCTGCTGCGGGTGGGTTGCGCCCCTCTTCTTCGGCGAGTTCTCTCATGGTGACTATCGC
>WNGQ01003212.1_pt1 | contig 16490 bp, 15 predicted proteins | sample 5407661 | NCBI WGS metagenome assembly WNGQ01 (sample SAMN13153382, study PRJNA577476) | soil metagenome | isolation source: 60 cm soil or saprolite under Garry oak tree replicate 2 | place: USA:California | collected 2016-06-15 | reverse complement strand
CCTACCGGCTCGTGCAGCCGTTTCTGCTCAAGGCTGGGGTGACGACGCAGGAGGAGATCGAGCAACTCTATCAGCAAATGCAGGGAGAAATACACTCGGATGACTTTGGTGCCGTTGGATTCTACCTCACAGTCTGGGGTAAAAAGCCGTAGCAAGGAGCATGCGCATTCTTAGTGGGTCAACTGGCAAATAACTTGCCATTAATTGAGCGCTCGTTGAGGCTAACACGCCGTTTTCCTATGGCAACCCAATTGCGAGTTGACCCACCAGTTGATAGTGTGCCCTCTTTCGAGCCCCGCGAAAACTATTGCATCAACTGGCTTCTTGCTTCCTTTCCGGAAAAACGGCATGATTGATGCACGCAACCGGAAGGTGCAAAAGACCACTCCCCGGGCTTTGAGGTCGGCCACTGCGGCCTCGATATCGGGAGTGTTCCATGTCATCTGAGTATGGGTTCCGCTGGCAGTTCCTCCAAAAGTGCGCATGAACCAGGAGGGAATATAGAGTAGAAAGTCACTCTTTTAGGACGAAGGCCAGAGGTAAAAGCATCAGCAACTAAGGTCGTAATGGCGAAAAAACTCTCTGCCGATAAAACAAATGAGATGAGCGATATTTGTAATACCCTGCATATCTCACGGGCAAAGTTCTACCGCTACATTCATGTGAAGTAACTGCGATACTTTACCTTTTGGATGCGTTGAGCAAAAATAACCTACATCTCATCGACCCCCATCTGCGCCAGCAGGCCTTTGAGACGTGACAGGCCAAGGCGCATGCGTGCTTTGACTGTGCCCAGGGGTATCTCACATCCTTCGGCAATTTCTGAGTGTGTCCACCCTTGAAAATAGGCGAGTTCGATGACCATCCGTTGTTCTAAAGGAATGTTCACCAGCGCTGCACGTATCTGTGCACCCTGCACTGATCGCAAGGCTTCCTCCCAGACATCGGGGTAGGCAGTGCGTTCATCTAGCTCGACCTCCTCCCAGGTTACCTCCTTCAGACCGGCGCGGCGGCGTACAGCGCGTAAATAGTCGATGGTGCGATGATGGACGATGGAGATAAGCCAGCTACGAACTGTACCTGATTGTGGCGAGTAGGAAGTGGCACGCCGCCATACAGACAGGAAGGCTTCTTGTAGGAGGTCTTCAGCTACCTGGTGGTCAGCCACCATTCGGTAGGCGAGAGAGTAGAGCACGCGGTTGTAACGCTCGTAAAGGAGTTCCATGGCCCATTCGGCTCCTTCAGCGAGAGCGTTGATCAAGGCTTCATCACTTAGCTCATCGGAATTATCCATCCCTTGAAACCCTTCAGCCCCCTACTCACTACTCAAGGAAGACCCAGGGTGTCTGCGTGGACACGTTTTCCCACCTGGTCCAGTTGCCACTTATTGCTATTTTCTGCGATTCGCTTACCATCCGGCATGGCCAGATGGCTGCCTCATCAGCCATCTCTACTGTAGTATAAGAAGCAGTATAGGGGAAATGGAAGGGCTCTGTCATCGGTCATCTGGCAGATACAGCATAGGCCAGGTGACCTATTTGTTCTGAAGCTACTCTCGGACGCCGCCAAGGGGCATCTCCAACAATGTGAGGCAAGGGGCTAATCATGTTTTCGTAGTCAGTGTGGAGCACACACTGCCGCTGGTGCCATGTTCAAGCTGCTGGTGCATAAGCCTGGCATAGTAGCCATCGCGCTGAAGCAGCTCGTGATGTGAGCCTTGCTCCACCATGGTTCCCTGGTCTAACACCAGAATCACGTCGGCGTTACGGATAGTACTCAAGCGGTGAGCGATAATGATTTGCGTACAGGCCAGGGTTTGTAAATGCTCTGCTACTCTTTGCTCTGTTGTAACATCCAGGTGGCTGGTGGCCTCATCGAGCAAGAGAAGCGCGGGCTTATGTGCGATGGCGCGTGCGATAGCCAGTCGCTGGCGCTGGCCCCCAGATAAAGCACTCCCACCTTCTGAGACAAAGGTTTCGTATCCCATCGGCATAGACATAATATCACCGTCTATGGCCGCTATTTTAGCAGCCTCGGCCATCTGTTCTTTGTCTATCATGGGGTTGTTGAGGGTGATATTGGACCGGACCGACCCGCTGAAGAGCGTGCTCTCTTGCAGCACAACACCGAATTGTTGTCGTACTTCCTGGTAATTCAGTCGTTCTAATGGGATGCCGTCATACAAAATGCTGCCTTCTGTCGGAAGGTAGAGTCCGAGTAACAATTTCCCCAGGGTGCTTTTGCCGGCACCTGAAGGTCCAACGATGGCAACTTTTTGTCCCGCTTCGACCGTCAGATCAATATTATGCAGCACTTCTGCGGCATCTGGGGCATAGCGAAAACTAACATGTTCTAAGCGAATGTGCCCGGTCAACGGAGGAGGTACTTGCACTGCCTGTCCCTTTTGCTCCGCTTCGGCCTCCGTCACGTCCGCTATACGTTCAAGATGGGCACCTACGAGTTGGAGTTGCTGTCCACTACTCACCAGCGAGCCAAGTGGAGCGAAGAAAGCAGCAGCCAGTGCGTTCAATGCCACCATGGTACCCAGGGTGATTGACCCATTGAGGACCTGGGTTGCGCCTACCCACAGTAAGGCCAATGGAGCCAATGAGCGTAATGCTGTCAATATCGTGGTCATGGTGCTTGAGAGGTAGCTATAGCGCAGAGAGAGATTGAGCTGGTCGAAGAACAGGTTTGACCAGCGCTCAAAGGCACGTTGTTCGGCACCAGACCCCTTCAAGGTGGCTATGCCCGCCAGCGCCTCAGCTAGATAGCCCTGGGATTTTCCTTGTGCCGCTAGCTCTCGGCTCGCCAGGTTGCGGATAGGACGATTGCTGCCCAGGAGGAGCAGTACCTGCAGCAAACCAATCACCAGGGTGAGCAGGCCAAACGGCAGCGACTGCCACAGGAGAATGACCACGTAGAATATGACCAGGGTACTATCCAGCAGCGTCGAAAGAAGCTGGTTGCTCAGAATTTCCCGCAGCAGCGTGTTGCTTGACAGGCGTGCAAGCAGGTCGCCACTTGAACGCTGCTGAAAAAAGCTATAGGGCAGCGCGAGCAAATGCTCAACGAAGCCGAGCATCATGTGTATATCGATACGTGCCTGCAGATACACCAGCAGCCATCCTCTCAGGAGGGTGGCAACAGTTTGCGAGAGGAATAGCACGAGTATGCCTATCCCCAATACGGTCATCACATTATCCATCCTGAATGGAAGGATCTGGTCCACCACCACTTTCGTCAGGAGAGGAAGGGCGAGTCCAATGACGAGAAGGAGCAATGAGGCCCCCAGTAATTGCAGAAAGGTCCCTGGCGCTTGTCGGATATATTGTTGTACGTACGTACGGAATGCTCGACGGGAAGGGGCGGCATGGCGATCAAAACTGACTCCAGGTTCGAGGGTGATAACCACCCCTGTAAAGCCCGCATCAAACTCATCATGGGTCAAGCGACAACGTCCTCTGGCAGGATCAACAACATCAACGCGTTTGCGTGACCACCGCTCAACGATCACAAAGTGATTGAACTCCCAGTGGACGATGGCGGGCAGTTTGACGAAGCGGAAATCATTCTGCTGAAGTGATACGGCCCTTACCCGCATCCCGTAGTGACGCGCCGCCCTCACAATACTCAGGGCAGAAACGCCGTCACGGCCAACTCCATAGTGCGTACGCAGCTCTGAGACAGACGTTTTGCGACCATAGTAAGTGAGGATCATTGCCAGGCAGGCGAGGCCACATTCTACCGCGCTCATCTGACTCTCCTGGGGAACGCGTTTCCCGCGCATTTTCCAGATCATCGCGTGTAGAGCATGCCAAAGGAACGTCCAGACACGCGAGAGGAGTGTTCCTTGCTGCATTTGACGCGCTGGCATGTCCGGCAGGGCAGACGAGGTGGCCGGGTCTCTGCGTGGCGTGTTTTTCGAGTTCGGGCTTTCCTGGTCAACGTGTTTCATGAGCTGCTCCCTAGAAAATTCCCCAGGCCAGGTAAAAGCGCGAAAAGGCGCTGGGAGCCAGTCTCTACTCTAGCAGTACAGAGACTTCCAGCATAAGCAGTGGCTGGCAGTTTTGTACCAAGCTTGATGATCACGACGATCGAGGGTTGGGTAACGAGGAGTGTACCCACACCACCAAGTTGGTAGCGTTGCCGAGCTGCGTCGGGGCTCGTTATGCCTGGTTCAACCTGCGCTATCGTGCTGTGTACGAGCACACCCGCTGAACCGATCTGTACGTCTACAGGCAGACCAACCCGCAGGTGCGCTGATTGATCCGGCGGCAAGAACACGGCGGCTACCATCTCGCCATATGCCGGCTGAAGCATGTCTCCCCGGGCAAGAATGATGCCAGACCCATCCACGTAGGTCGGAACCTGTACATACCAGGCGAGAAATCCAGCGACGATGAGTACTCCCAGCAAGAGCCATAAGCAAACGATGATAGGCCAGGAGATAAGGCGAGGCACAACGGCTTTTTCCATGCCCCGCTTATATGCTGTTATGGCGCTCTGACGAAATATTGTTGACTCAGGCACAGCTATCACCTTTCTCATTCAGCCGAACTACCCCAGTATAGATTATAACAAATACTTTTGGATACTACTCATTTACATTTATAAACATTCAGCGCCGGCAAGAGAAGCAGATTATTCGAGAGCATGGTTGAATAATTAGCAAAACGTAATATTAATGGCCAGCATTTGAACATGGCGGGGCAAGCAGGAGTACCGATGGAATCCGCTCAGCGCTTGCTAACCTCAGCAAGCCATAGCCAGTCCCTGCTATCCCGAGCATGAGTCCTGGCGTCTCTACTCCCAAAGGCACACCGGTCATACAACCCTGTCTTTCAATACTGTCCAGTAGCATTGAGGTGAGATGTTGTACCTGTTCTTCATACTGGGGAAGGAGTCTTGTTGTGCCCAGGACGAACTCCAAATTGCCCATATCCCCATGACAAAGGCAATGATTCAGACCAAAGCCGTGGGCCAGACTGGTCTGGAGAGCGGCATCTATTTCTGCATGGAGAGCCGCGTCATCTATATACTCCATCGACGCTAAACGGGCCAGCCCAATGCCTGGAGCACCATGACACCAGGCAACCATGTAGGAGTTGCTCTCTTGTTGCCCTGTTTGCTGGTTAATGGTGGCTGATGGGCTAAACTCCCGGCGCAAATCAGGCCAGTTGCGTCTTTCTAGTGAAAAGAGGCTGCGCTCATACTCCATAGCGGCAAGCGCCGTTTGACGGAAACGCTCTTCCCCGCTCACAGCAAACAGGCGCAGCAGGTTCAAGGCAATACCGGCATTCCCATGGGCAAATCCTGTGAGCGGGGTTTCCTGCAGCGTTGTGCTCCAACCAATCCCAGCATTCTGCGGCCTGGCACGAGCAACGAGGTGGTCCCCGCATTGGATGGCGGTTGCCAGCGTTGACTGGGACGGCGCAACGGCATAGAGACTGAGTAAAGCCGCGATACAACCGGCTGAACCACCGATCACATCAATCATTTCATCCCTGGAGATCACACCGGGAAGTAGCTTGATCATCTCCTCAGCCTCCTGATACAGCGAGGGATCGTTCCAAAGCGCTCCCAGGTGGGAGAGGAGATAGATGAAGGCTCCCAGTCCATGAAAAGCACCGATGCCAGCTAATTCGGGTCTCTCCTTTTGCTGCGCCACTTGCGAGCGCGTGCTGGCCAGAGCTACTCTGGCCAGGCTTGTATAACGCTCCTCGTCCGTCAACAAACCCAGATAGGCAAGGAAGAGTGCTATGCCTGACGTGCCGCTGTATAAATCAGTAGAAGTTGGCAGCAGGTGCCACTCCCGGTCCTTCATTACTTCCACGCCTACCCATCCCACCGACTCCTCACGATATAGGGCAAGCTTACATAGGCGGTCTCCCACGGAGCGGGCTGCTGTGATAAGCCGCTCATAGGTGACGCTACCCGGTGATGGGTGCAGGTGTAATCTCGGCGTTGCCGCCTGCTCGGTGCCCAGGGTCACACTCGTGAAAGATGCTCGTATGATCCATATTTGCTTCTCTAGATCTTGCTCCTCAAGCTGTTGGGTGCGCCTGCTAACCACGTCCAGACCAGACTCCTCAAAGAAATCGGCGATGGTCTCCCCACAGCTGGTCAAGAGAGCGCGCGAGTCCGGGCGAGTTGTGAAGTGGGGAATGTCCCCGGCGAGCAAATCTGCCTGCTCCGCCGCAACGATTCTGGATATATAAGGCTGTTGCTCGACTCCGACCCATAGACGGTCGAAAAAACGGTCGCGGTCAAGCGCATCTCGCAAGACGTTGGGATGGAAACTCTCTGCTAACAACAGGGCATAGGCTTGCGACGGGCGCAGCACACAACGCACTTCGTCGTGGATAAAACGAGGCACAATCTCCGTCAGCAGTACTTGACGAAGTTGCATGAGTAGTTGATAAGTGGCGGCAAAGCCCGTGATGATGCTGTCACTGTACTCCAGGATATTGATATCCTGTCCGTTTAACTTCGGCTGATTGTTGCCGAACGTCATTGCAATACGCTCACGCATGATGCGCATCTGGTCCGTTCCCGTTTCTTTCCAGATCGGAACAGGTGTTGGGGTCAACTGTCCTGCATAACCGCCCAGGCCCGTCACATCCACACCCGCTGCTTGATCACTCGACCAGATGCGTTGAGGCAACAAACCAATACGCAGGACGGAGTGACCGATAGTTTCATCAGCGGGATTTGTTTGCAACGTCGTCGCATACTTACCCAGGCGCGGTTGAAAGAGCGCCTCGAGGTCGACTAATATGGGATGCTCACCAGAGGCGATCAGATTTTCGGCATGAAAGTCTGTGGCTTCAAGTGCGTAGAGTAAGGCCAGGTACCCCCCCTGTCGCTGATAAAAGCGTTCAACTTCCTCTCTAGAAGTGCAGTCACAGGTAGGCACGAATTCGGACCAACCATATGTCTGCTTATCGATGATGGTAAGGGTGCGAAATGCAGGCAGTTGTCCCTGTGTGTTCAACCAGGTGAGCAACTCTTGAAAATGGATATCAGTCGTCATAGCTCGCGGTTTGTAGACCAGGCGAAAACCTGAACTCCATGTCAGGATCGTCACGCTATGCCCACCCCGGTGGGTGTCGCCAGCTCCCTCCTGGATCTCTATAAGGACACCAGGATCGCAAGCAGGCGGAAATACTGCCTGTATTTGCTCCCAATCGGCGCAGAGGCGCTCCAATAATTCCAGTTCCCACTTGACCCAGCGATCAAGTGTCTCTACGAGTTGACGAGCCAGGACGGTATATTCCTCCAGCAAAGACAGCATGTTCTCATGTTGACCAAGTTGCTGTAAGAAGCACTGAAAGCGTTCTTCTGGAGTCTCACCCTGCAAGCGCCCCTGTACACGAGCGACATGCAGTTCAAGCACAATAGTTTTGTTAAGTTTGGGGAGAATAAGCACCGGTATATGCGCAAAAAGCAGTGAAACAATCGTCTGTGGGTCAAAGGGAAGAGAGGCATATTTTTGTGTGAGTTCTTGTATTCCAGCTTGCAGGCGTGTCAATCCATTCCTTAGCAGCGGCTTGAGGGTATTGAGAAAAGCCAGCGTATGGGTACCCTGGCCCGTTGCCGAGAGCGGCAGGGTGAAATCAGCATCAGTATCCTGATCGGTAAATGCAGTGAAAAGCTCTATGAGCCATGGAGGAGGCGGAGCATCGTCAGCCTGCATCGCTTCAACTGGTTCATCCAGAAGAGCAAGCAGGTCGTTTTCGGTTAGAGAATCCATCGCCAGGCGTTTGGCAAAATAATCGCCCTTATCAAATGGTGGTTGCTCTTTCCAACGCTGGAAGCGCTGCTTCGCTCTGTCGCTGTTGTGCAAGGTATGAGAGCTATCCGTGTTCTTTTGCTGTAAGGCAACACGCTCAGTAAGAGGAGTTGCGCGATACCAGCCAGCTCTCTGCCATTGCTGTGAAGCATAGTCGCATATTTTCGATGGCGTCTCTTGCATTTTTTGCTATCTTCGCTTTGGAGCGTGACTGTATATTCTGACTGGAACTGCATTCAGTACAACATCATTTTCAGGGCCTCCCAGTATATCCTTGATGGGAGGCCCTAGAAATTGCGTTGTGCTGGTTCGGATACTCACAGTCATCCAGACCAGCAGGTGTTACAGGCCAGTGAATTGGCCTGTAACACCTTTAGGGACAACCAGTGGCAAGAATAGTGCAAGCAACACTGTTACAAACACCACTGTGGCAGACAACACTGTTGACGTTGCAAACTACACTATTGCAAATTACGCTGCAACCAGCAACAGCACTGGCACCACCGTATACGGCTTCCAAGTCAGCATCGGTCAGTTCAATTTCCCCAACCGGGTTCTCTGGGAGGGCGAGGCGTTCCTCTGCGCTCAGGCTTTGACGATACGCTTCGTCTTTCCACGCGCGTACGATATCGATTTGCATATGTTTTCTCCTTTCTGATCTACTTTAACAATAGTTAGTGGATTAGCATCTTCGCTAATAAATAAAGCTTAATCGATAGAATACCATAGTACAAGTGAATAGCAGGAACTCTAAGCGCGTTTTAAGTCTGGTGAGTACTCTATGTCGTCTCTTTTTAACTTCCTGTTAGTGATTGCGAAATGTCCCTACTTTACCTCGTAGTTGAAAATCGAGCATATATTTGCCAGGGCGAACTTTAGGAGTTTTATCCTTTTCTGTTCTTTTCAATGTTAAGTGAACAATAGGAACTCTAAGTATATTTTAAACTGGGGGGGAGCACTCCGAGAACACAACGGACTTGAACATACGTGATAATTTAGAGAGAAAGTTTTTTTGATTAGTACAATTTAATAGGAGGTAGATCCCCCATGCCTCACAAAGAAAAACAGCCAGTGGGAGGAACTGAGCAGAGCTATGTTCCTGCTTCTATTCCGTTTGAGCAGTCTCAGCGGAAGGTGCCTTTTGCCACCAGTGACAAACCCGATCACATCTGTGGTGTGGCGGTGCGGGTCGGACGGGCAGGCACGAGAGAAAGTGATCCGCCCATCTATCGGCTCAAGCTGAAGACCAGCCTGGCCAGCTTCAAGACCGCCGTCCTTCCAGGCTTTTTTGTGCTGGAGCGGGAAGTGTTTATCCCGTGTGAGCAATGGCGTAGACACCGAAGGAGGGGTACACACTAGATGCAACCGCTCGTTTCTGAGGTGCAGCGCGTTTCAGAGCGCATCGACAGCATGATGGTTGAGGTAGCGCATTGCCTCAAGAAACTCTAACTGGGAATCAAGCTAAGAGCTGTTCAATGGTATCTAACAAGACGCTCAGGTCAAACGGTTTGGTAATGCCAACCATCTGGCGTTGTTTCACTTCCTGTTCTGGTAAGACGGCACTGACCATAATGGCAGGGACATGTGCTAACTCCTGGATGGCGTGCAGGCGGTCATAGAGTTGAATGCCGTTCATGCCAGGCAGATGGTAGTTCAGGATAAACAGGATGGGCTTGATCTTTTGAGCCAGTTGGAACGCCTGGAGGCTATGAGTCGCCAGGACAAACTGGTAGGGTGTTTCTTGTGCAATCGTCTCCATGAGAAACGCGCCAATGGCCTCGTCATCTTCGACGACAAGAATAGTCCTCGATTGTTGCTGTTTTTGCTTCTCTCGCATACACATTGCTCATCGTTCTTCTCAGGGGGGCTATGCTTTTTTCACGTTCGGTATCACCCAGTCGTTTCACTAAAAGGTGCAGAGGAGAAGAAGTGCTATAATGAGGCCATGCTTGAACAAATAGATGACTACCTGCATTCCTTTGCGCCTGAACTACAAGCTATCATCTGTACATTATGTGAGATAGCCAGGAAGAGTATGCCAGAAGCGCATGAAATAATTTATCATGGTACCATTGGCTACTCCTTGACGACATCTGTTAAATCGCCCTGACGATTGAGCCATATGATATAATGAAAGTAGAAAGACCTCTTCCCAGGGAATCTTCCCAATCTTGCACGCGCAGCTCCACCCCTCCGTTTGCCCATCCTTAAAGGAGATCAGACATGCCATGTCCTTTGCACTCCTACGACTTACAAAACTTTTGCCTCTCACGGTGCTCCTGCCCTTTCTTACAGCGCAAAGCCCCATCTTGCTGGCTACCACTCGGCCATAAAGCTCATCAGTCCACTTCAATAGCTTTCCACTTTGATAAGGATTTGATAAGGATCATTGTCTATATACTTCTTATAATCATGGAGAACATGCCAGGCAGGGCCAACCTTGCTGCCCGCTTTTTCCACATTGCCGCGAATTGTAATCTCAGAGATGATATCTTTATAAAAAAAATGGGTAAGGGACAGTTCATGCCTGCATCAGGTAGCGCGAAGGATGCCTGGGATCGAGGCGAATACCGATCAACTGGCCCGCCTGGTAGCCCAGATCGAGACGGAAGCCCTTGAACGTCCATCTGCGTCCTGTTCGGGGGTCTGTCCAGCTGGCGATGAGCGTGCAAGTCTGATGCGCGATGTTGTCCCTTCTCACCTCTGTGATGAGCGCACCGACATCAGTTCCATGTGCTTTGATCCACCTGTGGTTAAAGACATGGAACCCCACGTATCCAATGAACAGCAAAAGGAGCACTCCTGTAAGCGTTAGATCAAGAATGATGATAGAAGGCATGTATCTTTCCTTTCCAAACCGACGGGGAGCCTGCAATGAATGGATCCTCGGGATGAAGCAATAACGCTGATTGCTTCACAAACACACAAAACTCAGCTTTGCATACTGCATTATAGCTTATTCTTGAGATTAATGGAAGAGAAAATGATGCCTTTCTATGAGGTTTGATCCCCTGAGGCTTCTGCAAGGGATCAAAATCTTAATGTGGTTGTACCTAGCGTTTTCTGTCCCTTTAGGTATGCTGGGCCTTGTCATAAAGAGCGTACCAGGTATCATCATAATAGGGAGAGAACATATGGCCGCGCTGCATACCGCTGGTGAAGTCGTTATGGCCGTTGAGGTACCAGTTGCCGCTGCTCTGAGTGAACCAGGGACCACCGCTGGAGCCACCGGTCATACCGCAGGGGATGGAGACCACGCTGCCCCCTCCATGCTGCCAAATGGTGCCTTTGGCACCCTCGCAGGATTGTCTGGTCTGGCCATCGTAAGGATACCCGGCTGGGTAGCCATAGGCATAAAAGAGTTGATTGACCGGCTGATTAGATGCCCAACCGGCACCACCAACCACGTCAGTTAAGACACCCTGGCTATTGGGAGCAACGATGGCCATGCCCAGGTCATGATGATAGTCGTTTGGTTTGGCGCCTATCCAGTCGGAAGGGACCTCCAGATCGCGGGCAGCCCAGCAGCCATAAGGCGTGCTGCCATTATCGAAGAGAGGGCAGAAGATCACGTTGTGCACCCAGTTACTATTCCAGTAGAGGCAGTGGCCGGCGGTGTCAACAACACTATGGTTGAGGCTTACAACGGCAGTACCAGAGCAGGTCATGTCTTGACCGGCGGCGTTGGTAACAAAGATTTTTCCAACGGTCGAGAGGGGATAAGAAGGGTCACCATTGCGTGGGGGCTGCCCCACTTGCTGGGCTGCTTTCCCCTTGCTGGTGTCGATGCTCCCCTGTGTGAAATCGGAAGCATTGCCGGTCTGCTGATCGGCATCGGTGGCATTGCGCATGCTCGCCGCTGTCCAATGGCTGATGACGACCTGTGGAATCGTATCCACCGGGTGCTCAATAATCGTCTCCGAAGGAGTTGACAGCGAAATGCCCAGAAAACTCCCAAAGCCAACCAGGTACCCCACGTACACAATGGCGAGCAAGCAAAGAAAGATCTTGCCGGCCAGGGGATGGAGAATAAGTCTCTGCAGTTGTGACATCATGCCCCTCTCTTTCATCCAGCATGGTGTGGATCAGATGTATGAGGAGGGCGTCGCGGAGGCTGTTTCCCTTGATCGAGAGCATTGACGTTCGGCAGCCTTGCGCCTTTGGCCTTGCGCTTTTTCTCAACCGTCCAATACGTGAGGGCTTCATCGGGATGCGTTTCCACCGGGTGCTTGATGATCGTAGACTCGGGCTCTGGTTTCGAAAAACGCTTCCACACAAGCAGGTATACACCGACAAGCAAGCAAAGAAGGATCGTGCCAACCAGGGGCAGTTGGATGAGTCTCCGTTGTCGTGACATTATGCCTCTCTCTTTCCTGAAAGATGGTATGGACAGAACGCGTGTGCAGGGTATCTCGTTTCCCTCCCTGCACTTTCCAGGAACACGATCGCGTTTCCTCTATGGATAAGTATATCAGGATTTCTTCATTTTAAGAAGAGCGGCAAATATGAAAGAGCACCAGAAAGAATTCCTAAGGAGGTGCTCATTCATCATCTCCCCTGGCTCACCACCTGTCCCAGTGTAGCACCGAATCCAGAGGCATGCGGGAAGCTGGCTTAAAGTCCGTGCCCAGCGTATAGGCTACGGGGATGAGCGCTGCCTGGGTCACCTGCTCATAGGGAACGCCAAGTACTTCAGCGGCTTCCTGTTCGTAGTAGAGATGCACCGTTGTCAAGGCCGTCCCTAACCCACGTAGACGAGCAGCCAGCATAAAACTCCACACAGCAGGCAAAATCGATCCCCAGACACCAGCCTGATCAGCGGATGACTGACCATCGACGCGGCTCCAGATGCAAGGCACGAGCAGCACAGGCGCCTCGTGCATATGATCGGCCAGGTACTCCGAAGAGCTTCTCACCTTCTTAAGAGTTGTCCTGTGTTCAGGAGGTAGCGAACGGCCCTCATAGAGTGGGTGAGCCGAGGCCGTCTTTTGACGGTAGAGCTGGTATCCCTTACGGTAGATGGCTCCCAGCGCTTTGCGCTGTTCCTGGTCGGTTACGACCACAAAATGCCAGCTCTCGCTACTGGCTCCTGTTGGTGCCTGCACTGCTAGCTCCAGGCATTCCCGTATCACCTCCGGTGGAACCGGACGCGAGAAGTCCAGGCGCTTGCGGACTGATCGTGTTGTGGTGAGGAGTTCCTCTGGCGAAAGATGAGGTAGGGACATGAATTGTTGCTCCTTTTCAGTTAATTGACGCGTTTCTCGCGGCTGCCCCATTCTCTGTCGCGCAATACGAACTTCTGCACTTTGCCGGTGGAGGTTTTGGGTAATTCGCCGAACTCGACGGCAGCGGGGCACTTAAAGTGGGCAATGTGCTCGCGACAGAAAGCGATGATGTCCGCTTCGGTCGCGTTCTGGCCCGGTTTCAAGGTGACAAAGGCTTTGGGTCGCTCACCCCATTTCTCATCAGGAATAGCCACGACGGCGCACTCCAGGACGGCCGGGTGCCTGGCGACCGCCTGCTCGACTTCGATAGTTGAGATGTTCTCGCCACCTGAAATGATAACGTCCTTCTTGCGGTCGCGCAGTTCGATATAGCTATTGGGATGCCATACGCCGATATCGCCAGAATGGAACCAACCACCTCTAAATGCCTCGGTGGTTGCATCAGGATTCTCAAAGTAGCCCTTCATAACGTCGTTGCCGTGCATGACCACCTCGCCCATAGTTTGACCATCCCGGGGCACATCGTTCATCGCCTCATCGACGATACGTACGCGATCGGCGGTCACATTGCCCTGGCCTTGCCTGGCGAGAAGGCGCGCCTGCTCTGCAGGAGGCAGCGTGTCCCATTCCTGGTGCCATTCACAAATGGTATAAGGACCATAGGTCTCGGTCAGACCATAGACGTGAATGGGGCGTAAGTTGAGTTCTTTCATCCGTCCTAGCAGCGTGGGAGAAGGAGGCGCACCGGCAACAGTCACGGTAATCTGCCGGTCGAGACGGCGTGCCTTTGGATGATTCACCAGCGTAATCTGCACGGTGGGAGCGCCATTATAGTGTGTGACACCCTCGTTCTCAAAGAGTTCCCAGATTAGCTCGGGATCAATCTTGCGCAGGCAGACGTGTGTTCCTCCCACGGCAGTCACGGCCCAGGGGAAACACCAACCATTGCAGTGGAACATTGGCAATGTCCATAAATAGACGCTCTCGCTGTTCATCCCTGTCGAGATGACTTCTGCGAGGGCGTTGAGGTAGGCTCCACGATAGGTGTACATCACGCCTTTAGGGTTGCCGGTCGTACCCGAGGTGTAGTTGATCGAAATCGTTTCTTCCTCATCCTCTAACCAGCTTTTGACAGGTTCTGGCGAGCCCCCGGCGAGAAAGGCTTCGTAGGGGTCTTCGGCTGATCCTGAGTCGTCGATAGGCACTACCTGAATGCCTTCCAGGTTAAGAGGTTTGACTAGAGGTTGCAGTTCGGCATGAACGAAGAGGAACTTCACACCCGAGTGCTTGAGGATGTAGTCAATCTCCTGTGAGTTCAGCCGGGTGTTCACTGCAACCAGGATACCTCCAGCAGCGGGTACTGCAAAGTGTGCCTCAAGCAGGTGAGGTGTGTTAAGGCACAAGAAGCCTACCCGGTCATGTTTCTGCAGGCCAACGTCACGTAGATGAGAGGCGAGGCGGTATACTCGCTCAGCAAATTCGCGGTAGGTATACCTGCGATCATCATATACTACCGCTGTTTTGTCTGGAAATATGGAGGCACTACGCTCTAGAAAACTCACCGGGGTCAATTCAGTCCGATAGACTTTCTCTTCCATCGTATACTCCTTGCCTGGAAAGATAGATATTTTGCTGTTTGCCCTTCATTATAGTATAAACAACACAATTAGCAAGATATTTTGACTGACATCCGCTCATAATTCTTCTGGTGGGCCTGCGGTCCACGTGTAGAGGGGAGAAGGAGCGAGGACACCTCGCGCTCCGGCAGGGAACAGAGTCCCCTGCACCCCTGTTATATGAGGGGATTTCAGGTTTTGAACACCTACAATTTCTCTCTCTCTGAGAGTCGAGCGGCGTACAGAATAACGTCGCGCACGCGGTTACCGAAGATGGCGAAGCGCTCATCCTGCGTCTGCCCCTTCTTCCAGCGGGCATAGATCTGTTGGATGATAACGGCCAGCTTGAAATAGGCGAAGGTCATGTAGAAGTGCATGGAGGAGAGGTCACGGCCGCTCTTTTGCGCGTATATCTCCATGAATTCTGCGCGGTTGATGAAGCCTGGCAGCGTCGTCACCGTTGGCAGAACCGTTTGTAGCTCCTCTGGATCTTCAGAAGTCACCCAGTACGTTAAAGAAACGGCCAGGTCAAACAATGGGTCACCGACGGTTGCCATCTCCCAGTCCAGTACTGCAACCGGCCTGGTCAGATCATTGGAGTCGAGGATCATGTTGTTCAACTTGAAGTCATTATGGATCAGGGTTGGGGCCGGGCTCTGTGGTACGTTTTCTGCCAGCCAGCGGGTAAGGAGCTCTACCTCGGGAATGTCGTCTGTTTGAGCGCGGAAGTAACGTTCGATCCAGCCCTTTACCTGGCGGGCAAGAAAACCTTCGGGATGCCCAAATTCGCTCAGTCCCGCCGCCTGCCAGTCAACAGCGTGTATCTGTACAAGCGTCTCGACAACCGTTAAGGAGATTCGGCGGCATAGTTCTCCGGTTGGAGTCATACCTTGAGGAAAAGCGTTATTGAGCACCATCCCTTCGCGCCGTTCCATCACGTAGAAGGGCACACCTAAAATAGAAAGGTCGTTGCAGAAGACATAGGGCATTGGCGCCAGGGGAAAAGCGGGGGAGATCTTCTGCAACAGGCCAGCCTCCCGTTCCATATCATGCGCCTTTGGGGGTACCGGTCCAAAAGGTGGACGGCGCAGCACGCCTTCCCAGTCTCCAATTTGAACCAGGTAGGTCAGGTTGGAGGCGCCAGAAGGGAACTGACTTACCTGTAGCGAACCCTCACCTAACCCTTGAATATGGCTGCGCAGGTACTGTTCTACCCTGGGAAGATCAAAGGCCTCTCCCGTGCGGACGGCAATGGTATCGTCTGCACTCATCGCGTTTCCTCCACTCTTCTTGACTCCTTACTGCCTACGGCCGTTCGCATACATTGGTGTTGGTGGCGAGTTGTGCAGCCGCAGGTTGCACAACTCGCCACCAACACCAAGGAGCGAGCCGCCGCACGCGACGAGAAGTCCTGAACTATTACTTATTTTTATCATCGAACTTGTCAGCAAATTCGATGAAGTACTCTATGGACTGTGAATTGCTCAGTGCATCCTTGCTAACCGCTTTCTCTACCGGGATCCCCATAAAGAGCTTCTTCACCGGTACTTCCGTTTTTTTACCGCTCAGCGTGCGCGGCACTTCTTGAATAGCGACTATTTCATCGGGTACATGGTGTGGAGAGATATTTTTACGCAGAGCAGCCTTGATCCTTGCTTTAAGGTCGTCATCCAGGGCTACACCTTCGCGCAGTACCACAAAGAGCGGCATGTAGTATTTCCCTCCCGCTTGTTCGATGCCCACAATCAGACTATCGAGTACCTCTGGCAGGCTTTCTACAACGCGATAGATCTCGCTGCTGCCCATGCGAATGCCTTGACGGTTGATAGTCGAGTCAGAACGACCATAAATGAT
>WNGQ01003206.1_pt1 | contig 16502 bp, 16 predicted proteins | sample 5407661 | NCBI WGS metagenome assembly WNGQ01 (sample SAMN13153382, study PRJNA577476) | soil metagenome | isolation source: 60 cm soil or saprolite under Garry oak tree replicate 2 | place: USA:California | collected 2016-06-15 | reverse complement strand
TGCGCAACTCCTGCGGCCAGGTGGCCGAGGTGACGCAATGCAGCAGGACCAGATCGAGGTAATCGGTTCCTATTTCCTTCAGAAATCGCGGGATGACGACATTGGCATCCGGGCGTTCCTTATCGGGGATACCGCCCGAATTCCACCAGATTTTGGTGATGATCGCATAATTATCGCGCGGAACGCCCTTGAGGGCGGGTAGGAGATACGGGTGGGTGCCGTATAGATCAGCCAAATCGAACAGCCGGACACCGCGCTCGTAGCTGCCTCGGATGAGGGCCTCAAATTTGTCCTTGCCCATGCGGGTCTGGTTGGATTCGCGGTTGCCTCCCCTCATGCCGGTGCCGAGGCAGACCCGGCTGAACTTCAGGTTGGTTTTGCCAAGCGTGACGGTTTCGTAAGGATCAAAGCGTTTGGAGGCAGGCTCTGCTGCCGGGGCGAATTGCGGGCTAACCAGCATTCCTCCGACACCGAGCGCAGACTGTTCAAGGAATCGGCGGCGTTTGATTTTCATAAGCGAAGAGATTTTGGAATTAGTATCTCTATCATTCCCAAAACTGCTCTGAAGCAACTAAAGCACGCTTCGCGCGGGAGCGCAAGGCGCAAAGCGGGAAGCGCTCAGGGGCCGGGAGAGGCAATAGCGGCGCTGCTCGGGGTCGGGATTGCGGCTGTTCTCGTAACGCAGGACGTCGGAATTGGTGATCGTGATTTCCGCAGCCTGCGCCATCGCCAAGATAGTGACGGCGGCCTCTGTTTCCAACCGGATGCGAGGCTGGGTTTGATCGTCAAACGGCCGTTTAAGCACGCTGGCGTCGAGATAGACTTTCACAGGCTAAGACATTGTGCGTGGGCCAGGCCAGAACTTGCGCGGCCGGACCTGGCGGATGGTATTGGCAAGACCTTGGGCCACGTCCGAGCGCTGCCCCGCCGTGCCGGTGCCGACGGTGAGGATGAGGAGGGAGGCCATTTTCGATTTATGATTTGCGATTTACGGATTGCCTCACGGCTGGCCCAGTTCTTGAAAGAGAAGCGTCAGGTTTCGACCCGCTGTTAGAGATTCGCGTTCGCCCAGTGGAGTTTGTTGGTAATGCTGCCGCAGCCGGAGCGGATCGACGATGTTGAGCCGGAGCATCGCGCGGAGCAAGTCCAAATCTTTTTCCCGCCCCACCATCAGCTTCACGACCGCTAGGTCGTACGGATCGAGTGCGAAGACGTTGTCGTAACCTGCGACAGGATGCAGGCGCGAATGCCAGCCGGCGGGAAGGGTTTCGGCGATGGCCGGACGGAGGATGTCGGCGTAGTAACCGAAGTGTTCCATGAATATTGCCTCCTTGCCAAGCGCTTCCTGCAACACGCCGGCCATTGAGTCGTCAACGGGTTCAATCAGAAAGTCGCCGTCCTGGGTGAGCGCCAGAGGCTGGCCCGGTTCGCCCAACTCGGGGTGCTCAGGGAGCAGGCACGCCGAACCAAACAGATAAATCTTTTGCGGGCGAGCCACGGCCTGGATGACCGACAAGAGATGGCTCAATGACTGTAGCTGCATTGGCGGATGATTGCCCGGCGCTCGGCGGAACTTAGGATACCGGCGAATGGCGAGAAATCCCGCCATCGGCTGGCTTCCTCTGTGTCGGAACGGAGACGTTCCAGAATGTCATGAAGTGCCGTTGCGTCGGAGCCCGCCTTTTCACACAACTCACGCCAGCGGAGGAACCGATTGGGTGCCGAGATCACGCCTTGAGCGAGCCAGCGGTCAATATTTTCGATGGCGATGCGCAGCAGCGAAGGGTCGCACTCCAGCTTGTCGGCCACCGCGCGTGCCAGCAGGTCGCTGAATGTCGGGGTTGACGGGGGTTTCTCGCTGGCGAGGTCATGGAGCGTTTTCATGGCGAAACTGAGGTTATGATATTCGAGAGACTCACTCTTTGAAAGTTCGCGGATGTCGTCGGACGTTCAGAGCCGTCAGCCGGTTCACCAGATTACTTTGAGGTTCGGGTATTTGGCAATCGTCGGGTCGGGGGTGAGGAGGGCAAGTCCATGCTCTTGAGCGGAGGCGATGAGCAGGCGATCGAAAGGGTCGCGGTGGATGCGGGGTAGGAGGGTTGCGCCAGCGGCAATCACGGCAGAAACGGGCAGCTCGCGCAGAGTGTGCCGCTGAAGGATGGCCGCGAACCACTCATCAACTGGCCGGCGCAGCCTCAATTTGCCCGCCGCAGCCTTTTGCCCAATCTCGAAGGCCGAAATGGCGGAAGCGAACAGACCCTGCCGCGCAGCCAGCATGGCACTGGCCGCCTGTGGGGAAATCGCCGACGGGTCCGCCTCCAGCCAGAGCAGGACGCAGGTGTCCAGCAGCATCATCGGCACTCCTCGGGCCAATCCTCTTCGGTGGCAGGTTCGGTGGGATCGAAGCCCGGAGCAAAGGTGACTTTGAGTGACGGGTCGGGCTTAAGCGGGAGGCGCCGCGGGGCTGGCAGCGCTTTGATCTCCGCCACAGGTTTGCCGTTGCGGCAGATGAGGACGACCTCTCCTTGTTCCTCTACTGCGGCCAGCAGTTTCGAGAGGTTGGTCTTGGCTTCATGAGTGTTCACTTTGATCATAGACTTAGCTAAGTTTAGTTTAGGATAAACCGAAAAGCAACGCGGAAATACAGGGGCGCGCAGGGGCCGGGCTGAGGTCTGGATTCTGGCTAGAGGCGGCGGCGTAAGATTGAACGTGCAGACCTTCGTCTGAATGACTTGGAGCGTGATGCCACCGACACACCCGAATTCCAGCGGTTGTTTCGCACATCGCAGCCAGGCTTGCACGAGCGTTAAGCTGCCAACTCGCGTTCGGTTCGTAATCGCAGTTGCCCGCAGGCGGCATCAATGTCGTGCCCCTTTTCGCGCCGCAGTGTGACGGTGACTTTTTGCTTCTGCAGCGCTTTGAGAAAGGCTTCCTGCGCCTGCTCACTCGGACGTTCCCACGGCAGGCCCGGGACGGTGTTGTAGGGAATCAAGTTTACCTTCGCGCTGAGCCGGCGCGCCAGCGCGCCCAACGGTCCTGTCTGCTCAAGTCCGTCGTTCACGCCGGCGATCAGGATATATTCAAAGGTAATCATTCGCCCCTGCTTGTGCTGATAATACTCGCAGGCGGCGACCAGTTCACGGAGGGGATACTTTCGATTGACAGGCATGATTTTGTCGCGGACTACGTCAGTTGCGCCGTGGAGAGAAATGGCCAGGCGAAATTGGAGAGGTTCGTCGGCGAGCTTGCGGATCTGCGGGGCAAGGCCGCTGGTGGAGAGAGTGATCTTGCGCGCGCCGATACCAGCGCCCCAGGGGGCATTGAGGATTTTGAGCGCCGTGAGCAGGTTATCATAATTAGCGAGCGGTTCGCCCATGCCCATGATGACGAGGTTGCTGATCAGGCGTTGATCGGTCGCAGGTTGAGTGTCACCCAACTCGGAGCTTTGAACTTGCAAGCTGGAACTCTCTTGCGTGTTCAACCGTTCCACTGCCAGCACCTGTTCGACAATTTCCTCGACGCGCAGGTTCCGTTTGAAGCCTTCGAGTCCGCTGGCGCAGAACCTGCAACCGTAGGCGCAGCCGACCTGGGTGGAGACACAGAGCGTGTGGCGATCGCTCGCCTCGCCGTCGAGGGCGGGGTTGGCGGGGATGAGCACGCTTTCGATCAACGAATGGTCTTTGAGGCGCCACAAGAACTTTTGCGTGGTATCGCGCGAACCTTGCTTGCGCAGCAGTTCGAGCGCGCCCAGCGAATAATGCGTCCGCAAATGGTCGCGCAGGGCCTTAGGCAGGCTCGTCATGGCGTCCCAATCTGTAACCCGATGCACGTAAAGCCATTCGAGCAGTTGCGAGGCGCGATAAGGCGGCTGGCCCCAAGTGCGGAACTGCTGGCGCAGTTCCACAGCGGTCTGCGATTTGATGTCGGCCAGCACGAGACGAAGTTAACCTATTTGAGGGAGGAAGCCAACGTGAGCTCGACGATCAATCGATCACAGCAATTCTCATTATGTGCGCCGCGCCGATTACCAATCGGCGATACAGCCGACTACCAGTCGGCGCTACAGGCGGGTTTCAAAGGCATAATGAGAATCGCTGATCGATCGAAACGGCTTCTTGCCCTTGTGTGCGGGAATCTTTACCTTTGGGACGCGCCATGACTTTGCCCGAACCATCGCGTCGGTTGACGGAAACAGAATATCTTGAGATCGAACGGGGAGCCGAGTCCAAGAGCGAGTTCTTCCAGGGCGAGATGTTTGCGATGGCGGGCGGCACGCCGCAGCACAGCCTGATTGCGACCAATCTTGCTCGTGAATTGGGCAACCGTCTCAAAAGCAGCCACTGCGTGGCCTACAATGCCGATCTCCGAATCAAAATCGAGGCCACCGGGCTTTGCACCTATCCGGACCTGTCGGTCGTTTGCGGCCCGCTCCAGTTTGCGCAGGGAACGGATGACACCGTGTTGAATCCCACGCTGCTGGTGGAAGTGCTCTCCGACTCCACGGAAGCGTACGACCGGGGAAAGAAGTTTGAGCACTGCCGGCAGATTCCCGCTTTGCAGGAATATCTTCTGGTCAGTCAAAAGGAGCCACGTATCGAACAATTCGTCCGTCAGCCAGGATGGACGCTGGCTGTTGAACGAAGCCGCGGGGCCGGATGCGAGCCTGGAACTTCCGTCAATACGAATCTCCCTCTCGCTGGCAGAGGTCTTCGCCAAGGTGAACTTCGCTCACGATCCGATTCGAGCTGCCTCACCACGTAGCCGTTCGGCCACGGCCTCTTGAGGGCGAGTAATGAGGGTACCAGGGGCCTACTTTGCCAAATAACACTTCTCGGTGTATTCCCGCACCATCCGGGCAGTGGTGAACTGCGGGACCAGGGTCACCATGGCGCGGCGGATTTTTTGAATCCATTGCCGGGGGATGCCCTGAGCATCGCGCTGAAAGAACAGCGGGACCACCTCCGTGGTCAGCACCTTGTAAAGGTTGGCGCTATCCACGCGGTCTTGTTCCTCGACCGAATCGGCGTGGGCGTCTTCGCCGATGGCAAAGCCGTTGGTGCCGTCGAAGCCTTCGCGCCACCAGCCGTCGAGGATACTCAGGTTGAGACAGCCGTGGCAGCCGGCTTTCATGCCGCTGGTGCCGGAGGCCTCCAGTGGCCGGCGCGGCGTGTTGAGCCAAACGTCGCAGCCGGAGACCATTTGCCGCGCGACGTGCATATCATAATTCTCAATGAAGACGAGGTGCCCCTGCAAGTCGCTGAATTTGCCGAGGTGAATGATGTGCTGGATGTAACGCTTGCCGTCGTCGTCGCGCGGATGGGCTTTGCCTGCGAAAATGAATTGAATCGGACGGGTCTTGTCGCGCGTCAGGCGCACCATGTCGTCCATCTGCTTGAAAATCAGCGGCGCGCGCTTGTAAGTGGCGAAGCGCCGCGCGAAGCCGATGGTCAACGCGTCCGGATTGAGTAGTTGGTCGAAGGCGATGAAGTCGCCCTGGGTCAGCCTCTGGCGTTGAATGAGCAGCCGCCGCCTGGCAAACTCGATGAGCTCGCGGCGCAAGTTGTAACGCAAGGCCCAGAGTTCTTCGTCGGAAATGAATTTGGGGTCTGCCAGCCTTTGCCAGAACTCGGGCGAATTGAGGGGCGCGTCCCAATCGGACAGGGGCGTCTGGAGGTTGGGCGGAATCGGGTTGGCCGAATTGCCGGTGAGCTTGCGCCGCCAGAACCGGCGGACGGTCCCCTTCATCCAGCCAAGCAAATGAACCCCGTTGGTGATGTAGCCGATGGGCACCTGCTCCACCGGTTTATCCGGATACAGGCAATGCCACATGTGGCGGCTGACGCGACCGTGGAGTTCGCTCACGCCATTGGCCAGGCGCGACAGCTTGAGGGCCAGCACGGTCATGCAAAAGGGCTCCTGCTGGTTCTGCGGATGGATGCGACCCAGCTTCATCAGCTCGGAGAACGGCGCGGCGATTTGCGCGCGGAAGCGGTGCAGCGCGTAATCCATCAAATCCGGACTGAACCGGTCATGGCCGGCTTCAACGGGCGTATGCGTGGTGAAAACGCATTCGGCCCTGGTCAGGCCGAGCGCGTCCTGGAAATTCTTTCCTGCCGCGATTTTTTCGCGCAGCAGTTCAAGAGTCAGAAAGGCCGCGTGACCTTCGTTCATGTGGAAGACTGACGGCTGCAAGCCCAGCGTTCGCAGCAAGCGCACGCCGCCGATGCCCAAGAGGACTTCCTGCATAATGCGGGTGGTGCTGTCGCCGCCATAAACGCGCAGAGTGAGGTCGCGAAAATGCTGCTCGTTTTCGGGCCGGTTGGTGTCCAGCAAGTAAACCGACACGCGCCCAACGTTGACGCGCCAGGCCTGGAAAGCCACTTGGTTCATCCCGATGTCCACGTGGCACACCAGCGGTTGGCCCTTATCGTTGAGCACGGCTTCGATTGGCAGATTCTTTGGGCTGAGCAGCGTGTAATATTCTGTCTGCCAGTTGTTCGGATCGATGGCCTGCTGAAAATAGCCCTCGCGGTAGAACAAACTGATACCGACAAAACCGAGGCCAAGGTCGCTGGCGGCTTTGGCGTGGTCGCCCGCCAACATGCCCAGACCGCCGGCAGCAATGGGCAACGTCTCATGAAACCCGAATTCAGCCGAGAAATACGCAACCGGCTTCTGCCGCAAGAGTGCTGCGTGCTGATGCCCCCAGGTGCGCTGGTCGTTCATATAGGCATCGAACGCGCTCAAGGCCTCGCGAACGCGCTCGGCGAAATCGTGGTCTTGGAGCCGAACCCGCAACTCGTAATCGGAAACTTCGCGCAGAACGGCGACGGCGTTGTGATAAAGATTCTGCCAGCCGCGCGGGGAGAGCTCCTGGAAGATTTCCTGGGCTTCCTGGTCCCAGGTCCACCAAAGATTCCGGGCCAGCTTGTTGAGGCCGGCCGCCATTTCCGTCAATTCTTCGCTCGTCAACGGTTTTTTCGTCATAGACTGTCAACCAAAGTGCATTGTTCGCCGCTGGCACGCAGGGCGCGCGTGTGTCCCACCGCCGCCTATCCGCAGCCGAATTGGAGCGCGGAATTTAGTCCGCTTCAACTGGCAAACGGCCCGAGCGCTGTACCATTCGACTCCGCAAGCCACTCCGCACGGTAAAGCGGGATAACTGCTGCGTTCCGATGCCGCCGGGAATTTGGGCGGCTTGCGACGGTTCTGACCGGTAATAGTTCATCTCGCCGTTTCTTTGCGGCGGAACCGTAGTGACGCCAGCGGCTCTTCGCAAATAAATTCCGCCTCGCAACCACTGCCCAGTCGTCTGGTGACGTCCAGTACTTGCCCTCACGGGCGAGTTCCTCAAGAGCACCTGTGAAAAAGCCAACCCTGCCCATCGTGCGTGTTCTTTTCAAACCGGGCAATGGGCGATACATTGCGGGCAATGAGTCGCGCATGAAAAAATACTGGCATGTCCTCAATATCGGGATTCAGAACAACCTGACCTACCGGGTGAATTTTCTTTTCCGAACACTTTTCGGCCTGATTCCCCTGATGGCGATCTTGTATCTGTGGCGCGCCATTTATGCCGGCAAAGCGGCCGATGCCAGCGTCGGCAGCTACAGCTTGTCGCAAATGATTTCGTACTACCTGATCGTGACCGTCGTGGACGCGCTGACGGCGGTAAACGAAGATGATTGGCAAATCGCGGCCGACATCAAGGACGGCAACATCAGCCAGTTTCTGCTCAAACCGATAGATTACCTGGCCTACCGGCTTTGCCTGTTTTTTTCCGGCCGGGTGACGTACCTGGCAGTAGCGGCCGTGCCGCTGGCGCTGTTCATCCTTTGGCTGCGGCGCTATTTCGTGCTTCCAGCAGACTGGTCCACGCTGGCCTTCTTTTTCATCTCAACGATGCTGACGGCGCTGCTGCAATTCTTCACTTCCTACGCGATGGCCATGCTGGCATTTTGGGTATTGGAGGTCTCAACGTTCATTTTCATCCTGTTCGCCTTCGAATACATCGCCAGCGGACACATGTTCCCGCTGGACATTCTGCCGCGAAGCCTGGAACAAACGCTCTACTTCACCCCCTTTCCCTATCAAATGTATTTTCCTGTGAGCATTTACATGGGCAAAGCGGCCGGCGCAGATTTACTGCGGGGTTTGCTGATCCAAACTTTTTGGGTAATCGCAGCCTACTGTCTGGCGCGATTCGCCTGGCGGCGCGGGATCAAGAAATACTCTGCCGTCGGTGGTTGAGGGATGAGCACCAAGTCCAAGAACGGGACGAGTGGCGGGTGTGGCGAGGCGAGCGGCTCGACGCAAGACGCAACGCGCGACACGGACCAGGTTTCACGCGTCACGGATCACCTCGTACGGTATCTGGGGATTTACTTCGCACTCTGGAAAAACTCCGTCACGCGCGAGATGATATTCAAGAGCAACTTTCTGCTTTGGATCGTCGTGGAGCTGCTGTGGTTCGGCCTGCAACTGACATTCATTGGTGTGCTTTACCTGCACACAGAGCACATCGGCACCTGGACAAAATGGCAGGTGGTGATGCTGATCGGCGGCAGCCATTTCATCCAACAGATTTTCCAGGCCTTCTTTCTAATCAACTGCACCAACCTGTCAGAGTTGATTCGGACGGGCAAACTCGATTTCCTTCTGTTGCTGCCAATCAACACGCGCTTCGTGGTTTCCCTGCGGCAAGTGGACCTGGGCGCGTTCGTCAATGCCACTTTTGGCGTGGCGGTCATGGCTTATGCCGCGCGGCAGATGCACCTGGCACCCGGGCTGGTCCAGGTGATCGGGTTCCTGGTGCTTTGCGTGGTGGGCGTCTTAATTCACTACTCGCTGATGTTTTTGCTCGCCAGCATCAGCTTCTGGACCGTGCGCGCCCAGGGCATTGTTTGGGGTTATTACAACCTCTTCAACATCGCCCGCATGCCCGACGAGGCTTTTGAGGGACTCTTCAAGGCCCTCTTCACTTTCGCCATCCCCATGCTGCTAGTGTCCAACGTGCCGGTGCGTGTGCTGGCTGACAAGCTGAGTTCGCCCGCACCGCTGCTGCTGCTGCTGGCCATGAGCCTGATTTGCTTTTCGGTTTCCGAATGGGGCTGGCGCGCTTCGGTGCGGAGGTACACCAGCGCCAGCTCGTAAAGGGCTTGGAGCTTTGTCGTCTGTGCAAAAATAAGTCCCGAGCCGGAGGCGTAATTCAACATTTCAAAAGGCGCCCCTCTCCCGGTTCGTTCCTCACGGGGAGAGGAAGGAGAAGGGCAGCGGGGCAGAGCAGGGACTCGACGCGCGCCTGATAATGTTGTACGCGAGCGGTCTTTGGGAACTCGTCACTTTCTGTCTTTGAACTGGCGGGGAACGATGAAGTCCGTTAGATTGCACCAAGATGAGATTTGAGACGATTCACCAGGTTCTGCCTGCGACGAATCGGCCGCTGAATTTTTCATGACTACCGCAATAAAGACAGTTCGCAGCAGGAAAAGGCCGACCAGGCAGGCCAGTCCAGGCGCTCCCATTTCGGAGCCTTTTGATTGGCCGCTGGCCTATGAAGCCGAGCAACTGTTGCGTCGGCGCGTCGAGGCCTTCCTGGATAGCAGTACGTTGGCCCGGCGGCTGGCGCAGCGGATGCGTGAGGAGACCGGCACCGATTTTTTCGAATGGATCGATCATTTGGTGCTGGCGCCCACTGAGGAGCCGGCGTTGCGAGAGGCGGGCTTCCTGCGGGATGCGCGGGTTGAAACACCCGATGGCGAGCGGGTCTATCACCATCCGCGCGCCACCCTGCCGCGCTTGATGCTGCACCGCGGCCAAAGGCCGAGGCCATCGGTCATTGCGCTCCGGCCAGAATTCATTGGCGATTTCATGGCCTGCCATAACCTGGCGGGCGAGCCGGAAGGAGAACCGTTCTCGCGCTATCGCCGGGTGGTGGTTACTGAAGAAAAAGGGACCCAACTCGAAGCCGTCGAGCGACGGGCGTATCGAGGTTTCGTTACCGCTCCGCTCAAATCGGGCGAGTTGAGCGCCCTCATCAAGGCGAGGGAACTCTGGCAGACGCGCCCGCGCGGATTGGCCGACGACCGACAAGGCTTCAGGGTTGCCAACCAGGTTCTGGACCGTGTTCTGGCTCTGGTCGGACGCGATTTGGCCTGCCAACTGTTCTTCGAAGCCGAGCGGGCGTATTGGGAAAGCCGCAACCGCGCCGCGCGGGTCCAGAAGCAGCGGCAGGACCGGCTCGGCCTGGGCTGGGGCAATCACGACCATCATACTTTCCGCTGTTCGCGGGAGCATTTCGTTGATTTGGTCGAGTTCCTGATGAGGTTGGGTTTTGAAAAACGCGAGCGTTACTATGCCGGCGCAGAGGCCGGGTGGGGCGCGCAGATTTGCGAACAGCCGGTAGCGGGCATTGTGGTCTTTGCCGACGTGGATTTGATGGCGGAGGAAACGCAGATTGATTTTTCCACGCACAAACTTCCGCCTTCTCCGCGTCTGGGCACAGTGGGGCTATGGGTCGGGCTGCATGGCGAGAGCTTCCTCCAAGCCGGGATGCACCACCTGGAAGCGCGGTTTGAGTTCGACCTATTGCGCGAGCAGTTAAAGCAATGCGGAGTCAACACGATGAAGCCGTTCTCCGATTTCGATTTCTTGCGCCAGGCGTTCACTGATGGCGAACGCTGGCCGGTGCGGCCCGAACGGGCCGAGCGTCTTTTGTCGGCGGGGTTGATCACCGGCGCACAGTTCGATCAGTTCACCAGCGAGGGCGCCCTGGGCAGCCATCTGGAAAATCTCCAACGCCATGGTGGGTTCAAAGGCTTCAACCAGAAGTCGGTCAGTGTGGTCATTGCCGAGACGGACCCTCGAAAAAACCATTTCGCCGCCTAGCGCGGCGAATCCAGCTACGAGCTACGGAGTTTGTTTGCCTTGCAATTGGCGCCCGAACCAGGCACATCCCCTGTATGATAAAACGAATCATTGTCTTGGCGAGCCTGCTGGTCTGCGCTGAGTGGGTTGGCGCTGCTGACGAGCATCTGGCCGCCCTCAAGGTCGGCTCGGAGACTTATTCCAACGTTACGGTCACGATGGTGACTGCCACCGATCTCTATTTCACCCACAGCCGCGGCTTCGGAAACGCGAAGCTCAAGAACCTCGATCCCGACGTGCAAAAGCTGTTCCACTACGACCCTGCCAAGGCCGCGGACAAGGAAAAGCTCCAGACCGATGCCCAGGCCCTTTACGCCAAGGCGCTCAGAGACACCAAACCGGCGACGCCCCAAAAGCCCCTGGCTGGAGCCGAAACCGACACCAAAGCGGCGCAGTCGCCCGGCTCGGATTTAATCGCGCCGCATCCCATCCATGCGCGATCTTTTCTGAACCGGCCCGCGCCGGAGATCGTGGTGCAAAAGTGGCTTACAGAGGAGCCGGACATGGCGGGCAAGTTTATCCTCGTCGATTTTTGGGCCACTTGGTGCGGTCCCTGTCGGCAATCCATTCCGGGGTTGAACGCTCTTTACAAGCGGTTTAAGGACCGGCTGGTAATCATCGGACTGACCGATGAGAGCGAAGCGGTGGTCCGAAGAATGACCAATCCCAGAATTGATTATTTCGTTGGCACCGACCCCGAGCGCCATTCGAAAGCCACCGTGGCCGTCACCGGCATCCCGCACGCGCTGCTCATTGACCCCAAAGGCATCGTGCGCTTCGAGGGCATGCCCCATTATCTGGACGAAAGGAACCTGGCAAAACTTATGGCGAAATATGGGGATTGATGGTGCGTAATTGCCGGTGTGTTTCGGGCGACGTCGTTTGTAATGGGTCAGTGAGGGCGGCGGACTACAACGTTATCGGAGTGCGCCCGTCCTCGGGCGCAGCGAGCACCGGTTGTTCCGATGCGTCCGATTCCATTGGGGCTCGCTCGGGTTCCGACATTGCTGCGCCCGAGGACGGGCGCACTCTGCCGAGGCGATCCCCCGCCGTCGCTGACCCAGTACCGTCGTTTCTTGAAAAAACGCCGCAACTGAAGCATAACCATGCTATGAGGCTGAGGTTTTTTGTCCTTGGCGGGCTGCTGCTGTTTTCTTTTGCTTCGCCCGCTGCCCATTTGAAACTGGATGTTTTGAAAGTTGGTCCCAAGACCTACAGGAACGTCACAGTGCTGGGCGTCAACGCGACCGACCTCTACGTAACCCATGCCCACGGCATCGCCAACGTGAAGTTGAAATACCTCGATGCCAAACTGCAAAAACAATTCCACTACGACGCCCAGGCGGCCGCTGAGGCTGAACGCCAGCAAGAACAAGAGGATTCGACTTATCAGCGTTCGGTTGAGTCCAACCTTGTCGCTCAAGCCCAAAGGGTCGCACTGGCGGCACAGAAAATCGCCCTGGCGGCACAGAAAGCGGCGGCAACCTCTGAAGACAGCCTGGCCGACCCTGTCTCCGATCAGTCGCTGCTGGGCAAACCCGCCCCCGCCATTGAAGCCGACAAGTGGTTGGGCCAAAAGCCGATGCTCAAGGAGAAGTTTGTCCTGATAGCCTTTTGGGCGCCCTGGAGCATTCCGTGCCGGAATTGGATTCCGGAATTGAACGCGCTGCAAAAGAAATTCCCCGACAAGCTGGTCGTGGTCGGGGTCACCGGCGAATCCGAAGAGGACGTCGAAGAGATGGCCGGGCCGCGGATGGAGTTCGCTTGCGCAATCGATTCTCAGGCCAAATTGAGCGCGGCGGCCGGCGTCACCAGCGTCCCTTGTGTGCTGCTGGTGGATGCCAAAGGCATTGTGCGCTACCAGGGCCACCCGGCCGCGATCGACGAAAAAAAACTGCAGAGCCTCCTGGCAAAAGCGAGCGAGTAGTGGAGACGCCAGGTGAGGGCACCCGGCCTACAGGTATGCGGGATGACCGCGCGCGCATTGCGGAGACGGAGCCGCTCCGGCGGTTGGCGCCTCAGCAGGCAACCGAGCTAAAGATCGGGTGTCTCGGTGCCCGCTTCAAGTTTAGCCAGCCGTTTCTTAATCACCTCGACCTGCTTGGTCAGTTCATAGAGCACCTTGTAGATCTCGTCCTGAATAGCCTTGTCCCCCAACGCTGGCACCGCGGGATGAATGCGCATCAGCTCGGCCCCGATGTTCTTACAGGACTGACGGATTTGAGTGATAGCAGTCGGCGCGTCCATGCAGGACTTCTACCCCGAAGGCTGGGGAAAAGGCAATCCCGCATCAGGCATCAAGAAGGAAGATGGGAGATGGAAGATGGGACATGGAGTGGAGCCGGCAGGATGTGGAGCCTCGTGGAAGAAACGATGCTTCTTGATCTCCCGCTGACGCACTCTTGTAGCCAACGTAATCCATCTACCGTATTTAATTCGCAGAGTCGCTCGGATACATTCCTGATTGGTGGCTGTCCAAAACCGCATCGTCAAAGTCCAGAAGCGCAACCGGGCGCTGGTGAAGTTCGATGAAGCCCGCATCCTGCGCGCCATTCTTCGCGCAGCCCGGTCCATCGGCGGTTTTGGCCAGGATTTCGTTCCCGGGATCAACGACCGGATTTGTGAGGCCTGCGGCGCAGATGAGAAAATTGCCGAGTTTCTGGCCGACGCGGTGATCGTGTGCCTGAACTCCGACCCTCATCATTTGATCGCCAATTTTCCGCCGACTATAGAAACGATTCAGGATGAAGTGCTGCATGCGCTGCGCAGTTACGGGTTCCAAAATACTGCCGATGCCTACGCCTGTTACCGCTGGGGCCGGCATTGGTTGCGCGAAGGGGCCATCCCGCCCGATAAATTTGTCGGCAACGGCTTCCCACAGGCGGAGATGGAAAAGAATTTGGCGTGGAACCGGCAGCGCGGCTGCGACACCGTGGCCGGGTTGAACGAGATCGTGCGCAGCGGCAGCATCAAGAATCTGGTGGAGGAATCCCTGGCCCTTTACGAGCATTCGCTTAATGAGGCAGCCGCTAAAGTCATGGCGCGTCTCAATGCTGGCGAGGAGCTGCGTATGATCTGGGTCAGCGGCCCGAGTTCCTCCGGCAAAACCACCACCACCGTCAAGCTCACCGAGCGGCTGCAAGAGCAAGGGTTGCGCTTTCTGATGCTCAACCTGGACGATTATTTCTGGTCGCTGGTCGAGCATCCCACCGATTGGCTCAACGACCGCAACTATGAGACACCCGAGGCGTTGGACATCGAGTTGCTCAATCGCCACCTCCAAGCCCTGCTCGACGGCGAAACGATTGAGAAACCGGTCTATAATTTCAAAGAGGGCCGGCGCACTGCCACCAAACCAGTCAGACTCCAGAAGGGCCAAATCCTGTTGCTCGACTGCCTGCACGGGCTTTATCCGCCCATCACCGAGGGCATGGCTGCCTCGCTGCAGTTTCGCCTTTACATCGAAACCCAGAATGTCCTCTACGAAGGCGATGGCAAATCAAACCGGCTGACCAGGTTCACCGACGTGCGGCTCATCCGGCGGATGCTGCGCGACGCCCGCCATCGCAATCACAGTCCGCTGCTGACCCTCTTGCACTGGCACTACGTGCGGGCGGGCGAACTCTTCAGCATTATTCCCCTCAGCGGTTTGGCCGACCACGTCGTCAACGGCGGGTTCCCCTTCGATCTGCCTGCCCTTCGGCATTTTTTCATTGGGACCGATGGCCTGCTGCCTCGCCTGGAAGACTTTGCTCCCTACGCCGGTTTCCTGGATGCCCGAATTCGCTACCAGCGCGTGAAGCAACTGCTCGAATCGGTTGCCGGTTTGGAGACCGCGCAAGTCATGGGCTACGACATAATCCCGGGGGACTCGGTCGTGCGCGAGTTCATCGGCGGCAGCACCATCAAGATTCCGCACAATGAGTGAAAGCTCCCGGGCACGATAATCTCGGATGCAGCCTGACAGGGCCGCAGCCGGAGCCGGCCCAACCTGTGCGGGTATGGGAAGAATTCCTACACAAGAATAGGGCGTCCGCCCCTATGGACAGCCGGGGAAGATCCGCACAATATTCTGGTACCAGTGAAAACGGACATGGTCAAAGTGCTGATAATCGACGACGAGCAGTCCAGCGCCGAGAACCTCCGCCACATCCTCGAAGACCGAGGATATCAAGTGGCTGGGGCGCGTGACGGCGAGGAGGGTCTTAAGGTGGCCGACCTTGAAGACTTTCAGGCCGTCGTGACCGATTATCGAATGCCGCGCGTGGACGGCTTGGAGGTGATCAAAACACTCCACATGGTGAGGCCGCAACTGCCCGTAATTCTCATTAGCAGTTTGCTCACACCCGAACTAGCCATCGAGGCGAAAAGGCTCGGCGCTTACGGTTGCGTGGTCAAGCCGGCAGATCCAGCGGAGCTTTTGGGTTTGGTCGAACAGGCAGTGACCAGGATCTGGGTCGCGGGCAGTGTCCTGGTTGGCAAGAGCCAGGCCATGCGGGACGTGTGCGAGCAGATTGGCCGCGTCGCAGCGACGCCGGCGACTGTTCTGATCCGCGGCGAACCCGGCACGGGCAAGGAACTCATCGCCCTTGCCATCCACGAACATAGCACCCGCGCCGAGCATCCATTCGTCGCCCTCAACTGCGCAGTGTGTTCGGAGGGCATGTTGCACCACGTACTTTTTGGAGACCCGCCGGACGTAATTTCTGAAGTCGGCGTCCGGCGGGCTGGGGTTTTGGAGGAGGCCAACGGCGGAACGCTGTTTCTCTACGGGATTGGGAACCTGATTCCGAGCAACCAAGCCGGGTTGCGCGGGGTTCTGGAGGACGGCCCCACTTGGCGTGGTGGCGGAGTGGACCGCGGATTCGATGTCCGGCTCATCGCGGCGACTCATTGCGACTTGGAACAGGCTGTCCGGGAGGGCGCCTTCCGCGAGGACCTGTACGATCGGTTGAACGACGCTGTCATCTTCGTGCCGCCGCTGCGTGATCGGCGCGAAGACATCCCTGATTTGGTCAAATTCTTTATCCAGCGCGATGGTCTTGAGGAAGGTCCGGGGAAGCCGTTGACCGACGAGGAAATGACCGACCTCCAACAGCAACCCTGGCCCGGCAATGTTGATGAACTGCGAGATTTTGTGCGCGAGAAGTTCCTGCGGGCTGGAGGCTAGTCCGGCGGTCCTTTGCTTTGCGTCGCGCACAATTCGCGGGCCTCAACGATCCATTCCTCAACTGCTGCCGATAGCCGGCCAACCGTCACTCGTTAGGCTATGATTCCCTGCGCCACTTCTCCACTAACGTCGGTCAAGCGGAAGTCCCGGCCCTGGAACCGGCAAGTGAGGCGCCGGTGATCGATGCCGCAGAGGTAGAGCATGGTCGCGTGAAGGTCGTGGACGTGCATCTGCTGGCCATCCTGGATATAGCGGTAGCCAAGTTCGTCGGTCTGGCCCCAAGTCAAGCCGCCTTTGATGCCGCCGCCCGCCAGCCAGATGGAGAAGGCGTTGATATGATGGTCGCGGCCCGAGCCTTGGCCCATCGGCGTGCGGCCAAATTCCCCACCCCAGACAATCAAGGTGT
>WNGQ01004052.1_pt1 | contig 16504 bp, 8 predicted proteins | sample 5407661 | NCBI WGS metagenome assembly WNGQ01 (sample SAMN13153382, study PRJNA577476) | soil metagenome | isolation source: 60 cm soil or saprolite under Garry oak tree replicate 2 | place: USA:California | collected 2016-06-15 | reverse complement strand
TCGAAGAGGCCGCGCAATTTGCGCGGCAAACTGGTGCGCGCTACGTGGAGATGCGCCAGGGTGCAGCGTGCGATGTGCCTTGGCTGGATCAAACGCCGAAGGTGACTATGGTGGTCGAACTTCCCGACACCGTCGAAGAACTTTGGAAACGGCTAAGCACGGGCAGGCGAAACATGGTCCGCAGTGCCAAAAAACAGGGCCTTCGCGTGGAGTGGGGAAGGGCCGAGATGGTCAATAGTTTTTACCACGTCTTTTCGCGCAACATGCGCGATCTGGGGACGCCCGTTTATCCAAAAAGTTTGTTTGAAAATCTCTGCCGCCGGCTTCCTGGCAAGGTCGAAATCATGACGGTGTGGGATGGCAGGCAGGCGATCGGCGCAGGTTTGACGATCGGTCACCGGAATAGCGTGGAGCTGCCCTGGGCATCGACGCTACGCGAAACACGGAAAAAATATCCGGCGGACTTGATGTACTGGTCACTTTTGGAGCGGGCGCTGCAAAACGGTTACGAGTATGTGGACCTTGGACGGTCGAGTCCCGGGAGTGGAACGCATCAGTTCAAACAACACTGGTTGGCAAAGGAAATACCGCTACATTGGTATTACTGGATACCAGCGGGAGCTGCTGTTCCAGAGCTGCATCGGGAAAACCCGCGCTACCGTTTAGCGACCGAGGTTTGGAAGCGGCTGCCTGTGCCAGTGGCAAACTGGCTGGGCCCCCGCGTCGTGCGCGCCATTCCCTGAGAGGTACACAAGATTCGATCCGATATGACCAAACACGATTATGCACTTTCTGAGGCAAGCGGAATGAGCTCATCACTCGTCAAACCGGCAGCGAACGGACGAGGGCTCTCGGTTTTCGTTCTCATCGACGCATTGGGTTGGAAATATCTGGAAGGCCGCGAATTTCTCTCCGATCTGCTGCCCTACCGGCGGCCTTTGCGGACCGTTCTGGGCTTCAGTTCGGGGGCCATCCCTTCGATCCTCACAGGCCAGCCTCCCTCCAAGCACGGGCACTGGAATCTTTTTTACTATGACCCCAAGGGTTCGCCTTTCCAGTGGATTAAGTACCTCCGTTTCCTTCCGAATCTGATTCTCGACAGCCGCATTTTTCGAAAACTGGTCAAGGAACTGGGGCGCCACTTCCTGGGGATGGGGCCGCAGTTCGAATGCTGCGTCAGTCCTCGATTCATGCCTTACTTCAATTGGCTCGAGAAACGAAACATTTATGATCGGGGGGGAATCATGGGCGCACCTTCGATCTTCGATCAGCTGTCCGAATCGGGGATCGCCCATCGCGTCTATACGTACCACGAGGCCACCGACGCCGAGATTTTGCGCCGAGCGGAGAGTGACCTCCGTGCTGGACAGGCAAGCTTCTTCTTCCTCTACCTTAGCGAGATGGACATGTTTCTACACGTGAAGTGCAACGAACCGAAGAAGATTGAAGAGCGCCTCGAGTGGTACGAGAAAGGGCTGCGCCGTGTGTTCAAGGCGGCCCGCGAGGCAGATCCGCGGGCCACGCTGGTGATTACCTCCGACCATGGCATGACGCCTGTACACCATCATTACGATGTAGCGAAAGAAATAGAGAATCTGGCACTCCGCATACCGGAAGATTACCTGGTCGTCTACGACTCGACGATGGCTCGCTTCTGGTTCTTCAATGAGGAAGCGCGCCAAAAAGTTTTGCAGACCCTACAGAGGCTGCCTTGCGGGCGCGTTCTTTCCGATCGGGAATTACTTGAATTGGGTGTTCTCTTTGAAGACCGACGTTACGGCGAAGTCATTTTCCTCCTTCATCCCGGCTGGATGATCTCGCAAAGTGATTTCAACGGACCTGGGTGGATGCCCGCGGGCATGCACGGTTCTACTCTGCTTGCATACGGATGCTCGGGGAGGCGCGGAAGAACACGCCCTCGAATTGCTAAACGGCCTCGACCGGCAGCTTTTTCGGCCGCATTTGGCCTGCACGCCCCAACTAGCAGAACTGCTTCAGCGCGACCTGGCGGCTGACGTGGAAGTATTCCCACTAACGTTGGACAGCATTACGCATTTTGCCGGAGCCCGTAAGCTGGCGCGCATTCTGCGAACCCGCAAAATTCAAATCCTGCATTCCCATCAGTTTCGGGCCAGTTTGTTTGCGTCGCCGATCGGACGGTTATGTGGGGTGCCGGTAATTGTGGAAACTTCTCACGGCCGTGAGGTCTGGCGGAAGGGGTTATTGAGATCACGTTTCTTCGTGGATCACCTCGTGGCTCAGTGCGTCGACCGGTTCATCGCCGTTTCCGAAGCTACGGCGGGACACCTAATCGAAAAAAAAGGAATTCCCGAACACAAGATTTCAGTCATTCGTTCGGCGATCGATTTAAGGAAATTCGATCCGAACCGGCCGGCGCCGAGTGGCATGAAGCGTTCCATGGGATTTGCCGAAGGTGATCCCGTGCTAGTTGTCTTAGGCAGACTCGAGCCGCAAAAGGGCCACCGAGTGCTCATAGAAGCCATGCCGCAAGTGATTCAGGAGTTCCCTACGGCTCGTTTGGTTTGTCTAAGCGACGGAAGTCTGCGTGCTGAACTCGAGGAATTGGTGGCCGAAAGAGACTTGATTCGGAACGTCCGGTTTGTGGGCCGCCAACCAGACGTCAGGGATTGGCTGGCACTGGCCGAATTCACGGTGCTGCCCTCCTTCTATGAAGGACTCCCTCTGGCCGCCATTGAATCGCTTGCCGCCGGCCGCCCTATTGTCGCTACGGCAGTGGACGGAACGCCGGAAGTCGTGCTCGACGGAGAGACGGGACTGACAGTCCCGCCAGGTGATCCAGAGGCCCTGGCTAAGGCCATTCGGCGGATGCTGCGTGAGCCAGAGTGGGCGCGATCGAGCGCTCGGATAGGCCGCGAATTCGTACTTCAGAATTTCAGCATCGACAAACTGCTGCAAGCGACCGAGGAATTGTATCTGCGGGCGTGGCAAGCTAAAACGGGTTTCGCGCACCATCCCCATGAAGTACCGCGTTCATCCCCAACAACAGAGGTGCGGGGAACTTCGCCTAACGCCGGCTACACTCAGTACCCTCGAGGCTGGAAAACGATCGTCGAAGGAAGGGAGGAGACTTGAGCAGAGCAGGGCACCCCTTAGTTAGCATCATCATTTTGTACTACAAACGGCGTAACACAATCGTTGAAACAGTGGAATCTGCGCTGCGGCAGGACTATCCGAACACGGAACTGCTTCTCGTGGATAATCATTCCGAAGATGATTTGAAGCAGGTTATCGCGCCGCTAGGTCCGGCGGTTCGGCTGATTGAACTTCCGGAGAATCTTGGCGCCACCGGTGGACGCAACGCGGCGATTCGCGCGGCTCAGGGAAAGATCCTGGTGTTCATGGACGACGACATGAGTTTTTTATCCCCCGGCGAACTCACGAAAGTAGTGAATCTATTCGAGGAGCGGCCGGACGTTCACGTCCTTGCCTTCCAGATCTGTGATCCAGAGACAGGTGAACTTCGGCTGCGCGAGTGGTGTCACCCCAGGTATTGGAAGGAGTTTGGCAACTTAGAGTTTGAAACCGATTGGTTTTGCGAAGGAGCTTCGGCGTTCCGCCGGGAAGTGTTCGACGCTTGCGGTCTCTACTACGAGCCGCTCTTCTACGGGACTGAGGGGCATGATCTGGCGATGCGAGTGTTGGACCACGGCTTCAGGATGCGCTACTGCCCCAAAGTACAAGTTCGGCACCGGGCAGCACAGGAGGGTCGCACTTCGGACCGGCAGTACTATTTCTTCACTCGGGGCTTCGTTTGGATGGCTTACAAGGACTATCGCTTTGTAGATGGCTTAAGGTTCCTCGCGCCCATGTTGTTGATGATGATCTATTTCACGTTCCGGTCGGGTTCGTACGGCGCCTTCTTGCGAGGACTATGGCACGGCGTGACTGGGTTAAGACAGATTCATCCCGATCGTACGCCGATCAGCAAAACGACAGTCAAATATTGGACGAAATTGGAGAAAGGGCGGCCCGGAATCAGGGTTCGGTTCGCGCGCCATCGAACGGCACCGCAGCTGTGAATCGGGGAAGAATGGATCGGAAGCGATATTGATATGTTTCTTTATTACCTAATCCTGCTATTTTCGGCGGTTCCGAACCAAACCTGGGTCGGCAGTGACGTGGCCGGAATCACTTTTATCAAGATCGCAGGCGCGGTCTGCGCGGTCTATGCGATCTTCTATTTGACCACGCGAAAATCGCCCGCCGCGTTTCTGACTACCTGGCCGGCTCGTTTATTCATCGCTCTTTTCCTAATCGCGCTCAGCTCGTATTTCGTTAAGGATGTGGTCGGCGATATCAGAACTAGCGCTATCTCGTATTACCTCTCGATCTTATTTTTGTTCTTTATAACGCTGTCGGTAATCGATTCACGCGCGAGGCTGCGAATGAGTTTGTTCTCGCTCATGGGAGGGCTCGGACTGGCTTCGCTGTACACCGTTCGTGAATGGCAAGGGGCGGGATTCTCTTACTATCGGCCGGGTTATGTGGCCGGCGATTCGAATATTTATGCCGCAGCGGCACTGCTGACATTGCCACTCACCTATTACCTCGCGCGGGAAAAGGCATCCCCGCTCGCCGGTATTTTCTGCTGGGGCTGCTTGGGGCTAACTATGCTTGGTTTTGTTGGTGCCTCCTCACGCGGCGGGTTCGTTGGCCTGTGCCTAGCGGTGACCTATATGCTCATTCGTTCTGAGCGCCGATTGAACCTGGTGATGCTTACAGGCCTGATGATTATCGTGATGTTGTCTGCGCCTATCTCCCCCCTCCAGCGGCTTCTCCATCCCAATGGATCAGACAATGGCTCGGCTGAGGTACACAAAGGTTTGTGGGCCGCCGGCCTGGACATGGTGCGCCAAAATCCTTTTTGGGGGATTGGTTTAGGCAACTTCAAACCGAAAATCGCAGAACTCAACGGACTGAAAGACATCTCTGGGGCTGAGCAAAGCGGCTACGTGGCGCACAACAGCTACCTCGAGTATGCGGCGGAACTGGGGATTCCTGCCTTCCTGATTTTCCTTGGGATTTTAGGTTCTACATTTTTTGTTCTAGAGCGGGTGCGCAAACACGCTGTGGAGCGAGATGATACTTTCCTTAAACAAGCAGCCCTGGGATTACAGGCAGGGCTGATTGGCTTTGCAGCTTCTGCTTTCTTTTTCTCTGCCGAATACGAGAAGCCGTTTTGGTTGGTGGTATTTATTTCTTGCAGCATACCCGCGGTGGTCTTGGCGGAAAAGGCTAACGAAAAGACGGCTCACGAAATCGGACACACGCATTCTGAGGCGAGTTTTGCTTTCGGACTGGCTCACAAGCCCAATGCGTCGTCGATCCGACGCGGCTCTGAACCCAATTTGGCTCGGCACGAAGTAAATGAACGCTCATGTTGACATCTTCTTATCAAACTTATCTTCGAAGACTCGCCTCGGCTTATGAGCTAGAGAGTGGCAAGTCGCGCATAATCCCAATGGAAGGGCTGCGCGGCCTTGCCGTCCTATTGGTGTTCTTCGTTCATTTTCATGCGCTCTTCGGAACGTATGCGCCGAAGGGCATATGGCTCAGGACCTCCGAATTCCTTGGCACAATCGGAAATTCCGGCGTGGATCTCTTTTTTGTAATGAGCGGATACCTGATTTATGGCGCGCTGATTCGACGCGAAGTTGGGTATTTCAAATTCACCTCGCGTCGTGTCGCAAGAATTTATCCCGCGTTTCTCGCTGTGTTCATCCTCTATCTCGCGCTATCTGCGATCTTCCCGCTACAGAGCAAGATTCATGGCGGCGCTTTCCTGGCGGGGCGCTACATTTTGGCGAATATCTTGCTCCTGCCGGGAATACTCAATATGCGTCCGATCATTAGCGTCGCTTGGAGTCTCAGCTATGAGTTCTTCTTTTACCTCACCCTTCCCATAGTGATCTCATTGGCTAGGATGCGTCAGTGGAAACCGAATCATCGGCTTAGGACATTTGCTCTGCTGTGGGCCCTGTTTGGTATCGCTTCGCTGCATTATCCGCTCGATTCGCGTGCCCGAATGATCTCCTTCATCACAGGCGTCGTTCTGTATGAGGCAATTTCGACAGGGAGAGCGCGTTTTGCACTAACGGCGGCTGGAGAATTCATGGCAATTCTGCTTGTTCCAGTCTCATTTGCCTTTTTTTATCACGTACATCGTCCCCGGTCTGCATCCCAGATCAACGGATTGCTGCCCGTGTTTGCTCTTAATGCAGCATTTTTCTTCTTGACCCTATATTGCTTCGAGTACGGCGGCTCTCTGAGGAGAGTATTCTCCTGGTCGCCACTCCGCTACCTGGGGAACATGAGTTACTCCTATTATCTGGTTCACGGGCTTACTCTCCAGGCCGTCGCTCTTGTGTGGCGGAAGGCAGGGTTGCCGTTTTCTTACTTCCTGCTGGTTTTAGGCTTTGGCGCCACCTGGGTTAGCGCTAGCCTGCTCTTCTTCTCTGTGGAGAAGCGCTTTTCTCTTCGGTCGAAATCGGCTACCGCGACAAAAGAGCCAGGAACAAGATCTCAAATGCAATCAACGCAGGCCGTTCTTCAAAACTCGATCTCTTCCGCGAACTGACGATGCAACGCAAGTTGGAGGCAGCAAATAAACGCGCGCGGTTGCGAGAACCCCATGCTAGGGCTTAAAGACAAGAAAAACCCCACGGGCAGCCGGCTGGCAATGAATACGTTCTCCAACTTTCTTGGACAGGCGATCGTGATGTTATTAACTTTTTTCTCGACCCCGTACATCACGCGCAAAATGGGTTCGGTGCAATACGGCGCGCTCAGTCTGCTGATGGTGTACCTATTCTCCTTCAGTATCGTGAACCTCGGGATCAATACCAGTTTGGTGAAATACCTGGCCGAGCTGCTTCCGAAGATGGAATATGCCGAGATACAGCATTATGTGAGCACGGCGTTAACGGCCCTCCTGGCAGCCGGCATGGTCGCGGGCATAGCTGTTTTCCTGGCCGCCACCCCCCTGGTCCACTATCTTTTCAAGGACGCGGCCGAGCTTACCGGCAAAGCCGTTTTGGCGCTGCGCATCGCCAGCATCGCTTTCGTACTGCAGTTCGTCATCCAGGTGGTCTCGTCGGTGTGCATCGCGGCACAGAAATTTGCAATCGTCAATTCAGTCCGCGTCGCCTCCGAGGTGCTTCGCATCGGCGGCACGATCGCGATTCTGGCTGCTGGTGGCAGCCTGCCGGCCTTGCTCGCATGGGTGATGTTTACCAGCATATTCCTGTGCATCGCTTATGCTCTCGCCGCCAAGCGCATCGTGCCCCAACTCGACTTTCGCCCCAGGTTTTCGCGCCGCCACCTTCATGCGCTGCTGCACCATTCGAAGTACGTGGTGATCACCAATGTTAGTAACCAGATTGCTGGCAGCGCGGACAACGTCATTATTGGGGCTTTCTTGCCGGTCGCAAACCAGGCGTATTACGGCATCGCGTATACGCTGGCACAGCGGTTCTGGGTGCTCGTAGCCAATATCAGTTCGGTCGTGTTCCCGGCGGCGAGCGCCTTTTCAGCAAACGCCCGCCCAGATCAGGTCCGTGAGCTTTACCTCCGGGGTACGAAGATAGCAGCCGCGGCCGCATGCTTTCCCGCTTTGGCGCTATGCCTATTTAGCCGGCAATTTCTTTTGTATTGGCTGGGGGCTGAATACGCCGACCACGGCTCTGTGGTACTCAGCCTGCTCGTGCTCGCCTTCATGGTGAATGCCTTCAGCCTGGTGGCCTACCAGGTTTTGCAAAGCACCCATTACGTTTCCACCGCCGCCAGAGCATCGCTGGTCTACATGATCATGAATGTCGCGATGTTCGTTGCCTTTATCCCGAAGTTTGGTCTCCCTGGGGCATCAGCCGGTTTCCTGGCTGCACAACTGCTATTCGTCCCGTGGTTCGTGCTGAAGGCCAACCGCATTCTGCAGGTGAGTTGGAGACAACTGATTTCAGGGGCTTATCTACGAGTTTTTCTAATCAGCCTGGGAGCGTGTGGCATTTCCTGGCTCTTCCACCCTTGGGTGCACTCGTTATTCACCCTTGCGCTGGCCGTGACGGTGGGATTGTGCTGTTATGCGCTGCTGTCATACGTCTTGGTCCTCGATGAAACGGAAAGGACTGCGTGCCGTCTCTTACTCCACCGTCTAGCTTCTGCCCTAGACGTCGGGAGGGCTGCGATCTCCAGAGCGGCGACCATCAATTCTTGAGAGTTCGCTCGTGTGTGCAAACTTTTGCAGTTTTGGGCCATGCCCCTGCATAAGCCGTGTTTTTTGAGTGCCAGTCCGGAATGTGACGTGCACGGCTAAGTGTTAGGTACGTGTCGCCCCATTTTTGAGGTGGAGGCACTATGCGGATTTCCTCACTCGACGGATTGCGGGCGCTGTCGATTACGCTGGTGTTGCTCGCGCATCTATCCGGCACAAGAAATTTCTTAGACTCGTCCGTCTTAGGGCTTTACGGGAATTTCGGAGTTCGAGTCTTTTTTGTTATTTCTGGTTTCCTGATCACTACACTGCTTCTCAAGGAGCGCGCGAAGACAGGACAAATCTCATTAAAGGATTTTTACGTTCGTCGAGGACTTCGCATTTTTCCGGCCGCCTACGCTTTCATCTTGATCATTGTCATGATCTATTGGGCATCGCTCTCCGCCGCCAACATCGCCACCGCGCTTACTTATACAAGCAACTACTATCATGCGGGTAGCTGGATTACCGGTCATCTGTGGTCACTGTCGGTCGAGGAACAGTTCTATCTGCTGTGGCCCTTGGCACTCGTCCTGTTTTTCCCGGCGCGGCTTCCCATTGTGCTAAGCGTCATCGCGTCGGGACCGCTGTTCCGATACGCATTCTGGCGCATTTGGGGTTTTCAGGGTCTCGAGTACCCCTTCCCCGTTGTGATGGATGCCTTGGCCATGGGGTGCTTACTCGCGATCGTCCAGCCGCAAATCGTACGCTTCAAGCGCATCCTGATTTCGCCTTGGTTTGTCGTGGTGCCGATTGCCACGATGTTGATGCCCTTGGCGTCGCTTTACTCGAACCGCTTCTATCAGTCCATCGGCCTCACGATCGTGCATGCTGGCATCGCACTGTCAGTGGATCACTCGATTCGAAAGAAATACTCTTTCCTGAACGCGCGACCTGTCATATGGATCGGCGTCCTCAGCTATAGCCTCTACTTGTGGCAGCAGATTTTCCTAGATCGGTACTCAGTGACGCTCATCACGAGCTTCCCGATCAACTTGATGTTGGCATTAGCATGTGCGACGGCGTCGTACTACCTGGTTGAAAAACCGTGTTTGGCGCTCCGTTCGCGGATTTTTGTAACACCGCAGCCGCAAACCGCCATGCTGCCACAACGGCTGGAGACCGATGCGATCTCCCGGGCGGCGGCCACCAACTCTTGAACGCTCGCCTGGATTAGTTAGCCGAGCGTTCCGAAGAAACAACAAGAGCAGTTATATAGGTTCCCTGTCACGCCTTCAGCTTCGCTGGATGTGGCCCGAATTATATCAACCCTGATCCCCTTTCATCAAAAGATGGCTTCACTTGGAAGTCATCAGGGAGCCACACCCAGCCATAGGCCGTTGCCCTGGCTTATCGCCGTAACGGAATTGCCGTAATAGCTGGGATTAGCCGACTTGGTCCACACGCCCATGTTTTTCCAAGTGACTCCATTGTCGTTGCAGATATTTCCCGGGGCACGACAGCTAGCGGCCCAGTTCGGCTGTGTGCTGCCGGTCGTTCCGCCGTTGGTACTCTCGAAGATGTAGTACGTCCCGCTGATGCTGAACAGGGCGTGAATGGCCGGATTGTTAAATGGGACGGACGAGTTCGCGTGCCAAGTAGGAAGGGTGAAGGCCGTCTCCGCCACACAGGTGTAAGCCTGTAGAGGGGCCGAACAAGTCTTGCTGAGAGGCGCATCTTCGTGGCCATCGTAAGCGTTATCGTTTGTGGTAACCAGCCCGAACCGGTAGCCGTTCCCATCGTTCATATCCAGATAAGACCAAACGCTGATACCCACATAGGGGTGAGATCCCGTTGCGGTATAAGCCTTGTTGAGGGCTGATTGCATGCGGGCAAGATAGGCTTGTCCTTTGGCCTCTTGGGTCAGGTAATGAACGGCGCTGTCTGGCACCGTGGAATTTGGAGAGTCCAGGTTCGCGGAGGCATAGAAACTGTCGTAAAGCGGGCGATCGCCATAGCCCGCATAGAGCGTGTCGAGCTGGGCCTGAGTGAACTGATTGCCGTAGACCGTGCTCAAGACATCCAGAACTTGCGCGGCCGCCTTCAGGATGGGCGCCTTGGGAACGCCATTTGACACGCCATCGTGTCCGGTGTACATCGTCTTCGGGAAGTATGTGTGAATCTGTTGCGCGTAACCCGAATAGTAGGTGTAGGCGATCTGGTAGAGATAGTCGTTGAGGTCCGTTCGCATCTGGGCCGGCAGCCCACTTAGATTGCAGGTGTAAGGATCGCCGTTCGACCAGGAGTGGTTGTCGGCTTCGTCCATGAGGCCGGTACCGATTTCCCAGCCGTTATACACATAGTTGACGGCGATCGTGTCGCTGGCGCCCGGCACGGCATTGAGAGCGTAAGTGCCGCCGGTTTCAGTGGCAAAGCTCCCCGTGAGGGGATAGGTGAAGGTGATGCTATCGATCACTGTAATTGGCCCAAGGGCCGTACGGTTGTAATTAGTCGTGCCGGAGATGTTAACTGTAGCCCCGGCCCATAGTCCGTGTTGTGCGACTGTTTGGACCGTAACGATGTTGTTGGCAATGGAGATTTTTTGGATGTTGCGGTTGCCTGCCTGGGGGTTGAGAGTAGTCGAAAACGTCAGAGACAAGACTCCGGTGCCATAGGTGATCGTGCCGGTGACGTAAGGCCCCCAGATGCGCCCGTCGTTTGTGTTGGTGGGGTCAGCGCCGCCGTTTCCATTGTCGTGCGCCAGGTCGCCCGCCATCAGAGTGCCGTTAATCGTAATCCCGATCGAGTAGCGGCTGGGCTTGCTGCTGAGAAGAGTATAGGTATAGGCCGTGGTGCGTCCGTCGCCAGTGGCCACCGTTTCGCCCGTTACTGTCGTTCCGGTGGAATCCCATTGCGTATAGTTCGAACCCCAGGCGGTATTCAAGGCACTGTAGCTGTCGCCGTAGCGATTCTTGAGGAAGCTCTCCAAACCCGCCTTGCTGACATGTTGGTTGTCGTAATAGAGGAATTGCGGAAAGTTCGTAACGTAGGGAAGCAAAGTCCCGGCATTCTGAATCGGGGATGTCGCCAGCGACACCCAGCCCAAGTGCTGCACCGAAAGGCCAGGCGTGCAGTCGTCCTGACTGAATGCCCACATGTTGTCGGCGTCGTCCAGCGCCACACCCATCATATAGTCAGCGTACTGGCTGCCAGAGGTGCGCAGCCAATCCGAATTGTGTGTGAATACATAGCCCGCTACTTTGGCGATGCCTGGGTCGCTGAGGTCAGGCTGGGCGGGAAGCCAAGGATCATAGACGTAGAAGCCGGGCGGCATCGTAGCCCAGATGTTCTTAACTGCATAGTTTAGCCCGCCGACATCGAGCGCATTGAGCGCCCGCCCGTCCATCGCATCCAATCCCGGCTTAGCGCTGCTGATAAAGGGCATCAGTGTCGATGGCGCAGGAGACGCCGTAGGCCACATTCCCTCGTAACCATCTATATCAATGGTGTTGAAGCCCCAGCTCTTCAAGCGGCTAAGTTGGGCGTTCGCCAAATTTGTGGTTGAGCCGTACTTGACGTCGATATTGAGGTTTGGAGCTATTCCTGTGATATAAACGCCCTGCTTGAAAAAGGCGTGTCCCGCCGGAGTGCAGATCCACCAGCGGCTGTTGATTTTTTCGGTGTGCCATTTGCCTGCGTTGGTCGTACACGAGATATCCAGGCGCCCTCCATATCCATCAACGGGAACGCTCAGCGGGTTAAAGAGGGAACTCTTTGTTTGCGACGCGACGCCGCCGCAACCCGTCAGCATGGCGATAAGGCACATTCCAAGCAAACTCTTGCCGCCTCGGAGGCTCATTCTCCACCTTTCTTTTGCTCGCTCAGTTTGCCGAAAGGCTTCTTGGTACGGCGCGAATGGTGGCCTAGAGTTTGCAATAAGTAACCTGGTCGAAAGGGCAGAATGTGGCTAGGTCCTCAAAAGCTACAAAGTATAGAGAAATCGGCGCGCGGGGACAAGTAGCTCTCTTTTGGGGGACTTACATAAAACTACGATGAAAACCGAGACAGGCGGGGGCCGCCGTTAGGGCACATGCGCTCCGACGCGGTATTTGCGAATTGGGCTGGAAAGGTGCATCTGCGCACAGTCGTAAGCCATACTTCTGAATTGGAAGATAGACACCGTCGCAATCTGGGCGACGGGTGCAACCTCTTTACGGAGCCACATTCAACCATAGGCCGTTGCCCTGGGTTATGCCGGTGATGGCGTTGCCGTAATAGCTGGGATTAGCGGATTTAGTCCACGCGCCCATGTTTTGCCAGATCACCCCGTTATCGTTACAGGTACTGCCGACCGTGGGACAACTAGCGGCCCAGTTCGGCTGTGTGCTGCCGGTCGTCCCTCCAATAGTGCTCTCGAAGATGTAATAGGTGCCGTTTATGCTGGACAGGATGTTGGCGACTTGGTTCCATGGCACGGATGAACTTGCCTTCCAAACAGGCATAGTGAAAGAAGGTTCGGCCACACAGGTGTAAGCCTGTAATGGAGGCGAACAGGATTTGCTGACGGGCGTATCTTCATGTCCATCGTAGGCGTTATCGTTCTGGGAAACCAACCCGAAGCGATAGCCAGTGCCGTCATTCATATCCAGGTAAGACCAAACGCCTATACCCACGTAGGGGTGTGATCCCGTTGCGGTATAAGCCTTGTTGAGGGCTGATTGCATGCGGGCAAGATAGGTTTGTCCTTTGGCCTCTTGCGTCAGGTAGTGAAGAGATAGATCTGGAACCGTCGCATTTGGTGAGTCCAGGTTGGCAGTGCTGTAAAAGCTGTCATACAGCGGACGATCGCCGTAGCCCGCATAGAGCGTGTCTAGCTGGGCCTGAGTGAACTGATTGCCGTAGGCCGTGCTCAAGACGTCCAGAACTTGCGCGGCCGCCTTCAGAATCGGCGCCTTGGCCACGCCGTTGGACATTGCATCGTGTCCGGCGTACATGGTCTTCGGGAAATATGTGTGAATCTGCTGTGCGTAACCCGAATAGTAGGTGTAGGCGATCTGGTAGAGGTAGTCGTTGAGGTCGGTGCGCATCTGCGCCGGCAGCGCACCCATATTACAGGCGTAAGGATCGCTGTTCGACCAAGAGTGGTTGTTGGCTTCGTCCATCAGGCCGGTGCCGATTTCCCAGCCGTTATAAACGTAGTTGACCTTGATCGAGTCGCTCGCGCCCGGTGCAGCATTGAGCGCATATGTACCAGTGGCCTCCGTAGCCAGGCTGGCGGTCTTCGGATAGGTGAAGGTGATGCTGTCCACCACCGTTATCGGTCCTACGTTGGTGCCGTTGTAATTGGTCGTCCCGGAGATGTTGACCTTCGCTCCGGTCCAGAGGCCGTGTTGAGCAACCGTGACGACTGTGACCACGTTATTGGCAATCGAAATTTTCTGGATGTTGCGGTTGCCTGCCTGCGCATTGGGAGTAGTCGAGAACGTCACAGACAGGGCTCCGGTGGCGTAAGTGATCTTGCCGGTGACGTAAGGCCCCCAGATGCGCCCGTCGGTTGTGTTGGTGGGGTCAGCGCCGCCGTTTCCATTGTCGTGCGCCAGGTCGCCCGCCACCAGAGTGCCGTTAATCGTAATCCCGATCGAGTAGCGGCTGGGCTTACTGTTGAGAAGAGTGTAGGTGTAGGGCGTGGTGCGTCCGTCGCCCGTGGCCACCGTTTCGCCGGTCACGGTTGTTCCGGTAGAGTCGAATTGCGTGTAGCTCGATCCCCAAGCGGTATTCAAGGCACTGATGCTGTTGCTGTAGCGATTCTTGAGGAAGCTCTCCAAACCTGCCTTACTGACGTGTGTACTATCGTAATAGAGGAATTGCGGAAAAGTGGTCCCGTAATAAGATAACATGCCTCCAGCATTTTCGATTGGGGACGATGCCAGCGAGACCCATCCTAAGTGCTGCACCGAAAGGCCAGGCGTGCAGTCGTCCTGACCGAACGCCCACATGTTGTCGGCGTCATCGAGCGTCACACCCATCATATAGTCAGCGTACTGACTACCAGAGGTCCGAAGCCAATCCGAAGTGTGTGTGAATACATAGCCCGCTACTTTGGCGATGCCCGGGTCGCTGAGGTCGGGCTGGGCAGGAAGCCACGGCTGATAGACATAGAAGGCTGGCGGCATTGCGGACCAGATGTTCTTAACCGCATAGTTTAGCCCGCCGACATCGAGCGCATTAAGCGCCCGGCCGTTTACTGCATACAAGCTAGGAGTACCCCAACCGATAAAAGGCATCAGTATAGACGGCGTAGGAGACGCCGTAGGCCAAAGTCCTTCGTAACCGTCTATGTCCATAGTGTTGAAGCCCCAGGCCTGCAGGCGGTTGAGTTGAGCGTTGACAAGATTTGTGGTTGATCCGTACTTGGCGTTGATGTTCAGATTTGGCGCTATTCCGGTTATATAAGTGCTCTGCTTGAAGAAGGCGTGTCCTGCAGGAGTGCAGATCCACCAACGGCTATTGATCTTTTCCGTGTGCCATTTGCCCGCGTTGGTCGTACACGAGATATCGGTGCGCCCGCCGTATTGGTCAAAACTTGGCGCCGAGGTTGCGAGCGTCAAACTTTGCGTGGCTGTTTGAGGCGGGTTAGAAGAATCATTCGCCTGTGCCGTAAAGTTGGACGTCCCCACTGTCGTCGGGATCCCACTGATTTGGCCAGTAGAGGCCAGCAGCGACAGGCCTGCCGGCAGAGAGCCGGAGATACTCCAGGTATAACTTGGCGATCCGCCGATGGCCTGCAAGGTCACTGCGTAAGCAATACCAATCGAACCGGGCGGCAGCGATGTTGTCGTGATGCTAAGCGCGGCAGAAATCACCATGCTCAGCAGCTTTTGACCGGTGTTATTGGCCGAATCCATCACTTGGGCAGTAAAGGAAAACGTTCCTGACTGCGTTGGCGTTCCCGAGATCGCGCCGGTAACCGAGTTCAGCGACAATCCCGTGGGGAGCAAACCCGAACTAATCGTCCAGCTATAGGGCGTCGTCCCGCCGGTGGCCTGCAAGGTCGCTGAATAGGCAACCCCGACCGTACCCTGCTGCGGCGTGGTCGTAATGCTTAGGGTAGTCAAAACCTGCATGCTGAGCAATTGCTGACTTTTGTTATTGGCCGAATCGGTGACTTGGGCCGTAAACGAAAATGTTCCCGACTGTGTGGGAGTGCCGGAGATGGCGCCGGTGCTCGCATTCAGCGACAGTCCTGCCGGCGGCGCGCCCGAGCTGACGCTCCAGCTATAGGGCGTCGTCCCACCGGTCGCTTGCAACGTCGCCGAGTAGCTAACCGTGGTCGTGCCCTGCGGCAGCGACGTCGTGGTGATGCTGAGCGCAACCGAAATCACGATACTCAGTAGCTGTTGAGCCTTGTTATTGGCCGAATCCGCGACTTGGGCCGTGAATGAAAATGTTCCCGATTGTGTGGGAGTTCCGGAGATGGCACCCGTGCTCGCATTCAGCGAGAGTCCTGCCGGAAGTGAGCTCGAACTAATCGTCCAGCTATACGGCGTCGTGCCATTATTGGCTTGCAAGGTAGCGGAGTAGGCGGCACCGGTTGTACCCTGCGGCAGTGACGTCGTGGTGATGCTAAGCTGACCGACAGCGGCAACTTGAATGCTCAGTGCCTGCTGCGCGGTCTTGCTGCCCGAATCGGTAGCTTGGGCGGTAAATGAAAACGTTCCGGACTGTGTGGGCGTCCCGGAGATGGCGCCGGTGCTCAAATTTAGCGCCAGTCCTGCCGGCAGCGAGCCCCCCGAACTGATGCTCCAGCTGTAGGGCGTTGTGCCACCGCTAGCCGCTAGCGCCGCACTATAAGCCACCTGCACCTGCCCGCCCGGCAAACCGCTCGTGGTGATCTGCAAAGTCTTCGGCTGAACCGTCGCGTTCAAGAGCTTTTTCGACTTCTGAGGAAACGACGGTGGATCGCTCACCTCTACCGTGAACGCATACGAGCCAGTGCTCGTAGGAACGCCACTGATCACGCCGCTTGAGCCATCCAGGCTCAGGCCAAGCGGTAAGTTGCCGGATGAAATGCTCCAGACGTACGGGAGCATGCCTCCGGAGGCCGTCAAAGTAACAGAGTAGCTCGTCTGCACCTGCGGATCGGGTAAGCTCGTCGTGGTGATCTGCAAAAGCTCAACAGTCAAGACGGAGGCGGAAGCGGTTGCCGTCTGCGGGGCGGGACTAGAATCTTTTGCCTGTGCCGTGAAAGTGAAAGTCCCTGCCGTGGTCGGTGTT
>WNGQ01003368.1_pt1 | contig 16511 bp, 18 predicted proteins | sample 5407661 | NCBI WGS metagenome assembly WNGQ01 (sample SAMN13153382, study PRJNA577476) | soil metagenome | isolation source: 60 cm soil or saprolite under Garry oak tree replicate 2 | place: USA:California | collected 2016-06-15 | reverse complement strand
TTGCACTCCGCGTTCCGGGAGTTCAGCAGCTACTTCGGCAGATGACTGATCCATCTCGTTTAATGATTCGCATTGTGATCCTGTCTTGCGCGCATGGGACTGTCAACGCAAAGCGAGCCAAATCGAGCTTGCGCCCGCGACCGGCGGAAAATCAGGCAGTCGGGATGACCGATGAAATGTAGCGGCCCGGCGCGTTGCTTTAAGGCAATAGCGCGCCATCACTTCCAGTGCATGCTCACGCAATGTTGAGCAATTGGTCGAAAGCAAGACGTGGCTGTCTCGCTCTGTCAGTTCAAGAGCGTCAATCAGCAAGTTTCCAAAATCCTCTTCGACCTGGAACCTTCTTGCTCGGGGCGAACGTGAAAACGTTGGCGGATCGAGAATGATTGCGTCAAATTTCTACATCATCCGCGATGAAGCGATGATCGATGGTTGGCAGATTATTCAGCGCAAAATTCTCGCGTCCACGCGCCAGATGCTTCTTGGAAATATCAATGTTGAAGGTGGTTGCGCCCCTGCATGCCGCACTGATAGAAAACGAGCAGGTGTAGGCAAAGCAATTCAGCAATCGTCTCGGCGCGATATGGCGGACGTAGCGGCGATTTTCTCTTTGATCGAGAAAGAGGCCCGGGGAATAGCCCGCCCCAAAATCGATCCCGAACTTCAGATGTCGCTCGGTAGCGATTGTCTGCAGATTTTCCCCAGGGTCGCCAAATATGAGGCGCGGCGGTTCTCGCTGTTCATTTTTTCGAGGGACGAACCTTGCGAAAATGCGTCGGAACTGGAATCCGACAGAGCCCGCCCACGAGTGCAATTCTGTGAGAAGTCGCTCGCGGGTCAGCACTCTTTTGAACGAGATGAGGACGTCGCGTCCGAAACGTTCCACCCAGCCATCCTCCATCGTGCAGAGCCGGTGGGAGTCCGTTCCCTCTGCCTGAAAATCTCGAAGTAACGCCGGATCAATCCATCCCAAATTCATTTCTTGTGTCGTCTCTAACCGCATACTTCGAATCGGCATCGCGCAACGGATCGGTTGCCGCCTGAGCCCGCGTTGCTACACTGGCGCATCTTAGGGCATCGTCGCGCGCACCACGATGCGGCGGGGCTCACCTATGGAACAAATTACCGTTCGCGTTCCGGCGAGCACTTCCAATCTCGGCCCTGGCTTTGATTGTCTCGGTGTCGCACTGCGCATATACAATACTGTCACGATAGCTCGCAGCAGTGCGTCGCGTCAGCATTTGCATCCGCGGATTGTCTCTGAGGCAGCGGATCGATTTTTCAACCAGACGCGCCGCCGCGCGTTTTCATTTTCCTGTTTAATTGCGGAACAAATTCCGCGGTCCCGTGGCTTGGGAAGCAGCGCAACCATTCGTCTCGGCGTCCTGCTTGCACTGAATCAGCTCAGCGACAATTCGCTCGATCGATTGAAGATCTTCCAATTATGCGCCGAATTGGAAGGACACCCTGATAATGCAGCGCCGGCAACTTTTGGCGGTTTCACTGTGGTGCAAAGTAGCGCGACCGTCTCGGTTGCGCGGGGCAAGCGGGATGCATGCCCTACCGTTCAGCGCTTCGCGGTCTCGCCGCGATTGTATTTCGTTCTCTTGGTTCCTGACCTTGAGATTCAAACTTCGAGAGCGCGAAATGTTCTGCCTTCAAAGATTTCACATGCCGCGGCAGTCGAGAATTGTGCGAATGCATGTGCGCTTACTGCGGCTTTCGTATCACAAGATTATAAAAAACTGCGCGGCGTCTTTGCCGATCATCTTCACCAGCCGTTTCGCACAAAACTGGTTCCCTTTCTTCCAGAGGTGGTCGCGGCTGCCGAGAAGGCGGGCGCGCTCGGCGCCTTCCTCAGCGGCAGTGGATCGACAATCGCCGCCGTGACCCTTCGGTCGGCGAACAAAGTCGGGCAGGCGATGTTGCGCGCAACGGGCGCGATCCCCGCGCGAATAGTTATCACGCCTGCTGACAACCACGGCGCGAAAATTCTCACCACCGGTCACTAATCCCTTTTGACCAATCACTATTCTTCATGGGGCGCCGGCTTGAAAAATTAGAGGAGTTTGGCATCGACGTTGTTCTCGAGCGCCGTCATGGCATTCGAGCCTCGGTGCTGCGCGGGATTCTTTACGCTCTGTCATTCGTTTACGACCGCGTGGTGCAGCTACGGCTTTATCTCTATCGGAAAAGAGTCTTCCGCGAGCGCACGCTGGGCTGTCTGGTCATCAGTATCGGCAATCTCACTGTGGGTGGCACGGGCAAGACGCCGATTGTTGAGAAGTTTGCCCGCGCCCTGCAGGCGGGTGGACGGCGCGTTGCTATCCTGAGCCGCGGTTACAAAAGTGTACCGCGCAAGCGAAACTGGCTGAGCTGGCTTCGCAGAGACCCCGATCCTCCCCGGGTTGTCTCCGATGGCAAGTCATTGCTGCTCGACTCGTTGATCGCGGGTGACGAGCCTTACATGCTCGCGCACAACTTGAAGGACGTAATCGTGCTGGTGGACAAGAACCGGGTCAAAAGCGGGCGGTTCGCTATCGATAAATGGCAGGTCGATACGTTGTTGCTCGATGATGGGTTTCAGTATCTGCATCTCAAACATCGGCTGGACATGGTGCTTGTAGATCGACAAGCGCCTTTCGGAAACGAATTCTTGCTCCCTCGGGGCACGTTGCGTGAAACGCCGCGCAATCTTCGCCGCGCCAGCTATATCTTTGTCACAAAGAACACCGGCGAGCCTAATTTCGATCTGATGAGACGCATCCGGCGTTATAATCGGACCGCGGAAGTCATCGAATGCGCGCATAAACCGCTCCATCTCCAGAATGTTTTTACGGGCGAACGATTGCCGCTCGATGCTTTGCGGGACACGTTCGTCGGCTCGCTCTGCGCAATCGCGGCGCCAGAAAGTTTTGAAGACGCCCTAAGCAAGCTCGGCGCGCATGTCGATCTCTCCAAGCGCTACATTGATCATCACTATTACACCGAGGCGGAACTGATCAGCTTTATCAAGCGTTGTATCCGTCGCGACCTGGCTATGATTGTGACCACCGAGAAAGACTCGGTGCGGATGCCGCGTTTGCCTGAAGCGGAAGTGAAGGTGCCGATTTATTTCCTGCGGGTCCAGATCGAAATCCTCAGCGGACACGAAAGCTGGGAGCATTGTGTCGCGCGCATTTGTAAACCCAAGCCCATGCTTTCGCCCGAGCGCTTCTTCGCGTGAAAAAACGCTATCATCTCGAGCGAAGCGAGAGACCTCTCAATCGACGCGCGAATCACACAAAGTAATCAGCGTGATCGGTCAGCCTGTGAGAGATCCTTCACTCTGTTCAGGATGACATCGCGGTAGCGCGTTCACAATCAATTCGGCGTTGGACGTTGGGCGTTGGGCGTTGGACGTTTGCTTCGCGTATGCCCAACAAGGCTGAGCTGATAGTTGAGGACCGCAAGATTCAGGTATCGAATCTGGACAAGATCCTTTACCCGAAAGTGGGTTTTACCAAAGGGCAGGTGATCGATTACTACATCCGCGTCGCCTCGGTGTCTTTGCCGCATTTGAAGGACCGTCCGCTCACCATGAAGCGCTATCCCGATGGCGTTGAAGGCGAATTTTTCTACGAGAAAAATTGCCCCGACCACCGCCCGAAATGGGTGCAAACGGCCCGTGTTTGGAGCGAAAGCAACGATCGGATCATGAACTATTGTCTCGTGAACGATCTGCCGACGCTCGTTTGGGCCGCGAACCTCGCCGATCTTGAGCTGCACACTTCGCTCTCGCGCAAAAATAAGATCGAACGTCCGACAATGATGGTCTTCGATCTCGATCCCGGCGCGCCGACTGACATCGTGCAATGCTGCCAGGTCGGGCTGTGGCTGCGCGATTTGTTAGGCCAAATGAAACTGAAATCGTTTGCGAAAACGAGCGGCTCGAAGGGCCTGCAAATTTATGTGCCGCTAAATACGGCAGTCACCTACGATAAGACCAAGAATTTGTCGCTGGCACTTGCCCAGTATCTGGAGCGCGAGCATGCCGATCTTGTTACCTCGAACATGTCCAAGGCGGTGCGCAAAGGCAAAGTGTTCGTTGATTGGAGCCAGAACGACGAACACAAAACTACTATTTGCGTTTATTCCCTCCGCGCTAGAGAAGAACCGACTGTTTCCACGCCAGTCGCTTGGAACGAGGTTGAAAACTGCCTGAAAAAGAAAAACGCTGATCTCTTGAGATTTCGCTCCGACCAAGTCCTCGCCCGCGTCGAAAAACGCGGTGACCTCTTTGAGCCGGTTGAAGAATTGAAACAAAAGCTGCCGAAGAAGTGGAAGATATGATGTATTCGTTGCGGCAAGGTTTATAGAGAATGAACAATTATGTATGGTTTGATGCGATCGGATGGGTGGGAGCAGCGGCTCTCCTTGTCGCTTATGCGATGGTTTCCCATAAGAAATTGGAAGGAGACTCGGCTACGTACCAACTCCTCAATATCAGCGGTAGCCTTCTGTTGGCTGCAAACACAATCTTTTATGGATCCTATCCCTCCACTTTTGTGAACCTCATCTGGGCAGGGATAGCCGTTTTTTCGATCGCAGCCAGAAGGCGAATTTCCTCCCGCTAAATTGAGACGAACGGATTGGAATCTGTGTCACATGCGCAAAGTAAATCTGAAAGATATCCCCGAGCAGGAGCGGAAGTCGCCAAAGGGCAAGTTTGGCCGGGCTTCGAAAAATATTTCGATCGCGCTCGGACGCGAGCCGGAATCGCTGGATTTATCAAAGCGGCATCCGTTTGATCTGGCGCTGGTGCGCATTCCGAAAGGCAAATCGCTTTGTCCATATCACGCGCATGCGGCGGAATCGGAGCTCTACCTCGTCGTTTCTGGGCGGGGCAGCGTGCGCGACAAGAATGGGAGAACTGAAGTTGGCCCGGGTGATGCGTTTTTCTTTCAGCCGGGTGAAGCGCACCAACTCAGTAATGCGGGTGACGAAGATTTTGTTTATTACGTAATCGCCGATAACCCGCGGAGTGGTGGCGCAACCGGTGATTCATGTTTTTATCCAGACAGCGGCAAATGGGCGGTGGCTAAAGAAGGATCAGAAGAAGTGATCGTGAAAGCGATCGAGACCGATTACTACGAGGGAGAAGAATGATTTTTCACCGCAGAGGACGCAGAGGACACGGAGAAAGATTTAGGTTTTGCTCTGCGAACTCAGCGATCTCTGCGGTCAATCGAGACTCGTGAGAAAGATAAACATTAACGAAATCAAAGAAGAAGGGTGGCAGTCGCCTGGTGGGAAGTATGCCGTCTCTTTCAAGGGAATTTCCGAAGCGCTTGGGCGCGATCGTGACTCGCTCGACTTGTCCAAGCGTCATCCGTTCGATCTGGAATGGAATCGGGTGCCTCCCGGAAAACCAAATTTTCCTTACCACGCACACTCGGCGCAATGGGAGCTGTATTTGATTATTTCCGGCGAGGGGAGTGTTCGTCACAAAGATGGAACCACCGAAGTAGTGGCCGGCGATGCGTTCATCTTTGGGCCTGACGAACCGCATCAACTGATTAACTCTGGCGAGAAAGACCTCGTTTATTATCTGATCGCAGACAACCCGATCGGCGAATCGGCCTACTATCCAGATAGCGGGAAGTGGAAGGTAAATAAATCATCAGCGAAGGATCGCGTCGTCATAAAGGGTCAGGAAACTGATTATTTCGACGGGGAAGAATGAATTAGGAAAGCAGGAGCCAGGAATCCAGAAATCAAGAATCCAGGAGTTTCTAAGCGGTAAAGCCGCTGATCTTTCGTGGTTTGCTGGTTTCCAGATTGAATTCCTTTTCTCCGCGACCTCTGCGATCTCTGCGGTTAGATTTTGGTTATGGAGTCAAACAAATCGCCGCAGGATTTTCCGTACAAAACTTATCTCAACATTCTGTACGGGCCCCTTGAATTGATCGATGTGCAGAAACTGGCTGATGCCTGCACGGACAAATGGTACAATCAGACGCTTTGCAAAGTGAACGATTCTGTCGTCAGGATGGCGGTCGTGCAGGGCGAGTATCACTGGCATGAGCACAAGGACATTGATGAATTTTTCTTCGTTCTGGACGGACGTTTCCTGATCGATTTGGAAGATCGCACAGTTGAGCTTTTGCCGCGTCAAGGCTTCGTCGTGCCCAAAGGCGTGCGCCATTGCACCCGCGCGCCTGAACGAACCGTGATCTTGATGGTCGAGTGCGCGGACATTGTTCCGACCGGCGACTAAATGCGTCGCAAGGCAGGTGAAAATAATTTCGGGTGGGCAAACAGGCGTTGATCGCGCGGCGCTCGATGTCGCGCTTAAGCATGGAATCAAGTGTGGGGGGTGGTGTCCGGCGGGGCGTCTCGACGAATTCGGAAGGATACCAGATCAATACCCGGTCCAGGAGCTCGAAGTTGGCGGTTTCACGGAGCGGACGTTGCAGAACGTAAAAGATTCAGATGGAACGGTTATCATTTACCCGGGCAAACTTGGAGGCGGCACCGAGCTAACAGTCCGCTTCTGCATCGGGCAACAACGGCCACACGAGTTGATTGACGCATCAAAGGTTTCCGCAGAAGACGCCGCGAAATTGATTTCCGATTTTGTCCGCAAGCACAAGATCGAGATTCTCAACGTGGCCGGCCCGCGCCAGAGCGAATGGCGGAAAGGATACGACTACGCGTGTCGCGCGCTGGATCGCTTTTTGAAATCGATTACGAGCAAGAGCATGAGCAGGAGTAAGAGATAAGATCACTCGTAGCGCAGCGCTTTGACTGGATCGAGGCGCGCGGCGAAGTAGGCAGGAATCAGCGCGGCAAACGAACAGATGAAAAACGCGCTGATGCAGATAATCGCAACGTCTCGCGGGATGACCTCCGCCGGAATGGACGAAAATTGATACACTTCGCGTGGGAAGATCTCGATGTGCAACGTCGATGCGAGCCAGTGACTGAATTCATTGCGGTAGCGAATCAACGTCATCCCAAGTCCCAGACCCGTGAGGGTTCCAAAGAGGCCGACGATTGTTCCCTGGCCAAGAAAAACCCAGACGATTTGCGCGATGTTCGCTCCGAGCGCTTTCATGATTCCGATTTCACGTCGCTTTTGCACGGTCACGGTGATCAGCGTGCTCATGATCCCGAAGGCGGCTACGACCACGATAAAGAACAACAGGAAAAACATTACCGTGCGCTCGAGCCGCACTGCTTCAAAGTATTGGCGGTTCATGTCGATCCAGGTCTGCGCGTATTGTGGCGGCTCGAGAAATTGTTGGATCGCCTGTTTCACGCGCTCGGCCCCGTACGGGTAATCGGTCCTAACCGTGACGCCGTGCAACGCGTCGCCCAGACCGTATAATTCCTGTCCGACATAAATTGGCACGAGAAGGAACTCGGAATCGTGCAGGTAATGACCAGTCTCAAAAATGCCGGTGACGGTTAGCTCTTTCGGGAGAATCACGTCGCGCAATTCGTCGACCGCTTTTTTTTCTTCCTCGCCCCTGGCGTTCTCCAATTTCTTAATGCTATCGAGAATCTGACCAAGGTTACCCGGCGAATAGACCGTGACCTTGTCGCCGACACTCACCTGTAGTTTTCGTGCGAGCTCAATCCCGAGCACGGTCGATTCGCCTTCCAGATCGAGCTTGCCGTATTTGATGAATTTTTGTAGCGGAATCACTTTCTCTTCCTGCGCTGGATCCACGCCGCGAATCAGTGGTGCTAGCCGCCGGTTTTGAAATTCCACGATCACCGGCCCCTGAATGTATGGCGCGGTCGCGACGACTCCCGGCGTATTGTCGATCTTCGTTTTAAGCGTTCGCCAATCGCGGAAAACGTCCTCGGAGCTCACGAGAATATGGGCATCGAAATCGATCACCTTTTGGCGCAGCTCCCGGTCGAACCCGGTCATTACCGAAATCACAAGAATCAACACTGTCACGCCGAGCATCACACCCAGAACGGAGATCAGTGTGATGATCGAGAGAAACGTCCGCTTCGGTTTCAAATACCGCAGCGCCAGGAAAAGACTAAATGGAAGCTTCAATTTGCTTCTAGCGTGGCGGCAAACTGACTGGGATTCAACCGTGTGTGTGCGCTGGGCTTATTTCAACGCGTGCGCCTTTAGCTCTTCCAACGTAACGAATTCGAGCGCGGAGGCGTGGGTGGCTTCAAGATCGACAGGGGCAGCGCGGTTATGATCGAGCGCGTCTTTCCAGCGCGCGACGCACAAGCACCATTTGTCGCCCGGCTTCAGCCCCGGGAAACCCCACTCCGGACGCGGCGTGACCAGGTCGTTCCCGTCGAGCACGGAAAAATCCAGAAACTCCTGTGTGACTTCAACGCAAACGGTGTGCAGCCCAACATCTTCCGGACCTGTTCGACAAAAGCCGTCGCGGTAGAATCCAGTAATCGGGTTGCGGCAACAACATTTCAATTCTGTTCCCAGAACATTCGTCGGCATAAACAAGATAAGGCGTTAGTATTTCAAAAACTTTACCAAAGGAGGAAACAATGCCAATCCAAGCCAAGTACGTTCACACAAATCTGATTGCCAGAGACTGGAAAAGACTGGTTCGTTTTTACATTGACGTATTCGGATGCGAGCCGAAAGGCCCGGAGCGCGATTTGTCGGGCGCCTGGCTTGACAGCGTGAACGCCGTCCGAAACGCGCATCTTACCGGCGTTCATTTGCGCCTGCCCGGCTATGGCGAGGATGGCCCGACGCTCGAGATTTTCAGCTATGACGAACTCGTTGAACTCGGCATGCCGGTCGCGAACCAGTGCGGGTTCGCTCACATTGCATTTGCCGTTGACGATGTGGACCAGGCGTTGCAGGCGGTGATTGCGGCTGGCGGCGGCACCGTCGGAAGGGTTGCCACAACAGAAGTAGATAGCATCGGCGTTCTTCGCGTTGTCTATGCGCGAGATCCCGAAGGCAATATTGTCGAACTGCAGAAGTGGAGTTAGCGCGTTTGTGTCCAGACGAATCGTCATTGCTTACTGGCTCATCCCGGCGGACCCGGCGCACAGCTTTTTTCAGGGAGTGATCAACGATCTCGCGCGCCGATACGACGCGCCTGTTTTCGAACCGCACGTGACCGTTCATGTCGGATCGAAACGCGCAGCTGCGGCTGAAAGTGCGGTCTCGCAAGCCGCGCACGCTTGCAAACCAATCAAGCTCAAAGCGCTTGAGATCGGCCACTCCAGCGAGTTCATCAAAACACTCTTTGTGCAATTCGCACTGAATACAGAGCTGCGGCAATTTAATGAAATTATTCGCAACGCTGCGCAAGATTCGTCCCACTACGAACTCAAACCGCACTTGAGTTTGCTCTACAAAAAGATGCCAGCCGTAGCGCGGCGCGAGTTAATGGATTCGATCATGGCACCATTTTCGGAAGTTACTTTCGATGCACTCAAAGCTGTTCGTTGCATCTCACCTACTCAAAGCCCGGCGGATGTAGAACGGTGGCGCGCGATAGCCACTGGGGAGTTGGCTGCGTAGCATACGCGTCTCGATGGGCGTCCGCCGCGGCGGACGCACTACAGTTCCACGATGCGGTACGGTTTTCCGGTTTTGCGAAGGGCAGGCGCCGAGACGTTGTAAACGGGGATGCCGGTCGAAGTTTTCCCATCGAGAATGCCGTTGTGAGCGTGGCCGTGAAAAACAGCGGTCACTTTGAATCGATTGATCGGCTCTTCCAATCGGCTGGACCCAAGAAACGCATAAATCTCCGGATCCTCACCCTGTAGCGTGGCGCGGATCGGAGAGTAATGCAGCACTGCGATGCGCTTTTCAGATTGTAGTTTGGCCAGGGCCTGCTCCAAGCGAACCGCATGACTAATTGACTCCTGGACGAATTGCTTAATGAGCGGTTCGCCCCAGGCGTTCAGCATTCGTCGCCCGAAACCGCCGCCGAATCCAGCGATTCCAGCGAAACCAACTCCCGCGATTTCGATGGCTTCGCCGTTGAGCACGTTCACACCTGCTTCATCGAGAACTTTAGAAACTAGCTCCGGCTGCCCCGATTCGAAGTCGTGATTGCCGAGAACTGCGAGGGTCGGAATTCTTACAGCAGCGCGAATATCGGCCACGAGTTCCTCAGCTTCTTCTGGGAGCCCGTACTCTGTGAGATCTCCGCAGAGCAGCAGCATATCTGCGCTGCTTGAGATTTCGGCAAACGCTTCATGCAACATGCCGCGCGAATGCCTGGCGTAATGGAGATCAGCAGTCGCAGCGATCCGTAATGCTTGCTCGCCCATCGTGTTAAAGAAACGAAATCGCCGGTCTTAATGGACGTTTTTGGGGGCGACTTCCGCGATGCCGGAAGGCGGGCTCGCGGGAGCTCGCCCCTCCATGCGCGCGCTATGAGCCTGGAGTGCGTTATGATGTGTGATGGCTCGAAGGAGAGCAGCGGCCGAGAAGGCGAAAAGCAGCCCTAATGACTTTCATCGCAGATCCGTCGCGGCATTGCAGGCTGCGAATGTTCCGTTCTTAATTGGCGGCGCGTACGTGGTAGAGGCCTTCGCAGGCGTTTCGCGCCGGACGAAAGACTTCGATCTTTACATTCGGCCGCGTCATGTCCGTGCGGCCATGGATGCGCTTGCCGGCGCCGGGTACAAGGCCGAAATGACGTTTCCGCATTGGCTTGCAAAGGCCGCGCGCGGACGGGACTGCGTCGACCTGATTTTTCGCGCCGGCAATGGCCTATGCGAAGTCGATGACTCATGGTTCGAGCGTGCGCACGATGACGAGCTGTTGGGATTGCGGGTGAAACTTTGCGCACCCGAGGAAATGATTTGGATGAAGGCGTACATAATGGAGCGCGAGCGCTTCGATGGCGCCGACATTGCGCATATTCTTCGCCGCTGCGCGGTGGAACTCGATTGGCCGCATCTGGTTCGCCGGTTCGGTCTCGATTGGCGCGTGTTGCTCAGCCATTTGATATTGTTCGGATACATTTATCCGAGCGAACGCCACCGAATCCCTGTCGCCGTTATGGACGATCTGATTACGCGACTCCGGAACGAAGCGAGCACCCCTGGGCCTAGTCGTCTTTGTCGCGGCACGCTGCTTTCGCGAAAGCAATATTTGGTGGACATCCAGGAGTGGGGATTTCGCGATGCCCGCTTGGAAGACCGTGTCCATATGAATGAAAAGGACATCGCGCGTTGGACAAAGGCGATCGCAAGAGAAGAGCAAGCGCGGCGAGCGCAGGCGCTACAGCGGCTGTGATTCGTTACAGCGTTGCAAGGGATCGGATTTACCGATCTAGCGTTTTAACGCTTCAACGTTGTGAAGCCGTTGGCGTCGGGCTCAACTCCGCTGGGGTTGATGAAATTGCTGACGACGGAGTTGCTGAAGCAGCGGCGAGCTTGGTTTTCGCTTCGTCGAGCAGTTTCTTCTCTTCCGGGTAAATCTTTCCATTCTCGGCTGCCGCGATGTACTCCTGTGCGCCATCGAGTTGGCTTGCCTCAGCCAGCAACAGCGCGACGTAAACGGCTGCATGCTGATCATGCAACTGGTCGGGCGGCAAATTCTGCACAATCGCAAGGCCCTCGGGGTTTCTGCCCAGACGAGAGAGGGAAAACGCGTAAGTGACTGCGCAATTCACCTCCTTGGGGGCGCGATCATACGCCTCCCTGGCCAGTTGATGCGACCGCTCTGTATTTTGCTCAAGGTTAAGACCGAGCCGGGCGAGATCCGCTGCGATCGACGCCTCGTTGGGAGAGCTCTCATGAAGGCGCTGAAGAACATCGTAAAGCTTTCCTGTTTCATTCTTCGTGCGATAAAGCCGGCGAAGCGCCTCAAGCGCCTCACGCCGCATCGGAGGATTTTCCGCGACGCGCTGCCAGAGCTCCTCAGATTCGTTCTCGAGTTCCCATTTCGAAGCCAGACGCGCGAGCGCCAGTTCATGTTCCGGCTGTTCATTTGTTAATTGCTCCGCTGAGCGCCACAGCGTTTCGAATTCCGTGTTGGCAGTTCCGCCGCTGCGAGACTGTGATTGCCGAGTGGCGATTGCCTGATATGCGAGACGCAGGTATTCGGAGTCGCCCCATCCCGCGGTCGCGGGAATGCGCGTCCAGCGTTTCAGACGCGACCAATTTTTTACTACCGCATATGCGTCCGCGACTGCGATGGATGTCGGTGGCGAGCCTAGCTGTGCCGCCGGCAACTTGTCGATCCACTTAACAACATCTCCTGCGAGTCCGTTTTGATTCATCCAGTCGATGAGCGATGCGAGATCGGACGAATTGCGCGCGGCAAACGGTTTCACTTTTTCCAGTAGCAGCCGGAACTTTTTTTCATCGAGCTTCCGATAAAAATTCAGGCAGAGGAGATAATCCCCGAATGTGACCTCCGGCGACATTTGGAGTTGTTGCGCAAAGTTATCCGCCTCAGCGAGGTCATTGCGGTCCACAGCATCGTTAAGCAACGCCCGCAGCGTGCCTGTTCGGTAAGGAGTCACCTTGCTGAGTCGCTGGAGAGTATCACGAGCTTTCGCGCTCTTTTCCGCATCAGTGGAATGAATTCGCAGCGCTGCGAGATTAAACTGATAAAGGTCATTGTTGGGCTCTTTCTTTACCGCGGCCGCGAACTGTTCCTCTTGCTCGGCAAGATTCCCTTCGGCGCGAGCCAGCCAGCCTGCGACGACGTGAAAAGCTGCCGTGTCCCGATCAGTTGGAGCGATCTGATCGAGTGCTTTTCGCGCTACATCGAGCTTTCCAAAGCGCAAGGCCGCGGAAGCAAAATTGAGCTGACTATCCGGGTCTTTCGGGAGCAATCGCGCTATTTGTTCGCGCCACGAGACGGCCTCTTCGAGGTTTTGTTTTTCCGCTGCCTCTGCCAAAACGTAGAGCGCCGGTAGAGAATCCGGATGTTGTCCCAGGAGTTCTTGCGCCGCCTGCGATGCTTCGCTGAGTTTTCCTTCCTGTAGCAATGCAGCGGCCCGGTGCAACAAACGGTTTTGCCGCCAGTCCTCAAATAATTTTGACCCGTAATTGAAGAAAAGCGCGCCCAGCAAAAAAGCGATTACCAATGCGGTAACCATAAGAGCGAGGCGAGCCGGCCAGAGGTTGTGTTGGAAGGAAGACTTCAGACCGAGAAATGACTTGCGAGCTGTTCCGTGTCCCGCCTCTTTGATTCGTTCCGGCATTTCGTGTCCTGTTTTCGCGCGCATCGCGCCGCTTGTCCCTCCCGGGCAAGCCTGGTTCCTGCGCTAAGGATGAGTCGCTACTTCGGGTTCTTTAACCGCCGGGGCTGGTTCGTTTAATTCGACAGTCTGTTCCCTCAAACGTCGGCCCCAAACGTACCGTCCCAGGAGGACCTTGACTGTCGCGGTGAGCGGCACGGCAAGCAGGGGACCGATGACTCCGCCAATGATCAGACCCCAGAGAAAGATCGACACGATCACCGTCATCGGATGCAATCCAACATAATTTCCGACAATTCGCGGGGCGTAGAACATGCCTTCGAGATTTTGTATAACGATAAAAATTAGCGTCACAATAATCGGGTGCGTCCAGTCGCCCCATTGAAAAGCGGCGATGAGAACTGCTGGCACCCAGCAAATGATTATTCCAATATAGGGGATCATCGTCAGGACGACCACCATGGCGCCGATCACTGGCGCAAAGTTCAGACCGAAAATTGTGAGGGCAACGCCGATGAGAATGCCATCCACCAGGCAGACCAGCAGTTGGCCTCGAAAATATGCGGTGACGTAACGATTGATTTCTGACAACGCTTCTGCGACTTCATCTCTAAATGGCGATGCGCGCAGCGGCAGGTAATCTCTCCACCGCTGCTGGATGCGCGGCTTCTCGTTGAGTAAGAAAAACAAGTAGATCGGGACGAGGATGAGACTGAGCAGAAAACCTGTGATGCCAAGAAATCCGCCGATGCTTTTCTTCAAAATCTCCCAGAGCTTTCCCATCAATGTCGGAAGCGCTTGCTCCAGCTTCGGCATTTGTTTTTCCACGTAAGCTTGAATGCGCTGGCGTTCAGCAGTGGTCAGCTTCGGCGCGCTCGGGCCAATTGTTTCAGTCGCGGGCGGAGTGCCTTGCGGCGACTCGGTTGGAGTCACCGTCGCCTGAGCGCGAGGCGAAGGAGATGAGGCCGGGCCGATGAGCCAGTTCGTAAAGCTTGTCGATGCTGATTTACCGTGTGCTCCGAATAAGCCGAATGTTTCGTCGAAGCGATAAATAAGATCGACGATGTAGTCCCGCGCTCGTTCGGTGTAGGCAGGAACTTGTCTGGCAAAATTCGCGCTCTGGATCGAGATGGTGGGAACGAGCCACGCGGCGAATCCGCCCAATGCCAAAAAGGCAATCGCGAAAAGAAGAGCCACGGCTTTGGTGCGACTGAGCGTTCCGCGAGACATTTTCGTCACCAGCGGGTCGAGGAGATAAGTGAGAATCACGGCGATGGCCACCGGGATCAGGATTGGCTGGAGGAAACTGACGATATTTGCTCCGGCCCAAACCACTGCGCCGAGGACAACGACGAGAAGAAGCACAAAGCAGGCAGTCAGCGCCGCCCACATCATCTTTCGCTGCCAGGGAGTGGGATATTCCTTCATGTTACGTTTTCAACGCCCGACCTCGAACGGTCACTACGTCGGATTCGTTTTTTCGGGCAAATCTTTGCTAATCGTCTTCTTGGTTCCCTCGATCTTGTCCGCGACCTTTTTGTTTTTTGGATCGAGCGCCAGTGCCTTTCGCCAGGCTTCTAATGCTTCGGCTGTGCGATTCAATTTGAGGTAAGTATCGCCAATGTGTTCAAACACGACCGGGTCGTCGCGCTCCACCGCCTTAGCGGCGCGAAGCAGGTCGCTCAAGGCTTGATCGAATTTGCCCTTTCGAAATTCCACCCAACCGAGGCTGTCCAGATATGAGGCGTTGTTTGGTTCGCTTTCGAGGGCGCGTTTAATCATGGCTTCAGCTTCATCCAAGTTCATATTGTGATCCGCCCACATGTAACCAATATAGTTACAGGCCTCTGCCGCATTGGCTGGATCGAGCGCAATCGACTTTCGGAGCAAATCAGCCGCCTTGTCGTACAGGCCAGCTTGCTCTGCCGCCGCTCCATAGTTGAAGTAAAATTTGGCATTTATCACATCGTCATCCTGGTCGAGTTGTGCTTCGTGCAGCGCCTCTTCGAAAGTCGCCACGGCTTGCTGGCTCTGCTTCGCCTCGCGCTGCGCGATCGCCAGATAGTAAACAATCTCCGGCGCGCCCGGGAATCGGTGCCGAGCTTCCGTCAACAGCTTCACCGCGCGATCTGCGTCTCTCAAAGGTCCGAGAAGCAGCTCCGCCAGATGCAAATAGGTGCTGGGATGATTTGGATTGATCAACAGACTTTGCTCATAATTCGCGGCCACCTTTGCAAACTTCGCTTTGGCTTCCTCAAGGCGGTTTGTGCGCAGCAGTGATCGCGCTTCATCATCCAGTACCTGTGCCAGTAAATCGTAGGGTTGATATTTTTCAGGGTGCTCCTTGATGATTTGCTCGAGCATCTCCACTGCTTTGCCGCGTTGATTCGTTAGAATAAAACCAGTCGCCAGTTTCTCTCGCGCGTTCGCGTCCTCCGGCTGCAGTTCGAGAACGCGCAGATAAAGCGGGATCGCTTCCTTCAGCTGCTGGGATGCCGCGTAATAATCGGCTACGTCCTTTAGGATCGCCGGATCGTCGCCGGCGTGGTTGGCTGCTTTTTTGAAAATCTCGTTGGTCCTTTTCAATTCCTCCGGTTTCGGCTGCGAGTCGGACTTGAAGAGAATGGCCATGTAAAGCTTTCCGAGCCGCATCCAAAAAGCGGGATCGTTGCTGCGAACTTTTGCGGCACGGTCCAGAACTTCGAGCGCCTTCTTCTCTTGGCCGGCTGCAACTTCGATTTCGACCAGGCGCTGGTAACCTTCCGCGTCTGCCGGATTCAGGGCGATTGCTCGATTCGCATAATCGATGGCCTGATCCGTTTTCTTCAGATACCTCACATAGATGAAAGCGAGTTGCTGATAAGGCTCAGCATTATTCGGGTTCGCCTTGATCGCGTCCTTGAGCACGTCAATTGCCTGCGGAAAATCATCCTGTTGTATCAGCAAACCCGCCACGCGCGCGGCCAGTTGTGACTGGCCGGGATCAACGTTGAGCACTTTGCGATACGCCTCCAGCGCCCGATCCATTTCGCCATTTTCTTCAAACGCCATTCCTTCAACAAAATGCGCGAGCGCATCCGCTTTATGTGCGCCGCCCACCCGCAAGGCAAGATCGGGAGCCAGTTTGGGATCGAGCGAATCGTCTTGGCGGCCAGGCCGTTTAACCGCCATCGAGGAGGTCGCGCTTTTCGTCGATGACGTTTTCGCCGGCCGCGCGACTGCAATGCTTGTGGCGACAAGAAAGGCCAGTGAAAAGAAAAAACACTGGTGCGTCCAAACGCCCCGCTTCTTCCACTCCCTCATGCTTAATCTTATCTTTCCGCACCGTGTTCGGCAAACCAG
>WNGQ01003201.1_pt1 | contig 16515 bp, 16 predicted proteins | sample 5407661 | NCBI WGS metagenome assembly WNGQ01 (sample SAMN13153382, study PRJNA577476) | soil metagenome | isolation source: 60 cm soil or saprolite under Garry oak tree replicate 2 | place: USA:California | collected 2016-06-15 | reverse complement strand
CACGGCCGGACCGTGGCCACATCGTCATCATTGACCGCCTCTGGAGTCTGGTGCGCCCCGCTGTGCACCCCTGACCAGAGCAGATCACCAAGCCCTACGGCTCGTAAATTCGCCAGCAGAGTCCTCCCGGGGGAGGTCCGGGAGTTTCCGGCCTTCGCTGATCGTATGGCTGGTTTCCGCTGGTAGAGCTGTGTTTGCGGGCAGAGCTGGTGTATTACCCAACTCGCCTTTGATCCAAGGGGCGGTCAGCGGGTGGGTGCGTACTGGTGGATGTCGAACAGGTCGGCCAGGCGCTGTTGGGTGGGGCTCATGTCGGTGAGCATGCGCCGCGCGCGGGGGCGTCCTTTGCCACCGTCGTGGTAGAGCAGCACGGTCCCCTGGATGCCGGCGAGCTGGTCGAGCAGTTCGCGTACGGACAGGTGCAGGCGTCGGCAACGTCATGGCGGTCGGCGCCGGGTCCCTGTGGGGGACCTTCGCCACCAGCGCCAACGACGCCGGCGTCCAGCGGGTGGACCCGGCGACCGGCCGGGTGGTCGCCAGCATCACGATCCCCTACGGCGTCCTGATGCGGTTCGGCCTGGGGAACGCTCTGGGTCGCCCAGGACGCGTCAACCGTGTCGGGCGGGGGCGAGCCAGCCAAGCCGAAGCCAGGCAAGCTCTACCGGATCGACCCCACCACCAATCGGGTGCTGGGCCGGCCGGTCCCCTGCCGGGGATCGCGCCGACCGCCCTGGCCGTCGGCGAGGGCGCTGTCTGGGTCGGAGAGCTCGACCGCAAGACCCTGACCCGGTTCAACCTGGTTTCATAGCCGCCTCGTGCCAACCCGTCTCGGGGCCGTTCTCCACGATCGGCACAGGCTTGAGTGCCGGGTGTCCGTCATGCCACCTGGACGACCTCCATGTGCGAGCGTCGTAGTGCTGCAGGAGTTTGAACAGCTGCCGCGCGATCGCGCGCTTCACGCACCGGCGGATCTCTGGTGGGCTCTTCCCTCGGCCCGCCGGCGGGCCGCATGGATACGGGTTGCGGGGTCGTCGCGCAGCCGCACCAGGGCCACGGTGTGCAGCGCCCGGTTGAGCCGCCGGTCCCCGCCGCGATTCAGCCGGTACCGGGTGACCTGCCCGGACGACGCCGGGATCGGGCTGACGCCGGCCAGCGCGGCAAAGGCCGCCTCCGACCGCAGTCGGCCGGCATGCGACCAGCTCACCAGCACCTGGCCGGCGCTGATTGGTCCCATCCCAGGCAGTTCCGGCAGCCACGGGACGATCGCCTGCACCAGCCGGCCGATCTCGCCCTGGAGCTTGGCCGCCGCAGCGGCCAGGACCCGGATCCGCAGGGCAGTCCAGCGCAGCGCCCTGGCCGTCATCCGGTGCTCCAACGACCTGGCCGGCCGGTCACGCAGCGCGGCGCAATAGGCCACCTGGCCGCTGGTGCTACGACCCCGGAGCTCGGCCCGCAACTCCTCAGGGGCACCCACGATGAGCGCCTTGAGCTGGTTGATAGCACAAGTCCGCGCGATCACCGCACCCTGGCGGGTAGCCAGCAGCACCCGCAGGGCTTCCCGATCCCCGCGCCGACGCCGACCTCACTGATGGTGAACGCAGGAGATGATCTCCACAGACCCGGCGATCCTCCCTTCATGAGGCACCGTTCGCTGGTTGTCTCCCGAATCCGAGCTCTCAGGTGGTGGCGAGGGAGCGCCTCACGCCCTGGGTCGCGAGCCGGCGGAAGATCGAATGGATCTCTTCGGCCGAGTAGAGGACGTGGTCGTCCTCCAGCCACCAAACGACGAGACCCATGCAGGCGCCGGTAACGAACTGTATGGCCGCCTCGAGCTGCGTCTGGTTCCCCCGTGCATCAGGGAACTGGGACCGGAAGTGCTCCCGAACGAGGTCCGAAACGCTCTCCCGGAGGATACGGGCCACCAGGTCAGCTCCTCCCTTCCGCGACAGGGACTCCCAGAAGTCTCGGTGCCTCCCGACGTGCTGAAAGACCACGAGCATGGGCTGCAGGAACTCGACCTTCCTTTCCACCCCCTTCTCCGCCGCGTCCCGCTCGGCGGCTAGTGCCGCACGGATGTCCTCGAACCCGGCGCGGAGAAGATCGTCCTTGTCCCGATAGTGCGCGTAGAAGGTCGACCGTCCGACATCTGCGCGATCGAGGATGTCTTGGACCGTGATGCGGTCGTACCCCTTCTCCTGGACAAGGGAGAGCAGAGCCCTCCGGAGCAGCTCACGCGTTCGCCGCACCCGCCGGTCCGTCGGTGCCGAGCTCATCATCGTCCTCCGTCCCGAACAACTGACCCGATCACGTTCGGTTCCGAACGGATGCGGGGCGATTGGTTGTTGACGTCCGCCCCGAAGCCTAGCAAATAATCGAACATCATGTTCGGTAAAGACTGCAGATGCAGTAAGGCATAGCAAGCCGGTAACGCAGTGATGTTCGGAAGCTGATCGGTGGTGGAGGAGGACTCCCGATGACCTGGCACGACGACCAGAGCGGCAGTGACCGCGGGACCGTGGCGCTGGAACGGACCGAAGTGGGCACCGACGAAGAGCATGGACGCGGGCGAGGGACCACGTACCGGCGCCGGTGGTGGACCCTGGCGATCCTGTCGGTGAGCCTGCTGATCATCATCATCGACGACACGATCATCAACGTCGCCGTCCCGACGCTGCAGCGGGAACTGGGCGCGTCGGTGTCGGCGCTGCAGTGGATCGTCGATGCCTACATCATCGTCTTCGCCGGACTCCTGCTCACCATGGGCGCGCTCGGGGATCGCTTCGGCCGCAAGCGGCTCCTGCAGATCGGGCTTCTGGTGTTTGCAGGGTCCAGCGTGCTGGGGGCGTACGCGGGGTCGGCGTCGCAGCTGATCGTGGCCCGCGCGCTGATGGGGGTGGGGGGCGCGCTGATCATGCCCTCCACGCTCTCGGTCATCACCGACGTCTTCCCGCGAGGAGAACGGATCAAGGCCATCGGGATCTGGACGGGGATCGCCAGCCTCGGCATCCCCCTGGGGCCCATCGTCGGCGGGTGGCTCCTCGAGCACTTCTGGTGGGGGTCGGCGTTCCTGCTGAACGTGCCGATCGCGATCGCTGCCCTGGCGGGCGGCTGGATCCTGGTGCCGGAGAGCCGGAACCCCGCACCACCGCGCGCGGATCTCCCGGGACTGGCCCTGTCGGTGGTGGCCCTGGCCTCGCTGGTCTACGGGATCGTCGAGGGCCCCGCCAGCGGCTGGACGAGCGGAGCGGTGATCGGCTCGCTTGGTCTGGCGGTAGTGGCCGGAGCCACCTTCGTCCGTCACGAAGCGCGGGTCCGCGAGCCGATGCTCGACCTGCGGCTGTTTCGGAACCCCCGCCTGGGATGGGGGACGGTCGCGATGACCCTGACAGGGCTCGCCATCGGGGGGCTGGCGTTCCTGCTCACCCAGTACCTCCAGTTCGTCCAGGGCTACACGCCGCTGCAGGCCGGCCTGCGGTTCCTGCCGATCGCGATCGGTTTCGGGATCGCCAGCCCGATCACCCAGCGCCTGGTCCCCAGGGTCGGTACCACCCGGACCGTGGCCGCCGCCTTGGGCGGGAGTGCGCTGCTGTTCGCCGCCCTCTCCCTGGTGGGCCCAGCGACGTCGTACTGGCTGGTGGGAGCCGCCCTGCTGCTGATCGGACTGGGCATCGGCGCCGCGCTCGTCCCGTCCACCGACGCGGTCATGGCCGCGGTGCCCGACCAGAACGCCGGCCTCGGCTCGGCCATCAACGATTCCGGCCGCCAGGTGGGCGCGGCGCTTGGCGTCGGGATCTTGGGGGCGCTCGCCAACGCCGCATACAGGTCCGGGATCGGTGGAGCCGTCTCGTCGCTGAGCCCGGACCTGGCTGCCGCCGCCAAGCGGTCGGTCGGTGCCGCGCTGGAGATCGCGGGCGGGGTGGGCGGACCCGCCGGAGAGGTCCTCCGCCGGGCGGCCAACGCCGCGTTCATGGATGGCTTCGGCCTGGCGATGCTGGCGGGGGCGGTCCTGCTGGCGGCGGCCGCGATCGCGGTGCTGCGGTGGCTCCCGTCCAACGACGTCCCGGCCCAACCCGGACAGGCGCTGGACCATCCTCAGCCAATCGGCCTCGACGGGCCTCCCCGCGATGGGGCGACCCGTGAGCAGCGCCCTGGCCGGGGTGTGGGACCTGAGGCTGCGACTTGGATGCGGCCGGTCGGGTCCGCCAAGGCACCAGCAGGTGAGGGGCGATGAAGCGCGGTTGGATCCAGAAGCCCCGGGTCCGAGGGGGCCGGCCGTGGCTGGAGGTGCTGCCCTTGATCCGCGGGACCCAGACTCGTTCGGGCCAAGGCCCTGGCCGTCGTCCACTGCGACCACGTGAGCGGCAGCCGGGGGGAGGCGGGCAATGACAAAGGACAGCCATATGCAGGTGTCTCCAGAACACACCACCCATCCGCAGTGATCCGAGATCCCCGAAAAGGACCCTGCCATGTTCGACTTGCCAAGTTATGTGTGGGCGCTGGTGCTTCTCGGCGTGATCGGGATACCCGCGGCCACCTCCATCATGCTGTACCGCGGTGCCGTTGCCGCCCGCCTGGGCCGGCCAACCGCCGCCGGCGTCGCCGCCGCGGCCGCCGCCGTGCTGGGCGGCTGGATCGTGGCCAGCGGGTTGCTGGCACGCGCCGGCGTCTATCACCAAGCTTCCGGTGAGGCCGCGCCCTGGTTCGGGGTGGCGTTCGCGGGCACGCTGATCGCGCTGCTGCTGGCCACTCAGATCCCCGTCGTGTCCCGCATCCTCGCCCACGCTGGCACCCCCGCGCGCCTCACCCTGCCGCACACGCTGCGGGTCGTGGGGGTGTCGTTCCTGATCGTGATGGCCCAAGGCGACCTGCCCGCCGTGTTCGCGCTGCCCGCGGGCCTGGGAGACATCGCGATCGGGGTCTCCGCGCCGTTCGTCGCCCAACGGCTGGCCCGGGGGCGGGACCACAAGGGCGCGGTCCGGTTCAACGTGCTCGGGATCCTCGATCTGGTCGTCGCCCTGAGCATTGGCTTCCTGGCGGGACTCGGGCCCTATCGACCCCTCGATGTCACGCCCTCCACCGGGCCACTTGCTCTGCTCCCGCTGGCCCTCGTCCCGACCGTGGCCGTGCCGTTGGCGATCGCGCTCCACATCGTGTCGCTGCGTCGGCTCCGCGCCGCCCGCACGAGCAGGGCGGGGGCGGACGCCTCCTCACAGCCGCACAGGCTCGCCGAGCCGGCATACCGCAGCCGGTACAGCGGCAGCACCTCGCCGCTGGCTAGCTCGCCGTCGATGTAGGCGAACCGGCCGCGGAAGCGCACGTGGACATCGGCCAGCCCCGGCCAGCGCTGGCGCGCTCGGGCGAGCAGGCGCTGGTGCAGCGAGGTCTTGGTCGACTCGGGGATCGTCCTGGTCGCTATGCGTGGCAGTGTGCCCGACCGGATCGGGTAGCGTCACGCCGGCCCGCCACCAGCCGGCGTGCACGCCGAACAAGGGAGCAGGATGGCACGAGGCGGCGGGTGCAGCCCGTTGGTGATCGCGCTGCGCGCGGCTGAGCGCCGCTACCTCAAAGCGCTGGTGCGCAAGCAGACCGCCCAGCACCGACAGGTGGTGCGGGCTCGGATCGTGCTCGAGGCCGCGGCGGGCCTGGCCAACCAGGTGATCGCCCGGCGGCTTGGGGTCGCGGTCAACACCGTGACCAAATGGCGCAAACGCTTCTGCCAGGAGGGGTTCGCGGGCTTGGCCGATCGCAAGCGGCCGGGCCGTCCCCCGGGTGTTCCCAGCGGCGGTCGTGACGACCGCCGAGGCGGTCGCCTGCGAGCTGCCCGCTACCCGGGGCGTGCCCGTGAGCCGTTGGAGCCTGGCCGAGCTACGCGACGAACTGGTCGCCTGCGGCGTGGTGACCCAGATCTCGACCACGACGCTGTGGCGCTGGCTGGCCGAGGACCCCATCAAGCCCTGGCAGCATCGCTCGTGGATCTTCCCGCGCGACCCCGCCTTTGCCGCCAAGGCCGGAGTGGTGCTCGACTTGTATCAGCGCCGCTTCGAGGGGCGGCCCTCAGCGCGGACGAGTACGTCATCAGCGCCGACGAGAAGACCTCGATCCAAGCCCGTCACCGCTGCCACCCGACCCTGCCGCCCGGCGCTGCCAGGGCGCTGCGGGTCGAGCACGAGTACGACCGTGGTGGGGCGCTTGCCTACCTGGCCGCATGGGACGTCCACCGGGCACGGCTGTTCGGCCGTTGCGAGCCGTCGACTGGCATCGGGCCGTTCGGCCGGCTGGTAACCCAGGTCATGACCGCCGAGCGTATGCGTCCGCCGAGCGGGTGTTTTGGATCGTCGACAACGGCAGCTCCCTGGCTGCGGCGCTATGGTGTGACCACTGGGCAGGCGGTGGGCCCGGTGGTGGTGCAGTTGACCCTCCCCTGGATGGCTGGGCTGATCGGGGACTGGGCGGTGACGTGGTCGGCGACCACCTGGTCCATGATGTCGCGGGTGGTGGCCCGGCTGGAGAAGATCGGGTAGCCGTCGCCGCCGGTGGCCATGAAGTCGTTCTCGGCGATCGTGTAGCTGGACCCGGCGCCGAGGTCGACCGCCGGTCCGGTGCAGGTGCCGTCGGCGGCCTGGCGGACGGCCCCGGTGACGCGGCTGCCGGCGGGCGCGGCGATGTCGTAGGTGAAGCACAGCCCCGACACCTGCGGGAAGCGGCCGGCCACGGCGGGCATCTGCGAGACCCCGTTCTCGAGCATGGTCTTGAGTTCAGCGCCGCTCACGGTCAGGGTGACCACCACGTTGCCGAACGGCAGCACGGTGAGGACCTGCCCGCGGGTGATCGGGAACGGCGGCGGGGTGTAGGTGGGGCAGAAGTCGCTCGGGTTGTCGTTGGTCGGGCAGGTGAGGTCGGCGCGCAGGCCGCCAGAGTTGGTGATGGCGAAGTCGGTACCGTAGGTGGTCCGCATCGCGTCGGCGGTGACATTGCCCTCCAGCGACTCGCAGGTCCGCCCCGCCGTGTTGCCGCAGGCGTCGGTCCTTGGCACGAACACCGTCGACTGGCCGATCACGGTCCCAAGGATCGGGGCGAGCTGCGCGTTGAGCTGGTCGATGCGGGCCTGGATGGCCGCATCGGGGATGACGCCGATGTCCCAAGGCTTGTGGAAGTCGGCGGTCTTGTAGACGACCTGCTTGGTCGAGGCGTTGACGACCAGCCGCACGCGGGTGAAACGGATGCCCTTGCTGCGATTCTCGGTCACCAGCACCCCGTTTGGGCGGGTCGAGACGACCTGGAAGTCGGTGTGATCGCCGATCACCGCATCGACGCCGTGGACGTTATCGGCCAGGTCGACCAGCGGCCCGACCGGGTCGTTCAGCGTGCCCGAGGTGGCGCCCAGGTGCCCGATCGCCACGATGGTCCCGATGCCGCTCGCGCGCAGCCTGGCCGCCTCGGCGTTGACCGCGGCGGTGGAGTTGGCCACGTGGAACGGCCCGAGCGCGCCGGGGGAGGTGAGCTCGGGAATGTCGTCATTGGAGAACCCCACCACCCCGACCTTGACTCCGCCGAACACATCGAAGACCTTGGAGGGCGACCACTCGGCGGGCGTGCGCCCCGCGCTGTCGACGATGTTGGCCGACAGGTACGGGAAGTTGGCCAGCGGGATCAGCGTGGTCCGCAGGTAGGCCTGGCCGCGATCGAAGTTGTGGTTGCCGAGCCCGTCGGCGCCAAAGCCCATCTGGTTCATCAGCTCGATGGTGGGCGTGTCCCCGAAGAAACTGGAGATCGGCGGGGTCGCGCCGACCGAGTCCCCGGCCGCCACGGTGATGGAGCCGCCCGGGGCCTCGGCCCGGTAGCGGTCAAACCACGGCTTGAGGAAGGCGGCGCCGCCGACCGTGAAGCTCGGGTTGGCCGAACCACCACCCGTGAGGTTGTCGGCCGTCTCGGACAGCGGCACGAGCTGGCCGTGGTAGTCGCTGATGTCGAGGATGGTGACTTCCTTGAACTGCCCCGGCTGCGCAAGCAGCTGGTACAGGATCCGGCCTCGGGCGTTTTGTGGGCCGGGGATGCCGAGCAGGAACGCCAGCGCCGGGGCGAGGTCGATGGCGCGCACACCCTCAAGCGGGTCTTGGTGGCGCACGCCAGGGCCGGCTGCGACGAAGGTGGCGTGCATGTTGACGTTGTGGGCCAGGTCGACCAGGTCAGGCAGGTAGCCGTGCTGGCCGAAGAACTGCGACGGCGCGATCGTCTTGCCCGGCGTGGCCGCGTCGAACTGGTAGGGCGGCCGCGCGACCACGACCACGTCACCGCTGCGGGAGGGGTGCAGCGAGTCGCTGCCATCCACGTCGCGCAGCTCCTCCTTTTTCATGACCTTGGCGATGACCCGCTTGGCGGGGTTGGACGGGTCGCTCAAGTGCTGGAAGGCGCTGATGATCTGGTCGCGCACGGTCTCGTAGTCGGCGGGGGCGACCACCCCGCCGGGGTCGCGGCCGGCCAGGCTGACGTAGATCTGCGCGGTCCCACCGGCAAAGCACGCCTTGGCCTTGGTGAACCCCGAGGCGGCCGCGCGGCAGTTGCTCGGCTGCTCGGCGCTTTGCAAGCCGGCGTCGGCCAGCACCTTGCCGGCGTTGACGGCCAGCCACTGCGGCGCGAAGCCGTGGTCGGAGGAGGCGAAGGTGGTCGGGTTGCCGCCGAGCATCCCGCGGGCCCTGGCGAGCTTGGCGTCCGCCTCGGTGTAGGCGCTGCGAATGTAGCCCTCGCGGATCGCCACCCGGTTGTCCTTGACGCCGTCCCCGTTCAGGTCGTCGAAGAACGGGTTGGGGTCGCCGTCGATGTCGGTGGCGGTTACCAGGCCCATGAACTGGTGCGAGAACTCGTCGGTCACCGGGTAGCCGACCAGCGCGAGGTCGGTGTCTGGCTGCAACGTACCGAGGACGTAGTCGAGTACCGCGTCGCCGTAGCGCTTCTCCAGGTCGCGGCCCTGCTGGACGTAGCTGTTCTCGTCGATGATGCGGGCCTCCAGCGGGGCGAAGTCGGCCGAGACCGCGGTCGGCAGGTCGTCGGCGAGGTGTTTTTCGAGCCGGTCCTCGCCGGGGCCACCTGGGGGCAGGGCGTTGCAGGCGGCCGTGGCGCAGCTCGCGATCACCCGCTCGACGGAGGTGAAGTAGAGCTTGAACTTCGACAGGTCGCCGGCCAGGGCGATCAGCTTCACGTAGAACCCGGCGGTCTGCCCGGCGCGCGCACCGACCAGGCCGTCGGCGCCGCGCAGCTTGACCTCCTGGAAGTCACCCACGGCCAGGTCCGCCGAGCGCTGGCTACCGTCCTTGCCCGCGGCGGCGCGGACCAGAATGGCGTGGTCGTAGGCGGCGGTCCCGTCCACCACGCTGTCGTACAGGTAAGCGTCGTAGACGCGGGTCGGGTTCTGGGCGGCGAAGGTCGTCGGCACGCTCAGCGCGGTCTGCTTGGGTGGTGCGGCGGGGTCGCCGCCCGGCACGTTCGTCCAGCCGCTCGCCGCGGTGAACCCGGCGACCTGGTAGGACAGGCCGAACGCGGCGGCGCCCGCCTGCTCGTCGGGGTCGGCCGGGGCGGTCAGCACACCGCGGTTGGAGAAGAAGTTGGCGAAGTCGACCGTCGGCCCCGCGATGTTGGCGTTGCGGCCGCCGACCCACTCGACCTGCGCGACCTTCTTGCCGGCACGCTCCGCCGCGTTGGCGATCGTGTCAGCCTGGAGGACGCCCGCTGCCGAGAACGAGGTCCGGTTGTTGAAGTTGCCCTCGCCGACCCGGTGGAAGGTGTTGTTGGTCGAGCCGTGCTCACCCGGCCAAGTTCCAGTGGCCAGCGTGTACCAGCCCACGCCGGTGTTGGGCGGGAAGCCTTGCAGCAGCCCGTTGTCGCCGCGCACGCCCGCCCGCATCAGGCTGGCGTAGGTCGGCATCGCCCCCGCGGCGGCGTAGCGCTCCATGAGGTCGGGCCGCATCCCGTCGGAGGCATACAACAGCGCCCGCTGCGTGAACGGCGGTGCCTGGCCGGTCGCCGCCGTCGCGCGGGCGGCCACACCGCTCAGGGCGGCGAGCAACGCCAGGATGGTGAGCAGTGAGATTGGAACGCGGCGACGCCGAGCCATGATGACCCTCCTTCGCGCTCGCCCGCGCCGAAGCGGGCAGCGGCGGTGCAGGACGGCGTATCAGGCCCACCGTGCGCAACGCCGCAACCACTGTCAATACGCTCGACGATACGAAGGACGGCGGATGCTGAAGCCATCCCGCCCGCTTGAAGGTTCCCCCACGACGACAGCCCGATCGCACTGCAGATCAGCTCGGCGAGATACGCCTTGCGCATCAGGGGCTGTCGAGCAGGGCCTGCGCGGTGTCGGCGAGCACCATCTGCCCGGTCTGTAGGACATAGCCGCGGTCGGCGATCGACAGGGCCATGTGGCGTTCTGCTCGACCACGAAGATGGTCGTGAAGCCGCGCCCCACTGGTCGGTGGCCCCGGGGAGGACCTCGTCGGTGACGAAGCGCAGATGCTTGTCGAAGCGGCGGCGATGTGGCCGGGCAGGTACTCCTGGGCGCGCCGGTCCGGATAGGGGTTGGCCGGATCGAACGCGTTGTGGACGCCCACTAGCAGCACGGGTGGAGCCGCGCCGGCGAGGATCGCGGGCTCCAGAGTGTGGGCGAACCCCCGTTGCCGCCCCGCCGTCGGCGAGCATTGCAGCCTGGCAGCGGCCCCGCTGGCCTGGTTGGCGGTAGACGCTCACTACGCGGGGGGTGCCGAGCGCGGCGCTGTCCAGCACTTGCTTCTCCAACTGGCCGGCCAGCGCCTGGGCGACGGGCAGGCGGGTGCCCGCGGTCCGCGCCAGGTCAGCGTGGCCGACGCCGGCCCAGCCGCGTGGTCGCCGGCCCGCCGCGCCAGCACAGTGAGGGTGATGACCGCCTCATCCAGCCGGCAGAGGCGAAGCGACACCTCCCACAAGGTCGCGGGCGCCCTGGACCGGCCACAGCCACGGCTGCAGCCCGGCGACGAGTTGGACCTCGTCGGCCTGGCCCCGCCAGAGCACGTGCAGGATGTCGTCCTCCGCCCAGACCGTCAGCGGGCCCTCGCCAAGCCGGGGCGCAGGCTGGCACGGTCTCGGGGAGTTCCACACGCGCACCGCGTCCTCGCCATCAGGTCGCCCGCCCGCGGCGTACTGTTCGGCGGCGCGGCGGTTGGGCTCCAGCAGCGCCCGCGAACGTTCTAGCAGCGTCTCCCGGCCGTCGGCGGCTCGCTGCTGGCTGGTGGAGGGCGGGCCGCCGGAGGCCATCTCCTCGCCGGGCTGGACGAAGGTCCACACGGCCAGCGGATCCGAGGCAGGTTGGCAACGCAGAAGCCCGACTTTCGCCGGCTGGACGGCGCCGTCGGCCAGCCCTGGAGGCCGAATCGGCCGCGGTCGCAGGCCCTCAGCCCGGGCCTGCAGCCTGTACGAAGGCTCGGCGCCGAGCTGGGTCAGGCCCTGGACCGTGGCGCGCGTTACCCTCGGACCGCCTGGGAGCGGTTCGGCGTGGTGCAGGATGGAACGAAGTCCCGGCGCCGGCGAAGTTCGCCGGTTGCGTGACGGAGGCACGATGCCGCGATGGGTGGCCACACCCTCTACTTGGTCGGCGGCGCGCCACGGGTCGGAAAGTCGTTGCTGGCGCAGCGGCTGCTGGAGACCGACGGGATCCCGTGGCTCCCGACCGACGTGCTCAGGACGGTGCTGCGTCGGGTCCTTCCCGAGCTGGATGCCATCGACCAGGATCCAGTCGACGCCTGGCAGCTCGCCGAGTTCCTGTACCCGCATGTCGAGCAGGCGGCCGAGGTGTGTGCGGAGGAGGCCGAGCGGTTCCTGATCGAGGGCTTCGAACTGTCGCCGTCCTACCCCGCGCGTCTGCGGGCGGCGCTGGAGGGGACCGCGGTCCAGGCGTGCTTTCTGGGACACGGCTCCTTCTCGGTCGAGGACCTTGTCGGCTACCGAGGACCGAAGCCGCAGCACCACGGCGCGTCCCGTGAGGAGCTCGGCGAGGCCGCCGCGTGGATCCGACGGCGGAGCCGGCAACTGCGTGAGGAGTGCGAGGACGCCGACGTGCCCTACGTCGATGTTGGCGAGGTCGGCTTCGAGGCCGCCATGATCCGAGCGCGACGCCACCTGCTCGCGCGCGGCTGACCGCCCACATCCGGACGCCACCCGTGCCGGTCCCGTCATGGCGCGGGACGAGTGGATGGGGCGACGCCTCGACAGTACCAGCCAGCCGATTCCCAGCAGCGTCAGCCCCAGGACGGTGACCCGGTGACCAGGCCCGCCGGCTGGACGGTGCCAAGGATCGCCAGGAGCCCGCTGGCGAGCAGGCCGCACGCCCCGGTCGCCACCCCGTGTCGATCCTCACGCTGCCGGTCGCCGGTCAGCCGGTCAGCCGGTCGAGTCGGTAGGCGAGGTCACCGTCGCCGCCGAAGGCCAGGGTCGGGGTCGGCCCTGGAGTGGACGCGGCGGTGGCCAGTGCCGCCTTGGCCAGCACGCGGGCGACCACCTGCCGATCCCCGACCACGCTTGCCGCTGCCTGGTCGGCGATCACCTCCAGCTCCCGGGCAAGCGACGCGGCCGCCTGGTGGACCGCCGGCACCACCGGCCCACGGTGGCGCTAACGACCTGCGTGAAGCCCAGCAGCCGATGGTGGCGCAGGTGCAGGTGGGCAAGTTCGTGGGCCAGCATGGCATCGCACTCGTCGTCGTCCAACAGGCCCAACAATCCCTGCGATACGACCACGCCGCCGGAGCGGCCGCTGAGCGTGTACGCGAACGGCCTCCAGGAGGCCAGGATGTGGGCGACCGGCCCGCCCCTGGACGCTGTGACGAACTCCGCGGCGGCCAGGGCGGCGGCGGCCAGCCGCGACGTCGCTCTGGCGGCTCCGACGGCGAGCCAGCGGCTCGGCGCGCTGGAGGCCGAGGTGATGGAGTTCGCCTGGCACCGCGGCGACTGGCCCGGGGTCAACGATGTGCTCGCCGCCTTGCAGGGGGAGCGGCGTGGCTACACCACCGTCATGACGATCCTGATCCGCCTGTGCGACAAGGGCCTGTTGGAGCGCCGCCGGCGGGGTCGCGGGTTCGTGTACCGGCCGACCCTGAGCAAGGAGGAGCTTGCCGCCCGCGCCCTGCGCGAGGTGTTGGCCGCCGCCGACTACCCGCAGACGGTGCTGACCCACTTCGTCAAGGACCTGGAGGGCCGCCGCCGAGTTGCTGGCAAGACTCCGGGACCTGGCAGGGGCGCCGGCCCTGACGCCAACGAATACAAGTGGAGGCGGTGGGCGGTGAGGCTGGTCGTGGCCGCGATGGTCGCCGGGCCGATCATGCTGGTGCTGGTGAGCGCGTGGGTTGCCGCCCGCCTGTTCGACGGTCGCGCCCCGGCCCGCATGGTTGCGACCTTCCATCTGCTGACGCTGGTCGGCATGGCAGCGCTGCCGCTGGTGGTCCTGCCCTGTTTCGCCGTGGTCCGTCCTGGCGATCTTGCGACGATGGCCAGCCCGAGCCTGTTCGGGTCGCGCAGGCGGCCAGCCATGGGCTGGCCATCGCCTACCTGCTGCGTCTCGCGTGGGTGGGCGTGTCCAACGGACGGGCGGGCGGTGATCGCCGGGCGGTCGCCCGCGCGCTGGCCAAGCGGCGTTGGCGACCGCGGGTCGGTTCCGGCGTTGGCGTTTGGCGGTGACAGTGATCTTGGCCCGGCCGCCTGGCATGGCACCCCCGTGGACGTGCTCGCCTTCATCGACCAGGCCAACGGCGCCTACCACCGCCTGTGGGTCGACCACGCCGACCTTATCCTGCACGAGCGTATGGACGCCCCCGGCCACTTCATGGACCGCGACTACGCCAACTACAACACCCCAGCCACGATCACCGTCCCCGGTAGGTGACCGCGCTCCAGTCAACGCGAAGAGGCTAAGCGCCCAGGTCAGCCTGGGGTAGGACCGGCCCAGGGATCGGGTGGTCGATAGCGCACGGCTGCGTGGCCGTGCCAAAACCGCGGCTGCGGACAGTGTCGGGGTGGTTAGGTCCCGGGCGCTCCTACTGCATGGCTGCGAGCAGCTGCCGGCAGGCTTGCTCGCAGCGGCGGCATGCCTCAGCGCACACTCGGCAGTGCTCGTGCATCTGGGCGTGCCGCTCACACTCGTCGCCGGAGCTCTTGCACGCCGTCGCGCACGCCTCCAGCACTGACCGGGTGAGGTTGGCGTCGTATTCGGTCTGGCGGCTGATCACCCGGACCGTGGCCGTGCACACGTCCGCGCAGTCCAGGCACAGCCGGATGCACTTGACCAGCTCGACAATGTCGGGCTCCGACAAGTCGTCGTCGGCGCAGCCGGTGCAGGCCTGCGCGCAGTCGTTGACGGCGTCGGTGGTGGCGGCCAGCACGCCGGCGTCGAGGTTGAAGGTGCGGGGGTAGGTGTCCAGCAGTTGCCTGGCGTAGCTCATGGGACCCTCCCGGATGCGACGTGGGACCAAGGGCCGGGTATCCCCACCAACGTGCGACAAACAGCGGGAGTGGGATGCACTGTCAATGGCCGGGCCCTGATCACCAGTTCCTCGCGAACGGGTGGCTTCAGCGCGTTCGCAGGACTGCACGATCACAACAAGTGGCAAGCCTGGTGGGGTCGCAGCGACTGGCGGAGCGTCGCCGGGATGAAACGGGGGACAGCGTGCGGAGGGAGATGTGCAGGCGCTTCCAGACAGAGCTTGGCCACCGGTTCGCCATGGCGTAGGCGATCTACGCCGTAAAAGAGACTAATCGAGTGCTGTACTACATGATCCATGCCTCCGATTACCCGGAGGCGCCGAAGCTGATGGAACGCGCCTACACCGACACCGTTTGGAGCCAAGGCGGTAAGCAGCTCAAGATTGCTCCACCCGAGACACCCTAGGGCTACCAGGAAACTCATTCCAGGTGCGGTCATCGAGCAGACGTCCTCCAGACTTTGGCGTCCGGCCGCCCCACTGCTCTGTTAATACCTCGGCAAGCAAATAGTGTGTTTACCGGGCGGCGGCATAGCACGTATCCGGATGCGCGAAGAACCCCGCGACCACCTCCGGATGCCGCTGCCGACGACGCACCTACGCGCGCAGCTCACCGGTCAGCTCCACCACCGTCCGGGCACGCCGGCGGCCCGCGGCGTTGGCCTTCACGTCGTGGTTGAGCAACTCCACCGGATTCAGCTCCGGGCTGTAGCCCGGCAGGAAGTGCAGCTCGATCCGCGTCGGGCGCTGCTCCACCCACCCGCTGACCAGCTTGGCGTGGTGCACCGGATGCCCATCCAAAATCAGGTGCACCTTCCGGCCGGCCAGATCCCGCAGCAGCCGCCGCAGGAAGTCGACCAACACCGGGCCGCGAAACGACCCCTCGAACAGCCGAAACCGCAGCAGCCCACCGGCCGAGATCGCGCCGATCAGGTTCACCCCAAACCGCTTGCCGGTCCGCTTGATGACCGGGGTGCGGCCCACCGGCGCCCACGACCGCCCCGCGGCATAGTCGGAACGCACCCCCATCTCATCCAGCCACACCACCACCCCACCCTCCCGGCGGGCCTGGGCGCGGATGGCGGGGTAGGTCTCCTCGAGCCAGCGCGCCACCGCCGCCGGGTTTTGCTCCAGGGCGCGCCGCTGGGGCTTCTGCGGGCTGAACCGCCACGCGCGCAGGTAGGCGCCGACGGTGGTGCGCGCCAAGCGGATCCCATAGCGCTGGGCGATCAGCTCGGCGACCACCTCCCGGGTCCACAGGAATCCAGCCAGCCCAAGCTGGTCCGGCGTGCTGTCCCGCACCAGCGCAATCACCTGCTGCTGTTGGCTGGCGGAAAGCGCGGCCTGCTCGCCCGCACGGCGACCTCGACGCCGCTCCGACAGCGCCGTGAAGCCGCCATCCCGGTAGTGCTTCATCCAGCGGCTCACCGCGTTGGGGTGCACCCCGAACACCCGCGCGGCCTCGGATTGGGTCATGCCGTCCAAGACCGCCTGGACGGCCCGTTTGCGCAGCGCTGCCTGCGCCGCGCCTGGCAGGGATCGAGCGTCTTCATTCGACATGCCCCAAGCCTACGACAATCCCACTCTATTTGCCTGCCGAGGTGATATATAACTGCACTGTGTGGGCGCACGACCGGCGCTCTGGCCGGAGGAGCACAAAGCGCCCCGCCGCCGGTTCCGGCTCGCGAGTCGGGCCAGGCGGAGCGATGATGGCCGCATGCAGCTCCGTATCGAGGCCTGGGACCTGCCGGGCCGGGGCTGTGGCCCCGGTGACAACTTCCCCGGCTACCGCAACGTCCACGTCGGCGTCCAGCGACGCGACCGGCGAAACGAGCTCCTGGAGCTGCACCCTGGGGACGCCCCATCGGCGGTGTGGACCCTGTGTCAAGGATCGCGGAATTTCCCTGCTGTCGATCATCGAAATTCCCCATGTCGCCCGGCACCCCGATGGTGGGCTGACTACCGCGTGGTCGTTGGCGTCACCTCCTCGGCGATGAGGTCGGCGACCGCCACCGGCTCG
>WNGQ01003198.1_pt1 | contig 16523 bp, 8 predicted proteins | sample 5407661 | NCBI WGS metagenome assembly WNGQ01 (sample SAMN13153382, study PRJNA577476) | soil metagenome | isolation source: 60 cm soil or saprolite under Garry oak tree replicate 2 | place: USA:California | collected 2016-06-15 | reverse complement strand
CAAGCTCACTCCTGCAGACAGCGTGCCGAAGCTGGTCGCCCGGCTCACGCGATCCTTCGCGTTCTGCCGCACGCAAATGGCCAAACTCAACGACGCCGGGTTAGGCGACAAGATTCCGGGGTACGACGGGCAAACCACTCGGGCCGCGATGATCTTCGAGCTGCACGAGGACTGGGCCGATCACTACAGCCAGCTGGCCAATTACCTCGGTCTCAACGGGATTCTGCCGCCGACGGCGCGGGGCGCACACTAAGGACGAACTGATGACCACGCCCCGCACCCACGCCCGGTTCCACGGCGATCCGCACCTCGTCGGAGTCGCCCGACGCGGTGACGGCGCGGATGGTGTGCGTGCCCGGGACGAGCTGCCAGCGCCGCGCGAGCGCTAATCGCCCGTCGACCCACCAGCGAACCGCACCGACCTCACCCGCGGCCCGCAAGGCGATCGTGGCATAGCGAGCGTCGACGCCAGGCGGGACGCGGTACTGGTCGCCGTCCTGTGGGGAGACGATGCGGAATGGCCCGGCACCGGCCGCCGGTCCAGCGACGTCGGATTGAAAGCCCGTCTGCTGAGCCCACTCGGCGTATTCGGGCGGCAGGCGCGCGCCCCCGCCGCGGTGCCAGTCGCACTGGCGCTCCGGCTCTGTGCCGGGCAGAAACCATTCGACCATCGCAGGGCAAGCGGGCGTCGCGCGCAGCCCCGACAGCCGGCAGATCGTCACCGGCACCGCTCCGGCGCTCGCCGGCGACGGTAGCGCGCCTGGCGCATAGCTCTCTGCCGTCAGCATGATGGCGCGGTGCAAGAGCGGGCCTGCTCCCGTTACCCCGCTCACGTCGTCCATGGGTCGGCCGCTGAAGTTCCCCACCCACACGGCAACGGTAAATCCGCCGGTCGTCCCCACCGCCCAGTTATCCGTGAAATGACGACTCGTCCCGGTCTTCACGGCGACCGGAAACGGGAAATCGAACGGCGTGCTGAGCCCGAATCCCGGAATGCGCGCGACCGGATCGCTCAGGACGTCGACCACGAGTGCCGCGGCGCCCTGCGACATGACCCGGCGACCCTCCTGCGAATCGGCGCGCACTCCGCCCGGCACGGCCCACCACCAGTATGGTCGCCACACGCCGCCGTTTGCGAACACGCGGTAGGCGTTCGCCAGCTCCAGCAGGGTCACGTCGCCGTTTCCAAGGGCGAGCCCCAGACCGTAGTAGTCGGCCGTCCGATCGAGCGATGCGAACCCCGCGAGTTGGAGGGTCCGCAGGAGGCTCGCATCGCCGACTCGGTTCGTAAGCTCGATCGCGGGCACGTTGTACGAGCTCGCCAGCGCCTCGCGGGCGCGCACCGGTCCGTGAAAGGCGCGGTCGTAATTGCGGGGGCGATAGGGTCCAGTGGGCGTCTCGTAGATGTGCGGGATGTCGGCGAGAATCGAGGCCGGTGTGTGGCCCCGATCGAACGCGAGACCATAGAGGAACGGCTTGAGCGCGGATCCCGGCTGCCGCGGCGAAACCACCATGTCTACCTGACCTGCGCTGTCCGCCCAAAAATCCGGTGAGCCGACCCAGGCGAGAATCTCGCCCGTGCCGTTGGCGAGGACGACCACGGCCGCCTGCTCCACGCCGCGCTCCCGCATCACCTGCACCGTGTGACGCACCTCCGCTTCGAGCCGCATCTGCAGGGCGAGATCGAGCGAGGTGCGTCGCACGCCGTCGAGCGACTCGCCTCGCTCGTCGTTCCACGCGAGCAGGCGACTCGTGAAGTGCGGCGCGAGGAACGGCGGGGCGGACCGGTGCGGGAGCAGCGGCTCCGCGGCTGCGCGTGCCAGCTCGGGATCGGCGGCGTAACCTGCGTCGCGCATGCGAATCAGCGCTGTGGCGCGTCGCGCCTGCGCTCGCTCGGTCGATATGAAGGGGTTGGCCGTGGACGGCGCGCGCGCGAATCCGGCGAGCAACGCAGCCTGGGCGAGGCTCAGCCGAGTGGCGGATGCGTCAAAGTAGAGGCGCGCGGCCGCGGCGACCCCGATCGTGCCCTGGCCGAGGGGGACCCGATTGAGGTATTGCTCGAGGATCGCCTGCTTGGTCAGGTGACGCTCCAGCCGGAGCGCCCAGAGGACTTGCAGCGCCTTGGCGCTCCACGTGTGGCCACTGGCCGCGGGGCGGAGCAGCCGGGCCAGCTGCATGGTGAGCGTCGAGGCGCCCGACACCACATGCCGGGCCCGCAGGTTATCGCGCGCCGCACGCAGCACGGCGCGCCAGTCCATGGCGCCATGCTCATAGAAGCGCCGGTCCTCCAGCGCGATGAACGCCTGCAGGATCTTGGAATCCACGTCCGACAGCGGGAGCCAGCGTGCCAGGCTGCCGTCCGGCGCACGCGTGGTACGGAGCGGCAGCCCGTGCCGGTCGGCGAGTGTGAAGCTCGGCGCCGGCGTCGGGGCGAGGAGACCGGCCGGGAGCGGCCGAGCGACCCAGGCCGCCAGCGCGAGCGCCAGGCCCGTGGCCAGGACACCGCCGAGCGCGAGCAACGTGCGACCCCGGTCGCTCATGGCGACTTCACCGTCACGCTGAACACGCCGCCCTCGCTGCGGCCATGGACGGCGGGATTGTACATCTCCTCCGCGTGCGCGGGTGGCCGCACGAAAACGCCGGGCGTCGTCGCGCGGGCCACGTACGTCGCGCTGTACGTACCGGGCCAAAGCACGGTGGCGGCGTACACGACTCGGTCGTCCCGCATCTCCTTATGGTCGAACGGGGACCACCAACCGTCGTCCCAGCTTCCGTAGTACCAGCCCCACCGGTAGCTCGACTCGCCTTCGGTCTCCTCGTGCTCCGCCTGTTCCGGCGGGGTCGCGCCCGGCCCGACGAGCACGCCGCTGGTGCGGAGACTCAAGTCCACCGCTTCGAGCCCGGCAGGTAGCGGATCGTCCAGCACGACGAACTGCCGCTCAGCCGGGAGCGTGATCCGCAGCCGGACGCGCACGAGTTGCCCTTCGGCGACGCTCACGATGGGTTTGCCGGTCGCGAAGTCCTCGTACCAGCGCTCCACCTGGATCCCCTGCTGGTCCGGCGTGACGGGCCGGTTTCGTGGGACTTCCCGCACCGTGACGTAGTAGTAGACCGGCGCGTCGCCACCCGGCGGCGTCTCGAGCGCGAGCCGGAGCGTCTTGGAACCGCTCGGACCGTCCGTCAGCAGCCCGGTGAGGGGGGCGGCGGAGTCGATCACCGCCGCGCTCGCTGCGCGCCCCGGCGCCTCGAGAACCACGCGGCTGCCGCTGCGGACGCGAATCCCGCGCGCCGCGGCGCGCTGTTGGCGCCGGGCGAACGCGGCGAGGGCACCGACCGCCGTGCCGTAGTCCTGCGTATTCCAAGGCGAAAGCTGGCCGGCACGGCCCTGCGCGATGAGCGTCTCCACGAGCGGACCAAGCAGCCGGTGGCTCGAGTCGGCTGCGAGCGTGGCGGTGAGAAGGCGCGCGATCGGTCGCTCCCAGGAATAGAAGTAGAACGGGCGCCTGGTCGAGTCGGGGACGACGGCGCGACGCCCCTCGACCTGCACCGACGCCCAGATAGGCTCCAGGAGCTGGCGCGCCGCTCGCACCGCGCCGCGGCGCGCCACGACCTCGGCGAGCCGCACACGGTCCTCCCACGCGAGCTGGGGCGCGAGCTGTAGCAGGTCGTTTTCGCCCGCGAGATCGGACCGGCCGAGGCGGCTCAAGAAGTCCACGGCCGCGACTCGATCCGCGAGGCGTACGCGGAACTCAGTGTACCAGTAAGCGACGGGTGCCTGAATGGGGAGCTCGTTGTGAAGGCTCTTCGACAAATAGTCGCCGAGCCGCGACAGCACGGTGTCGCTCACCGCCATCCCGGCCGCACGCGCGGCGATCAGCGCCTCGCCGGCGTAGGCACTCAGCCACGGGGTGGTCCAGTCGTGCGCGTCCCACAGGCCGATGCCGCCATCCGGTCGCTGACGCCGCGACAGCGCGCCGACGGCGTCGGCGATCTGGTCCTTCGCGTCGGGCGGCAGCTTGACGCCCGCTCCCAGCGCCAGACGCGCCTGGTAGAGTGCGATGAGCGGCAGCACTTCGCTCGCCACCTGCTCGCTGCAGTCGTACGGATAGACACGCAGGTACTGGTACGCACCCTGGACCACGGCGAGCACCGATGTGCCGAGGTTCAGCTCCACGCGCGAGCGCGCAGGATCGATATCGGCCGGAAGCGCAAACTCGACCGTAGTGGTATCGCGCAGCACCCCCGCCGCAGTGGAAGCCCGGGGGTGGTACGCGGGGCGCACCGGCAGCGGCTTTTCGACGGCGTCGGCGTCGCCGCCGCTCGACACGCGGAACCGGAAGGTCGCCACGTCCTCGGTCGTGTCGCGGAAGGCGAAGCGGACCTCGCTCCCCCGGCCGGCCGTCAGCGTCACCGTGCGCGCGGGATTTCCGTTGAGCACGACGCCACTGGCGACGGCCCCGACGCTCACGGTGGGCGTGCCGCCGGCGCGCTGGTTCACCACGACGCCCGCGGTGAACTCGTCGTTGCGCCGCAGGAACCGGGGCAGCGCCGGCCGGGCGAGCAGCGGGCGCGTGACGAGCAACGCCGATCGCCCGCTGCCGTAGCGATCGCCCGCGGTGACTGCCACGGCCATCACGCGAAACGTCGTCAGGTTGTCCGGGAGCTTTGCGGTTGCCACCGCGCTCCCCTCGGCATCGGTCACCACGGAGCCGATGAAGAATGCGGTGGACTTGAACCGCGAGCGCAGCACTTCCGCGGCGCCCAGGCCGCCACCGCCGCCGGGTGATCCCTCGCCCTTGATCGTCACCGCCTCGGCCAGCACCTGCGGCGCCACCGTCACGAGGTCACTCGCCAGGTGCAGGCCCAGCCCGCGCGGCTTGTAAATCAGGTCGATCGGGTCCGGCGTCTTGTACCCGGTAAGCGCCAAGACGCCTTCGTCCACGGCCCAGAGCGTCACCTCGCTGCGCTGCCCCGCACCCCGGGCGTCGCGGACCCGCAGCCGGACGCGTGCCGTGTCGCCCGGCCGGTATTCGGGCTTGAGCGGCTGAACCTGGACCTCCAGCCGCTTGACCTCGGGCGTCACCCGAAGCTCGGCGTAGCCGACACGGATGGTGGGTCGGCCGGGGTCCGCGAGCGTGCCGGGCGCCGCGTTGCGGCCGCGGGCCACGACGATCGACACGAACGCGTTCGGTGCGTACGCCTCGCGGATCGGGAACTTGAGGGTCGTCGCTCCGCTCGCGATCCGCAGCCGGCGCTCCTCGATGAGACCCTCGCGCTCCACCGTCACCCACGCGTCGGCGTTCGTCAGCGGCGAAGCGAACAGCACGGTGGCGGTGTCGCCGACGCTATAGCGCTGCTTGTCCGGGATCACCTCCATCTTGAAGCGGCTCTCGTCGTTCCACGGGACCCACTCCTTGCCCGTCACCCAGCGATACAGGCTCGTGGCCGCGGGGCGCCCGGCCGGATCGGTGGCGGAGAAGCTCACGGTGTAGCTGCCGCCTGCCGACGGCGTGAACCGGCATGGCACCGAGTCGGCGCTACTGGTGAGATCGCAGCGCGCCACGGTGTCCGAGACCCATTCGCCCACCTCCTCGGACAGGCCTTCGCGCTCGCGCTCGACCTGATGCCACTCACGGCGCACGATGGCGCCGCGGATCGCCACGCCTGTCACCCGGCGGCCGTCCGGGCGCACCGCGATGACGGCTACTGCCTGGGGGCTCCCGGCGGGCCAGAAGTAGCTCTCCCCGAGCGGTTTCGCCGCCAGGTAGAACGCGGCCGGGTGTACGGTGACCGAAGCTGCGCCCGAGACAGTCTGCCGATTGACGTCGGTCACGGTCGCCTCAAGAGTCGCGCGGGCCGGGAGTCCCTTGGCGGGCGGGGCGACGGCGACGCGCAGCATGAGGTGGCCGGTTGCGTCGAGCGTATCCGTGCCGCTCGCCACCACGGTCACGTTCGCTTGCGGCGTGCTCTCCTCCCAGTCCTCTTCCCACCACCACCCGCTCTCGCCGACGTAGTAGCCGTCGGTGCCGGGAATGTGGAGCGCCCAGGGACTGATCGGCTGCTGCCGCGCGACCCAGCTCACGGCCGCGCGGGCCATCGGCGCCCCGAACAGATAGCGAGCCTCGACGGTGGCCCGAAGCGAGTCGCCCGCGAAGCGCGGCGCCGTGTCGGATGTGACATCCACCAGGAACTCGGGGGGCCGGTACTCGGCGACGCGATAGCTCGTGCGGTCGAGATCGATCCAGCGTCCCTGGCGCCGGATGCGGATCGCGATCTCATAGTGGCCGAGTGGCAGGCTCGTCGGCAGCAGGAAGGTCTGGTCCGCCGTGCCGAAGGGCGACATCGCCACCGTCGAGTCCCGCAGGGTGCCCTTCTCCCGGTCGGCGAACACCCAACGCAGCGAGTCGCCCGCCGCTGGAAGCTTGAGGGCGCCCAGCGGACCGTCGCGCACCAGGGCTTTGGCGTACACCGTTTCGCCCGGACGGTAAATGCCGCGCTCGGTGAATACCGCGCCGGCGGCGGGGAAGCGCAGGTCGCCCCACGCGCTCGAGACGTGGAAGCGCCACGGGGAGAGGTCCGCGTCGTATGCGCTCACGGGAACGACGGCACGGTCGGTCCCGAGCGCCGCGCCGACGTAGCCGTCGAACCCGCCGTAGTAACGGCGCTCTTCGCTGCCTTGGGCCGTATCGGGCTTGAGCCCCGTCAGGCGCGCCAGTCCCTCGGCATCCGTAGTTGCGGTGGCGCGGGGCCGGCCGCGGCTGTCGTACAGGGTCACGCGCGCCCCGGCTCGCGGACGGCCGTCGCTCACACCGGTCACCCACACCACGCCCTCTTCCGCGCCGATCCGCGCGTGCACACCGAGGTCCGTGACCTGCACGATGGCCGTCGGCTGGCGCTGGGCCCATGGCTCGCGGTGCACGGTGTCGGCCCGCGGGCTCGTGATGCGGATGGCGGTAAGAGTCGGATTGGCGGGTCGCGCAGCGTTGTAGGCGGGCAGGCGGACGCCGGTCACCATCGGTCGGTCGGCGTCGCCTTTCACTGGTACTTTGCGCGTCGTGGCACCGGGGGCGAGCTTCGCCCACAACTCCTCGAAGTTCCACCCGTACGAGCGAAGCACCACGCCCTCGAGGCTGTCCGGCACGGGCGCGAGCGTCACGACCAGCGTATCCACGTTGACATGCCGGACGGCGAGCGTGCGAAATCCCGTTCGCTCGATGAGCATGCGACCGTACGCGTACTCCACGGCGGGGGCATAGCCGGTCGTCGTGAACGTCGCCACTCCGTTGCCGGTGAAGCGCTGCCCGAAGACGTCGGTCACGGTCGTGTCCACCACCACCCTGTATTCGGTGCGCGGTTTCAAGGCCGCTTCGAGAATCCACGTCGCGGACTCTTGCGACGTGTCGCTGACCCCGAACGACAGCCCGGGCTCGGTCTTGACGTGCCGCAGCACGCTCGCGCCGCGCACGGGCGTGCTGAACTCCAGCTTGAGCGGTCCCGTGGGGCAGCGGGTGCCCGGGCGCGAGAGACACCCGGCGTTCAGCAACCGCAACGGGCCATACGTCTGAAAGTCCCAGCGCACGTAGGCGCTCGTGCCCTCTGCGTCCAGAATCGACTGGGCGACCAGTGCGCCCGCGCACGCCGGAGGGAGCGGCGCTTCCGGCATGAGCGACACGACGCGCCGCAGGCTATCGGTCGTCCGGTCCCGCTGGTAGCCGCCCGCCTCCTTGTATTCCCAGGAGTCCTTTGAGGTGATCGCCCGCTGGTCCACCGGCTTCAGGCGGATCACACGGCGCCCGGCGCACGATCCGTTGAATTCGACGTGGGTGATCGCGGCGAGTCGCTCGAGGTCGGCGGGCGCGCTGTACACCAGCTCGAACCGGGTCGCCGGCGTGACGAATTTGGGATGGCGGTTGCCGCTCACGGGCGAGCCGGCGAGCAGGCGCGGCCCGCGAACGCGGAACGTAAAGTGATACGGACCTTCGAGCCGGCTCCCGTCCATCGCGGCGAACGTGTTCGCCACCGTAACGGTATACTCGCTGTTCGAGGCGAGCGGCGCGACGGGCGTGAATCGGATCGTCACCGGGTCCCGCCACTCGAGCCGGCCCTTCAAGGCGGGGGTGATCGTGAAGATTGCCTTCGGGTCCACGGTCCGGTCGAGTGAGCCGGCGACCGGCCGATCGAACGTGACGGTCACCACGCTGGTCGGCGCAGCGTCGTCGACGGGCGCGGTCCGGAGGACCCGCAGGGGCTCCGGACCGGACGTCGTGTACGCGGAGAGGAACAGCAGGGCGGCGTACGGCGGACGCATTGACATCGCTCGGAGGGAAGCCGGCTGAAAGTTAAGAGAAAGAGCGTCTTGTCGCCGCCAACGCCGGCCCGTGAGAGAAACCCGATTTGGTCCCTGGCCGAGAACGCCTTATCCTTGGGCGGCTCGCCCACAGGAGATCGCCCCATGCGCGTCGCCCGTTTCATCACGCCGGCCCTCGTCCTGGTCCTGCTGCCCACGCCCCGTCAGGCCGACCGACCGGACGACGATCCTCCCAGCCGGGTCGGCCGGCTCAGCTTCCTCTCGGGCAGCGTCTCGTTCCGTCCCGGCACCGTGGACGACTGGACCGACGCCACCATCAACTATCCGCTGCACGGGGGCGACCACCTCTGGACCGACGCCGATGCGCGCGCGGAGCTGACCGTCGGCTCGAACGCCATTCGGCTCGCCCCGCAAAGCGCGTTCGGTTTCTTGGCGCTCGACGACCGCACCACCCAGGTACGCCTGTCGCAAGGCTCGCTCGAAGTGCGCGTGCGCGACCTCGGGGACGACGATAGCTTCGAGATCGACACACCGACCGGCGCGGTCTCGCTGCTCCACCCCGGTACCTACCGCGTGGACGTCGACGCGACCGGCGACACCACCACCGTCACCGTGCGCCACGGCCAGGCCGACGTCACCGCCGCCGGCTCGGTCTTTCCGGTGCACGCGGGGGACGCGGCGGTCGTCGCGGGTGGCGACTCGCCCAGCTACGACATCCGCGACGCGGCGCGGGCGGACGAGTGGGAGGACTGGTGCTCCACGCGCGACCGCCGCTGGGACGACTCCCGCTCGTCGCGGTACGTGTCGCGCGAGACGATCGGCCACGAAGATCTCGACGACAATGGCGAATGGCGTGACACACCGGACTACGGTCCCGTCTGGGCGCCCCGTACCACGATCGTGGGATGGGCGCCGTACCGCTATGGCCGCTGGGTATGGGTGGAGCCGTGGGGCTGGACGTGGGTCGACGACGCTGCGTGGGGCTTCGCGCCGTTCCACTACGGCCGCTGGGTGTACTGGGACGGCGGCTGGGTCTGGGTGCCGGGCCGGCGCGTCGCGCGGCCGGTGTACGCACCCGCGCTCGTCGTGTTCGTGGGCGGGCGCAACTTCGGCGTGGCGTGGTTCCCGCTCGGCCCCGAGGAGCCGTACGTGCCGGCCTATCACGTGAGCAATACCTACTTCCGCAACGTCAACGTGACCAACGTCAACGTCACCAACATCAACGTGACGAACGTGAATGTGACGACCATCAATTACCGCAATCGCCGCGCTCCGGACGCCTTCACGGTCGTCTCGCAGGAGACGTTCGTGCGATCACGCGCCGTGGACAAGAGCGTGATCGTCGTGCCGCGCGAGCGGCTGGACCAAGCGCGCGTGGTGGGCAGCACCGCGCGCGTCGTCCCCGACCGGCACAGTGTGCTGGGGCGGCCCGACATCATGACGGTGCGCCGACCCCCGCCCGTCGTGACCACGCGTGAGGTGGTCGTCCGCCGCGAGCCGCCGCCACCCCCCGTGCCGTTCGTGGCGCGCGAGCGGGCGCTGCGCACTCACCCCGGCCGGCCGCTCGATGAGGCGACGCTCGGCACGCTGCGCCGGCAATCGCCGCCGGCCCGAACCCAGCCGCTGGTGCGACCCGCGGTGCCCGTCGCGACGCAGGATCGCCCCACCCCCGTGCTCCGTCCCACCCGCGAAGGGCTCCCGCCGCCACGCGCACTGCCCCCGCCCGCCCCGGCCGAGCGGGCGGCGCCGGCGGAGCGTCCCGACCGGGCCGGGCGTCCCGACCGGGCGGGGCAACCAGAGCGCTCGGAAAGTCCGCGCCCGGCCCGGCAGCCCGCCGAGCGACCCGCACCCGCCGAGCGACCCGCACCGGACGAGCGTCCGGCGAGCAAGGCGCGACCCCAGCCGCAGCCGACGCCGGCCGAGAAGCCCGCTCCTTCGGACCGCGCTCGGCCCGACGCCCAGCCTCCTCGCGAGCGGCCCGCGCCGGACGAACGTCCGGCGAGCAAGGCGCGACCCCAGCCGCAGCCGACGCCGGCCGAGAAGCCCGCTCGCGAGCGCCCAGCGCGGGAGCGACGTGCGCCGAAGGATCGCCCAGCCGAGCGGGACACGACCAAGGAGAAGAAGCCTTAGATTCCGAGCTGGGCCATGGAAACGATACGGGGACACGAGCAGGTCACGGCGCTTGCACGCGAGCGGGTGCTGCGCGTCGTCCCGGAATCCGGCCGCAATCCCGGCACACCGCTCGACCTCGATCTGGTGCGCGGGCTACGTGTGAACCGCAGCGCCGTGGAGCGCCGCGCCGCCACCATCCCCACCCGCCGGACCGTCAAGAAAGAATGGCAGGCCGCCTGGCTGCTGCGGGCGATCACCTGCATGGATTTGACCACGCTCCAGGGTGACGACACGGCCGGCAACGTACTGCGACTGTGCGCCAAGGCGCGCCAACCCGTCCGCCGGGACCTGATCGAGGCGCTCGGCGTCGCCGACCTGGGAATCAGGGTGGGCGCGGTGTGCGTGTACCATGCCTTCGTCTCGGACGCCGTCACAGCCCTCGAGGGCGCCGGCATCCCGGTGGCCGCAGTCTCGACCGGGTTCCCGGCGGGGCTCAATCCCCTGCCCCAGCGGGTGGACGAGATTCGCGCCTCTGTGGCGGCCGGAGCGCAGGAGATCGACGTGGTGATCACCCGCGCGCATGCGCTCGCCGGAGACTGGGAGGCGCTGTACGAAGAGATTCGGGCGTTCCGGGAGGCGTGCGGACAGACACATATGAAGGTGATCCTCGGCACCGGCGACCTCGCGACGCACGTGAACGTGGCCCGCGCGAGCCAGGTCGCGATGATGGCGGGCGCGGACTTCATCAAGACGTCGACCGGGAAAGAACCGGTCAATGCCACGCTCCCCGTCGGCGTGGTGATGACGCGTCAGATCCGCGATTACCACGAGCGCACCGGCCATGCGGTCGGGTTCAAGCCGGCGGGCGGGATCCGCAAGGCAAAGCAGGCCCTCGACTGGCTCATCCTCATGAAAGAGGAACTGGGCGATCGTTGGCTCCGTAACGACTTGTTCCGGCTCGGTGCCTCGGCGCTGCTCACCGACATCGAGCGACAGCTCGAGCACTTCGTGACGGGGCGATACTCCGCGGCGCACCGTCATCCCATGGTCTGACATGACGACAGTCTCTGAGATCTTCGAGACGATGGCGTATGGGCCCGCGCCCGAGAGCGACAAGCCGGCGCTCGAGTGGCTGGAGCGGCACGGCCGCGCGTTCGGCCTGTTCGTCGGCGGGCGATGGACCAAGAGCAAAAATGGCGACGGGTTCGACGTCATCAATCCGGCCACGACCGCGTCGCTGGCCCGCGTCACGCAGGCGGGCGCGGCGGACGTGGACGCGGCGGTCGCCGCCGCACGCAAGGCCTTTCCCGCGTGGTCCGCATTGTCCGGCCACGCTCGTGCGCGCCATTTGTACGCGCTCGCCCGCGCGGTACAGAAGCACTCGCGCCTGCTGGCGGTGCTCGAGAGCCTCGACAACGGCAAGTCGATCCGCGAGACGCGCGATCTCGACATCCCGCTCGTCGCGCGTCACTTCTACCACCACGCGGGGTGGGCGCAGCTCGCCCAGGCGGAATTCGCGGGCTACGAGCCGCTGGGAGTCGTGGGGCAGATCGTGCCCTGGAACTTCCCCCTGTTGATGGTGGCGTGGAAAGTGGCTCCGGCGCTCGCCGCCGGAAACACGGTGGTGGTCAAGCCCGCCGAGTTCACGCCGCTCACCGCGCTCTGCCTCGCCGAGCTCGCGCACGAGGCGGGTCTGCCGGCGGGAGTGCTCAACGTGGTAACGGGCGACGGCCGCACCGGCGAGCTGATCGTCAACCACCCCGACGTGGACAAGATCGCGTTCACCGGTTCGACCGAAGTCGGACGCCTGATCCGCAAGGCGACGGCGGGCTCCGGCAAGAAGCTCTCGCTCGAGCTCGGCGGCAAGAGCCCGTTCATCGTGTTCGACGACGCCGATCTGGACAGCGTGGTCGAGGGTGTGGTGGACGCGATCTGGTTCAACCAGGGGCAGGTGTGCTGCGCCGGGTCGCGGCTGCTGGTACACGAGGGGATTGCCGAGCGGCTGGTCGCGAAGCTGCGCGCGCGCATGGAGAAGCTGCGGGTGGGTCCCTCGCTCGACAAGGCAATTGACATGGGCGCGATCGTCGCGCCGGTGCAGCTCGAACGCATCCGTACGCTGGTGAGCCGCGGGGTGGAAGAGGGAGCGACGCTGTGGCAGCCGTCGTGGGCCTGCCCCAGCGACGGCTATTTCTATCCGCCGACGCTCTTCACCAACGTGGCGCCCGCGGCCACGATCGCCCAGGTCGAGATCTTCGGACCGGTGCTCGTGTCGATGACGTTTCGCACGCCGGCGGAGGCGGTGGAGCTGGCCAACAACACGCCCTACGGGCTCGCCGCGAGCGTGTGGACGGAGAACATCAACCTCGCGCTCGATGTGGCGCCCAAGATCAAGGCCGGTGTCGTCTGGATCAACTGCACCAATCTGTTCGACGCGGCGTCTGGGTTCGGCGGATACCGGGAGTCGGGGTTCGGGCGGGAGGGCGGGAAAGAGGGGATGTGGGAGTACGTGAAGCCGGATCGGGGCTTGGGACTAGGGACTCGGGGCTCGGGCGGCGCAGTGGGGCGACCGGCGCACAAAGCCCGCGCGGTTCGATCCCGAGTCCCGAGCCCCGAGTCCCGAGTCCCTCCTATCGATCGCACCTACAAGCTCTTCATCGGCGGCGCGCAGGTGCGCCCCGATCAGGGCTACAGCCGCAAGATCCTGGCGCCCGCGGGCGCGCTCATTGCGGAAGTGGCCGAAGGGAACCGCAAGGACATCCGCAACGCGGTGGAGGCGGCGCACGCGGCGGCGGGATGGGCGCACGCGAGCGGCCACAACCGCGGGCAGATCCTCTACTATGTCGCCGAGAACCTGGCGGTGCGGGCGGCGCAGTTCGCCGGGCTGCTCGATGCCATGACGGCACAGGGCGAGGCGGCCGCCCGCAGCGAAGTGGAGGCCGCGGTGGCGCGACTGTTCTCGTACGCCGCGTGGGCCGACAAGTACGACGGCGCGGTGCATCAGACCCCGATCCGGGGTGTCACCCTGGCCATGAACGAGCCCATCGGGGTGATGGGAATCGCCTGCCCCGACGAGCATCCTCTGCTGGGGCTCGTGTCCCTGGTCGCCCCGGCGGTCGCGGTGGGCAACACTGTGATCGTGATCCCGTCGGAGGCACGGCCGCTCGCGGCCGCGGAGCTGTACACGGTGCTCGAGGCATCGGACGTCCCCGCCGGCGTGATCAACATCGTCACCGGAGCCAAAGACGCGCTGGCGAAGGTGCTGGCCGAGCACGACGACGTGGAGGCGGTGTGGTATTTCGGCACTCAGGCGGCCGGCGCCGACGTGGAGCGCGCGTCGGCGGGGAATATGAAGCGGACGTGGGTGGAATGGGAGCCGAGGGACTGGACGGACAGCCATCAGGGTGAAGGGCGGGAGTTCTTGAGACAGGCCACGCAGGTCAAGAACATCTGGATACCGTACGGGGAATAGGAAAGGCAACAAGTAACAGCAAACAGGGGCCAGGACAGCACGTCCTGGCCCCTGTTCTCTTCATGCCGCCAGCCGTTTACCGTCGGCCGGCGCGGGTTTCGGCTTCGTCAACTTCCAGCGATTACAGATGGGACAGCCGAAATAGGTCCGGCCGAGCCAGTCGGTTTCATATTGCTGCGGGTGGCGGCAGGGCCGGCGCGGCGCGGTTCGGCGAGCCTTCCTGCGCATACTCTCTTCCTCCGCTCGGGCTGCATCGGTCAGAACACCCGGGGCCGCCCGGCGGTTCCAGCGGACAGCTCAGCCGTCCGTCTTCACGATCGCCCACCCCAGGTTTGCCATCACCCGGACCAGCCAGCCCAGGCGGTCCAGGTCGACCGGCTTGCTGAGGAAGGCGTCGGCCGCGAGCGCCGCCAGGTGCTCGCGCTCCTCGTCGGAGGCGGTGAGGACCACGACGGCGAGCCCGCGCAGCTGGGGGTCCTCGCGGATCCGCAGCAGCACGTCGCGGCCGTCCAAGCCCGGGAGGTTCAAGTCGAGCAGCACGAGGTCGGGCCGGGGCGCGTCGTGGTACGGCGCCTGGCCGCGCAGGAACGCGAGCGCGTCGGTCCCCTTGCTTACGGTCCAGATCTGGTTTCGCACCTTGGCGCGGTCGAGCGCGCGGCGAGTCAGCTCGACGTCGTCGGGGTCGTCTTCGACGAGCAGGATATTGATGGGGCGTGAGGTATCGGGCATAGGCTCACCTGAGCGGAACCGCTAACGTCCCCGTCTTCGTCTCTGCGCCGATGGATACCGCGAGACCAGGGAGACGCAGACCGCCGTACACAGAGGTAGCGGGTGCGTCCACGGCCAGAACGTAGCTGCCGGGGCTCGCGTACGGCAGACGGAATCGTCCCGTCGCGTCCGACCGAGCCGTTCCCAGCACGCCCCAGGTTGCTTCGTCGGTCGGGTAAGCGGGATTCACGACGAGGAGTGTGATGGAAGCGTCCGCGAGCGGGCCGGCGTTCGTGCCCACGACCGTGCCGCTTACGGACCCGGTCATCGCACTGTTGCGGACCTGTATGTAGCCCACATAGCCGAACCCGGCAGCGGCGTTGGCAGGGTCATTCGCGTAGAAGCTGCGACCGAGGTCAAAATCGATCACGACCACAGCGCCCGTGTCGGTCACCTGGACTGGTGGATCGGTAAAGATGCCGAAGCTGAATCTTCCCGGGTAGCCATTCCAGTTGATACCCGGCGATGTGCGGCTGGTGAGCACGGTGCCATTCTTGAGGGTGATGCTGGAAGAATCGCCGTCGATCGTGACGGAGAACTGCACGTATGAGCCCGAGGGCAGGATGCCCTCACCCAGCTCCGCCGCCGACCCGTTGCCGAGCTCGAGCAAGTTGTACACCCGGTGCGGAGTCGCGATGGTACCCGGCCCGCCGGAGCCCAGCGTGTCGGGGTGGCTCGAGGCGGCGACGCTCACGATGTACACGTCGACTCGGGCTACCTGGTCGTAGGGGAACGGAGCGTCAATGAGAACAGCTTTGGTGGTCGCGGCCTTCGGTGTGTTGGTCGAGACGCCATGCTCTGAACATGCCGCGATCGAGACGACGGCGAAGATCCACCACGTGGCTTTCATCGGTTACCGAAGCTGCACGTGGCCGCAGCTCTCTGCAAGGAGTTCGCCTACGCTACCGCGGCTTGCCCCAGTGATTAGAAGCCTTGGTCGTGCATTACGACCCGCAGCTGCAGGACGGTCAGGGCCAGTCGGGCGACCAGGTCCGGGCCGGGATCGGTCGCGACGCGGGCGCGAACGCCCACCCACACGGTGGGTGTATTGAAGACGGTGTCGTTCACCGAGCGCGTCGTGGCTGGCAACAGGGTATCGGTCTGCACGCCCGACACGGTGGCGTGGACGCCGACGTAGGGCTGGCCGGTGAAGAGACTGGCCTCGTCCTTGGCGAAGAAGACATCGAGGGCGACGGTCCCGCCGCCCTGCGTGCTCTCGAGGATCGCGCCGGCGGTGACCGCAACGGAGTCCACATTGCCCGGCCCGAAGCGCGATGGGAGCGTGAACGGCCGTGACACCGTGAGGTCCGTCTGCCCCACGCCGCCGGGGATGCTGAAGGAGAACGCGTCGAGGCTGTCCGGTCGCAGGAAGCTCAGGACATCAACGTTGAGGACGATGCGGGATGCCGCGCATGCCGCAAGGGCCACCGCCAACCACAACGTACCCAGTGCTGCCGCCCGCTTCATCACGCCTCCCCGCCGCAGTCGCCGTGCGGCCCAGCTGCCGAGTAGTTACCAACCTTCTCCTTATGGTACAAGGTCGGCTCATGAAAGCAATCGGCATGGTACAAGGTCGGCTCATGAAAGCAATCGGCCCGAGATCTTTAGCGAGGCCGACACGGCTGATGCGTGGACGCAACAGCGAGGCGGGAGGTCACTGCTTCCAGTCAAGCGTTGAGTCGGGGCGCCGGGATTTGAACCCGGGACCTGCTGGTCCCAAAACCCACTCATCGATCCGTGGAGCGGGCAGCCTGACGGCTACCTCGAGCGCGGGCGAACCATCAGGGTCAGAAAATGAGTGTGAACACTGGCTGGTCGGCCGTGCAGCTGGATCCGCTGGTGGCGCATGCATACACGGTGTGCGTT